>ERZ1645187.4705-NODE-4705-length-10887-cov-18.461503_pt1 | contig 10887 bp, 10 predicted proteins | sample MGYA00575352_ERZ1645187 | MGnify/ENA primary metagenome ERZ1645187 (study PRJEB40837, sample SAMN11349314) | freshwater sediment metagenome | isolation source: river sediment | host: Sediment | place: India: Wazaribad , New Delhi | collected 2017-02-21 ...
GTGCCGAGCTGGTGTCTGGAGTTGAGACGGGGGCTCTGCCGTTCTGTCCCTCGGACGATTTTGGCGTTGGTGTGGCGGCCGGGGTTGGGTTGGTTGTGGGTGCGGTTCGGTTGGTGGCGGCCGCGGTGGTTGTCGGCGCGGGCGTACAATTGGTGTGCGGGCCGCACCCTACGTCGGTGGCATGCCCCTCGGGGGCTTTTGGCGTGGCGGCGGTGCGGTCGGGTTGCCCGGCGTGCTTCTCGGGGGATTTTGGCGTTGGCGTCGTGGCGGCGGTGGTCGGGGTCGGCGGGACAAAGGCCACGCCCTTGTTCTTCAGGCCGCTCATCATCACCCGGGAGTTGTAGGTACGGGCCGCCAGCAGGCTGACGAAAATGAGTGTCAGCGACAGCAGCGCCACCACCACCACGTTGCGCCGTTTTTGCGCGCGCCGCAGGTCGCTGGTGCCGGCCACGACCGAGTTCCGCCAGTGGCTGTTCTCGCGGCGCGGCGTGGGCAGTTCGCCCGGCGTGCTGTCCGCGCTCGCCAGCAGCCGCTGGTAGGCCTGGGTGATGCGGATGAAGGTGTCCTCGTCCTGCTTGCTGCCGCCGGAATCCGGGTGGTAGCGGCGGCTCAGGCGCCGGTAATTCCGCTTGATCGCCTCGCGGCCGGCGCCGGGCTCCAGTTCCAGGAGGGCGTACAGGTCGGCGTGCTCCCGGCTGGGCTTGATGATGGTGAGGATGGCCTCGATCTCGGCCTGGAACAGGCCCGGCCGCGTTTTCGCCGCCTCGCACTCGCTCCGCAGCCAGGCCGCGGTGACCGGGTCTTTGGCCTCGGCGAGCAGATGCTTGCAGGCCTCGAGCAGGCCGCTGTGCTCGGCGATGAGGATGAGCAGATCGTCCGTGGCCGCCCCGGCCGCGAACCGCCGGATCAGCCGGCCGATGTGCTCCCGCTCCAGGGTGTTCACTGGTCCACTTCCTCGAGCGGTCCGATGGCGATGGTGGTCGGCGCGAGGCCCAGGTCAGCCAGCCAGAGTTCGCCGCCCAGCTGGTTGTCGATCTGCAGGCTGGCCTTGCGCCGCACCTGCACGGTCATGGCGTGGCAGTCCGGGGGCACGGTGAAGTCCAGGCTGAAGGTTCGCCAGGGCTGGGAGGGTTCGATCATCTCGGTGCGCGCGGGTTCGGTCGTGCACTTGTAGCCGAGCACCTCGAGGTACGGCCGCTGGTCCGTGGTCAGCGACAAGCTCTTCCACTGCCCCGTGAGCCGGTAGGCGCGCCCGCCGGTGAGCGGCACGATCTGGCTGACATGGCGGAAATCGATGTTTTCCAGGTGGTTGAACTGCAGGCGCAGGGCCCGGGCCGGCTCGTCGCCCTCCCCTTTCGCCACCCGCCAGCTGCTGCCCTGGACCTTGCCCAGGCGCCAGCCAAAGGCCGTGTTGAGCGGCTTGTCCGCGAAGCTGCCGTCGTGCAGCAGCGGCTCCGGGCCGAACACCTGCCGCCACACCGCGCCGGCCTGTTCCACCCGGTCCTGGCGCAGCAGCAGCTCGACAAAGTCGGCCACCTGCTTGCGATCCTGTGCGGCCGCGGTCTCGCCCAGGCCGGCCCAGAGGATGGCGGCCTCGTCCACCCGGCGCGAGCGCACGGCGTAATGAAACAGGCTGGCCAGGTTGTCCGCGCCCATCACCCGCATCAGCTCGGCCGGCTCGGGCCAGAGCGAAAAGGCCAGGCGCAGGGCATCGTCGCGGGTCTTGCCGGTGGCCTCGGCCGCCAGCCACGCCAGGTCGCGCTCGAGGATGTCGCGCCGGCCCATCTGGTGGGCCACCAGCACCTTGTCCCAACGGTAACGGTTGACCTCGGCGGTGAGCTGGTCCGCCCGGTCCAGCAGCCGATCCGCGGCCGCGCGGTCGCCGGTGTCGTTCTTCAGCTCCGCCAGCCCGAGCCAGGCCGGGATGAACACCGGGTTCACGGCCAGGGCCTGGCGGTACAGTCGCTCCGCCCCGGCCGTGTCCGCCTCCACCAGGTGCAGCTGCTTGCCGTGCCAGGTGAGCATGCGCGGGTTGCGCTGGTAGGCGACCTCCGGGTCGGCCACCTTGCGGTCGCTGTACTCGCTCTGCAGCAGGAGGCTCAGGCGCAGGTGCCAGGCCGCGAGCGCGATCAGCACCAGCACGCAGGCCAGCCGCAGCGGCCGGATGTCAGCGACACGGAAGGTCATGGGCCGGTTCAGCTGTTGCGGTCCTTGCCGTACTCGTAGTCATAGGCGTAGTACTTGTAGCTGCCGTACGAGCCCAGCCCCTTCTTGCGCCCCGCCTTGTTGATGATCGCGCCGAGGATGCGGCCGCCGATGTTGTTGATGGCGTTGCGGAAATGCTTGACCCCCTCGCGCGGGGTGTCCTCCTCGGTGGTCACCAGGATGACCCCGTCCACCATGTGGGCGAGCACCAGGATCTCGGCGAAGCCCTGGTAGGGCGGGCCGTCGAGGATGACCCGGTCGTATTTCTGCGCCACCACCCCGAGCAGCTGCCGCATCCGCTTGGAGCTGAGCATCTCCGCCGGGTTGGGCGGCAGCGGGCCGCTGCCGATGTAGTCCAGGTTGGGGAAGTCGGTGGGCTGGATGGCCTCGCCCAGCTTGACCAGGCCGCTGAGCACGCTGGACAGGCCCACGCTCTTGTCACCGTCGCTGAGCACCTTGTGCAGGCTCGGCTTGCGCAGGTCCACGTCGATGAGCAGACATTTCTCGTCCTCGGACACGTACGACAGGGCCGTGTTCACCGACAGCGAACTCTTGCCCGCGCCCGGCTGGATGCTGGTGAGCAGCAGGGTCTTGGGCGGGTCGTCGGCCACGGACAGGCGCACCGAGGTCATGGTGGTGCGGAAGGCCTCGGCCACGGGCGAGCGCGGATCCTGGTAGAACTTGAGCGCCATGGCCGCGCGGTTGTCCACCGCCTCCTTGTCGTAGGGGATCACCCCGAGCACCGGGATGCGGAACCGGTCCACCAGTTCGTCCGGGTTCTTGATGGTGTTGTCGAAGTGTTCGAGCAGGAAGGCCGCGCCCATGCCGCCCATCAGGCCGAGCGCGATGCCGAGCAGCAGGTTCATGGCCACCCGCGGCTTGTACGGGTAGAGCGGCGCCCGGGCCGCGTCGATCACCTGGATGTTGGTCATGGTCGCGCCCACCGTGGCCTCGATCTCCTTGGCCCGCTGCAGCAGGCTCTGGTAGATGGACTTGTTCGTCTCCACCTCGCGTTCGTAGATCTTGTACTGGGTGGCCTGGCCCTCCAGGTCGAGCGATTTCTGCTTCTGCTCCTCGGTCTTGGTCTCGAGGAAGAGTTCGGTCTTCAGGGCGGTGAGGTAGTCGTTCTTGATGGTCTCGAAGATGCCGCGCTTCTCGGTGGCGATGCGCGCCTCGATGTCGTCCATGCGCGCCTTGAGCTGGCGCATCTGCGGGTAATCGGGCTTGAAGGTGATGCCCAGGTTCTCGTACTCGGCGCGCAGGGTGGCGTGCTGGCTCTTCAGGTCCTGGATGAGCTTGTTGTCCATGATCTGGGTCAGCTCGCCCCCTTCCGGCCCCTGGTTCTGGTTGTAGCGCGCCTCCTTGGCGATGCGGTCGGCGCGCGCCTTGGCCAGGGCCTCGTTGAACTCCTCCATCTGCCGGAAGGTCAGGTTGGTCTTGGGGTCGAGCGAGACGATGCCGATCTTGCGGGCAAAGGCCTGCAGGTCCTGCTCGGATTTTTCCAGCTTCACCTGGGCCGCGTGGATCTGCTTCTCCAGGAACTTGCCGGCGTCACGGCTGGCCTTGAGGTTGCCGTCCATGTGCATGTCCAGGAAGGCGTCCATGGCCGAGTTGACGATGGCCGCGGAGAGTTCCGGGTCCGGGCTGGCGAAGCTCACCTCGATGAGTTCGCTGTTCTTCACCGGGGTGACGCCGAACTGCTCCCTGAACCGGCCCAGCATGCTGTTCTGCAGCACCTGCTCGCGCGCCTCCTCGCTGAGCAGGTCGATCTCGTCGCCCTTCTCGTCGGCGCGGATGAACCCTTTGAGGGTGTCCATCAGGCCGCTGGCCTGGGCCTCGCCCGGCTTGGCCTCGAGCGCCGGGTTGAACACCTTGTGGCTGGCCAGTTCCAGCCGCTCGATCACCCGGCTGGCGAGCTGCTCGCTCTGCAGCATCTTCACCTGGGTCTGCTGGAACTCCATGGTCTTGAGCGCGCTCGACTCGACGTTGTCGAAATTGGTGAGGTTGCCGGCCTGGGCCGACACCTTGATCGAGCCGGTGGCCTTGAACTGCGGGGTCATGCTGAAGGTGACGAGCACCGCGGTGAAGAAGCAGACCAGCAGGCAGGTGATCACCGTCCACTTGCGCCGCAGGAGCACGTCGAGCAGGTCGCGCAGGTCGATTTCGTCCTCGTAGTCGGGCACCAGTTCGCGCACCTCGGTGCTGGGGAGGTGCTGCTGGGCGGTGTCGCGCAGCATGATCTGCCGGTCCGCGTTGGGGTACTGATCTGAATTTTTCATAGTCCGTTGTCAACCGGGGGATGGTGAATCGATTCGGGCGAGGGGTCGAGCAGCCGGGCCGGGTTGGTCCGCCACAGGCGGACCAGGGTCTCCGGGTTGATGAGGTCGGCGAGTCGCTGCCGCTCCTCCGGGCTCGGCGGGGTGCGGCGGCGGGCGCCGTGGGCGTCCGAGGCCAGGTAGTGGACGCAGCCGTTGGCGAGCAGTTCCAGCGCGGTCTTGCGGCAGCGCTGGTCGAAATGGTCGAGCAGGCTGCCGCTGTTCACCTGGATCTCCAACCCCTGTCTGGCCAGGCGCAGCAGCGGGTCGTAATTGCGCTGGAAGGCGGTGATCCGCTCGACGTGGGCGATGATCACCCGGTGGCCCTGGTCGAGCAGGCTGCGCACCGCGTGCAGCAGGTCTTCCTGCGAGCCGTGGAAGTCCGGTTCGATCAGGAAATGTGCCGAGAGGCCGAGCGGCAGCACCGAGCCGGCCTGCAGCCGGTCCGCGAGCCGCTTGTGGAAGGCGATCTCCATGCCCGCGTACACCCGCAGGGGGATCCCTTCGGCGTCGAGCCGGGCCTGTACGGCCGCGAGCCGCGCGGCGATGATACGGCTGTCCGCGGACCAGGCCGTGCCCGGGATGAAATGGGGCGTGGCCACCACCGCCGCGAACCCGGCCGCCACGTACAGCCGCGCCATGGCCGCGCTCTCGTCCAGGTCGCGGGCGCCGTCGTCGATGCCGGGCAGGATGTGGCAGTGGATGTCGACCAGGCCGTCCGGGGTCATGGGGTCGCCTCCCCGCGGGTGTGGGTTGCGCTGCGCCCGGGCCTGGGCCGGAGCGCCGTGGCCACCAGCGCGGCCAGGGTGGTGGCGTAGAACAGGGTGGCCGGCAGTCGCCAGCCGAAATCCACCCAGCCGTGCACGAACAAGCCCACCAGCGCGGCAAAGGCGGCGGTGCCGACGAGCACCGCGGTGGACCGGGCCTCCTCGGTGCGGTGCAGCCGGCTGAGCCCCAGGCCGGCCCGGACCATCAGCGTTGCCAGCCACCCGAACAGCAGCGCGGCCGCCGGCAGGCCGAGTTCCACCGCGAACTCCAGGTACTCGTTGTGGGCGTGGTCGAAATGGACCTGCGCCGGCAGCCCCTTCAGGTACACGGGCGAGAGCAGGTCGTAGGAACCCAGACCGATGCCGGTCAGCCAGTGCTCGCTGACCATGGGCAGGCTGGCCAGGTAGACGTTCAGCCGCCCCAGGCCCGACTGGTCGATGGAGTTGAACCGGTTGACCACCGTGTCCAGGCCGAGCAGCAGGCCGTAGCCGCCCAGGAAAAAGAGCAGGACGGCGGCCACTGTCAGCCGGGTGCGGCGCGAGAGCGGCAGGGTCAGGTTGAGGGTGAACAGCACCACCAGCATGCTGATGATACCGCCGCGCGACAGCGAAAAGAGCACGGCGAGCAGCATCATGCCCGCGGCCAGCAGGTAGAGCCCGACCAGCCGGTTCTCGCGGTTCAGGTTGCGCAGCACCTGGCCGAAGCGGCGGGTGGAGCGGCGCGGGTCCACCGCGAAGATCCGGCCCAGGGCGGCCACGGCCAGGCCGACGGCCACCGGCCAGCACAGGTTGAGCAGGGCCGCGTACTGGTTCTTGTAGATGATCGTGCCCTGGGCGGCCCGCTGGGAGATGCTCAGCCAGAGCACGCCCAGCTGCGGCCGGAGAAACTGGAACAGCCCGTACAGGGCCTCGCCCGCGCCCACCAGGGCGATCACCCCGGCGACCGCGGCGAGAAAGGTCGGATGTTCGTCAAGCAGGGTGCGCAGGGCGAGAAAGTAGACGAGCAGGGCCAGGTAGAGGATCACCTGGTGCAGGCTCGCCGCGCCCTGGTCGCTGAGGGGAATCAGGCTGCGCGCATCACCGGCGAGCAGGGCCACCTGGCGCATCCGCTCCGCCCGCGCCGGCGACAGCAGTTCCACCAGCGAGATCGGCAGGGGCAGCGACTGCAGCGCGGCCCAGCCGAGCAGGATCAGCATCGGCAGGAGCCAGCGCCAGGCGATCGGCCGCTCCTCGGTCCGGCGCAACAGCAGCCAGCCGCCCAACCCCGCCAGCACCAGGCAGACGTAGCCGCTCTGCACGATCGGGTGCACGGCCCCGAACAGCAGGGGCACCGTGGCCAGCACGAACAGGACCGCAATCCGGGGCGGATGCACACTGGAGGTATCGATCATCGGCGGGCGGCGGACCAACAGGCGCGGCAGCGGGCCGGGTCAGTTGGTGGGGTTCTTGTAATTGACACCCGTGCCCAGGAAGCCGAGCGAGAAGCCCGATCCCGAGGTGAGGATGCCCGACGAACTGGACTCGGCGAAGATGATGTCCTGGTCCTGGAGCACGAGGTTGTCGCCCAGGCCGCCCTGCAGGTCGCTGTAGCTGAGCTTGAGGATCTCGCGCTGCTTGCCCTTGCCCATGTAGCGGATCAGCTTGATGCTGTCCGTGTCCGCGTAGGAGGCGAGTCCGCCGGCCAGGGCCACGCCCTCGGCCACGGTCATCTTCGAGCTGATCGGGTAGGTGCCCGGCTTGCGCACCGCGCCGTCGATGAACAGCTGGCCGGCCTCGGGCACGAACACCACGTCGCCGCCTTCGATGATCATGTTCTGGGCCAGGTTGCCCCGCTTGATCAGGTCATCCAGGTCGACCATGTAGGAAATGGGCTGGTTGGTCCTGGGGTCGGTGCGGCTGACATAGGCGGTGGCGCCGGCATTGGCGCCGAGCCCCTGGGCGATGGCGATCACGTCGAGCAGGCGGCGGCGGGACACGTAATCGTAGGTGCCGGGCTTGACCAGCGAGCCGACCAGGGTGATCTGCTTGCTCACGTGTTCCTTGATGTACACGGTGACGTGCGGGTCGTGCAGGTAGCGGGCCGCGTACAGGCGCTCGATCTTTTCCTCGGCCTCGGCCGCGGTGAGCCCGGCCACCTCGACGTTGTCGAGCAGCGGCAGGCTGACGAAGCCGCGCGAGGAGATCCGCACCTCGGCGTTCAGGTTGGCGCTCTCGAACACCGTGACCGTGATCAGGTCACCGGCGCCGAGCAGGTAATCGGCCGGGTTGTCGGCGGTCATGGCCGCCGGCGTGACCGCCTGGACCTCGGGCTTGACTTCGGCCTGCTCCTTCTGCTGTTGCAGCTTCTGGAAGTTGTCCAGGTCGGTGGTCGGGGTGAACTGTTCCTCGGCGCAGCCGGCACAAAACAGGGCGCAGAGCAGGAGGAAAAACGGCAGCAGACAGCGGGCGAAACGGGGTCGGCGCATGGGCATCATCGAAGCGAAAAACGTGTGGGGAAGAGACAAAAAAGCAGGATTACCGGCTGAGGGCCGGTAATCCTGCGGGACAACTGCGGGCTGTCGATCAAACGTTCGGGCTGGCCGGCGCGGGTCTGGAGGAATCCTTCTTCACGGGCTTTTTGGCCGGGGCCGGGGCCTCGGGCTCGGCCGGGGCCGGCGGGGTCACCTGGTTGTCGTTGTCGTCGTCATCGTCATCGGCCAGGGCCAGGACCACGCCGCCGGCAGCGAGCACACCGGCGCCGATGGCCACCTTGCCGCCGGTGGTGGACCAGAACGGGGCGCCGCCCTTGTCGTTGTTGCCGTTGCCGGCCGGGGCCGGAACCTCGCTCACGGCGAGCACGATCTTCTGGTTGGCATCAACGGTCTTCATGCCCTCGGCGGTGGCGAACACCAGCCGTCCTTCCTCGACGCCGATCTCGGTGGCGCCGTCGGCGTTCACCCGGGCATACCCGCGCACCACCGGGTTGGCGGCGGCGTTGAAGATGACCTCGGCGGTGGTGTAGGTGCCCTGCGGGGTGTGGAAGGCGACCTGGCGGGCGTTGCTGGTGATGGTGTAGTTGACGTTCCCTTCACGCAGGAACAGGTTGAAGGTCTTGGCCTCGTTGCGAATGGCCAGCTTGGCCTGGTCGGCGGCGACCAGGGACACGCCCTCGGACTTGATCATGCACTTGCCGTCGCAGACGAGCAGGGCGCCTTCATCGATGGGGTTCTGGCCGGACAGTTTGTCCGCCAGCTGGCCGCCCTTGTACACGCCGAAATCACCGTGACCGACACTGCCGGCCGTGGCCAGGGTGGCCATGGTGCTTACGCTCAACATCAGACCGAATGCGGTTGCCAAAACTGCCTTGTTCATCGTCTCTCCTCTTTTATGGGAATAAGTTTCAAACCTGACTCATAAAAAAACCCGGTTTGGCCGGGGGACTCAACCTTTTGCAATGTTGCAACTTTTATAGGGGAAGGGGCGGCACCGGTCAAGGACTATTTGTCACAAGGGAATCCGGAGCGGCGAAGGGATGGCTGAAACCCTTGTGCCGCAAGGATTCCGAAGAAAATCACCGGTCAATAATTTTTTGGTCAGCCCACCCGGCTCAGAACCAGAACTCGGGATATTTGCGCGTTTTGGGAATATTGTTGACCAGCAGGGCGATGACCAGCATCACTAGAGCCCCCAGGGCAGCCGGCACGAGCACGTACAGGTAGCCGAGCTGGTGGACACTGTCGCCGCCGATCACGGCGATGAGCGCGGTGGCGCCGCCGGGCGGATGCAGGGTACGGGTGAGGTGCATGATGGCGATGGCCAATGACACGGCCACGGCCGCGGCCAGCCAGGGGGTGCTGCCCAGCAGCTGGTGGGCGGTGACGCCGATGAGGGCCGAGAGCACATGCCCGCCCATCAGGTTTCGCGGCTGGGCGAGCGGGCTGCGCACCGCGCCGTAGAGGAGCACCGCCGAGGCGCCGAACGAGCCGATGAGCAGGCTCAGGTCCCGCGGTTCGAACAGGCCGGCGTGGAGCAGGGCCACCGCCGAGATGCCGAGGAAACTGCCCAGCCAGGACCAGAACACCTCGCCCGCGCCGACCCCGGGCGGACTCGGGCCGCTGCCGCGCATCTTCTCGAAATAGTTCATGATTGCACCCCCTGGCCGGTGAAGCAGTAGGATTGCACCAGGTTGGTGCGGGTGACGATGCCCAGCGGCCGTCCCTCGGCATCGACAATGGGCAGCCGGTTGATGTGCCGGTCCACGAACAGGGCCGAGATCTCGCCCAGGGTCGCCTCCACCCCGGCGGTGAGGGGCGGCGCGGTCATGATGTCGCTGACCTTGCGGTTGCGCAGGGAAACCGCCATGCAGCCCCGGTGGTTGAGGCAGTGGGCGATGATGTCCATGAAACCGATCGGCCGGTCCACGCCCATGCCGGCGAGGAAGTCCTTTTCCGAGACCACCCCGACCACCCGGCCGGCCGCGTCGGTCACCGGCGCGCCGGAAAAGCCGCGCTCGGCCAACAGCGTCGCGGCCTGGATGAGGTCCAGGTCACTGCCCACGCAGTGCGCCGGCCGGGTCATGATGTCCGCGGCCCGGATCGAGTCGCGCACCCGCTTGAGCGCGTGCACGTAGGCCACCTGGAACACCTCGCGGAAATCCGCCGGGCTGATGTCCAGGTAGCCGGGGATCTCGCGCATGGCCGCTATCACATCCGCATCCGAAAGCAGGGTCGCGGTGCAGTCGTTGTCCGTATTCATGGTCCGGTGTCCGTCATGCATAATTAATCCTCAACATTTTCAGATAGATAATTGGTCTCCGAGCGTACCGACAAGGCCTGACGCGCCCGGGTCGGAGCAGCGACTCTATCGCTCGTTGCTCCCCTGCTCCAGGTCCGCGATTATTTTTTCGAGCGTTTCGCCAAGCGGTCGCATCCGGTTGGTGCAGACCCAAAAGATCTGCTCAGGGTCGATGTCGAAATAATGGTGGGAAAGAATATCCCGCAACCCCTTGGCCCCTTTCCAGTCGATTTCCGGATAGTTCGACAGCAAGGAGCGATCGGTTATTTTATCGATATGCTTCAGGCTCTCGCCTATGGCGATGAGCAGCATGCAGATCGCGTCGAGCTTTTCCATGCCTTCAGGCGTATCGGTGAGATAGGCCACCGAATTGACCGGCGCAAATCGCCGCAGCACTTTCCCGACGGCTTCGGCCGTCTGGTGCAGCACTTCCAGCACGAGTTCCTTATCCGACATACTTGCCCTCCCGGTCGATGCGGGCCTTGAGGAAAGGGTTCATCCGCTCACGGTAGCGGACGATGTCGACCGGCAGGTGGAGGACCGCCTCCAGTTCCTCCCTGATATGTACCAGAATGTAGGGATCGGGTGTTTCCAGTTGGACGACGATGTCCACATCGCTGGCCGGCGCTGCCTGGTCGCGGGCCATGGAGCCGAAAATACCCAGCGAGCGGATGCCGTGATGCGGCCCGCGGGTCCGCTTGTAGTCGCTGAGCAGTTGCAGCACGCTCGTTTGGTCCATGGTGTTGCCTCCTCTTCCCTGTTCGGGGCGGCAGTGCGGTTGTCGCCCAGCCGATGCCCCCCAGTCCTGTCCATCCTACCAGAAAAAA
>ERZ1645187.4706-NODE-4706-length-10887-cov-6.743999_pt1 | contig 10887 bp, 11 predicted proteins | sample MGYA00575352_ERZ1645187 | MGnify/ENA primary metagenome ERZ1645187 (study PRJEB40837, sample SAMN11349314) | freshwater sediment metagenome | isolation source: river sediment | host: Sediment | place: India: Wazaribad , New Delhi | collected 2017-02-21 ...
GTGAGGCGCTGTTTACGGATCACACGCAGAACCCGCAAGGCCCTTTTTCGAAAAAAATCGACCGATCGAGCACTTTTTTCGTCAGACCCCTTGTTTCATGGGCCCTGCGGCGGGCGGCTTCGGGGCGATTTTTGCGGCGCGCGCGGGGCCGAAAGCGCCGCCGCAATAATATTTCGCAAATCAGGGGTATGTTTGGAAGATTTCTCGCATCCTTCCGCTGGGTCAGCGCCCGAAGGGGCGGAATCGCCCCCTGCCCCGCCCGGAATCACCGCCCTGAATCACCGCCCTGAATCACCCCGACTCGCGTCGCCCGCCCGGGGCCGGCTCAGCCGAGCCAGGCGATGAAATAGCCCGCGACCACCGCGGTGCCGATCACGCCGGCCACATTCGGGCCCATCGCATGCATCAGGAGATAGTTGTTCGGATCGGCCTTCTGGCCCTCGACCTGGCTCACCCGCGCCGCCATCGGCACCGCCGAGACCCCGGCCGAGCCGATCAGCGGGTTGATCTTGGTGCGCGAGACGAGGTTCATCGCCTTGGCCATCAGCACCCCGGACGCCGTCGCCACCGCGAAAGCCACCACACCGAGCCCGAGGATCATCAGCGTCTGCGCCTGCAAGAAGCGCTCGCCCGTCATCGTGATGCCGACCGAGGTGCCCAGGAGAATCGTGGTGACATTGATCACCTCGTTCTGCGCGGCCTTCACCAGCCGCTCGGCCACCAGGCTCTCGCGCAGCACATTGCCGAGCATCAGCATGCCGATCAACGCCGAGGCCGCCGGCACCAGCAAGATCACCAGCACCGTCACCAAGACCGCGAAGATCAGCTTCTCGAGCCGCGAGACCGGCCGCAGCGAGCGCATCTTGATCTTGCGCTCGGCCTCGGTGGTGAGCGCGCGCATGATCGGCGGCTGGATGAGCGGCACCAGCGCCATATAGCTGTAGGCCGCCACCGCGATCGGCGCGAGCAGATGCGGCGCGAGCTTGTTGGCGAGGAAGATCGAGGTCGGCCCGTCGGCGCCGCCGATGATCCCGATCGCGGCGCCCTCGAGCGCGGTGAAGCCCAGCGCCGTCGCGCCGAGGAAAGTCGCGAACACCCCGAATTGCGCCGCCGCGCCCAGCAGAAGCGTGCGCGGGTTGGCGATCAGCGGGCCGAAATCGGTCAGCGCGCCGACGCCGAGGAAGATCAGCGGCGGGAAGATCTCGAGTTCGATCCCCTTCGAGATGTAATAGTAGAGCCCGCCCGCATGCTCGCCCACCGGCGCGTTCACCAGCCCCTCGGTCGGCAGGTTGGCCAGGAGCGCCCCGAAGGCGATCGGGATCAGGAGCAGCGGCTCGAACTGGCGATAGACCGCGAGATAGAGCAGCACCGCCACCACGCCCCACATCGCGACCATCTTCCAGGTCAGCGCGCCGAGCGCAGTCAGCGCGAGCAGATCGGTGAAATGGTCCATTCGGCCCTCCTCAGGCGAGGGTGATCAGCACCTGGCCCTCGGTCACCGTGGCGCCGGGGGTCACATGGACGGTGGCGACCGTGCCCGCCTGCGGCGCGCCGATCGTGGTGTTCATCTTCATCGCCTCAAGGATGAGAAGCTCGGCCCCCGCGGCGACCTGCTGGCCGGGCGCGACGGCGACGGAAACGACCGTGCCGGCCAGCGGGCTCGGCACCGCGCCGGGCCCCGCGGGCGCGGCCACGGGCGGCGGCGCGGCGGGCCGAGGGGGCGCGGCGGGGGCGGCCGCGGCGGCCGCCGGGGCGGCGGGCGGCGCCGCCGGGCCGTCGAGCTCCTCCACCGTGACCTCATAGGCCACGCCCTCGACCGTGATCCGCAAACGTTTCATCAGCTCTTCCCTCTCAGAATATCGGGCGTCTCGCCGCCGAGCGTGGGCCGCGTCGGGCCCCAGTCGGTGCGGATGCGATGGGCGGTGAAGGTCTCGATCCGGCCCTCGAGCGGCCAGTTGGAGACCTTGTGGGCCGGCGCGGCGACATGGGTCACCCGCGCGCCGGGCCCGATCAGATGCGCGACCGCCGCGGCGATCGCGGCCAGATGATGGGGCGGGATCGCGCCAACAGGCGCGGCGACCGGCGCCACCACCGCGGCCGGAGCCTGGGCCGGCGCCCGCGCGGCGCGCTGGAAGAGCGCCCCCACGCCTGCGCTGATCGCCCAGAGCGCCGCCAGAACCGCCATCACGACGCCAAACCCCGTCCCGATCAGTTCCAGGTTATCGAGCATCGCGCGGCCTTTCAGAGCGGAATATTGCCGTGTTTCTTCGGCGGGCGGGTCTCGCGTTTCGACATCAGCCCGCGCAGCGCCAGCGCAATCGCCGAGCGGGTCTGGCGCGGCTGCACGATATCCGAAACAAAGAGCCGCCCCGCCGAGAGATAGGGCGAGGCAAATTCCGCCCGGTATTCGGCCGCGAGCTCGGCGGCGCGGGCGCGCTTGTCCTCGGCCTCGCCGAGCTCCTTGCGGTAGAGGATGTTGACCGCCCCCTCCGCGCCCATCACCGCGATCTCGGCCGAGGGCCAGGCGAGCACGAGATCGGCGCCCATGTCCTGGCTGCACATCGCGATATAGGCCCCGCCATAGGCCTTGCGCAGGATCACCGTGATCTTGGGCACCGTCGCCGAGGCATAGGCAAAGAGCATCTTCGCGCCGTGGCGGATGATGCCGCGCCGCTCCTCGACCACCCCGGGCAAGAACCCCGGCACATCGACCAGCGTCACCAGCGGGATGTTGAAGACATTGCACAACCGCACGAATCGCGCCGCCTTGTCGGAGGCGTCGATATCGAGCGCGCCGGCCTTCACCAGCGGCTGGTTCGCGACAAAGCCCACCACGATGCCGCCCACGCGGCCAAAACCGATCACGATATTGGCGGCGAACGCCTCCATCACCTCGAGAAAATCGCCGCCATCCGCCAGAACCCGGATCACCTCGCGCACATCGAAAGGCGCCTTCGCATCCGCCGGCATCAGCTCATCGAGCCGCGGGTCTTCGGCCACGCACAGATCCGGCTCGATCCGGTGCGGCGGGTCGAGCATGTTGTTCGAGGGCAAAAAGCTCAACAGCCGATGCACCAGCGCCACCGCATGCGCGTCGCTCTCGGCGATGAAATGGATATTGCCCGCCACGCTCGCCTGCACATCGGCCGAGCCGATCTCCTCGGCCGTGGTCGCATGGCCGGTGACCGCCCGGATCACCTCGGGCCCGCAGATGAACATCTGCGCATGTTCGCGCGTCATGATCACGAAATCGGTCAGCGCCGGCGAATAGGCCGCGCCCCCCGCGCAGGGCCCCGCGATCACCGAGATCTGCGGCACCACGCCCGAGAGCTGCACGTTGCGGTAAAACACCTGCCCATAGGCCGAGAGCGCGCCGACCCCCTCCTGGATCCGCGCCCCGCCCGAGTCGTTGAACCCCACGACCGGCACCCCCGCCTTCATCGCATGATCGAGCGTGTGACAGATCTTGCGGGCATGGATCTCGCCCAGCGAGCCGCCCGAAACCCCGAAATCCTGGCTGAAGGCGGCCACCGGGCGGCCGTCGACAAAGCCCGCCCCGGTGATCACCGCATCGGTCGGGATCGCCTTGCCCTCCATGCCGAAATGGCGCGTGGCGTGCTGGGCATGGAGCCCGAATTCCTGAAACGTGCCCGCCGAGAACAGCGCCTCGAGCCGCTCACGCGCGGTCATGCGGCCCTCGGCATGGCGCTTGGCGGCCTTCTCGGCCCCGCCCCCCGCCAGCGCGGCCGCGCGCCGCTTCTCGAGCTCTTCCGCGAGTGCGGGGGAAATCGTCATCTGACCGCTCCTGCTGTCTCGGGCGTGCCGTCAAGGCGCCGCTCGGCCCGAGTGTGCCCCCATCCCCGCGCGAGATAAAGCCTTGATCTGACGAAAATCGGGGAAAATGCTGCGCGGCGGCGGGCCTGGCGGAAGCGGTGGGATTCGAACCCACGGTGGGGTCTCCCCCACGCTGGTTTTCAAGACCAGAGCCTTAAACCACTCGGCCACGCTTCCTCCGGGCGGGCGCGCCCGCATGCGCCAGACCTAACCGAGGGCGCGCGCCCCCGCAATCCCCCCGCCGCCCGCCGGCCTCACGCAAAACTTATCGCGCAAGCCCCCCGAACGCGCGCCGAAATCCGCGCGCGGGGCCTTGGCGCGCTTTTCATGCGCCCCCCGATTGGGTAAAGTCGCCGCAAAATCAGCCGCGCGGGGGCGCGGATCAACGAGGCGGGTGGCGCCCGGTCACCCGGCCGGAGCCAGATCAGACGCGGGCCAATCCGCGCAGAAGGGGCAAGAATGAGCAAGCGATCGATGGTTCGATACGGGCTGCTGCTGAGCGCGGCGCTGGGTCTGGCGGCGTGTCAGGAGGGCGGGCCGTCCTTCTCGATGCTCAAGGGCGCGCCGAAAGACGGCGCCGACGAGGCCGCGGCGGGCGTCGCGCAAAGCTCCTCCACCCGGCTCGTCGAGCGCGATGTCGAGGCGCCACAGGTGTTTTCGGTCGAGGAACAGGGGCTTTGGGATGGCCGGCCCTCGCTCGGTGGGGTCTGGGTCGCGCATCCGAGCGTGAAAGACCCCGAGCGGGTGATCATCCGCAACCCCGCCAACGGCAAATTCGTGATCGGCGCGCTGTTCCGGCGCGAGCTCGACAACCCGGGCCCGAAACTCCAGGTCTCCTCCGATGCCGCCGCCGCGCTCGACCTGCTGGCGGGCGCGCCGGCCAAGCTCTCGGTCGTGGCTTTGCGCCGCGAGGAGGCGCCGGCGGAGAACGCGCCGCTCGTCACCGACCCGGTGATCGCGGCGCCCGAGGCGATCGCGGCCGCGCCGATCGACGGCAAGGCCCCCGCCAGCCCCGCCGCCAAGACCCCCGCGAAAGCCGATGCGCCCGCGAAGACGCCCGAGGCGATCGCCGCCGCCGCCACCGGCGCGCTGGCCAAGACCGAGGCGAAACCCGCGCCCGCCAAACCCGCCGCGAGCGCGCCCGCGGGCAAGATGTATGTGCAGCTTGGCATCTTCAGCGTCGAGGCCAATGCCAAGCGCGCCGCCGAGCAAATGTCGAAAGCCGGTGTCTCGGCCGCGGTCAAGAAGGACGAGGCCAAGGGCAAGACCTTCTGGCGCGTGCTGGCCGGCCCCGCCGCGAACGCCGCTGACCGCGACGCTCTCATGAAGAAAATCAAGGGCCTGGGCTACCCCGACGCCTATGCCGTGACGAAATGAGGACCGACATCCCGATGCGATTGATCCGCCTTCTCGCCCCGCTTTTGCTCGCTCTCGGCGCCGCGCTGCCGGCCGCCGCTTTCGAGACCCGCGCCACCTCCGCCTGGGTCTATGATCTGAGCTCGCAAACGGTGCTCCTCGAGAAGAACGCCGATATCCCGCTGCCGCCGGCCTCGATGTCGAAGCTGATGACCGTCAACCTGCTCTTCGAGGCGCTCAAAGACGGCCGCGTGACGATGGACACGACCTTCGCGGTCTCCTCCAAGGCCAAGGCGATGGGCGGCTCGACGATGTTCCTCAACGAGCTCGACCGCCCGAGCGTGCGCGAGCTCTTGCACGGGATCATCATCAACTCCGGCAATGACGCCTGCGTGGTGGTCGCCGAGGGACTCGCGGGCTCCGAAGAGGCCTTCGCGGCGCAGATGACCGCCCGCGCCAAACAGCTCGGCATGAACCATTCGATGTTCGCCAATGCCTCGGGCTGGCCCCACCCCGGCCAGCGCATGTCGATGCATGATCTGGGCATCCTCGCCGTGCGGCTGATCACCGAATTCCCCGAGCAATACCCGCTCTTTGCGGAAACCCAGTTCAACTACAAGGACCGCGCGCCCGCCAATTCCCACAACCGCAACCCGCTCCTGAAGATCGCCGCGGCCGATTGGCACGCCGACGGGCTCAAGACCGGCCACACCGAGGAAGCGGGCTACGGCCTTGTCGGCTCGGCGGTGATGGGCGAGCGGCGGATCGTCTTCGTGATCACCGGGCTCGCCTCGGAGACCGAACGCGCGCAGGAGGCCGAGGCGGTGGCGAACTGGGCGTTCCGGCAATTCGTGCTCAAGACGCTCGCGCCGAAGGGCTCGCGGCTCGCCGAGGCGCCCGTCTGGCTCGGTGAGGCGCAGAGCGTCGGCCTCGTGCCGGCCGAAGATATCACGCTGCTGATCCCGGCGGGCTCGCATGATGCGATCAAAGCCGAGGTCGCCTATACCGGCCCGGTGCCGGCGCCGATCCAGGCGGGTGACAAGCTGGCCGAGCTCGTGCTGACGATCCCGGGCGTGGCCGAGCCGCGGCGCGTGCCGCTGGTGGCGGAGACCGATGTCGAGGCGGGCGGCTTTGGCGTGCGCGTGAAGGCCGCCGCCGGGCGGCTGAGCGCGCGCGTCATGCAGGCCGCGGGCAGCTGAGCGCGATGTTCATCACCTTCGAGGGCATCGACGGATCGGGCAAATCGACCCAGGCGCGCCGCCTTGCGGCCGCGCTCGAGGCCGAGGGCCGGCCGGTCGTGCTCACCCGCGAGCCCGGCGGCTCGCCCGGCGCCGAGGAGATCCGGCGCCTCGTCCTCGAAGGCGACCCGGCGCGCTGGTCGGCGGCGACCGAGCTTTTGCTCTTCACCGCCGCGCGCCGCGACCATCTTGAACGGTTGATCACGCCCGCGCTGGCCGAGGGCAAGATCGTGATCTGCGACCGCTTCGTCGATTCCACCCGCATGTATCAGGGCCTCAGCCGCGGCGATCTGCGCGCCGAGGTCGATGCGCTGCACCGGCTGATGATCGGGCGCGAGGCGGATCTGACGTTTCTGATCGACATCGACCCCGCGGTGGGGCTGGCGCGCGCCAAGGGCCGCCAGACCGCCGAGGAGCGGTTCGAGGATTTCGGCCTCGGGCTGCAAGAGCAGATGCGCGCAGGCTTTCTCGCGCTCGCGCAGGAATTCGCGCCGCGGTTTTGCGTGATCGACGGCGCGCAGGCGCCCGATGCGGTCGCGGCCTCTATCCTTGCGCGCGCGCGCGAGGCGCTCGCATGAGCGCGCGCGCCGCAAAAGCCGAGAAACCCGCGCCCGAGACCCTCGACCCGACCCAGATCGAAGGCGCCCGCCACCCGCGCGACACGATGATCCTGATCGGCCAGAGGCGCGCCGAGGCCGATTTTCTCGACGCTTTCACCGCCGGGCGGCTGCATCACGGCTGGCTGGTGACCGGCCCGCGCGGCACCGGCAAGGCGACGCTCGCCTGGCGGATCGCGCGCTTCCTGCTGACGCAGCCGCTCGCGGCCGAGGCCGGGCTTTTTGGCGCGCCGCCCCCGCCCACGAGCCTCGCCACCGACCCCGACCACCCGGTCGCGCGGCGCATCCATGCGGGCTCGGAGCCCGGCGTCTTCGTGCTCAAACGCGGGCTGAACGCCTCGGAAACCGGCCTCTCGCAAGACATCCGCGTCGATGAGGTGCGCAAGCTGAAGAGCTTCCTGCATCTCTCCTCGGCCGAGGGCGGGCGGCGCGTGGTGATCGTGGACGCCGCCGACGAGATGAACACCCAGGCCGCCAACGCGCTCCTCAAACTCCTCGAGGAGCCGCCCGAGCGGGTCACCTTCCTCTTGATCTCGCACCAGCCCGCGCGGCTCTTGCCCACGATCCGCTCGCGCTGCCGCGAGTTGCGGCTCGGCACGCTCGCCCCCGAGGAAATGGCCGAGGCGCTGGCCGATGCGGGCGAGGAGGGCGCCGAGGGCCAGACCGCGGCGCTTGCGGCGCTCTCGGGCGGCTCGGTGGGCGAGGCGATCCGGCTTTTGAACCTCGACGGGCTTGCGACCTATGAAAAACTGGTCGCGCTCTTCTCGACCCTGCCGCGGCTCGACCGGGTGCGCGCGCTCGCCCTGGCCGAGAGCATCACCGGCAAGCAAAACGAGGCGCGCTTCGATCTGCTCCTGACGCTGATCGAGCTCTTCCTCTCCCGCGCGGCGCGCGCAGGCCTCGCGGGCCCGCCCGCGCTCGAAGGCGCGCCCGGCGAGGCCCAGCTTCTCGCGCGGCTCTCGCCCGATGGCCATGCGGCGATGAAATGGGCGGCATTGCACCAAAGCCTCGGCGCCCGCGCGCGCCATGGCAAGGCGGTCAATCTTGACCCCGCCGCGCTGGTCATGGATATGGTTCTGGAGATGACCGCGGCCGTTGCGTAAGCCGCGCGCGAAAGGAAGACCCGTGGCCGAGACCCCCCTCCCCGAAATCGTCGACAGCCACTGCCACCTCGATTTCCCCGATTTCGCGGATGAGCTGCCCGAGGTGATCGCGCGCGCGCGTGCCGCGGGCGTCACGCGGATGGTGACGATCTGCACCCGGCTGAAGAACGAGCCCGCCGTGCGCGCCATCGCCGAGGCGCATCCGGGCGTCTATTACGCCGCCGGCACCCACCCGATGAGCGCCGCCGAAGAGCCGATGGCGACGGTGGAGGCGCTCGTCGCGCTCGCCGCGCATCCGAAATTCGTGGGGATCGGCGAGACCGGGCTCGATTACCACTATACCCCCGACAGCGCCGAGGTGCAGAAGACCTCGCTGCGCGTCCATATCGAGGCCGCGCAGGAAACCGGCCTGCCGCTGATCATCCATTCGCGCGACGCCGATGAGGATATGGCGGCGATTCTGGCCGAGGGGCTGGCGCGGGCGCCCTATTCCTGCGTGATGCATTGCTTCTCCTCGGGGCCGGGGCTCGCGCGCGCCGCGCTCGAGATGGGGTTCTACCTCTCGATGTCCGGCATCGCGACCTTCCCGAAATCGCAAGAGCTGCGCGATATCTTCGCCGCGGCGCCGCTCGATCGGATCCTCGTCGAGACCGACAGCCCCTATCTCGCCCCGAAACCCAAGCGCGGCAAACGCAACGAGCCTGCCTATACCGCGATGACCGCCGAGCTCGGCGCCGCGCTCTACGGGCTGAGCTATGCCGACTTCGCCGCCGCCACCTCGGCCAATTTCGACCGCCTGTTCCGGAAGGCCCGCCCATGACCCGCCTGCGCTTCACCATCCTCGGCTGTGGCTCCTCGGGCGGCGTGCCGCGGATCGGCGGGCATTGGGGCGAATGCGACCCGACGAACCCGAAAAACCGCCGCCAGCGCTGCTCGATGCTGGTCGAGCGGGTGGCGCCCTCGGGCACCACGCGGGTGTTGATCGACACCTCGCCCGACCTGCGCGAACAGCTCCTGCAGACCGGCGTGGGCGAGCTCGACGCGGTGGTCTACACCCATAGCCACGCCGACCACGTCCATGGCCTCGACGACCTGCGCCAGATCACCTTCAACATGCGCCGCCGCCTGCCCGTCTGGGCGGATGGCGATACGACCGAGGCGCTGATCTCGCGCTTTGGCTATGCCTTCGTGCAGCCCCCCGACAGCAATTACCAACCGATCTGCGAGCTCAACGCGATCCACGGCCCCTTCGAGATCACCGGCGCGGGCGGGGCGATCCCGTTCCGGCCGTTCCGGGTCGAGCATGGCAATATCGACGCGCTCGGCTTCCGGATCGGCGGGCTCGCCTATCTGCCCGATGTCTCGGCGATCCCGGACCCCGCCTGGGCCGAGCTCGAGGGGCTCGAGATCTGGGTGCTCGACGCGCTGCGCCGCACGCCGCACCCGACCCATGCCCATCTCGCCCTCGCGCTCGAATGGCTCGCGCGCGCCAAGGCCCGCGAGGGGGTGCTGACCAACATGCATATCGACCTCGATTACGAGGCGGTGGCGGCCGAAACCCCCGCCCATATCCGCCCCGCCTTCGACGGGATGGTGCTCGAACTCGCGGCCCCCTGACCCCTGCCCTGCCCCGGGAGGCCCCCGATGAGCGATCTATTGAACGTCATCTTGCCGGTTTTTCTGGTGATCGGCTTTGGCTATGCGGCGGCCTGGCGGGGGCTCTTCTCCGACAGCGCGGTCGACGGGCTGATGCGGTTTGCGCAGAATTTCGCGGTGCCGGTGCTGCTCGCGCGCTCGATCGCCAAACTCGACCTCGGCGCGAGCTATGATGCGGGGCTGATGATCTCCTTCTATGCGGGGGCGTTTCTCTCCTTCGCGATCGGCCTCGCGGCGGCGCGGCTCTGGCTGGGCCGCAGCCCCGAGGATGCGGTGGCGATCGGCTTTTGCTGCCTGTTCTCGAACTCGCTCCTCCTCGGCATCCCGATCACCGAACGCGCCTTCGGGGCGGGGGCGCTGGCGGGCAATTTCGCGATCATCTCGATCCATTCGCCGCTCCTTTACACCGCCGGGATCCTCGCGATGGAGGCCACCCGCAGCGCCGGCGGCGGGCTCGGCGCGGTCGCGGTCAATGCGCTCAAAGGGGTGCTGCGCACGCCGCTGGTGATCGGCATCCTGACCGGCTTCACCATTCAGGCGGGCCAGGCGCTGAGCGGTCAGGATCTCCCCGAACCGGTCTGGGCGGCAATGGATATGGTCGCACGCGCGGCGCTGCCGGCGGCGCTCTTCGGGCTCGGCGGGGTACTCCTGCGCTACCGCCCCGAGGGCGACAGCCGCGCGATCGCGATGATCGCGGCGCTCTCGCTCCTCATCCACCCGGGCACCGCCTATCTGCTCGGCCGGTTCGGCTTCGGGCTCGGCACCGAGGCGCTGCGCTCGGCGGTGATGACCGCCGCGATGGCCCCCGGGGTCAACGCCTATCTCTTTGCAAACATGTATGGCGCGGCGAAACGGGTGGCCGCTTCGGCGGTTCTGGTCGCCACCGCGCTCTCGATCCTCACCATCTGGGGCTGGCTCGCGATCCTGCCCTGATCCGCTGACCCGAGGTCGAGGGGCTCCGCCCCGCCCCGGCTGCGCCGGCGCCCCCGGGATATTTGAAGCAAGATGAAAGGGATCTGGCGCCTATCCTGCGCGCCTGCCCCGTCCCCGTTTCATCTTGCCCCAAATATCCTCGGGGGGTGA
>ERZ1645187.4707-NODE-4707-length-10886-cov-6.034900_pt1 | contig 10886 bp, 10 predicted proteins | sample MGYA00575352_ERZ1645187 | MGnify/ENA primary metagenome ERZ1645187 (study PRJEB40837, sample SAMN11349314) | freshwater sediment metagenome | isolation source: river sediment | host: Sediment | place: India: Wazaribad , New Delhi | collected 2017-02-21 ...
CACCGAGGAGCTGGTCTGGGACGGCAAGGGCCGGTTGTCGACCCATGCGCCCTCGACCTACAAGATCCCGGCCTGTTCGGACCGGCCGCCAGTGTTCAACGTGGCCCTGTGGGGCCGCGCCAACCGCGAGGATACGGTCGGCAAGTCGAAGGCGGTGGGCGAGCCGCCCTTCATGCTGGGCATTTCGGCGCTGATGGCGCTGTCGGATGCGGTAGCGGCCTGCGGGGATGGGTCGGTTTACCCGGGCTTGCGGGCGCCGGCGACGGCCGAGGCGGTGCTGGAAGCGGTGGCGCGGGTGCGGGCCGGTGCCGATCCTTCGACGAAGGATCGAAAGGCGGTCGGGCATGGGTGATCTGGTGGTTCAGTTCCGGCCGGCGAGCCTGGGGGGCGATCCTTCAACGAAGGATCGAAGGACGGTTCGCCATGCTTGACCTTGGGGCATTGAGGGCTTCGGTGGCGGCCCATGGCCGGGTGGTGCGCGTGGTCGTGGCGGCGGCCGAAGGCTCTTCGCCGCGCGAGGTCGGGGCCGGGATGCTGGTCTGGGCCGGCGGGCAGGAAGGCACCATCGGCGGCGGCGCGCTGGAGTTTCAGGCCGTGGTCCAGGCGCGCGCCCTGCTGGACGAGGGCGGCGTGGCGGCAGAGCGGGTGGCCCTGGGCCCCGCCCTGGGCCAGTGCTGCGGCGGCGCGGTGACGCTGGTGATGGCGGTCTGCGATGCCGCCCGGGTGGCGGCGATGGAGGGGGCCCCGCTGGTGGCGACCGGGGCCGGAGAGATGCCGCTGTCGGTGCGCCGGCTGCTGGCCACGGCCCGCGGCCAGGGCACGGCGGCGGCCGAACGGCTGGTCGACGGCTGGTTCGTCGAGCCGGTCCTGGTGCCCGACCGGCAGGTCTGGGTCTGGGGCGCCGGCCATGTCGGGCGCGCGCTGGTGGCCGTGCTGGCGCCCCTGCCGGGGATAGCGATCACCTGGATCGACATGGCGCCCGAGCGGTTTCCCGACCGGGTGCCCGAAGGCGTGACGCCGGTCTGGGCGGCGCGGCCCGAGGACCTGGTGGCGCATGCGCCGCAAGCGGCCGAGCATCTGGTGCTGACCTATTCCCATGCGCTGGACCTGGAGCTGTGCCATCGCCTGTTGGTGCGGGGCTTCCGGTCCTGTGGCCTGATCGGCTCGGCGACGAAATGGACGCGGTTCCGGTCGCGGCTGGCCGCCCTGGGGCATGATCCGGCCACGGTGGGGCGCATCCGCTGCCCGATCGGCGATCCGGGGCTGGGCAAGCATCCGCAGGCGATCGCGGTGGGCGTCGCGGCCCAGATCCTGCGCGACAGCACGGAAATGGCGAGGGAGAGGACGGCATGACGACGGAACGGCCCGAGCTGCTGCGCGTCGAGGGGATCACCAAGGCCTATCCGGGCGTGGTGGCCAACAGCGACGTGTCCTTCACCATCTCCGAAGGCGAGGTTCACGCCTTGCTGGGCGAGAACGGGGCCGGCAAGTCGACGCTGGTCAAGATGATCTATGGCCTGATCAAGCCCGACCAGGGCAGGATGACGCTGCGCGGCCGCCCCTACACGCCGTCGAAGCCGGCCGAGGCGCGCCGGCTGGGCGTGGCGATGGTGTTCCAGCACTTTTCGCTGTTCGAGGCGCTGAACGTGGCCGAGAACGTGGCCCTGGGCATGGAAAACCCGCCGCCGATGCGCGAACTGGCGGCGCGCATCCGGGCCGTCAGCGAGGAATACGGCCTGCCGCTGGACCCCTCGCGCATGGTCGGCGACCTGAGCGCCGGCGAACGCCAGAGGGTCGAGATCATCCGCTGCCTGTTGCAGGACCCCAAGCTGCTGATCATGGACGAACCGACATCCGTGCTGACGCCGCAAGAGGTGGAGATCCTGTTCCGCACCCTGCGGCAACTGTCCTCCGAAGGCACGGCGATCCTCTATATCTCTCACAAGCTTGAGGAAATCCGCGCGCTGTGCGACGAGGCGACGATCCTGCGGCGCGGCAAGGTGGTGGCGACCTGCACCCCGCGCGAGCGGACCGCCCGCGAGATGGCCGAGCTGATGGTCGGCACCAGCCTGAAGACGCCCGAGCGGCGGTTGGCGGCCAGAGGCGAGGTGGCCCTGGGCGTCTCGGACCTGTCGGCGGCCTCGCCGATCCCGTTCGGGACCAGCCTTAAGGGGGTCAGCTTTACCGTGGCCAAGGGCGAGGTTCTGGGCATCGCGGGGGTGGCGGGCAACGGCCAGGACGAACTGTTGCTGGCCCTGTCGGGAGAGCTGCGGGCCGCGCCCGACAAGGTGCGGGTGGCCGGCCATGCGGTCGGCGACCTGGGGCCCGTGGAGCGCCGGCGCGCGGGCCTGGTGGCCGCGCCCGAGGATCGCTACGGCCATGCGGCGGCGCCCGACATGAGCCTGGTCGAGAATGCCTTCCTGACGGCAGGGGTGCGCAAGGGCCTGACGCGGAAGGGGTTCGTCGACTGGGCAGGCACCCGGGCCTTTGCCGAGGAGATCATCAAGGCCTATGACGTGCGCACGCCGGGGCCGGATGTGGCGGCCCGCGCGCTGTCGGGCGGGAACCTGCAGAAGTTCCTGATGGGGCGCGAGCTGATGCAGGGGGCATCCGTCATCGTGATCAACCAGCCGACCTGGGGTGTGGATGCGGCCGCGGCGGCGCAGATCCGGCAAAGCATCCTGGACCGCGCCGGAGAGGGCGCGGCGGTGGTGGTGATCAGCCAGGACCTGGACGAGTTGCTGGAGGTGTCCGACAGCTTTGCGGTGCTGAACGAGGGGCGGCTGACGCGGCCGCGGCCGACCGAGGGTCTGACGATGGACGAGATCGGGCTGATGATGGGCGGCGCCCACGGCATGGAGGTTGCGCATCATGCGGGATGAAGGGCGATTTTTCGACGAAAAATCGGGGGTTTTCGATCCTTCGACGAAGGATCGTTCGCGGCGGGGGTGCGGATGCTGAGGCTGGAGAAGCGACCGACGCCCAGCCGGTTCTGGCTCTATGCGACGCCGCCGGTGGCGGTGGTGCTGACCATGCTGACGGGCGGCATCCTGTTCGCGCTGATGGGCAAGAACCCGTTCGAGGTGATCCGCACGATCTTCTGGGACCCGCTGTTCGGCGAGTTCGCCTTTTACCTGCGCGGGCAGCTCTTGGTGAAGGCGGGGCCGCTGATCCTGATCGCGATCGGCCTGGCCCTGGGCTTTCGCGCCGGCATCTGGAACATCGGCGCCGAGGGCCAGTACATCATGGGCGCCATCGTCGGCGCCGGGGTCGGGCTGGCGGTGTTTCCCACGGAAAACCGGCTGATCTTTCCGCTGATGGTGGTGGCCGGCGCCTTTGGCGGCTGGGCCTGGGCGATGATCCCGGCGATCCTGAAGACGCGGTTCAACACCAACGAGATCCTTGTGTCGCTGATGCTGGTCTATGTGGCCGAGACGATCCTGGCCAAGGCCTCGACCGGTTTCCTGAAGAACCCCGAGGGCATGGGCTTTCCGGGCAGCCGCAACTTTTCCAGCTATCCGGCGGCGCAGAACGGCTTCTTGTACGAGCCGCTTGGCCTGCACTGGGGCGGGGTGGCGGCGCTGGTGACGGGGGTCCTGGCCTGGGTCCTGCTGACGCGGCATCAGGCCGGGTTCCAGATCCGCCTGGCAGGGCAGGCGCCCCGCGCGGCGCGGTTCCACGGCGTCAGCCCGACCCGGCTGGTGGTGCTGTGCATGGGCATCTCGGGCGCACTGGCCGGCATGGCGGGGCTGTTCGAGGTGGCGGGGCCGGCCGGCCAGATCACCATCGACTTCAACACCGGCTACGGGTTCACCGCGATCATCGTGGCCTTCCTGGGCCGGCTGAATCCCCTGGGGATCGTGCTGGCGGGGTTCCTGATGGCCTTGACCTATGTCGGGGGCGAGATGGCCTCCACCAACCTGGGCCTGCCGGATGCGGCGATCCAGGTGTTCCAGGGGATGCTTCTGTTCTTCCTGTTGGCGGTGGATGTCCTGACGAACTATCGGTTCCGGCTGGCGGTGGGAGCGCACTGAAATGGATTTCGGCGGCATCAATCCGGTCATCCTGATCGCCACGCTGATGGCCAGCGCGGTGCCGATCCTGCTGGCCGCCCTGGGTGAGGCGGTGGTCGAGCGTTCAGGCGTGCTGAACCTGGGCGTCGAGGGGATGATGGTCATCGGCGCCCTGGGCGGCTTTGTCGTGGCGGTCCAGACCGGCAGCCCCCTGCTGGGCTTTGTCGGCGGCGCAGTGGCGGGCGCGGTGCTGAGCCTGGTCTTCGCCGTCCTGACGCAGGTCTTCCTGGCCAATCAGGTGGCGACAGGGCTGGCGCTGACGCTGTTCGGGCTGGGCGTTTCCTCGCTGGGCGGTCAGGGCTACGGCGGGATCAAGCCGCCGCCGACCGGGCCTTTGCTGCCCGATGCGCTGGCCGACCTGCCGGTGGCGGGGCCGATTCTCTTCGGTCATGACTGGATGGTCTATTTCTCGATCGCGATGACGGCGGCGCTGTGGTGGGTGCTGAAATCCACCCGCCTGGGCCTGATCATCCGCGCGGTCGGCGAAAGCCACGATGCGGCCCATGCGCTTGGCTACAAGGTCAACCGCATCCGGCTGATGTGCATCGCCTTCGGCGGCGCCATGGCGGGCATGGGCGGGGCCTATGTGTCGCTGGCGCGCGTGCCGCAATGGGTGGACGGGATCACCGCGGGCGCGGGCTGGATCGCGCTGGCGATCGTGGTCTTTGCCAGCTGGCGGCCCTGGCGGGTGCTGATCGGCGCCTATCTCTTCGGCGGCATCACGGTGCTTCAGCTGAACCTGCAGGTGGCGGGGTCCTGGATCCCGGTCGAGTACTTGTCCATGGCCCCCTATCTGATAACGATCCTGGTGCTGGTCGTCATGTCGGCCGGGCGCGCGGGCAAGGCGGCGGCCGGGGCCCCGGCCTGCCTGGGACAGAACTTTCACGCCTCACGCTGAGGCACCAACGCGCGGGGCCGGGGAAGGCGCCGCCACATCGGGGAGAAGACCTATGAAACGCAGACACCTTCTGGCGGGCGCCGCCATGGGCCTGGCGCTGTCGATGGGCGGCGGCGCCATCGCGCAGGGGATGGACAAGGCCAAGGCCTGCTTCGTCTATGTCGGCACCACGACCGACGGTGGCTGGACCCAGGCCCACCATGTCGCCGTGCTGAAGGCGCAAGAGCATTTCGGCGACAAGGTCGAGTTCCAGTGGCAGGAGTCGGTTCCCGAAGGCGCGGATTCGGAACGCGTGATGACGCAGATGGCGCTTGGCGGCTGCAACATCATCTTCACCACCTCGTTCGGCTACATGGACCCGACCAACGCGGTGGCGGCCAAGTTCCCCGACGTGAAGTTCGAACACGCCACCGGCTTCAAGCGCGAGCATCCGAACGTCACCACCTACAACGCGCGCTTCTACGAAGGTCGCGCCGTGCTGGGCACCATCGCCGGCCGCATGACCAAGTCGAACAAGATCGGCTACATCGCGTCCTTCCCGATCCCCGAGGTCATCATGGGGATCAACAGCTACTACCTGCACGCCAAGAAGGTGAACCCGGCGGTCGAACTGTCGGTGGTCTGGGCCTTCACCTGGTTCGACCCGGCGAAAGAGGCTGATGCCGCCAAGGCGCTGATCGACCAGGGCGTCGACGTGATCACCGCCCACACCGATTCCACCGCGCCCTTGGCCGAGATGGCCAAGACCGACGGCAAGGTGATCGGCTTCGGCCAGGCCTCGGACATGGCCGAGTACAAGCCCAGCCCGCGTGTGTCCTCGATCATCGACGACTGGTCGCCCTACTACATCGGGCGCATCCAGGCCGTGCTGGATGGCACCTGGGAATCGCGCGATTCCTGGGACGGGATCGCCCAGGGCACCGTCGGCATCGGCGAGTTCACCGGCCTTCCCGAAGAGGTCGCGGCCGAGGCCGCCGCGATGCGCGACGCGATTTCGGCGGGCACCTACCACCCGTTCACCGGCCCGCTGAACAAGCAGGACGGCAGCGCCTGGCTGGCCGAAGGCGCGGTCGCGCCGGATGGCGACCTGTTGGGGATGACCTTCTTCGTCGAAGGCATCACCGGCGAAATCCCGCAGTAAGAGCATCGCCCTTTAGGTCAAGGGCCCGTTTCGGCGGGCCCTTTTCCATTTCGCCGGCCATATTGCCGCAGCCGCATTCCGGCTTTGAAATTCAAATTTTTGAATGCATACTGGACGCGACGGGTGGCGTCGACGCGCGAGGGAGGATTCGGCATGGCACATATCGTGGTTCTGGGGGCTGGCCTGGGCGGGGCCATCATGGCCTACGAGATGAAGGATCAGATGCGTCCCGAGGACAAGCTGACGGTCATCACCAAGGATCCGAAGTATCACTTCGTTCCGTCGAACCCCTGGATCGCCGTCGGCTGGCGCAAGCGCGAGGACATCACGGTGGACCTGGCGCCGACGATGGCAAAGAAGGGCATCGACTTTCGCGCCGTGCCGGCGAAAAAGGTGATGCCGGATGAAAACCGGGTCGAACTGGTCGACGGCAGCTCGGTCTCCTATGACTACCTGATCATCGCCACCGGCCCCGAACTGGCCTTCGACGAGATCGAGGGGTTCGGTCCGCATGGCGGCCATACCCAGTCGGTCTGCCACATCGACCACGCCGAGAAGGCGGCTGAAGCGTTCGAGCAGCTGGTCAAGAACCCCGGCCCGGTCATCATCGGCGCGGCGCAGGGCGCCAGTTGCTTTGGCCCGGCCTACGAATTCCTGTTCATCGTGGAAACCGCGCTGCGCCAGGCCAAGGTGCGCGACCGGGTGCCGATGACCTTCGTCACCGCCGAGCCCTATGTGGGCCACCTGGGCCTGGACGGGGTGGGCGACACCAAGGGCCTTCTGGAATCCGAGATGCGCGGCAAGCACATCAAGTGGATGACCTCGACCCGGGTGAAGAAGGTCGAGGACGGCAAGATGACGGTCGAGGAGATCAACGAGGACGGCTCGGTGAAGGCCGAGAAAGAGCTGCCCTTTGCCTTTTCGATGATGCTGCCGGCGTTCCGCGGCATCGAGGCGGTGCGCGGGATCGAGGGGCTGAGCAACCCGCGCGGCTTCACCATCGTCGACAAGCACCAGCGCAACCCCAAGTACAAGAACGTGTTCGCCGTGGGCGTCTGCGTGGCGATCCCGCCGATGGGGCCGACCCCGGTGCCCTGCGGCGTGCCGAAGACCGGCTTCATGATCGAAAGCATGGTGACGGCGACGGCGCAGAACATCGGCAACCTGCTGCGCGGCAAGGAACCCGACCAGGTCGGCACCTGGAACGCGGTCTGCCTGGCCGATTTCGGCGACGGGGGCATCGCCTTTGTCGCGCAACCACAGATCCCGCCGCGCAACGTCAACTGGTCGTCCAGCGGCAAGTGGGTGCATCTGGCCAAGGTGGGCTTCGAGAAATACTTCATGCGCAAGCTGAAGAAGGGCACCAGCGAGCCGTTCTACGAAAGCCTGGCGATGAAGATGCTGGGGATCGAGAAGCTGAAGGAAACCACCAAGGGCTAAGGGTGCCTCCTCGTTCGACTTCGTCTCCTCGTCGGGGGGGCGCGCACCGACGAGGAGACGCAGTCGAACGAGGAGGGGTTTTCGCCGCGGTCACCGCGTGGCAGGCTGCGGCCATGGTGCGCCCCGCGGTTCCCCTGGCCTTCGGCTGCATGCAGTTCGGCGACCGTGCCGACGCCACTGCTTCGGCTGCGCTGTTCGCCGCAGCGCGGGCGGCGGGGATCAGCCAGTTCGACACCGCGCACCTCTATTCCGGCGGCGCGTCCGAGCGCATCCTGGGCCAGCTGGCGCGCGGCGAGGCCGGTCTCGGCATCGCGACCAAGATCGGCTACCGCCCCGGCGCCGATGTCGCCGCCCTGCGCGCCGAATTCGCCGAAAGCCTGCACCGGCTGGCAATGGACCGGATCGACCTGCTGTACCTGCACCGCGACGACCCGGCCGTGCCGCTGGAGGCGCGGCTTGAGGTTCTGGTCGACCTGCAGGAGCAGGGGCTGATCCGGCGGATCGGCCTGTCCAACCATGCGGCCTGGCGCGTGATGCGGGCGCAGGCGATCCTGGGGCGGATGGGGTCGGCGGTCGATGCGATCCAGCCGATGTATTCGCTGGTCAAGCGCCAGGCCGAGGTGGAGCTTTTGCCGATGGCGGCGGACCAGCGGATGCTGCCCTACACCTATTCGCCGCTTGGGTCGGGCCTGCTGACCGGCAAATATGCCGCCGGCGGCAGCGGCCGGCTGACGCAGGATGCCCGCTATGCCGCGCGCTATGCGCTGCCGGGCGCGGCCGAGGCGGCTGCGGGGCTGGCGCGGCTGGCGGCCGATGCCGGGGTGCATCCGGCGACGCTGGCCGTGGCCTGGGTGATGGCACACCCGTCCCGGCCGGTGCCGATCGTCAGCGCGCGCAATGCGGATCAACTGGCGCCCGCGCTGGCCGCGCTTAACTTCCCGATCGAGCCGGCGTTATATGCGGCGATCGCGGCGCTATACCCGGCGCCGCCCCCCGCGACGGACCGGACGGAAGAGACCTCATGACACCCGACATCCTGATCATCGGCGGCGGCATCGCCGGCATCTCGGCCGGCGCCCGGCTGGCCCCCCACGCCCGCGTCCTGGTGCTTGAGGCCGAGGACGCGCTTGGCCACCACGCCAGCGGCCGGTCGGCGGCCCTCTACGAGCCGCGCTATGGCGCCCCCGCGGTGGTCGAGCTGTCGATGGCCTCGGGAGACTACTTCCGGTCGATCCCGGGGCTGCTGAGCCCGCGGGGCCTGCTGCTGGTGGGCCGCGACGACCAGAAGGTGGCCTTCGACAAGGACATGGCGGGCATGGCCTTTGATCCGATCAGTGTGGATCAGGCTTTGGCGATGGTGCCGATCCTGAACCGCGACGCGGTGACGATGGCGGGCCATGCCGCCCATGCCGAGGATATCGACACCGACCTGTTGCTGCAGGGCTTTGCCCGCACGATCCGGGCTCAGGGCGGGCAGATCGTGACCCGCGCCCGGGTCGAGCGGATCGAACGCACGCCCGAAGGCTGGCGGGTGACCTGGCCGGGCGGCATGGCCGAGGCGTCGCTGCTGGTCAATGCCGCCGGTGCCTGGGTGGACCAGGTGGCGGCGATGGCGGGGGTGCGGCCCTTGGGGTTCCAGCCGAACCGCCGGTCGATGGCGCGGATTCCGGCGCCGGGCGGGCATGACGTGTCGACCTGGCCGATGATCTTCGGCCCCGGCGAAGACTGGTACGCCAAGCCCGACGCGGGCGCGCTGATCGTCTCGCCCGCCGAGGAGGACCCGATGGACCCCCACGACGCCTGGGCCGACGACATGGTTCTGGCCGAGGGGCTGGCGCGCTATGAGGCGATGGTGACCGAGCCGGTGACGCGGGTGATCTCGAACTGGGCGGGACTGCGGACCTTTGCGCCCGACCGGGTGCTGGTGATCGGCCGCGATACCCGCGATCCGGCATTCTTCTGGCTGGGCGGGCAGGGCGGCTATGGCTTTCAGTCCAGCGCCGGGGCCAGCCAGCTGGCCGCCGACTTGATCCTGGGCCGCGCGCCGGCGCTGTCGCCCGCGCTGGTGGCGGCGCTGGACCCGGCGCGCTTCGGATGACGCTGCGCCTGCCTGACAGCGGGGCCGAGGTCTCGGCCGACGGGCGGCGCCACGCGCCCTCGGCCGCGCGCAATGCGGGGCCGATCCTGGCCGTTTTGCGCCGCTTGATCGCGCCGGGGGCGCGGGTGCTGGAGTTGGCGAGCGGAACCGGCCAGCATGCGGCCGGGTTCGCCCCGGCGCTGCGCGCGGATTGGCAGCCCAGCGACGTGGAGGCGGGAAACTTCGCCTCGATCACGGCCTGGGCGGGCGGGGTGGCGCGGCCTCCGCTCCGGCTGGATGCCTGTGCGCCGGGCGGGGGGCGGGGGGAATGGGATGCCGTTCTGGCGGTGAACCTCTTGCACCTGATCCCCGTCGAGGGGGCCAAGGTGCTGCTGGCCGAGGCTGCGCAGGCGCTGGTGCCGGGTGGGCGGTTCTGCCTTTACGGCCCGTTCCTGCGGGACGGGCGGGCGACGTCGGACGGCGACGCGGCCTTTGATGCGTCCCTGCGGGCGCAGGATGCCCGACTGGGCTACAAGGATCTGGGTTGGGTCATGGAGCAACTGGGCGCGGCGGGCCTGGGCGTCCAGGTTGTGCCGATGCCGGCCAACAACCTGATGCTGATCGCATTCAAGATTTGATATATATCAAGGCCGCCCGCGAACCCGCATGCCATGCCGCGCGGGCAAAAGAAGGAGTGCGGCGATGAGCTACAAGGCGAAGATTTCCGACATGCGGGCCGAGTTGCGGGTGATGAACAAGCTGATCCCGCAGACCATGGCCGGCTTCGCCGACCTGTCCAAGGCGGCCAAGGACAGCCCGGCGATCAGCGTCAAGGAAAAGGAATATGTCGCGCTGGCCATCGCGATCTCGCAGCGCTGCGAACCTTGCATCAACTTTCACGTCGAGGCGCTGATGAAGGCCGGCGCCAGCCGCGAGGAACTGGGCGATGTGCTGGCCATGGCCATCCAGATGGGCGGCGGTCCGGCGGTGATGTATGCCGGGCATGCGCTGGCGTGCTGGGATGAGCTGGCGGCGTTGAAAGCCTGAGGGGCGCCGCGACGGAAATCCGGGGTTCGGGCGTTGACCCCCGGAATGACAGGAGAACCACAGATGACCCCCCGTGCCGCAGTTGCCTTGCTGACAGTCATTGCCCTTGCCCCGGCAGCCTTTGCCCAGCAGGGCCAGATGGGCGCACATTTTCTGGAACAATGGGATGCCGATGCCGATGGCCGGGTGACGCCCGACGCAGCCCGCACC
>ERZ1645187.4709-NODE-4709-length-10884-cov-22.264475_pt1 | contig 10884 bp, 11 predicted proteins | sample MGYA00575352_ERZ1645187 | MGnify/ENA primary metagenome ERZ1645187 (study PRJEB40837, sample SAMN11349314) | freshwater sediment metagenome | isolation source: river sediment | host: Sediment | place: India: Wazaribad , New Delhi | collected 2017-02-21 ...
GGTCTCCATGATGACCAGGAGCCAGGAGATGCCGAGGGTCAGCGGCACGAAGAGAAAATGGTAGAGCGCCGTCGCAGCGAACTGCCAGCGCGACAGTTCCACGAATGTCGGATCGATCATGGGAAGCCCGTCCTTTCCGGATGCGAAACCTGACCCCATGGGCGGTCTCAAACATCGATGGAGAATGTAAGTTAAACATATATTTTCAATAAAGGAATGGGGAGAGCGACGGTTCTTCGGCTCGGACCACGGCGACGAGGCATCCGAAAGCCTGCACGCAGACGGTCCAACCAACTGGAAGAGAAATGGTTTCGCAGCCGTGGCAGGCGCCCGGAGTGGAGAAGGCCGCAGAGCAGGGTGTCAATTCGTCGCGGCCCGTCCGCGCGCGGCGCCTGTTCTCGGAGCCGTACCCGGGCGGCCGGATCGCATCTCCACTCGATCGGGCGGGGCGGGGCGGCGGAAAGCGCCGGGTCGGCAGCCGAATGAGGCATCTGCGACCGCCTGCGCCGCGACGGCGTCGGCGGCATGGTCATGAGTTCCCGCGGTTTCCTCGTCCTCGACGCCGTCACTCGGCTCGCGGTGCTGGCGGCGGTGCGAGACTTCGACGCCTTCGGCTCGGCGAACGCCCCCTGGGGCGAACACGACTGCGCCGTCGTCGATGCCGGGGCCGCTCTGACGCAAGGCATCGAAGTGCCCCGCCTCCCCCGCGTCCTCGAACGAACGCTCGAGGTGCTGCGCGAGGACTACGACTGCGACATTGCTCTCGATCTGCCCTACGCCGACCGGCGACGGATCGGGCTCGCCGAAGTGCGAGAGGATTTCGCCGCGACACTGATGCGGCCTGGGGTCGCCTACCTCGTCGTCCTCTGGGGTGTCTCGACCATTGGAGCGTCGTGCGCGGCGTGACCGAGGCGATGCTCGCCCATCTCGCGAAGGGGCGTTCACCGGCGTGCGATGGGCACATGCGTCAGAACAGCATCGTGAACTGGTTCGTCGGTCTCTGCGCGGCCCTCGGCTTCGAGGGTTGTCTCGCACTCGCGGCGGCGCTCCTGCATCACGGCGGCGGCCCGTAGCGTCACCAAGGTCGGCTGCAGCCTCCGCGACGTTCAGATCCTCGCCGGCCATCGCGCTCGCCGAGACCTGGGACAATGGCAAGCCGATCCGCGAGACGACCGCCGCCGACATTCCGCTGGCCGATCGGCGACTACGCCAGCGGCGACGGCGACGTTCGCATCGACAACGGCACCGGGCGGCGATTCCTGACCCGCTCGAGGTTGTTCTCGGACGACGAACTGACCCGGCTCGCCCCGGTGTGACCGTCGGAATCGAGTCCGTCCTCGGATCTCCGATGCTCTTCCCCGAAGAGATCGGCTTCGCCACCTCGGGTCGAGAGGCGTCGGGAATTACCGCTGGGCAAGCGATGGCCATGGCGCGTGGCGGACCCACGAGTGGTGCCGGTCACGAGCCTGGGTGGGGAGCGTGGCCGGGTCTCGAAACGGGCGGTTCGGTTCGTTCCTATTTCGCAGCCGGTGCCGTGCCCACGCCGGCCTTGGCCGCCGCGGCGGCGGCCTTGAGGGCGGCGACCTCCTCGCGGATCGGGCCGTAGGGGCCGTATTTGTGCTGCGCCTCGGTGAAGTGATCGGCATAAGGGCCGAAGGGGAAGTCCACCGGTTTGTCGAGCGGGTGGGGGAAATCGTTCAACTGCGGCCCCTTGCGCGGCTGCTTGGGGTGCGACACCAGGAAGGCGGCGACGTCGTAGGCCTCGTCGACGGTGAGCTGCGGCTTCTGCCAGGTCACGCCGAGCGGCATGTTGGAAGAGACGAACTGCATCACCGTCAGCAGGCGGAACGAACTCGCCCCTTCGCTCGACGCGTCCGGCCCCCACAGCGGCGGGAATTCGTAGCCGCGAGCGTCGCCGACGCTGCCGCGCCGCTTGCCCAGACCGTCCTCGCCGTGACAGACCGCGCAGGTCTCCTTGAACACCGTCTCGCCATGGGCGAGATCGACCGGCCGCGCCGGCTCCTTGAAGGCCTTCAGCATCGAGCCGATGCGATCGGCGCCCTTGGGGATGCCTTCCGACAGGAAGTCGATGTAGGCGACGAAGGCCTTCATCTCTCGCGACTCGAGCGGCAGCGCCGTCCCCGCCATGGAGCGCTGCATGCAGGCATTGACCCGGTCGGAGACCGAATAGATCGCGTCGAAACGCGGCATGAACTGCGGATAGACGGCTGACACGCCGGTCAGCGGGGCGGCGTAGGGGGCCGTACCGGCGCCGAGATGGCAGTTCTGGCAGGTCATGTTGGTGCCGGTGAAACGCATCGCGGGGTTCGCGACCTCCGGTCCGATGAAGGCGTCGGTCCTCACCACGAGATCGCGGCCGTAGCGCACCAGGGCGCCGTGTTCGTCGTCGGGCAGCTTGTCGACATCGGGCACCGTCGTCTTGGTCAGATCGACGGTCGGCTTGTCGTCGGCACGAGCGATGCCGCAGGCGGCGATCAACGCGATCGCCGCCACCGAATGGCGCAGCTTCATCTTCGTCTCCATCGTCGGTCGCGGGCGACCGGGCGGACGCTCGGTCGAGGTGCGACGCCGGCCCGATCGGGCCGGCGGACGGGACGCTCGTGTTGCCACCGGAGGAGGGAGCCGGGTGTCGGGCGACCCGTTCGAGGTCCTGGGGAGCGGCCGTGTCCCGTGGCGTGGACGTTGCGTCCGTCACTTTCGACATTCCAGTGCGGCGGCTCGAAAGCCGGGGCCATGAGGGTTCGTCCGAACTGGGGAATACCCTGGTTTCGGGCGGGACAATCCGGGATCGCCCGAAAGGCGCCGCGATCCTAGTCTCTCGGCGAACCGAAACCGGCGCCGAGGCACCTCCATGTCCGAGAAAATGAACCCGAGCTTCAACCGGATCGGCGCCGTTCTGCTCGCCGCCGTCGCCGTCGGGGGCGGTCTCGCCGCCTGGATCGCGGTGCCGCCCCGCATCGTCGAGACCGACCCCGGCCCCGCCGACGCGGCGGCGATCGAGCGCGGCCGCGCCGTCGCCCGCCTCGGCGACTGCATCGCCTGCCACACCACCGAGGGCGGACCGGAGATGGCCGGCGGACGGGCGCTCGTCACCCCCTTCGGCACCGTCTGGTCGACCAACATCACGCCCGATCCGAAGACCGGCCTCGGCGCCTGGAGCTTCGGCGCCTTCGATCGCGCGATGCGCAAGGGCGTCGCCGCCGATGGCCACAATCTCTATCCGGCCATGCCCTATCCCTCCTACGCCAAGACGACCGAGGCGGACATGAAGGCCCTGTGGGCCTATCTGACCAAGGGTGTTCCCGCCGTCGAAAAAGCCAATCGACCGGCCGAGATGGCCTTCCCCTTCGGCCTGCGCTTCGGCCTTTCCTATTGGAACTTCGCCTTCCTCGACGCGACACCCTACCGACCCGACCCGACCAAGGATGCGGCGTGGAATCGCGGCGCCTATCTCGTCCAGGGCCTCGGCCACTGCGGCGCCTGTCATACGCCGCGGGGCCTCGGCTTCCAGGAGGTCGCGATGACCGAGACGGGGGCGAACGGGGCGAAGTTCCTCGCCGGTGCCCGCGTCGAGCAGTGGAACGCCATCGAACTGCGCGATCTGTGGACGGTCGAAGACACGGTGGAACTGCTGGAGACCGGACAGAACCGCTTCGCCACCGCCGCCGGCAGCATGACCGAGGTGATCCATCACTCGACGCAAGGGGTCGACCGCGCCGATCTCACGGCGATCGCCACCTATCTGAAGTCGCTCCCCTCCGATCGGCCGAAAGCCGCGCCGCAGGCGACCGCGCTCGAGGCGCCGGCCGCGACCTGGACGACACGGGGCGGGCTCGGCTACGCCCAGTTCTGCTCCGATTGCCACCGTCCCGACGGCGCCGGCGTCAAGGGCGTCTTCCCGCCGCTCGCCGGCAATCCGACGGTGGCGGCAGCGGACGCGGCCACCCTCGTCCACATCACCCTGACCGGCTGGAAGACGACCGCCACCGCCGCCCATCCACGGGTTTGGACCATGCCCGCCTTCGCCCGTCTCGCCGACGCGGAGATCGCCGAGATCCTGTCCTTCGTGCGGCAGAGTTGGGGGGCGGGCGCCGGCCCGGTCGACGCGGCGGAGGTGAAGGCCGCGCGCGCCGGGCTCGACCCGAAGATCGACGCCTCGAAGTTCGAGACGCCGCGTCTCGCCGATCTGCTGCGCGAGCCGAACGCCGACCAACTGGTGCGCGGCATGCGGCTCAACGCCGAGACCCGGACGCTGTTGCCGGACCACGTCGGCGACGATCTCTCCTGCACGTCGTGTCATCTCAATGCCGGCACGGTGGCGGACGGATCGCCTTACGTCGGCGTCTCCGCCTTCTTCCCGTCCTACGCGCCGCGTGCCGGCCGGGTCATCACGATGGAAGACCGCATCAACGGCTGCTTCCTGCGTTCGATGAACGGCAGACCGCTGCCGCCCGACGGCGCCGACATGAAGGCGATGATCGCCTATTTCGACTGGATGCGCGGCACCACCAAGCCCGAGGACAAGGTCGAAGGACGCGGCGTCGGCAAGATCGACCCCTCCCTGAAGCCCGACCCCGAGAACGGCAGGAAGATCTACGCCGCTCAATGCGCCGTCTGCCACGGTGAGAACGGCGAAGGGGTGAAGGACACCGCCGGCCGGGTGGTCTACCCGCCGCTGTGGGGCGAGCGCTCCTTCAACATCGGCGCCGGCATGGCCCGCAGCTACACCGCCGCCGCCTTCGTCAAACGCAACATGCCGATCGGCACGCACGAGAAGTTCCCGCTCGGTCAGGGAGCCCTCTCCGACCAGGAGGCGCTCGACGTCGCCGACTACTTCTCCCACATGGATCGGCCCGACTTCGCCGCCAAGGTCAAGGATTGGCCGAAGGATCCCAAACCGAAGGACGCGCGCTACTGATCGGCGCGCAATCCCCCGGGCACGAACGACCGGCCGCCCGCCCCGTGGCCGGTCGTTCCCCGTTGCGGTCGCGGGCGGATCGGGCCATCGTCGCCGCCATGTTTCGCCTTCGCCTTTCGGTGATCGTCGCGGTGGGTCTCGCCGCTCTGGGGGCGGCGCCGGCCGACGCCCGCGACGTGCGCATCGCCGTTCTCGCCTTCCGTGGCTCGGAACGGGCGGTGCAGGACTTCGAGCCGACGCTGGCTCATCTCGGCCGCACCCTGCCCGAGCACGCCTTCACCATGGTGCCGCTCGATCTCGCCGGCATCGCCCGTGCGGTCGGGGAGCGCTCGGTCGACTTCGTGGTGACCAACCCCGGCGACTACGTCGACCTCGAGGCGCGCTTCGGCGTCACCCGGCTGGCGACGCTGGAGAGCCGGGATCGCACGCCGCCGACCGATTCCGTCGGCTCCACGGTGATCGCGCCCGACCGGCCCGACCGACCGCGCCGTCTCGCCGATCTCGCCCATCGCAGGGTCGGCGTGGTCGATGCCGAGGCCTTCGGCGGCTGGCGGGTGATCCTGCGCGAACTCGACGACGCGGGCCTCGCCGCGACCGATCTCTCGGCGCTGGTCGAGACCGGCTTTCCGATGGAGACCGTCGTCGCCGCACTCAGGACGGGCCGGGTCGACGCCGGAGTGGTTCGGACCTGCCTGCTCGAGGACGAGATCGCCCGCGGCGCGATCGGGCCGGAGGAATTCGCGGTCGTGGGCGAGCGGCCGACGCCCGGCTTTCCCTGCCGGCTCTCCTCACGCCTCTATCCCGATTGGCCCTTCGCCCGCCTCGCCGACACCTCGACCGATCTCGCCAAGGCGGTCACCGCCAGCCTCCTCACCATGGCGCCGGTTCAGGGGCGCGCCTGGACCGCGCCGCAGGACTACACCTCCGTCCACGCCCTCTTTCGTCAGCTGAAGATCGGCCCCTATGCCCACCTCGCCCACGTCTCGCTCCTCGACTACGTGCGCGCCCATTGGCACTGGTTCGCCGCCGCTCTCCTCGCCGCCGTATGGTGGGTCGTCCACGTCGCCCGGGTCGAGACGCTGGTGCGTCGACGCACGGCGGAACTGACCCGAGAGATCCAGGAACGCGAGAAGGCCGAGCGCGCGGCGCGTCTCCACCGCGAGGAACGCGACCAGTTCTCCCGCCTCGGCATCCTCGGCGAGATGGCTTCCAACATCGCCCACGAGCTCAATCAGCCGCTGGCGGCGATCACCAATTACGCCGAGGGTCTGACCCGCTTCATCGACGCCGGCCGCACCGACCCCGCCTTCCTGCGCGACGGCGCCCGCGGCATCGCCGGACAGGCGGAGCGTGCCGCCGCCATCATCCGGCGGATTCGCGCCTTCGTCCGCCGCCGCGAAGCCACCCGCGAGAACCTCGACCTCGACGAGGTCGTCGGCGAGACGATCGCCCTGTTCGAGGCTCTCGCCGCCCGGCGTGGCGTCTGTGTGACCCGACGTCTTTCCGGAGGCTTGCCCTCGATCTCCGCCGACCGCGCCGAGATCGAACAGGTGTTGCTCAATCTCCTCCAGAACGCGGTCGATGCGATGGAGGACGCTTCCGGCGACGATCGCTGCATCGTCGTCTCCACCTCGCGCGACGGCGATCGGCTGACGATCGCCGTGCGCGATCACGGACCGGGCCTGACCCCCGAGGTCGAGGCGCATCTCTTCGACACGTTCTTCACCACCAAACCGCAGGGCCTCGGGTTGGGGCTCTCCATCTGCCGCACCATCGTCGAAGGCCACGGCGGTCGTCTCTGGCCGGAAAACGAACCGGACGGTGGCCTCACCATGCGGGTCACGCTGCCCGTCGCCACGGAGGATGCCGCATGAGCGACGCCACCACCCCCTTGATCATCATCGTCGACGACGACGAGGCGATGCGCCGATCGATGACCTTCCTGTTCGCCTCGGTCGGGCTCGAGGCGAGGAGTTTCGCCTCGGCCGACGCGTTTCTCGCCGCTCTCTCCGCCAAGCGATCGGCCTTCGGCCCCGGCGCGCTGATCCTCGACGTGCGCATGCCGGGGATGAGCGGGCTCGAGCTGCAGCGCCGTCTCGCCGAGGACGGCTTCCCTCTGCCGGTCCTGATCGTCACCGGCCACGGCGACGTGCCGATGGCGGTGGAGGCGTTGAAGGCGGGGGCCTTCGACTTCATCGAGAAGCCGTTCAAGGAACAGTATCTCCTCGACGCGGTCGACAAGGCGGTGCGTCGGTCGCAGGATCTGCTCGCCCGCGACGCGCAGCGCCGCACCATCGCCGATCGCTTCGCCCGTCTGGGCCGCCGCGAACGCGAGGTGCTCGAGCGCATGATGGTCGGCAAGCCGAACAAGGTGATCGCCCACGAACTGGACCTGTCGATCAAGACGATCGAGGCCTATCGCGCCGCGATCATGACCAAGATGGAGGCGGATTCGCTGGCCGAACTGGTCAGGATGGTCGCGAGTGGAGAACGCACCCCGTCGAGAACGTGAGAACGGGTTCGATCCGATGTCCCGGCTCGATGTCTCGACCCTGTTCCGCGCAAGCCTGCGCTCCGCGCCGTCATCGGTCGAGTGACCTGCTGCAGAGATCGGCGAGCGCGCCGAAGGGCTTCGTGAAACCGCCCTCGTCGGGCGGAGCCGTGGCTGGCCCGCGCGGCGCCGCCGACCCCTCGGCACTTCGAACGACACGACCCGCGTCCCGACGATGTCGTGATCGACATCCTCTGGTGCGGAGTCTGCCATTCCGATCTGCACAACGTCCGGAACGACTGGGACGACTCGGTCTATCCGAGGCTCCCCGGTCACGAGATCATCGGGCGGGTAGCGGCGGGCGGCGCGCAAGTGACCAGATTCACGGTCGGCGATCGGGTCGGCGTCGGCCGCATGGTCGACGGTTGCTTCGCCTGCGATCCCCGTAGCGACGGCGAAGAGCAATATGGCCCGCAGTGCGTCGACCCCTGCGGCCGCACCGATCCGAAGGAGGGTCGGACCACCCATGACGGCTGTTCCGAAGCGATCGTCGCATCGACGCCCCTCAGCTCGCTCGCGGCTGGATTTCTCACCGGCAGGATCGACGCGACGACGGAATACGAGGCTTCGAACGTCCGCCGTTCGGTTCCCCGGTTCTCGCCGGAGGCGCTCGCCGCCGTTCCGACCGCCGGTGCGTCTGCCGGAAGCGGCCCCGAAGATGACCGGGCAGTGAGGCCGGAAGGAGTGGCCGACGACGGGACCAAGGCTCCGAACCTCGGCGCGAATGACCTCGTCTCCAAAGTCTATCCGGTTCTGAGTTGGCGCTGACGGCCGGGATCGCCCTTCGGGGGAAGGCTCGCGACCAGAGAAGGGGCTGAGCCGACGACCCTGCGACGAGGTCGACGCCTGAACACGGGACGTGATTCCTTCGACCGACACGCCCTCCGCTGCAACACGGTCTTCGACATCCGGATCCCCACAGTCGGGTTGCCGTGGTGCGATCCGTCGAGACGGCGCCTCGACGCTCGATTTCGACCGTGACCGACCGGCGTCACGGTAAACCGTCGAGCGGATGAGAACCCTTGCCTGTCGAACGAACGGTCGATACCGCCCTCGCTCTCGAAGGGCGGGGGGCCGGCGGATTCGTTGCACCCTCGACCCGCGACGTTCTCACGACGGCAGGGCGGCAGGGCGACGCGACGATCGTGGACTTCACCGGGCACATGATTTCAACTGACCGGATGTCGCCGAAACGATCCGCTGCCGATTCGAACACGACGCTCCTGCGCGTCCGCCCTCTGCCGGGACGTCCGCAGCGCGGCCTGCTCCTCGGGCCGGGCCTGAACCTGCCCTGTGCGCTCGGCCGATCCGGGATCACCCGTTTCAAGCGGGAAGGCGACGGCGCCACACCGATCGCCCGCATGGCGATCCTCTCCGGCCATCGACGGGCCGAGCGCGGCCCCCCCGTCCCCGCGCCGGTCCCGCTCGTGCCGATTCGCGCCGACGACGGCTGGTGCGACGACGTCGCCGACGGTCGTTACAATCGACCCGTCCATCTGCCCGTCTCGTCGTCGCACGAAACACTGCGTCGCGACGACGGCCTCTACGATCTCGTCTTCGTCCTCGATTGGAACCTGCGGCGCCGGGTCATCGGGCGCGGCAGCGCGATCTTCCTTCATTGCGCGAAGGACACACTCGAGCCGACCGCCGGCTGCATCGCTCTGCGGCCCGCCGACCTGCGCCGCCTGCTGCCGCGTCTGAAACGTCGGACGGTCCTCGTCGTCGGCTGACGTCCGGGGTCCGTGATCCCACGTCATCCATGGACTCGTTTCGTTCACGATCACTTCGCCCTCGAATCGAATCCGAGTTCGAGCCCCCTCGCCAGGACCTGGAAACCGCCCCTCCAGGGCCGATCGAGACGGCGGCACCTCGGAGTCCAACCCGAGTCGGGATGGCCGTCGACGAGTCTCGCATCGGCTCGATTGTTTCGTTGTCGAAATCATCTCGTAGGTGAATCGATTGCTGCGACTCGTAGAGCGCGCACATGGTCGCCGTCGGTCACTCGGGCCGGTCACGGACGAGACCCGAACAGGGCACTGCCCACCCGAACATGCGTCGCGCCGAGACCGATCGCGATTTCGAAGTCGGAGGACATGCCCATCGACAAGCCCGGCACACCGGCCTCTCGCGCGAGTTTGGCGAGAAGCGCGAAATGCGGCCCCGGTGCATCATCGACCGGCGGGATGCACATGAGCCCCTCGACCGTCAACCCGTGCAAGATCCGACACCTGTCGACGAAGGCGACCGTCTCGCGCGGATCGATCCCGGCCTTCTGGTCCTCGAGACCCGTGTTGACCTGAACGAACAGCCTCGGACGTCGTCCCTGTTTCACCCCCTCGGCGGCGATCGCCGCCGCGATCTTGTCGCGGTCGATCGTATGGATCACGTCGAACAGCGCGACCGCTTCGGCCGCCTTGTTGGATTGCAGCGGACCGATCAGATGCAGTTCGAGGCCGGTGGTGTCCCTGCGCAGTTCCGGCCACTTCGCTTGCGCCTCCTGCACCCGGTTCTCGCCGAACACCCGTTGCCCCGCCGCGATCACCTCGCGAATGTCGTCGACACCGAAGGTCTTCGACACCGCGACCAGGGTCGTCGACCCTTCGGGCCGACCGGCCGAACGCTCGGCACGCTGGATACGGCGGCGGATGTCGGCAAGGCGTTCGGCGGCGGTCATCGGGCATCCTCGGCAACGGGGGAACGCTCACGCTCTACCATGCCCCTCTCACCGTCGTCACCCGTCACGGCGGCGCCCACGAACTCCGGCGACGGCGCGAAAGTGGCGCTGCAGCCCGGCGAACCATTGACCCGACCGGCTCTTTCTGTTGATGGTCGGGACGACCGACCGACGCCGCGTCGCGCCTCGCGATCCTCGCCCTCCCGCGTCGGTCCCCCGATGAGACGGACCTCGAAATTCCATGGCCGGTGAACGCTACAATCCCCGCACGACCGAACCGAAGTGGCAGAAGACCTGGGCCGATGCCCGAGTCTTCGCCACCCGCAACGACGACGCCCGGCCCAAGTACTACGTGCTCGAGATGTTCCCCTATCCGTCGGGACGCATCCACATGGGCCACGTGCGCAACTACACGATGGGCGACGTGGTCGCCCGCTACAAGCGCGCCAAGGGCTTCTCGGTGCTCCATCCGATGGGCTGGGACGCCTTCGGTCTACCCGCCGAGAACGCGGCGATCGAAAAGAAGGTCCACCCGGCCAAGTGGACCTACGAGAACATCGACTACATGCGCGGCCAGCTCAAGGCGATGGGTCTGTCGCTCGACTGGGATCGCGAAATCGCCACCTGCCATCCGAACTATTACCGGCATCAGCAGAAGATGTTCCTCGACTTCTTCGAGGCCGGGCTCGCCTATCGCCGCACCTCCAAGGTCAACTGGGA
>ERZ1645187.4710-NODE-4710-length-10882-cov-49.092085_pt1 | contig 10882 bp, 10 predicted proteins | sample MGYA00575352_ERZ1645187 | MGnify/ENA primary metagenome ERZ1645187 (study PRJEB40837, sample SAMN11349314) | freshwater sediment metagenome | isolation source: river sediment | host: Sediment | place: India: Wazaribad , New Delhi | collected 2017-02-21 ...
CGGCGCGGGCTGTGGCTGTGCGGGCGGGTGTGGCGGTGCGGGGGGGGGTGGCGGTGCGGGCGGGGGTGTCGGGGCGGGGGGGGGTTTCGGTGCCGGCGCGGGTTTCGGTTCCGGCGCGGGTTTCGGTTCCGGGGGGCGAAGGGCAGGGGGTGGGGCACTCGATGGCGACACTGTTGCCGTAGACTTGGCAGGAAGACTGCCGGGCCGCTGGCTGAACCACCACCATCCTCCCAATGCCGCCAGCACCGCCACCGCGATCAATCCGATCAACCAACCGGCGATCCCGCCGGGCCGCTTCTCCTTACCGGTCGCCTCGGTGGGAACAGGCGACAGCTCTGTGACCGGCATCTGCTGGCGCGGTGGTGCTGCAACAGTGGGCGATTTTTCAGCCGGAGCCGATGGTAGCAGCGTGACCGGCGCTGGCGCCGCCGGCGCTATTGGTGGTTGGTGATTCGCCCTCGGAGATGGAACCCGTCGCTCTGATATTTTGCGCGTCGAATCCGCGCCGGCCGGACGCTCGGGGCCGGCAACCCCGGGGTGCATACGCCCAGCTACGACCTGAGTCGGCTTGTCGGACGGCGAATGCGGCGGTCGCGCCCGGGGTCCCACCACCTGGGTCGGCTGGTCGCCATCAACCCCGATTTCCGGATGGGCGGCGAGATCGGGAATCGCCACCTCCGGGATGGGCAAATCGGCATCGCTTACCGGCGGCCAGGGGGGCGGTTCAACGACAGGCGTGGCGTGGGTGGCTGGTTCCGGGCGGGGTTTCGGGGCCGAGTCAACCCGTGTGCCGCCAACTACCCGCCGCTCGCTGCTGGCGCTGCCTTCCTCCAGTTCCAGCTCCAGCGGCCATACGAAGGTCGCGGCCATGTCGTCCGTCAGCCCCTGGCCACGCACCGCCAGCGTATAGGGCATGTTTTCCAGTTGGAACGCCAGATCGGGCGAGATGACGAACTTGAGCGCCTGGCCACTGTACCAGGCCTCCTCCGGTTGCAACCAGCATTCCGCGCCCTGCCAGCCGTCTGCGCTGAGATGGTTGGCCGCAAAACCATGGCGGCTCAGAGCGAACTCGAAAGTTTCCAGACCAGGCGGCAACCCGGTGAGGGTGACGATGGCATGCCCCAGCGGACGGGCGGGATCTTCCGAAACGCGAACCGACAGGGCAGCCATTCAGTGTCCTCCAAAAAGTTCTTAATGATTTAGTATTGTAAGCGAAGCAGGCGCGCGTAGTGTGCAATCCAAATGCAGGCGGCTGATGGCAACCGGGCCAGCGACTCATCCAGCGGCGGTTATCCGCTGACCGCCAGCATCCACCCCGTTATGAAGCACCGTGGATTGATCCGCGTGAGGGCGCATGAGTTTTTACGCATTATTTTCTGTAGGCATGGGCGCGGCGACTGGCGCCTGGTTGCGCTGGTGGCTGGGGATGTGGCTGAACCCGGTTTTTCCCACTCTGCCACTGGGGACGCTGGCCGCAAACCTGCTGGGCGGTTTCCTGATGGGCATGGCCATGCAGTTTTTGATGCACCATGCCGTCCTCGCCCCGGAACTCCGCCTGGCCATCACCACCGGCTTTCTGGGTGGCCTGACCACCTTTTCGACTTTTTCGGCGGAAACCGTGACGCTGTTGTTGCGTGAGGAATATCTCTGGACGCTGGCTATCGTCCTGATTCACGTTCTGGGTTCGGTGGGGATGACGCTGCTGGGCATTGTGACCATGAAACTGCTGACCACGGGGGCGCCATGAAGGGAACCTGCCTGAAGTTTTACGTCCACGAACACCGCAAGCACCACAGCATTCTGCTCTATGAATGGTTGCTGGAGCAGGCCAGGAAAATGGGTATTCACGGCGGGTCGGCGTTTCGCGCCATCGCCGGGTTCGGGCGCCATGGCGTCCTGCATGAGGATCACTTTTTTGAGCTGGCGGGCAATCTGCCGGTGGAGGTGGCGTTCGTGGTCAGCGACGACGAAGCGGCCCGGTTGCTGGAGCTGGTCAGGCAGGAACAGATTCGGGTGTTTTACGTGCTGACGCCCGCCGAGTTTGGGGTAGTCAATGGGGGATAGCGCGCCCAAAGCACCCGCCGGCGAAACTTAAAGCTCCTTGGCCATCACCAGCGCGTCTTCCCGCCCCTTCGCTGCTGGGTAGTAACCCAGCCGCAGCCCGACTTCGCAGAATCCGGCCGAGGCGTAGAGCTGCACGGCGCGGGTGTTGGAGACGCGAACTTCCAGAAAGACCGTCTGAACCTGCTGCGAGCGCGCCCATGCCAGCAGGTGATCAAGCATCCGCTGCGCCAGCCCCCGTCCTTGCAGTTCCGGGCGCACGCAGAAATTGAGGATATGGGCTTCGCCGACCGCCGCCGACATCACCGCGTAGGCCTGGATGAAGCCGTGTGGCGTTTCCAGCACCTGGCAGTGATAGCCCGCCCGCAGACAGTCGCGCAGGATGCCGTCAGTCCAGGCGAACTCGTAAGCGCGCCGTTCAATGGCGAGCACTTCCTTTAAATCGGCGTACAGCATCGGGCGAAATCGGCTGATGCCGGTTTCCCGCAGGGCGCTCATGGTTCAGTCGGGTTCTGGATCGGTGCGGGCGGTTCGGCGGCCAATGCGCGTCGCGCCAGCCGCAGATCATCCCAGGCTTTGCGTTTCTCGCGCGGCGAGCGCAGCAGATACGCCGGGTGATAAGTCACCACCAGGGGAATGCGGGCCGGTCCAAAGCGATGCACCTGGCCGCGCAGCTTGCCAATCGGCGTATCGGTCCCCAACAGGTTCTGGGCGGCGATGCGGCCCACGGCGAGGATCAGGCGCGGCCGGATCAGCGCGATCTGCCGGTTCAGGAATGGCCGGCATTGCGTCGCTTCCTCTGGCGTCGGGTCGCGGTTTTCCGGCGGGCGGCATTTCAAAATGTTGGCCACGTAGGCCCGCTCGCGGTTCTGACCGACCGCGTGCAACATCGGATCAAGCAGCTTGCCGGCCCGGCCGACGAACGGTTCGCCGAGCCGGTCTTCATCGGCGCCGGGCGCTTCGCCGATTATCAGCCATTCCGCCTGGCGGTGGCCGACGCCGAACACGGTTTGCGTGCGGGTGGCGCACAGGCCGCAGGCGGTGCATTCGCGCACCGCCGCCGTCAGTTCCTCCCAGCTCATTTGACCGATGGTGACCGCCCGGCGATTGGGCGCGGGAGGGGACAGGGTGGCAGCGGTTTCAACCGGGGGTTCCCGATCATCGGCCATGAGTGGAGTCCAGTCGTCGGGGGGCAAAAATTCAGGTTCTGCTTCATCCATCCTAAGATCTGACTCAAGGCGATCTTCCACATTCCCCTCCTTGGCTAAGGAGGGGTGGCGCGCAGCGCCGGGGTGGTTCGGGTCTTCCGGTGAACGGCTTGCGACGGATTCGTTCGCCAGCGGCCGGCGCGGCAACCACAAGGGGATGCCGAGGGCTTCCAGGTACGGGCGCTTGTCCGTCATTACAGCAGTTGCGGATGCGCCCGCTCGACCGGTTGCAGCACTTTGTTGAGCGCATTTACATACGCCTTGGTCGAAGCGATCACGATGTCAGTGTCCGCGCCTTGGCCGTTAACAATCCGCCCGCCCCTGGACACGCGCACCGTGACCTCGCCCTGCGAGTCGGTGCCGCTGGTGATGTTGTTGACCGAGTACAGCAGCAAATCCGTACCGGTTTGCAGGATGCTTTCGATGGCTTTGAACGAAGCGTCCACCGGGCCGCCGCCGTCGGCCGTCGCGCTGCGCTCCACGCCGTCCACCGCCAGCGTCACCTGGGCGCGCGGCGTCTCGCCGGTTTCCGAGCAGACCCGCAGATAGCGCAGCTTCACCCGTTCGTTTTCCGCCGTCAGATTGGCGTCGGTGACCAGCGCCTGCAAATCTTCGTCAAAGATTTCGTGCTTCTTGTCGGCCAGTTCCTTGAAGCGGGCAAAGGCGGCGTTCAGTTCCTCCTCGGAGGCGAAGCTGACGCCCAGTTCCTCCAGCCGGGTGCGGAAGGCGTTACGACCGGAGTGTTTGCCCAGCACCATGCGGTTAGCGTTCCAGCCCACATCCTCGGCGCGCATGATCTCGTAGGTTTCGCGGTGCTTGAGCACGCCGTCCTGATGGATGCCGGATTCGTGGGCGAAGGCGTTGGCGCCGACGATGGCCTTGTTGGGCTGCACCGGGAAGCCGGTGATGTTGGCGACCAGGCGCGAGGCGGGCACGATCTGCGTGGTGTCAAGGCGGGTCTCAAGCTGGAATACGTCGCGGCGGGTGCGCACCGCCATCACGATTTCCTCCAGCGAGGCGTTGCCCGCCCGCTCGCCGAGGCCGTTGATGGTGCATTCCACCTGCCGCGCCCCGGCCAGCACCGCCGCCAGCGAGTTGGCGACCGCCAGCCCCAGGTCGTTGTGGCAGTGCACCGAGAAAATGGCCTGATCAGCGTTTGGCACCCGCTCAATCAGGCTGCGGATGGTGTGGGCGAACTGGTCGGGCACGTTGTAGCCGACCGTGTCGGGAATATTGATGGTGCGGGCGCCCGCCTTGATGACCGCTTCCGTGATTCGACACAGGAAATCCAGTTCGGAACGACCAGCGTCCTCGGCGGAGAATTCCACGTCGTCGGTCCAGCGCCGGGCGCGGCGCACCGCTTCGACTGCCCGTTCCACCACCTGATCCGGCTCCAGCCGCAATTTCATCTGCATGTGGATCGGCGAGGTGGCGATGAACGTGTGAATGCGGCCCGCCGCCGCCTCCTGCAACGCCTCGCCGGCCCGGTCAATGTCGGCGTCGGCGGCGCGCGCCAGTCCGCACACGATGCTGTCCTTGACCACCCGCGCCACTGCCCGCACGGCTTCAAAATCGCCGGGGCTGGCGATGGGAAAGCCGGCCTCGATCACGTCCACCCGCATCCGTTCCAGCATTTTGGCGATGCGGACTTTTTCCTCCTTGGTCATCGAAGCGCCGGGGCTTTGTTCGCCATCGCGCAGGGTGGTGTCGAAGATGATCAACGGATTCATGGCGGTGTGCTCCAGGCCGAACAGGGTGGTTTAGAGGGCGGAAAAACAATTTTGCTTGAGCATAGACCAAATGCCCCGGTTTTCCGGGGCCGGGCAACGCGGAGCATCGTCTGGATGCCGGCCCGTGCGGGACCGGCGCTCACTCTTCGTCGCGGTCAGCGAGCAAATCATCCTCGTCGCTAAGTTCCTCCTCGTTCACCTCTTCGTTCTCCTCCGGACGCGAATTCTCGTTCTCGTCATAGCCCAAATCGTCCGACTCCAGTTCATCGAAGGGGCCGGACCAGTCTTCCGGCGCCTCAATGGACTCAATCGCCAGCTCATACCAGGCGTCCAGATCCAGTTCTTCCACTTCGCCGTCGAAGTACTGGATTTCGATGGTCTGGGCGTCCTCGTCCAGTGCGACGACTTCAAAATCGTTGCCGGTTTCCTGGTTGCGATACCAATTGCCGATAATGGGATCAACATCGCTCATGGCCGGTCTCCTCGTGTAGCGGTGGGGCGGATCGCCGGTGGGTAGGCCGGCTTGATTCTAATGATTCCCGGTGAATTTTGGACAATGACCCTCACACAATTCAACCTTTGGATTGCGGAAATTCGTAATGATCGCACGCGCGGGGCCAGCGAACTGGCTCGCCGCAGTCTGGAACTGCTGGCGGAGGCGGCGCGGTCGCTGCCAGCAACGGATGCCGTAGAACTGCGGGAGCGTCTGCTGGCGCTGGCTGTTGCACTGAGCGCGGCCCGGCCCAGCATGACGCCGATTCAAAATCTGTTGCGGCGCTGGCGGGAAACGTTGCAGTCGTCTGCCGCGCCGAATCTGGCCGGCGCCCGCTGTCTGGCTGCCGAACAGGCCGAGTTGTTGATGGCCGCTTCGTGGCGGGCGGTTGCCGAGTGCGCTGCCCATACCGCTGAACTGCTCGGTCCCGGACGGACCGTGCTGACGCACAGCCTCAGTTCGACGGTGGTGGAGACGTGCCGGCTGCTCAAGGATGCGGGCTTGCGAATGATTATCACCGAATCGCGGCCGCTGGGGGAGGGGCGCCAACTGGCAGAGCGGCTCTCAGCCTGGAACGTGCCGGCCACCTACATCACTGATGCGCAAATAGGGCTATTCGTCGCTCAGGCCGACGCCGTGCTGGTTGGGGCCGACAGCGTGCTGGCCGATGGCGCGGTGGTCAACAAGGCGGGAACCTACCCGCTGGCTCTGGCGGCGCGGGATCAGGGCGTGCCGTTCTACGTCTGCTGCGAGCGCTTCAAGTGGCGGGCGCTGGACGATCCGCCACCGGAACTGGAGGAAATGGCGCCGGCGGAACTGGACACGCCGAACTGGCCCGGCGTGACCGTGCGCAACGTGTACTTCGATCTGACCCCGGCGCGGCTGGTGAGCGCCTGGATCGCCGAGACCGGCGTGCACTGGCCCGATGCAGGGCCATGAAAAACCCGGCTGCCTCGGAAAGGCGCCGGGTTCAGGGTTAAGACACAGTCGTTGTTGTTGTCAGGAACAAACGGTTAGGCGATTTCCATAAAAGACCGTACCAGACCGGCCCCTGTAGGGACACGGCGCCGCCGTGTCCCTACTTTCCAGCCGTGTCCCTACTCTCCAGAAAATCACCTTACTTCACTGCGCGGTTATCCACCAGATCGGTGACCACGTTCGGATCGGCCAGCGTCGAGGTATCGCCCAGCGCGTCCACTTCGTTCGCGGCGATCTTGCGCAGGATGCGGCGCATGATCTTGCCGGAGCGGGTCTTGGGCAGGCCGGGCGCCCATTGCAGCGCGTCCGGGCTGGCGATCGGGCCGATTTCCTTGCGAACGTGAGCGATCAGTTCCTTGCGCAGCTCTTCAGTCGGTTCGACGCCGACCTTTAGAGTCACATAGGCGTAGATGCCCTGGCCCTTGATGTCGTGCGGGAAGCCGACCACCGCCGCCTCGGCGACCGCCGGATGCAGCACCAGGGCCGACTCGACCTCGGCAGTGCCCATGCGGTGGCCGGAGACGTTGATCACGTCGTCCACCCGCCCGGTGATCCAGTAGTAGCCGTCCTCGTCGCGGCGCGCGCCGTCGCCGGTGAAGTACAAGCCCTTGTACATGGCGAAGTAGGTGTCAATGAACCGCTGGTGATCGCCGTACACGGTCCGCATCATGCCGGGCCACGGCCGGGTGATGACCAGGTTGCCATCGGTCGCGCCTTCCAGGAACTGGCCTTCGGCATCCACCAGGGCGGGCGTCACGCCGAAGAACGGCCGGGTGGCGGAACCGGGCTTCAGGGCGATGGCGCCGGGCAGCGGGGTGATCAGGATGCCGCCGGTTTCGGTCTGCCACCAGGTATCCACGATCGGGCAGCGCGCGTCGCCGACGTGGTGGTAGTACCACTCCCAGGCTTCCGGGTTGATCGGCTCGCCCACCGACCCCAGCAGCCGCAGGCTCTTGCGCGAGGTCGCCTTGACCGGCGCTTCGCCTTCGCGCATCAGCGAGCGGATCGCCGTCGGGGCGGTGTAGAAAATGTTGACCTGGTGCTTGTCCACCACCTGCCAGAACCGGCCAGCGTCCGGATAGGTCGGAATGCCTTCGAACATCACCGAGGTCGCGCCGTTGGCGAGCGGACCGTAGACGATGTAGGAATGGCCGGTGACCCAGCCCACGTCGGCGGTGCACCAGTAAATGTCGCCGTCGTGATAGTCGAAGATGTACTTGTGGGTGATCGCCGTGTGCAGCAGATAGCCGCCGGTGGTGTGCAGCACGCCCTTGGGCTTGCCGGTGGAGCCGGAGGTGTAGAGGATGAACAGCGGGTCTTCGGCGTCCATCGGCTCCGGCGGGCAGTCGCTGGCGGCCTTGGCCATCAGCTCGTGATACCACACATCGCGGCCCTCGACCCAGGCGACGTTGCTGCCGGTGCGCTTGACCACCACCATTTTCTGCACGCTGGGGGTGCTTTGCAGCGCCTTGTCGGCGTTGGCCTTCATCGGCACCTTGCGCCCGCCGCGCAAGCCCTCGTCGGAGGTGATCACCACCGTGCAGGTGGCGTCAATGATGCGGTCTTTCAGCGAATCCGGCGAGAAGCCGCCGAACACGATGGAGTGGATGGCGCCGATCCGGGTGCAGGCCAGCATGGCCACCGCCGTTTCGGGGATCATCGGCATGTAGATGCAGACCCGGTCGCCCTTCTTGACGCCCAGCCCCTTCAGGACGTTGGCGAACTTGCACACATCCTCGTGCAGTTCCTTGTAGGTGATTTTCTTGTCTTCCTTGGGGTTGTCGCCTTCCCAGATGATGGCGACCTGATCGCCGCGCGTCGCCAGATGGCGGTCCAGGCAGTTGTAGCTGACGTTGAGCTGAGCGCCCTCGAACCAGCGGATGTGACCCTTGGTGAAATCCCAGTCCAGCACCTTGGTCCAGGGCTTGGACCAGGTGAGGAACTGGTTGGCCTGCTCCGCCCAGAAGCCCTCCGGGTCATCTACGGAACGCTGGTACATTTCCTTGTATTGCGCGTCGTTGATCCAGGCGTGAGCGGCCACTTCGGCCGGTACGGGATAAATCTTGCCTTCGGACATTACGGTGGTTCTCCTTTGGTGATGGATGGGTTGTGATATCTGCGGCCGGTGAGAACGCTTGCCCGCGTTCTGTTTGAGGCCGGTTTGGGAATTATTATTTTAGTCTAGCGGCTGAACCGTTTCAGTCAATCATTGCGGTGTTCGCAGCGGAAGCCGGGATGATCGCGGCCCGATCCCAGTGCGCCACGGCCCAGGCAATGATCGCCGGCACCGTCTCGCCCGCCAGTTCCGGCGGTGGTTGCTGCCCCAGAAAGCGCAACGCGGCCCACAGCGTGGGAACGGGATGACGCTCATCCAGCGGCGGCGCGCCGGTTTGCTTGCTCAGCTTGTCGCCACGGGCGTCCACCACGACCGGTAAATGGGCGTAGTCGGGCGTGGGCAGTCCCAGCAGCCGTTGCAGAACAATCTGCCGGGGGGTGGAATCCAGCAGATCCGCGCCGCGCATCACCTGGGTCACGCCTTGCGCGGCGTCATCCACCACCACCGCCAGTTGATAGGCGAACAGGCCATCGGCGCGGCGCAGCACGAAATCGCCGACTTCGCGCGCCAGCCGCTGGCGATAGTGGCCCTGAATGGCGTCGTGGAACTGAATCAGCGCGTCGGTCACCCGCAAGCGAAACGCAGGAGGCCGGTCCAGGCGGCGGGGACCAGCGCGGCAGGTTCCCGGATAAATCGGCGCACCATCCCGCCCGCGTGGGCAACCGGCCAGTTCGCGGCGGGTGCAGGTGCAGGGATAGGCCAGCCCGGCGGCGAGCAGGGACTCCAGCGCCGCCTGATAGTGCGCAGTGCGCTGGCTCTGATAGACCACCGGCCCGTCCCAGTGCAACCCGTACCGTTCCAGCGCGCGCAAGATGGCCGTCGTCGCGCCCGGCGCGGTGCGCGGCGCATCCACGTCCTCGATGCGCAACAACCATTCGCCACTCTGACATCGCGCCTCCAGAAAACTGCCCAGCGCCGCGATCAGCGAGCCAAAGTGCAGCGGTCCGGTGGGGGAGGGGGCGAAACGACCCCGCGCCACACGCCGATTGAGCGCGCGATCCGAAATGGAGCGGACCGTCGCCATGGCGCGGGCGTAGTGGGATGAGTTGGGTTTGGTGGTTAACCGCCCTGTTTTTCGCGGATTTCTTCCAGCATCTTGCAATCAATGCACAGCGTGGCGGTTGGGCGGGCCAACATGCGCGGCAGCCCGATTTCCACCCCGCACGCTTCGCAATAGCCGTAGTCGCCGCTCTCGATCTGGGCCAGGGACTCGTTGATTTTCTTGAGCAGCTTGCGCTCCCGGTCGCGGGTACGCAGCTCCAGGCTGAACTCCTCCTCCTGAGTGGCGCGGTCGTTGGGGTCGGGGAACGTGGTGGATTCGTCCTGCATGTGGTTGACGGTACGGCCTACTTCGTCGAGCAGGCTCTGTTTCCACTCCAACAGCACTTGGCGGAAGTGAGCCAGTTGCGCATCGCTCATGTACTCCTCGCCGGCGGCGGGCTGATAAATCGGTATATCCCGCTCAGGCGCATGGTTAGCGACCATCGCGATTCCCTCCTCTGTCATTGCAGCCAGGCCAATACGGCGGAACCCACTGTTCGGGGCCGCCGCCGCGACGCTGACATCGGCATACCGCGATGTCATCGGTCAAAATGTACCGCAGTGGTTTTCCCGTGGCAAAAATATAGGGCGGGCAGGCGCGCTTCAGCCGGCCGCGTCCACCCCAATATCCTATGGAACGCGGGTTTATCCGCGCCCATACGGTCGTTATAATCATCCACTAACCTAAACCACCAACTTCTGACTCTGAACAAGAAAAATCACGGTCTCCGTCCAGCCCGATCCGTCGTTCGCCCCCTGGCGGCGCTGCTGTTTCGGGCGGTCCAACCCAAGGGTTCCCAGTTGGAACCCGAATCAATAAAACAACCAGCGTGGCGGCGCGCCTTGGCTCCACGCCCCAGGAAAAATCACGCCCATGGCCATCGGCTACGGGTATCCTCCACCACCGGGGAGTCGTTAAGCATCAATGAGCACGCTCATCGAGCAGTTTCGTCAAAGTTCGCCCCTGTTCGGCGGCAACGCGGCTTTCATCGAAGACCTGTATGAAAGCTTTCTAAGCAATCCGGAATCGGTCAGCGACAACTGGCGGCAGTACTTCCGCGACCTGCAAGCGCAGACCGCCGGCGCCCGTGATGTGGCGCACGGCCCCATCCGCGATTCCTTCGCCCAACTGGCGCTGCGACCGCAGGCGGTTGCCCGTGGCGGCGCGCAGGTGCTCAGCCCCGAAGCCGCCGAGAAACAGGCTTCGGTGCTGCGCATCATCAACGCCTATCGCACCCGGGGCCACAAGGCCGCC
>ERZ1645187.4711-NODE-4711-length-10881-cov-5.307408_pt1 | contig 10881 bp, 8 predicted proteins | sample MGYA00575352_ERZ1645187 | MGnify/ENA primary metagenome ERZ1645187 (study PRJEB40837, sample SAMN11349314) | freshwater sediment metagenome | isolation source: river sediment | host: Sediment | place: India: Wazaribad , New Delhi | collected 2017-02-21 ...
TCAGTATCGACAACTGTGTCCATTTTTCCTTATCAAGATATAAATGCCCAATCTTTTCCTGTGCGTCGCAATACGATTGGAAATCAGCCATCACCATGTATTCATCCTGCCACAAAAGATGATCAGTCAGTGGCTTGAAAATACCGGCATCACCTCCCGAAAAGAATCCGCCTGAAATCTGGTCGATAATTTTTCGCAGGTTTTCATTGTTTCTGTAGTAATAGTTGGGTTGATAGCCTTCTGCTTTGTGTTTGAGCACTTCATCAACTGTCAGACCAAAAAGGAAAAAGTTTTCGGCACCCACCTCTTCCATTATTTCCACGTTGGCGCCATCCAGCGTTCCGACTGTCAGCGCACCATTCATGGTAAACTTCATGTTTCCGGTGCCCGAAGCTTCCTTTCCGGCCAGCGAAATCTGCTCCGAAACATCAGCAGCCGGATAGGTGATATGCCCGGTTTGTACATTGAAGTTGGGCAGATAAACCACTTTCAGCCGTTCACCGATTTCAGGGTCGTTATTAATTACGTTTGCCACCGAATTGATCAGCTTGATTATCAGTTTGGCCATAAAATAACCGGGAGCTGCTTTCCCGCCAAAGAAAAACACACGGTCGGGTACTTTCAGTTGCGGATCTGCTTTCAACCGGTTATACAAGCTGATAATTTGCAGAACATTGAGATGCTGGCGTTTGTATTCATGAATCCGTTTTACCTGAATATCAAAAAGTGCATCGGGTTTAATTTCTATTCCTGTATGTTTTTTCACCCAGGCAGCGAGCACCATTTTGTTTTCAGCCTTTACATTTTGCCATTTGTTCTGAAAAACCCTGTCGCCGGCAAGACTTTCAATTTTATGAATCTCTCCGGAATAATTTCCCAGCCAATCGGTATTGAGTTGTTCACCCAGCAAGGCCGAGAGCCCGGGATTGCTGACTCCCACCCATCTGCGGGGTGTTACGCCGTTGGTGACGTTGCAGAACTTTTCGGGCCACAATTCATAAAAATCAAATAGAACCAGATTTTTCAGCAGTTCGGAATGCAACTGTGCCACCCCGTTAATTTTCCGGCTTCCAACACAAGCCAGGTTAGCCATTCTGATAAATTTAGGTCCGCTCTCATCAATAATCGACATTCTTGTAATTTTTCCCCAGTCACCCGGATAACGGTCACGCACCAGGTCGAGGAACCGGGCATTGATCTCGTAAATAATTTCAAGATGACGGGGTAAAATGCTTTTGAAAAGATCGAGCCGCCATTTTTCCAATGCCTCAGGCAGAAGTGTATGATTGGTGTAGGCAAAAGTCTGTGTGGTGATTTCCCAGGCTTCCTCCCACGGCAGGCAATAGTCATCCACCAGAATCCGCATCAGTTCGGCAACAGCAACCGAAGGATGGGTATCGTTGAGCTGCACCCTGAAATGTTCATGAAATGTGTTGATTTTCTGATTTCTGAGCAGATGCAATCGTATCATGTCTTTTAATGAGCAGGATACAAAAAAGTACTGTTGAATGAGCCTGAGTTTTTTGCCCGCCTCTTTTTCATCATTCGGGTAAAGTACTTTGCTGATGGTTTCTGATGCCACTTTCTCATCCACAGCCGCATAATAATCGCCCTGGTTAAAGTCATCGAAATCAAACGATTCAATGGCTTCCGCTTTCCAGAGCCGCATCATAATGGTTTTGTTGTTTTTATAGCCGATTATCGGCGTGTCAAAAGGAATGCCTTTTACTTCGCGGCCCGGAATCCATCTTACCCGGTAACGTTTCAAATCATCATAGTATACTTCAGTGTGACCTCCCAGAAAAATTTCCTGGCTGAGTTCTGTACGCTGAATCTCCCACGGATTACCATATTTCAGCCATTTATCGGTGATTTCAGCTTGCCAGCCATTGTGAATTTCCTGGTCAAAAATGCCGAATTCATAACGGATACCATAACCAAATGCGTTGATTCCAAGGGTTGCCATCGAATCGAGATAACAGGATGCAAGACGCCCCAGTCCTCCGTTTCCGAGCCCGGGTTCTTCCTCCTGTTCCAGCAAATCATCCAGGTCAATATCCAGTTTTTTCAGCGCCTCGCGGGTTTCGTTCAGAATACCCAGACAAACCAGGTTGTTCCCGAGATGTGGCCCCGGCAGAAATTCAGCTGAAAGGTAGCTGACAATTTTATAATCCGGGTTGTTGGTTGAGTCGCTGAAAGCGTGCAGCCGGTTAAACCAGGAGTTGAAAATCCGGTCGCGAACCGAATAAGACAATGCCAGGTACAAATCGTTACGACTGGCGTTGGCCAGTGTGCAGCCCTGCATATATTGCAGGTTATCGAGAAATGAGTGCTTCAATGTTTCAGGATCATTTTTAATGCGCATCTCGTTTACATAAACAAGATCATTTTTCCCTTTTGTCATATCCCAGCCAATTTAAACTGCTATGAAGTTACGGCAGATTTTTTTATTTCAGGTGGGTTTAAACAGATATTAGCCTGTTTAATTTCCTGAAATATTATCAACTGCCAGCACCAGTTGTTTAAAAACAAATTGCTATTTGTTCCGTACAGAAAAAACATATTTACCCGAACCGGTTTTACAAACCAGTCTTCCATTTTCGCGGCCCGTAATTTTTACATCACTGCATTCTTCAAGCGGCCGGCCGTTCTCAGTTACCACCGATTTCATTTCCACAGGAATAAAAATCACTGCTTCTGAATTGGCGGGAATGGTAACTTCCATTTTTACCTGGTCACCGTTTTTTTCCCAGCCCGAAATAATTTCACCGTAAGGCGACTGAAAAGAAGCTTTTGCCTGGCTGATTCCGTTCACCATTTCAGGGTAAATAACCACTTCTTTATAAGCCACCGAATTTTCAGCTTGCCTGATTCCGGCGAGCCCGGCATAAAACCAGTCCATCAGGTGTCCCAACATCAGGTGGTTGTTCGATACATTTTCGAGTGCCGGCCACGATTCGGTAAGTGCCGTGGCGCCTTTTTTCAGTTGAAAACCGTATCCCGGCACATCATCACGGGCATTCATATCAAACAATAGCTGCGATTTTCCGCCATAAGTCAAAGCTTCCACCAGATAACGGAATCCCACATCGCCGGCAGTGAGCGGATTTCCCTGTGCGCGGATGGAATCCTCGAGGTTTTGCAGCACTCTCGTTTTATCGGTTTCATCCACCAGTCCCACACATAATGGCATTGCCATGGCAGTCTGGCTTCCGGTGGAAATAATTCCCTTTTCAGCATTGAAAAAACGCTGGTTAAAGGCAGTTTTAATGTCAAAAGCCCAGCTTTCAAACTGCTTTTGTTCATTGGTTTTCTGCAGAATACCGGCCATTTCGGCCAGCAGTTTTACATCGTAATAATAAATGGCGGTTGCCGTGAGCGCTTTCGGAGTGAGTTGCGCTTCGCCGGGTTGCTTTGGCCCGTAATCAAACCAGTCGCCTAAACCATGCGAAACAATGTGATTTTCTGATTTCGTTTGCAGGTAATTCACATAGTTTGTCATCATCGGCCAGGCTTTTTGCATCACCGAAATATCGCCATACCATTTGTACACCAGCCATGGCAAAATCACAGCGGCACTGCCCCACTCCGGAGAATCGCGGAATCCGCCCTCAAATGGCACAAATTCGGGCGCAATATCCGGAACCAGTCCGCTGGGCAATTGCGCTTCCATCATGTCGTTTACCTGTTTCCGGTACAATTCATGGATATCGAAATTAAAATGCACCGAACTGCCCATCAGGTGGGTTTGTTCAAGCCAGCCCAGTTTTTCGCGGTGCGGACAATCGGTAAGCACACTCTGGAAATTACTTTTAATGGCATAATTTATCAGGTTGAAAGTACGGTTAAACAACTCGTAGGAACATGAAAAAGAGCCTGTTTCGGGTGACGAATTCCGATTGTGAAGCATATTCAGTTCCACCATTTCAGCATTTTCTCCGCCCGTAGTACCTGGTGGCACGGCTCCTTCAACTTTTACATATCTGAATCCATAATAGGTGAATTTTGGCTGCCAGGTTTCAATTCCGTCGCCTTTCAGTGTATAGGAAAAAGTGTAGGGCGAACCCGATGCTCTCTGGTTCGGTTGACTATCCGAATCTATCAGTTCCGAAGGAGTAAGTTTCACCACGACTCCTTTTTTGCCTTTCACCCGCAGTTCCACAATTCCCGAAGCATTCTGCCCGAAATCATACAAATAGTTTCCATCACTCAGGGGGATGATATTTTTTACCTGAAATGTTTCTTTGATTTCCAGCGGATAATCCGTTTCTGCGATCAGTTTTCCGGCAGGTGGATCAACGCTGACTGCATTTTTCCATGCCGAATCATCAAAACCGGGTTGGTCCCAGCCAGGTTGTTCGAGCCGGGCGTCATAATCTTCACCTCCGTAAATACTGCTGAAAGTAATGGGCGAAGGTGCTGTTTTCCAGTCATTGCCGGAAACGATTGTCTGTTCTGTTCCATCGTCATACCGGATTCGCAATTGGGCAATCAGCATCGGATTTCCCCATGCAATCACCAGCTTGCGGTAACGTTCGCGATTGATATTGAAAAACCCGTTACCAACCGTTGCTCCAATTACATTCTCCCCGTTTTTCAGGAATTCAGTCACATCGAAAATATTGTACAAAATCGATTTGTCGTAATTGGTCCAGCCGGGGGCCAGAAAACGATTTCCGGGTTTTTGTCCGTTAATCACTGCTTCGTAATGTCCAAGACCTGTAATGTACAATGTAGCGCTTTTTATTTTTCCTTTTGTTTCGAATGTTTTTCGGAAGAGCGGAACCACAGGCCTGTCGGTGCAAAGTTCGCCCAGTTTGTCGCCATTGCCATGTACACCCGGCACCATTTTTCTGGCTGCAGGCAGCGGTTCAAAACCAATCCATTTTGCGTTTTTCCAGTCTTCAACATCAGGCAGCCCGGTTTCAAAAACGGCAGTTTCGCTCCACTCCGATTCCCTGTTTTCAGCATCCCAGACTTTTACCCGCCAATAATAAACTTGCGCCGCATTCAGCCTGATTCCTTTTCCTTCCACCAGAACTGACTCAGATGATCTCACTTTCCCCGTAGTCCATTCCGGTTTTCCCGTTTTCAGTTTTTCAGCATCCGCAAAAAGCTGAACTTCGTAAGCTGATTGTGACTGGTTTCTTTCACCCGAAAGCAATTGCCAGTTGAAACGCGGTGTTTCTTCAATCTGCACTTTCAGGTTTACTATCTTTATTTCTGCCCTTTTGGTGCAAGCTATAAAGAAAATGGTCAGCAAAATCAGGACAGGAAAAAGCTTTTTCATGATCAATTACGTTTTTAATTTCAGTGAACAAAGGTTGCCACCGAGCCGCTTTTCAGAATGGTTTCAAAATATTTCCCTTTCAATTTAAGCTGAAAAGCCTGTTCGGCTTTGCTGCCATTCAGCACAATCACAACAATTTTTCCATCGGGTGTTTTAAAAGCCACGTTGGGAAGATTCTGAGGAAGGTTACTTTCAATTCTCACAGAACCAGAGGGAACAAATTTCGAAGCCACGCCAATAATATAATAAGCAGGATTTCGCGTCACAGCATTTCCGTCGATGGTAACTGCGCCAAGACATTGCGTACAACCACCTTCGGTGTGCGGATCCTGTTTCGGGTCGGCTGCCAGGTTCCATTCAATCACCGTCTTACACCAGTTTCGCGATGCTCCGATGATGAGGTTTTGCACGTGCCAGTTAAAATCTCCGGCAAAATTACCTGGTGCTCCCACCCACTGTTCGGTAAAATAGAGGTTTTTATCAGTGTACGCATCGTGAACTTTTGAAAGGGCATCAATTCCGCCTTCGTAGAGGTGAAACGCCGAACCATCGACATATTGACGGGCTTCGGCATCGTTCAGAATTTCGAGCGGATAATCAATCCGGTTGGCATTGTGGTCGTAAATAATGATTTTGGTATCGATTCCCGCCTTGCGAAATGCTGGTCCGAGACTTTTTTTGATAAAGGCAGCCTGTTCGGCAGCCGGCATTAAAAGACTTGGATTGTTGCCCGGGTGCAGCGGCTCGTTTTGAATGGTGATGGCATCAATACGGATTCCTTCCGCTTTCATGGCATGGATGTATTTCACAAAATATAGCGCGTAGGCATCATAAAATTCGGGCAAAAGACTTCCGCCTTTTGAGTTTTTGTTGGTTTTCATCCACACCGGCGGGGTCCACGGCGAGCCCATAATTTTGATTTTCGGATTGATTTTCAGGATTTCCTTTAAAACCGGGATGAGGTCCTTCTTTTCAGGTTCAATACTGAATTTTTTCATTTCTGGGTCGGTTTCTCCGGCAGGCAGATCGTTGTAAGTAAAAACCCGGTCGCTGAGATCGGAAGCCCCGATGCTGATCCGCAGGTACGAAGCGGCCAGTTCGTTTTCACGGTTGCCAAAAAGTTCGTTCAGCAAGGCGCTTCTTGTTTCGGGAGTCATGGCATTAATCAATATGGCACTGCCTCCGGTCAGTGCATACCCAAAACCATCCATTGTTTGGAATAGTTTGGTTTCATCAACCAAAATTGCCGGCAGACTTTGATTCTGAGCAACCGGCGAAAGTACTTTTTGTTTTTCCAGCAAGGCTGATTTATCGGTATTGGTTAGCCACCATTCGGTTTTTACGGGTGATTGGCAAAAACTTTCATAAACGACAGCAAGCAGAATAAGGGGAAGGAAAAATTTTGCAATTAGTTTCATACAGGTTTAATTTGTTTGAGTGGTGAAAATAGCATAAAAAGCACTTAAATAAACGCACCGGAGATGATGATAAACGACAAAAACAAAAAAAGACTGTTAGAAACAGTCTCCTCTTTTTTGTGGGTTGTACTGGATTCGAACCAGTGACCCCTACCCTGTCAAGGTAATGCTCTAAACCAACTGAGCTAACAACCCTTTCATGATTGCAAAAATAGATTTTTTAAATAAAAAAATCCCTCCTTTTTAAAAAAGGAGGGATTTATAATGGTAACAATTATTCGTTCAGGAATAAATAGCGGATAACCACCAAAGCGAAAAGCAGATACATCATCCAATGAACCTGTTTTGCCTTACCGGTTGCCACTTTAAGAATTGTGTAGAAAATAATACCTCCGGCAATACCATTGGCAATACTATAAGTCATCGGCATTAGTACAAATGTCATAAATGCAGGGAAACCCTCTGTGAAATCGCTGAAGTCGATATCAAGTACAGATGAAGCCATAAGCAAGCCCACAATAATAAGTGCAGGTGCTGTTGCTGCATTCGGAATCATTGTAGCCAGCGGAGCCAAAACAAGGGCAACCAGGAATAATAAACCTGTTGTTACTGCAGTTAACCCTGTTCTTCCACCTTCGCCAATACCAGCAGCACTTTCAACATAAGCAGTTACTGTAGAAGTTCCCATTAATGCACCAAAAGAAACTCCTAATGCATCAACAAGCATTGCTTTCCCGATTTTTGGTGAATTCCCATCTTTGTCAATCAAACCTGCTTTGCCCGCAGTGCCCACGAGTGTACCAAAAGTATCGAAAAGCTCCACAAATGTAAATGTGAAAACTACGGTCCAGATTCCCATGCTAAGGGCACCTTTAATATCAAGAGCCCCAACTGCCAGGTTGCTGAAATCGGGTAAAGAGAAGAAAGCTGCGTTTTCTGGTATTAAAGTTACTTTCATCGGAATTCCAATGATTGTTGTAACCACGATACCAATCAGAAGCGAACCTTTTACCCTCATGGCCATCAGAATTGCAGTTATTGCAAGGCCAATGATGCAAAGTAACATGGATGGATTATGAAAGCTGCCCATGCCAATGTTCCATTCAAAGAATTTCAAAGTGTCAATGCCACCGCTCTTACCCATTGCTTCAATGGTTGGAGGAATTGCAGTTGTTGTAACGGTCATAATTTCAGACAGTTTAAAACCAATGATGGTGATAAAAAGTCCGATACCAACGGTAATGGCACGTTTTAAGGAATTCGGTACAGCTACAACCAATATCTGGCGAACTTTTGTAACTGTAAGAATTATAAAAATAATACCCGAGATAAATACTGCTACCAAAGCAAACTGCCAGGGCATTCACACTCCGGCTAAAGCAACAGTGGCAAACAGGGCATTTAATCCCATTCCGGGTGCAAGTGCAATCGGGAAATTAACAACCAGCCCCATGGCAATGGTCACAAATGCTGCGGAAATTGCAGTTGCAAAAAACACAGCATTCTTATCCATTCCTGTTGCCGACAATATATTCGGGTTGAGGAACAGAATGTACGCCATCGTCATAAACGTGGTGATACCAGCTATGATTTCGGTCCGGATGGAGGTTTTATTTTCGCTGAGTTTAAATAATTTTTCAAACATATTGTTTCACCATTAGAAATTATATTTAACTGCTAAGGTAGGATTTACTTCCCAGCCATCTTTTACAAAATTGCTGCTGATTTCTATTTCAGAACCTGCTGAGAAATTTTTGCAGAAGTTATACCACAACTGTGGTTCGGTAAGAAATCTGTAATCGGTTCCCCAAAACATTTCTTCTTTCCAGAAATCAGCAAAACCGGTAAATGTGAGTTTATTTTGGAGCATTTGAATTGTCCAGACTGCTGTAAGCTGGAATGCAGCATTTTCTTTGTCCTTGATATATTTATAGTTTGCCTGTAAAGTCAAAATTTTTGAGAAATCAGCCGATGCCCAGGTATTTTCGATACCAGCCAGAAAGCAGTTTTCAATCGGTATAAATCCGGTATCGTCTCCATCAAGTTTCAAAACGCCACCATTATATTCAACGCGTGGCATAATTTTTTGGGTTTCGCTCCATTTAAAAGCACGGGCAATCTCCCAGTATGCCAACGAAATACCATTGTCAATATTCCTTGCATCACTGCTGTAATCCATGTCAACAAAAAAGAATGTTGATCCATACTTATCAGGGCGGAACATTTCTACCGTTGAGGTAAACAACTTACGGTTTTCTCCGAAATCATAATGTAACTGAACATTTTGTGCTTTGGAGATTGTAACAAAAGCAATCAAAGCAAATAATAGCAGATTTTTTTTCATACAGATTCGATTTTTGATGTTATGCCGCCAAAAATATACATAATGCATGTACAAAAAATCATTGTTTAAATAATGTTTATAAAATGCCAAATCCTTTAGTTTTAAGGTTAAAGCTGAACGATATAAATTGACAGTGATGAAATATCTGAAACAATAATTTCGGGATTGCCGGATAAAAAAGTACCCCGGTCAGGACGACCGGGGATTATTTTTTGAAATCGGGAAGATAAAAAATATGGGTCTTATACAGATAAATTCTGTAATCGGGGGAAAAGTAACCCCATTTTCCAAATTATTTTTGAATCGCCTGGTTCAAAAACATATTTATGTTGCTTAACTGCCTGTAATAATGCAATATACTTTGAATAAAATTTTCACTTAAAACTTCACGATCCTCCATTCTATGCGTAAATGCAAAGGATTTGTACTTCAGTATGTCGATATATTCATGATTGGGAGAGAATCCTTTCGGTACAGTTTTCAATTTATCGTCATACATTTCCGGATAAATTTCCTGAAATTCTTTATTCCTGATGATTGACAAAAATTCTTCCCCGTTTTCGGCAATGTACTCCCTCAGCATTTTCAGCGTTTCATTATCGGGCATGTAAATACCGCCACCGGCAAAACTCGATTCGGGTTCGATGTGTAAATAATACCCGGCAAAATTTGCCTTTTTCCCACCGCGGGCAATGTAGCACCCAAAATTGGTTTTATAGGGACTTTTATCCTGGGAGCACCGTACATCCCTGAATATTCTGAACAAACAGTCGTTTGGATTCAGAACGGGAACTGTCGGATCAAACTTTCTGATTTCGTTGATCAGCACCTCTGTCAGAAATAGTACTTTATTCCGGCTTTCATCATACCATTTTTTGTTTTTCTGAAACCATTCGCGGTTATTGTTTACAGCGAGTTCCCTTAAAAAACCCAATACATTATTCATCACCTGATTTTTAATTTATTTTTACAATCTTTTGATTTCACAGATCGACTAATTTATGAAAAAGTTTGCATTGATAATGGCTGGTGGCAGCGGAACACGAATGAAAACCGAAATTCCGAAACAATTTATCGAAATTGCAGGATTGCCGGTTATCATGCATACAATTCTGCGGTTTGAGCGGTTTGATCCTGAAATCCGGTTTATTATTGTACTACCCGAAAATCAGTTCGATTTGTGGGCTGAACTTTGCAAAAAACACAATTTCACCAAAATATTTAAACAGGCAAAAGGAGGAGAAACACGATTTCATTCGGTAAAAAACGGACTAAAAATGATTGATGAAGAAGGTATAGTATTTATTCATGATGCCGTGCGCCCTTTGGTTTCGGTTCAAACCCTGCAAAATTGCATCGACACCACTATCAGGAAAGGAAATGCATTGCCGGTTATTCCGGTAACCGACTCTGTGAGAATAACTGAAAATGATGCCAGTTTTCCAGCCGACCGTTCAAAGATTTTTCTGGTTCAAACGCCACAGACTTTTCACACAAGCCAGATTATTTCAGCCTATAATCAGGTAAATCATTCCGATTTTACCGATGATGCCACCGTGCTCGAAAGCACAGGTGTTGTGATTAATCTTGTTGAAGGTAACCGTGAGAACATAAAAATCACGAATCCTGCCGACCTGATAATTGCAGAGGCATTTCTGAAAAGACAGTTCTAAGCATTTATTTTTTCTTTTCTGTTTCCCAGATTGATTTCAACTCATAAAGGTCGAGTTTTTCAACACCCAATTCGCCTCCTGTTGTAAACAATACTATTTCTTTTCCATTGGCAGGAAAGAAACAATTGGAAATCACCGTTTGTCCTCCATTTGCAA
>ERZ1645187.4712-NODE-4712-length-10880-cov-4.969607_pt1 | contig 10880 bp, 4 predicted proteins | sample MGYA00575352_ERZ1645187 | MGnify/ENA primary metagenome ERZ1645187 (study PRJEB40837, sample SAMN11349314) | freshwater sediment metagenome | isolation source: river sediment | host: Sediment | place: India: Wazaribad , New Delhi | collected 2017-02-21 ...
CCCCGGGGTCAAAATTCAACGCGCACGGGGGGTCAAAATTCAATGCGCGCGGACACCAGAACTCGTCGATGTCTCACGTGTCAGGCGGTGCGCTCCTGGGGCGCTGAATCGGCTCTCAGCTCGTTCCGAGGATTGGCATCGCAGAACGCTATCAGGCGTTCTGCCGAAGCGACTACTCGCCATGATCAGTGATGACGACTGGAACATCTATGAGAACAAGGTCTTCGCAAGACTCATGGATAGGCTAGAAGAGTACCTGCGGCACAGACTGGCAGAAACCGAGGAGTTGCAGCGCGTCTTTATCAAGGCGCTCGAACTCAATGAAGCAGAAGACCTTGACTATCGGCTGCGTACAAAACTCTGTCGGCTTTGGGGAGAAGCGACGGTATCGTCAGTGCGGAGCACGGAGAGTGCGATTGACGAATCGAAAGACGTAATCGCTAGGCTACAAGTCGCAAAGCGCAAGATTGGCTTATTGCGACATTCAGAGCTTTATTCAAGGGTGCCGCGTGCAGAGCGAGTTCCAGCAGAGCTACGGCACACAAATATTCTGAATCACGATCAGCATTATCGACACCTCAAAACGCTCTGGCATCTACACCAAAAGCGAAATGCGGTGGAAAACCAATCGCCTGGCGAAGTGTACAGAGCTAATCGACGTGAGCTGCAGAATTTTAGCCTTTACATCCAGATGATGGTTCGCCGCGTGCTGCGGAGTATCCAGCACGTTGCCCTAGCTTCGGGCTCCGAAACGACGGACTTTGAATTCGCTGGCATGCAAGGCTCCGTCATTGGAGAGATCGGGGAAATTTCTGTTCGTCTAGATGCTCGTGAGCTTGTCGTGGTTCCCGTCGTCAGAACCGTGCCGCAGCAGACAGAATTGAACACCGACGGGTCAGGTAGATTGATCGTATCGAGTCTTCCTAGTAACTTGGCGGACAGTTTCTCGGGCTCCAACAACGTTGCCAAAGGTAACGTTCTGTCGATTAATCCCCTCGATTTCTACGGCGAGGAAAAGCTCCGGGCAGTTATCGAGCGATTTCTCTGGCTTCCCGTCTTTCAATCCTATGGCAAGCCGGTCAATCGTTTACCCGCGAGCACCCTGACCTGGCTGCAAAACCACCGCATCGGCTCTGTACAAATCATGAGTTGGTATCTCTTTGCGCCGTTAGATGATGCGATTCTCTCGCAACTCAGGCAGTGGCTCCCGGAATCGGGCCTTAACCCTGCGACGCAAGACGATATCTTGGTTAGAGCGCAACGCATCGCAGCACTCGGGATATGCCGACATTGTGGCGGTGAAGCAAGGTTCATCGTCCGAAACCAAGGCTTCAAGGCGGAGTGCCCCAGTTGCAATACAGAATGGGGAATCTATCCAACCTTATCGGGGCGAGTAGGGCAGTTTAAGACGAACGATGCCGCCAGCAATGACTTCCGGCGCCTTGGATCGTGGTTTATAGAATTTGTGTTTTAAGGCAACGATGCAGCGTTCCCTAGGGACTCACTTGCATCGTCACGTTCCCTGAACTCATCTATTCGCCGATCACCTCAAGACGATCCTTGATGGCAACCATGATGGCCGATCGATTCCGGACACGGAGGGGCACGAGCCGGCGTCCTTTTGTGGACATTCTCTCCTTGATGCAAACATCCACGTCCACCAACTGATTGGTAGCTTCGGCTAAGCGCAGAAGAAACATCTCATCGCTTGCCTCGTCTCCATCGAGTTCGTCGACCACAAAGCCGGACCATTCGATCAGCCGTTGCCACTCAGGATCCTCAGCATTCCCCTGCAAATAGCGACTATTGTTCTTGCCAAAAATTGCCACTTTGCACTGCGTCAGAGCAAAAGTGGCTTGAGAATATAGCTGATTAGGTATTGCATGCCCCCCACCCAATAATCGTTCGTCGCCCAAGAAGCTGAGAATTTGCTCGCCACCCCGCGCCCGACAATATGTGTTTCGGGTGACTCTTTCATCGGGGCTTGCTGCAAATGCCGGAGTCGCCGTTTCGACGCTCAGAGACTCTTGCTCGGCTTTTTCGACAATGGTGTTAGCCGCATCAATAGCGGCCTTGGAGACTCGCGCGGAGGCACGTGCGATTTCCTCAGCTTCCACCATAGCGCTCTCTTCCAAAGTTAAGTTGTTCCACCCTACCTGCCCGTTCAACGGCGCAAAAACCGACGGACCGGCCGAACCGCCCATGCCTGCGACGCAATGCTCATCACCCCGCGCAATCAACGCCCCCTGAGTCTTCCGAGGCACAACCAGTTTAAGGGTGATATCAGGCGGATCTTCAACCACGACCGCCGCACCTGCCGTGGCGCTGTTGTGCTTCTTCAGATCGCGCCAAACCTTTTGGAGTTGCTCTACAAGGTATCCAAAACTGACGGGATGACCCGGCGCTGCTGCTTTGGCGGTACAGATGACTGCGTAGTGCCCGGATTTGATTGCCTCGAATTCAAAGGCATTGGTCTGCTTCTTTTTCATTGTTATTTCCTTTCATCAATAGTCCAAGTGCAAAAAGAGAAGTGGTCACCAGGCATGCCAAATGAGGCGAGGCCCGGAATTGCGATACCGTGTCACCCGTCCCGACTCGCCTGAATTTCACAAGGCCGGCAACACCACGTCGAAAATGGGATGCCGGATAGATGCAGGCCCGCAGCCCGATGCGCGAGCAGCGCTGCAGCCAATGGTCATCGAGGCGTGACTGGCCCAGCGACTTCAACTCGAGGCGAGGTTCAATGCCCGCTGCCCGCCAGGAATCCAGCCAGGCGGCTGCATCGAGGAGATCCGCCGGATCCACGAGTTCCCAGGGTCCGCCCACGACATCGACCGCGGCCATGAGGCGCCTCAGCACGCTGACATGGGGGGCCGTCGCCGACATCGCGACTATCAGGCCGCTCTTGAGAGCGGCATCGATAAATTCATCCCTGGAGACCGCAGCATGCCCACGCAGGGCGCTGCGGCGCTCACGCTGAAGGAAGGCCAGCTTCGCTTCCAGGCTCTTCGCCACGGCAACCGGCAAGCCCGCCGCAAGGCGCGCGGATTCGGACGACTCCGCCAGGAAATTCAGTCCGATATAGATGCCAGCCCCCACCAGTTCGGTCTGGTGATATTGCTCCGCCAGATCTGCCACTACGGTCAGTCCAGGTACGACGAGGTCCGCCAGCTCTCGCACCGTTGCTCCGGTTTCGAGGGATTCCGAAGCATCGAACCCTTCAAAAAAGTCGTACTCTTCCAGAGGACTCGAGGAGCGCACTGCGCGCTGGCGGTAAGTCGCCTCTCGAATCCCGGTCACCCCTTCGGCAAATGCAGGAGGAGTGTGAACATCCTGTCGCGCCAGTATCCGATCCAGCCATTCCCGGCGCCGTACATCCAGGTCATGGACATAGTTTTCGATCGACACCCCCGGCGAGACATGCCCCGCCTGAGTACAGACCCGGAATAGCGCCTGGCGAGAATCGAGAGCTCCCCCGGCCATTTCCCTGAACTCGGGGTCGAGCCACCGCCCCACCTTGCAGGTCAAGCCCGCCGCCCGGGTGTTATGGACCCGGAGGGCACCGGAGCCGGTGGCGCACCACAGCGCTTCGGCAATCAGGTCATGAACCTGATCGAGAGAATCATGCGCACGGTACTCCGTTTCATCACCGAAAAACGGCACCCGGGAATCCAGCGGGAAACGTGCCGAACGCTGGGCATGAAGCCCCCGCAGTTCGGTCAGCAGCCCAGGATCATCCAGCGTAACGACGCGTGGGGCATTGAGCGATTTGAGCGCCGCACCCGATTCGCGCGTGACCACCAGATGGGCACGCCCGGATGCCAGGCAGAGATCCTCCAGGCGAAGACAGGCCAGTTCGTCCCAGCGTAGTTCGACGGCCAGCAGCAAAGCCAAGGCCAGGCTCGCGCGATGCCCCGCGTCGCCCGGCATTTTCTGCTTCGAACGCAAGAGCCTAACGGCCACCAACCCCTCGCGCTCGGTCATCCGGTCGGCGTAGGCGAAGGCCGAGGGCGGCGGGCCGCTTCGACGATAGATGCGCTCATCAATCCCCAGCCAGGCCAGGCAGTGATTAATGGCGGCCCGATCGGGGGCCTTGTCTGCCCCCAGCCCGTCGCTGCCGAGACACTGCGAAACCAGTGTCCGCCATTCGATGTGATCCCAGCCGTTTTCCGCAACGCCCGCTACGACCAATTGTAGAAATGGGCGACAGGCCGAGAGATACCGGGACACTGACGCGAGCGTGGCCTGATTCTGGCAAAGATAGCGGGCGTAGCCCACCATCCACCATTCCAGCGAATCCGGGTCATGGTTAGGGTGGATTTCCGCCAAATCCCGATCGAAATTGGCCAGTACGGTTGCATCCGCAGCGCCACTGGCCAGCGCTTCGTTGGCCTTTCGATGCAGCGCCGCGAAATCATTGAAGCGCCATCTTTCCCGGCGCGAGAAGCGCTGCTCGAATGATGGATGCTCGCAGCACTCGAAGATTTCGCGGGCCACAGTTTGGGGCCGCGCGGTGCGGGCGAAGAGATCCCCGCGCATCCAGCCGTGCAGAAGGGCCGGCATCTGGAAAAAGAGAAAGGCCTGCAGGCAGCGCTGAACAAACCTGATACCCTCCGCTCCCGCCGCCGGCAGCGCCCGGCTCACAAATTTTCGAGCGACTGCCTCAATCGCGGGATGATCCCCACCTGCCGGGCCCCTCGTCCTGATCTTGTGCAGGAGCCGGATCGTGACGGCGGACAGCCAGACCCGTCGTATCCCAAAGTTCGGGGTTCGGGCATCCACAAAGTATTGGCGCTGGTGACGATAGACCACCCCCTGCTGCATCTCACGGAGTACGCCGAGCAGTTCTTCTTCCAGGAGTACGCCGTCCTCTAACACCAGACTTAGCGCCACGCCCGGCCAACCAACTGGCGGCGCCGCACTGCGCCACGCCTGAAACAGCCGCGGAAACAGCGAGGCCTCCAAGACATGGTTTTCCTGGTAGGGGCAGGGCTCGACCGTGCCCGCCATCTTGACAGCCAGCGCATCCGGAACCTCGCAGAGCAGTGCCGGAACGTACCGACCTCGCTTGTCCCGGGGTGCTATTCCCTGTGGGTCACGGGGGGCAAGGATCGGCGCCGTAGGCAATGACAACTGCCCCAGCCAGTCCTCAATGGCGCTGGCACACTCACCAAGGGCATCCAGGGGAATGACCACGCTCCAGCGGCCATAAATTTCCTGCCCCGGATAGCCCCGCCCCATCCAGCCCATGATGGCTCCACTATCCAGCCCGCGTTCCCGGAAGATCGCATCGACGAAATGACGACCGGTATTGTTTTTCAGGCCGGCCGATTTGAACGCAGAGGCCAGATCGTCGCTCCCCAGCGGCAAAATGTCCTTGCCGTCGAAGCGGAAGAAGAGAGGTACCCGATCTCCGTCCCAGGGCGTATCTAGGGTGGCAGTGATCGCCTCGGACAGGCAACGGTCCTCATTGGCCAGCCGGTAAGCGACCAGACGCAACCACCCCACATAAGCCCGCATCCACAGGCGCAGGGTCGGCGGCATGCAGATTACGCGGCGTTCGTGATAAGGTGCGGTGCGCTTGTCGGACAGTTCCGTGAGGCCGGACGCCAGATCCATTCGGGAATACGTGACGGTTTCTTCCTTCAGTGCCCGTCCGCCAGTGACGAGTTTGAAAACGCCGTACAGGGCAAGGGCAATCTCGTTGTGGGCTGCCTTCAACCTCGCGATGACCGCGCGCTTCGGAAAACCGGCGATGACATCGGCCATTGTCCGCAGGGAGTGCTCGACCAAGGCAGCGACCTTTTCTTGAGCGGGCAGGCGCCGGGATTGAATGTCGGGAACGGCGTCGCAGCCCAATTCCCCCGAGAACCCAACGCGCTTGTAGGCATCGCTCAGAATGTCGCGGATCCGCTCTCCCCGGAGCGTCGCGTAGTTGAAGTTCGACGGGGTGCCGACCGTAAAGTCGATGCCAAGCGCCGACGCATAGACCTCGTCCCGGCACAGTGTCAGAACATAGCGAGCCCAGCTATCCGCCAGGCGCGACAGCGTCGGGCGGTGCGACGTGATGCTCAGCCCGCGCAAGAACCGCTTCGTCGTCACACCAAGGCGTTTTGCCTTAGCCGGGAAAAGCGATGCCAACTTCCGGTTGCCTCCCGCCTGAAATCGGCGCCTCAGCTCCCGAAGGATTTCCAGGGGCAGCGGAATCAGGATGTACCGGTCATCCGCCGAACGCAGGAAGGGTTTATCCTTTTTGTGGCTGGCCAGGATTTCATCGAGATTCCAGCAGACATACCCGCGCTCCAGATCGATCCAGAGGCCGGCGCCTTCGTCCGCATGGAGCGGAACTCGATCAAAATGCTGCGGCATGACGCGGGTCAGGAGCGTCAGCCAGGCGGCAAGGCATTCGTCCTGAGTCTCGCCGCGCCATATCGCCCTCATCCCCGACAGGGTCGATTCGAGTTCAAACGGCAGCAAGCCGCGGTAAAGGTCTGGGATGCCGGAAAACACCTTGACGCTGGCAAACGCCTCCTCGACCAGGAGTCCATTGAGCGGGTCGGAGACGGATTGGTCCGCCGGTATACCAATTCCGTCTTCCGAAGCGCCACTATCCAAACGAGTAGCGTCTTTACCCGGCGCTACCTTTCCCAGCCACTGACCGCCCGCCAGTACCGATTTCGCAAACGGATCGGGGAGCGGCAATTCCAGAGGATCGAGGATAAGCGTCAGCAGACGGGCCTCCGGGGAATCTGCAGAAAGGCCACGGACTACCTCACGCATTCGGTCAGGGGCGATATGCTCCGGCCCCAGGCGCTGCAAACTCCTCCCTTTCAGGCATCGGCCTAATTGATCCGCCAAAGGCCCGATCAGATGTTCCTTTTTTGCCAGCAACTGCAAAGCTGCCAGGGCGCGAATCGCCCGGATCGCACGATGCTGATTTGGCTTTAGTGGTGCAAAGGGCGTAAGAAAGGTGCGCAAGGCTCTTCGCGGTTGGCTCTGTAACGCCACCAGGTCACGGACATGATCGGTCGTCGAAATTGACTTCAGTTCCGCATACAGCGTATCCAGTCGCCCAACCCACGCCGGTACTGGGATAAGTGCCCGCAAAGCAGCCAAATCTTTAGTGAGTTCATGCAGCAATGCCATCAACCCGACGGCAGACTCCTGAATCCCGAATACCTTGGTCAAGACCTCCAGAGTGGAATGCGAAGTTTCGCCCATCTGTTTTTTGATGACCCAAAGCGACCAACCCTGCTGCGCATACGTATCAGAAGGGCGAGCGAAGGCCTCGCCTTTCGGCGCTTCGGGGGTTAACGAAACATCGCTTGCATCCATTGGTTTCTCCAAATTTGGACGACAAAAAGCCTCGGTCGCTATGCGAACCGAGGCTTGCTCTGTGTAACGGGGTTAGAAGAGGCTACAGGGTGGCGACTCCGGGCAGTCAACGACAACTAGCCGATGTCTGGACATCGAACAGCCCAAAGCGTTTTGGAAAATTCAGGGCGCAACATCCCTGTTGTCGGCGAACGGAATGTTCGCCTTTTGCCAAGTACAGCCCAACCCCGCCAGATAGGCGGGTAGAGGCTGAATGAACGGCCGACTTTGCCTAACCATTCATCGTTTTTTGCCGGCTGTCAAAGCTGGCATTGTCCGCGGTAAAGTAAAGCCCGCGAAAGAGCGGATCGTAACGGAGATCCGTAGCCGACTGGCAAATGGCCGAGTGCCAATATCATATACAGGGTTTCTAATGCTCTGCAAGTACCAATTGACCTCGACAGGCAGTCGTCGATTTCGCTCTATAAGGTTTTGTGGCTTTTCTGGGGATTTGTTTTTCGGTTTGTGACATTGCTTGGACTAAGCGGCATTGTGGAGCGGCAAATGTCACAAATCGGCGTGCAAAAAACGCTCGTTTGTTCAAAGACGTACGTTGTCATCTACGTTTAGTAGGTGGTACGTCTCGATTAACCCCATCTAGTTACATCGATCTTCCAAGCCCTCCGAAGGCAGGGTCGTGCGTTCGAATCGCGCCGGGCGGGCCAGCATGCAGTGTTGAAAGGCCGGGTGACGAGTCCCCGGCCTTTTTTCTTGCCATGCCAATTTCAGCCCTTCTTCAGCGAGGGTTCCCAGATGGTCGTGCGGTTGCGGCCATTTTCCTTGGACGCATAGAGCGCGACGTCGGCCTGTTCAATGAGTTGTTCGATGGTCGTTGCCCCGTCGGTGATGCTGGCAATGCCGAAGCTTGACGTGATCTGCCGTACTTCGGTGTCACGAATGCTCTGATTGCCGCCTCTTTCGAGCGCGACACGCATGCGTTCGGCGATAGCGAAGGCGTCCAGCGCGGTGATGCCGACCAGCACGACGACAAATTCCTCGCCGCCATAGCGGCAGAGGAGGTCGTCGTGGCGCAACTGCCGTTCGATGTTGTTCGCCACCGCCCGAATGACCTGGTCTCCGACGATGTGGCCGTAGAGGTCGTTGAAGCTCTTGAAGTGGTCGATGTCGGTCATGATGCAGCACAGTTCGCCATTGGTGCGAAGCGCAGTGGCGAACTTGGGGGCCACGCTATCGAAGAAGGAGCGGCGGTTCAGGCAGCCGGTGAGCGGGTCGCGCGAGGCCAGGTGCTGGAGCTTTTCGTTCTGTGCCTTGATGCGGGCGCGCGAACGTTCGATTTCGCTGATCGCGTCGCGGAGTTGGTCGTTCGTCCGTTCCAGTTCGCTCTGGTCGGTCAGGCTGACCAGGCAGCCGCGCAGGTTGTCGTTTTCATCGCGGATCAGTGAGCAGCTGATCGAGAGCTCGAGGGGGCGGCCGTCGCTGCTGGTGGCGCGCATGCGGACATCGGTCAGCGAAATCTGCTCCTTGAGCGCACGATCCCATGGGGCACCGAGTGCGCCAATACCGGCCGAGGCGACCTGCAGCCAGGGGATGTCCGCGATGCGGCTGCCCAGCTTGGCCGGCCCCCGGTTCAACTGCTGGAATGCGCGATTGGCGAGCAGGATGCGCCCCTCGGTGTCGAGGACCAGAAGGGCATCCGCGAGGGTGTCGAATGCCTTGTGCACGCGTTCGGGAATGGCGCTCGAGGGGTCGAGGTAGTGCATGGCCCGCTTGAGGTAGGCGTAATAGATTGCAAAGCCGCCAACGGCCATCAGCAGGATCATCAAGACCATGGGTTGGCGCAGGGTATCGGCTAGGCCACCGGTGGCTCGCGGAAGGAAGCTGATCTCGAACTGTCCCCACAGGTTCTGGTTGGCGTAGATCGGGACGCTGACCTGGTTGAGGGAGGAGCCTTCGCTCAGGGGGGGGCGCCAGAATTTGCGGTGTTCGCCGCGGTCGCTGTAGAGGCTGCCATCGGTGCGCCGGATGCCGACCGAGCGCATGTCCGGGTTGGTGGCGAGCAGGCGGTTGAGGGTCTTGCCCAGCGCAATGTCGTCCTCCCGTTCGATCAGGACGATGGCCTGGCTGGCAGCGGTTTCAGCCAGCCGTTTGCGCAGTTGTTGAACGACCAGGGCGTCATCGGTGGCAACGCCGAACAGGAAGTCCCCGATCATCAGCAGCGTGACCGAGAGGGCAGCCAGGCCCAAGGCCAGGCGGGCGATCGGACCGAGGCGGAAAGCGGTGCGGTTCATTGGCCGTCCTTGTTCTTGGCGCCAGGAGAGGCGGGCCGAGCCTTTTGGCGGTCGTCGACAATCATCGTCACATCGATGCCCCGCCAGGCCGGAAGCGATGCGGCGAGGCTGGCGATCAGGCCGCCGGCCCGCAGTGTCCACCACACCACGCCGACCGAGAAGGAGACGCCGGCTACCCGGGCGGGCGTCAGTTCTGCTTGCCAGACTTCGTCGCCCTGCTCGGTGTCCGGGATAGCGGGGTCGAAGGAGAGCGTGCCGTCCAGTGCCCGACCGGCGGTGGTACCGACGATTCGAATGATGGGTTTCCAGAGGAACTCGAGGCTCGTGGCATCAGGCGCCCAGGATTCGAACGGGTCGTTGACGCCGCTCGCCCGCATGCCCGGCGCCGTTCGCGGTTCGGCGGCAATCGATGCCGAGCTCGTTCCGGGGGCGCTGCCCGAGGTGTCATCCAAGACAGTCGGGGCGCTGCCAACCGCCGGCATGGTCCAGGCGACCGTGACGGACGGTGGGCGCGGCTTGGCCGGGCCGGCGTCGCTGCCGGGCGGGGTGCTCGGGAGGCTAGGCTTTGGTTCAGGGGTGGCAGGCGGCGTGCCACTGTCCTCCGGGGGCAATGGGTTCGACGGTGTGACCGGGCCGCTCCAGACAGCGGGGGGCTGCACGTTCACCGTGACCTGATAGCTGTTGCTGCCACCCTGGCCGTCGCTGATCGAATAACTGAAGCTGTCGCTGCCGACATAGCCCGCGACAGGCTGGTAGGCAAAACCACCATTGGCATCGACCGTCACGCTGCCGTGCGTCGGCATCGTGGCCAAGGCGTAGGTGACGATATCGCCATCGGCATCCGCGGCGGCAGGCAGTTGCCCCTGAAGCACCTGGGCAATGGTCGCGCTCAGGGCGGTGTCGGCGGCAAGAGGCGCATCGTTGACCGGAGTGACACTCAGCGCAGCCGTATTGGCAGTGGCGAGCGTCCCGTCGGAAACGGTAAAGCTGAAAGTAACGCTGCCATTCCAGTCAGCAGAAGGCACGAACGTCCAAGTTCCATCGCCATTGTCCGTCAGCGAACCTGCTCCGCTGCTGATGGCAAGGTTGCTGGCGACCAGAGAGGCCCCCTCGGGATCGGAAGCGCCGGCCAGCAAGTCGGCCTGGGTGATCGTCCGGCTGCCATCCTCGTTGATGCTGCCGAGATTGATACTGGAGACGAGCGGCGCCTCATTCACATCACTGACGCTGATCGTGAAACTCTGGTCATGGGAGAGG
>ERZ1645187.4713-NODE-4713-length-10879-cov-20.049704_pt1 | contig 10879 bp, 12 predicted proteins | sample MGYA00575352_ERZ1645187 | MGnify/ENA primary metagenome ERZ1645187 (study PRJEB40837, sample SAMN11349314) | freshwater sediment metagenome | isolation source: river sediment | host: Sediment | place: India: Wazaribad , New Delhi | collected 2017-02-21 ...
ATCGCCACCGACGCCTGTCCGATCGCCTTCGGCGACTTCCGCCGCGGCTATCTGGTGGTCGACCGCATGGGCGTGCGCGTCCTGCGCGATCCCTACTCCGCCAAGCCCTACGTGCTGTTCTACACGACCAAGCGCGTCGGCGGCGGCGTCCAGGACTTCGACGCCATCAAGCTCATGAAGTTCGGCACGGCCTGACCTCGGCGCGGCCGGACGCTTCCCTCCCGTCCGCCCCGTTCGGCCGCGCCGCGCCTGCCGACGCGGCCCGGCCTCACCGCGGCGCGGCCGGCCGCTCCCCCCCCGCCCGCCCCGCCCGGCGGCGCCGCGCCTGCCGACGCGGCCCGGCGGTGATCCCTCCCCACCGCCGGGCCGCCCTCTCCACACCAGTACGGGGTCGATGATGACCGTAGCCCTGATTTCGCCGCCGGCGCTCGAGCCCGTGTCGCTCGACGAGGCCAAGGCGCACCTGCGCCTGACCGGAACCGAGGACGACGACTATGTCGCCGCCCTGATCGTCGCGGCGCGTCTCCACGTCGAGACCTCGACCCGCCGCGTCCTGATCGATCAGACTTGGCGCATCTATCGCGACGACTGGCCGCGCGACGGTCTCGTCGAGCTGCCGGTCGGGCCGGTGCGCTCGGTCGCCGAGATCGTCGTCTACGACGCCGACGGCGAGCCGACGACGCTCTCCTCCACCGCCTGGGCTCTGGATGCCGCCTCCCAGCCGGCGCGCCTGAAGTTGCTCGGCACCGGCCCGACCCCCGGCCGCCCCCTCAACGGCATCGAGATCGACGTCGTCGCGGGCTACGGCGCCTCCGGCCTCGCCGTGCCGCAGCCGCTGCGTCTGGCGATCATGATGCTGGTCGCGCGCTGGTTCGAGAACCGCGAGGGCGCGAGCTTCGGCGTGGTGCCCTCCACGCTCGCCGACGCCTTCGAGGCGGCGATCGCGCCCTACCGCGTGTTGAGGCTCGCATGACCGCCGCGCGTCCGATCGGCGCGTTGCGCCACCGCCTCACCCTGGAGCGCGCCGCGCTCGCCGCCGACGGCTCGACCGTGTGGACGCCGGACGGCGTGCTCTTCGCCGCGCTCACGCCCGTCTCCGGCGGCGAGGCCGACGCCGGCGGCGGCGCGACCGGCCGCCTGACCCACCGGATCGAAGTGCGGTTCCGCGAGGATCTCACCAGTCGGGACCGGCTGGTGAACGGCGCGCGGATCTTCCGCATCCTCGCCGTTCGCGATCCCGACGAACGCTGCGCCCGCCTCGTTCTCGATGCCGAGGAGGAGATGCGATGAGCACCGCCGCCGCCCTGACCGACGCCGTCCTCGCCGCGCTGCGGGCGGATCCCGACCTCGTCGCGGATCTCTCCGGTCGCATATGGGAGACCGCGCCGCGCGATCCGGCCTTTCCTCATCTCGTCCTCGACGAGGTGACCTGCCGCGACCGCTCCGGCCTCGACGCCGACCTCGAGGAGGCGCGCTTCGCCCTCAAGATCTTCGCCCGCGACGGCGGCCGTGCTCAGGCCGCCGCGATCGCCGAGCGGGTCGAGGCGATCCTCCTCGCCGCCGCGCTCGCGCCCGACGGCTTCCGCCTCGTCCTTCTGCGCCGCGACGCGAGCGAGAGCCGCCTCGCGCGCGATCGCCGCACCGCCGAAACCACCGTGCGCTTCGTCGCGCTCATCGAACCCGTCTGACCCGCGAGGACACGACCATGGCCGTCCAGAGAGGCAAGGACCTCCTCCTCAAGCTCGACACCACCGGCACCGGCAACTTCGTCACCGTCGCCGGTCTGCGCAGCCGACGTCTCACCTTCTCCGAGGAGGCGGTCGACGTGACGTCGGCCGAGAGCGCCGACCGCTGGCGCGAACTGCTCGCCGGCGCCGGGGTACGCCGCGCCCACGTCTCCGGCTCCGGCGTCTTCCGCGACGCGACGAGCGACGCCGCGGTGCGCGCCACCTTCTTCGCCGGAACCCTGCGCAACTGGCGGGTGGTCGTTCCCGACTTCGGCGTGGTCGAAGGCGCCTTCCTGGTCGCCGGTCTCGATTTCACCGGCGCCCACGACGGCGAACTCACCTTCGAGATCACGCTCGAGTCGGCCGGCCAACTGACCTTCACCGAGATCTGAGGACGAGACATGGCCAATCGTCGTCGTGGCGAGGTCGAGGCGATCGTCGACGGTCGCCCCCGCATCCTCTGCCTCACCCTCGGCGCGCTGTGCGAGCTCGAGGCGGCCTATGCCGTCGACGATCTCGCCGGCCTCGCCGACCGCTTCGCCTCCGGCCGCCTCTCGGCCCGCGACATCGCCCGCGTCTTCGCCTGCGGCCTGACCGGCGGCGGCACGCCGACCCGTGAACAAGATGTGTTCGAGATGCATATCGATGGCGGTCTGGTCGGTGCCGCCGAGATCGTCGCCGATCTCCTGGCCGTCACCTTCGGCGCGTCGCCCGACGCGGCCGGGGAGGGTGCGCCGTCCCCTCCGGAGGTCCCGGGGGCGGAGGAGACGCCTTCCCCTGGGACGAGGTGATGCGCCTCGCCTTCACCCGCTGGGGTCTGTCGCCGGAAGCCTTCTGGGCGATGACCCCGCGCGAACTCGCCGCCGCTCTCGGGAGCGGCACGCGCCCGACCGGCTTCGACCGCCGCGCCCTCGACCGCCTGATGGGCCGTTACCCCGACGAGGAGATCTGAGATGGCCATCACCGATGCAGGATCCACCCTCGGCGAGCTCGACGCCGCCTCCGAGACCCTCGCCGATCGCCTGACCTCGATCGACGATCTGTCGAAATCGGTCGGCACGTCGTTGTCGAGCGCCTTCAAGGGGGCGATCGTCCAGGGCAAGTCGCTCGACGTCGTGTTGCGCGGCATCGCCGAGCGGTTGTCGAGCAAGGCGCTCGACGCGGCCCTCGCGCCGCTGACCTCGGCGCTGGGCAACGGCGTCACGAGCCTGGTGTCGAGCCTCGCCGGATCGCTCGGCTTCGCCCGTGGCGGCGTCTTCGCGGGCGGCCGCCCGACGCCCTTCGCCGATGGCGGGATCGTCTCGACCCCGACCTATTTTCCGATGCGCGGGGGGACGGGGCTGATGGGCGAGGCGGGCGCCGAGGCGATCATGCCTCTGGCGCGCGGCCCCGACGGACGTCTCGGTGTCGCCGCCCAGAGCGGTGGCGCGACGACCAACGTCACCTTCAACGTCACCACGCCGGACGCGGGATCCTTCCGCCGTTCCCAGGCGCAGACGACGAGTATGTTGGCCCGCGCCGTCGGACGGGGACGGCGCGGGCTCTGACACCGGACCCAACGAGGAGGGGCTCAGGCTCCGGTGTGTTCGGGATGCAGGAGGGCCTGCTGAATGACGTCGAGCTGATGGAGACGTTGCTTCTTCAACGTCTCGAGACGTTCGTCCCCGGCGTACTCGAGTTCGTTCTCGATCCTCAGGATTTCGAGATTGGCTTCGCCGTACGCCTGGACGGCTTTGGAGAACTTCCCATCGGTCAACACCAGCGACCGAATACGATCGATGTGTTCGGGGAATTCCTCCGCGAGGTCGTGTGTCGAATGAACGCTCATCTCACTCTTTTCCTCCTCTCGACGATCGTTAACCGGCGTGCCTCGACCCGTCGTTGAGGAAAATCAAATACAGGGAACCAGCCGCTCATGACCGAGATCGTTGCCGTCGACGCGGTCGAATTTCCGCTCGCCGTGGCGCTGCGCGCCACCGGCGGGCCGGTCCGCCGCACCGAGATCGTCACGCTCGGATCCGGCCGCGAGGTCCGCAACGCGCGGTGGGCCGACAGCCGCCGCCGCTGGGACGCGGGGTCGGGTGTCCGCTCACTCGACGACCTCCATACGGTGATCGCCTTCTTCGAGGCGCGTCGAGGCCGCCTCCACGGCTTCCTCTTCCGCGACCCGCTCGACGACCGCTCCTGTGCGCCCGCCGCCGAGCCGGGCCCGCTCGATCAGACCCTCGGCGTCGGCGACGGCGCCGAACGGTCGTTTCCCCTGACCAAGACCTACGGCGACCCCGCCCGGTCCTGGACGCGAGGCATCACGCGGCCTCGGGTGGAGAGCGTGCGGGTCGCCGTCGACGGGGTCGAGAAGATCCGCGACGTCGACTTCTCGGTCTCCGCCGAGACCGGCGTCGTCGGCTTCGTCGCCGGATCGACGCCCGCGATCGGCGCCGTCGTCACCGCCGGCTACCGCTTCCTGGTGCCGGCGCGGTTCGACGCCGACGAGATTCGCGTCGACCTGACCGCCTTCCTGGCCGGCGAGATCCCGACCATTCCGATCGTGGAGTTGCGCGGATGAAGACACTGTCCCCCGACCTCGCCGCGGCGCTCGCCGACGGCGTCGGCACCTTCGCGACCTGCTGGCGGATCACCCGCACCGACGGCCGGGTCTTCGGCTTCACCGACCACGACCGCGACCTCGTCTACGGCGGCGTCACCCACGAGGCGGCGACCGGGCTCTCGGCGTCCGAGGCGACCGCCCGCGCCGATCTCTCCATCGGCGGTCTCGAGGTCGAGGGCGCGCTCGACGCGCGCTCGATCGAGGTCGCCGAGATCGAGGCAGGTCTGTGGGACGGCGCGAGCGTCGAGATCGACCGGGTCGACTGGTCGGCGCCCGACCGGCGCGTCACCCTCCGGCGCGGCGTGCTCGGCGAGGTGCGGCGCACCGACGGGGCCTTCGCCGTCGAGATCCGCTCGCTCGCCCATCTCCTCGACGAAACCCGCGGCCGTCTCTTTCAGCACCGTTGCGACGCCGACCTCGGCGACGCGCGCTGCGGCGTGACCGTCGTCGAGTGGGAGGGAAACCTCGCCGCGATCGTCGACGACCATCGCCTCCGCGTGACCGGGCTCGAGGCGGCCGAAGACGGCGACTTCGATCGGGGTCTCCTGCGCGTCGTCGGCGGCGCCGCGGCGGGACGGACCTCGGAGATCCGCTTCCACGGACGCGACGGCGTCGGCGTCGTCGTCGACCTCTGGGAGCCGCTCGCCCGCGACCTCGCCGAAGGGCAGGCGCTCGCTTTCACGCCGGGATGTGACCGCCGCTACGAGACCTGCCGCGACCGCTTCGCCAACACGCTCGCCTTCCGCGGCTTTCCCCACATCCCCGGCAACGACTTCCTGATCGCCTCTCCGGCTTCGGCGGCGGTCGTCAACGACGGCGGAGCCTATGTGACGTGACCGAGATGCGCCCCACTCCCACCCGCGCCGCGATCGTGACGGTCGCGCGACGTTGGATCGGCACGCCCTATCGTCATCGCGCCAGCCTCGAGCGCGTCGGTTGCGACTGCCTCGGCCTGGTGCGCGGCGTGTGGCGGGAGTTCTACGGCGACGAGCCGGAGAGCGTGCCCGCCTATGCCCCCGATTGGGCGGAGGCCGGCCGCGTCGAGACGCTCGCCGCCGCCGCCGACCGTCATCTGACCGCGGTGCCGCTCGTCGAAGCCCGCCCCGGCGACGTCGTGCTGTTTCGTTGGCGCCCCGACCTGCCGGCCAAACACGCCGGCATCCTGGCGACGCCGACGCGCTTCGTCCACGCCTACGACGGCTCCGCCGTCGTCGAGAGCCCGCTCGGGCCCTGGTGGCGCCGCCGTCTCGCCGGCGCCTTCGTCTTTCCCGGCGTCCTCGACGAGGACGCCTCGTCCCCCGTCTCGGAGTGATCCCGCATGGCCACGCTCCTACTCGCCGCCGCCGGAGCCTCGCTCGGCGGCGCGCTCGGCGTCGGCGCGGCGGTCGGTCAGGCCGTCGGCGCGGTCGCCGGCGCGGTGATCGATCGCGTGCTGCTGCGCTCGACGAAATCCGTCACCGGCTCGCGTCTGTCCGATCTCACCGTCCAGGCCTCGACCGAGGGCGAGCCGATCCCGCGCGTCTACGGTCGCGTCCGCCTGTCCGGCCAGGTGATCTGGGCGACCCGCCACGAGGAGGAGGCGGTCGAGGAGACGCGCGGCGGCAAGGGCGGCGTGTCCTCCACGTCCTATCGCTACTACGCCAACTTCGCGGTCGGCCTCTGCGAGGGGCCGATCCATCGCATCGCCCGCGTCTGGGCGGACGGCACGCTGCTCGACACCGACGCGATCACCCTGCGCGTCCATCTCGGCGGCGAGGACCAGGAGCCCGATGCCCTGATCCTGGCCCGGCAGGGCAGCGACGCGCCCGCCTATCGCGGCACCGCCTACGTCGTCTTCGAGCGCCTGCCGCTCGACGACTGGGGCAACCGCATCCCCCAGCTGGCGTTCGAGGTGATCCGCGTCGTCGACGCTCTCGAGGGCAAGATCCGCGCGCTCACCGTCATCCCCGGCGCGACCGAGTTCGGCTACGGCACCACGCCCGTCACCCGCACGGTCGACGGCGCCGCCGTGGCCGAGAACCGTCACGTCACCACCGGCGCGACCGACTTCGTCGCCGCGCTCGACGAGGCGATCGCGCTCTGTCCCGCGCTCGAGCGGGTGGCGCTGGTCGTCGCCTGGTTCGGCGACGATCTCCGGGCGGCGACCTGCCGTCCGATGCCGGCCGTCGAGGACCGCGACAAGGTCGTGACCGGGGTGGGCACGCTCGCGGACGGGGAGCGGTCGGGATCGCCCGTCTGGTCGGTCGCCGGGCTCGATCGTGCCACGGCGCGTCTGGTCGCGCAGGTCGACGATCGCCCCGCCTGGGGCGGTACGCCCTCCGACGCGACCGTGATCGAAGCGATCCGCGAGATCCGCTCGCGCGGTCTCTCCGTCACGCTCTATCCGTTCCTCGCCATGAACGTGTCGGCCGAGGATGCTCTGCTCGATCCCTGGGGCGCCGCCGCGCAGGCTGCCTTTCCCTGGCGCGGACGCATCACCTGCGATCCCGCGCCGGGCGTCGCCGGCAGCGTCGACCGTACCGCCGCCGCGCGCACCCAGATCACGGCCTTCGTCGGGACGGTGACGCCCGCCGCCTTCTCGGTTTCCGAGGGGACGGTCGCGTGTACCCATCCCGGCGAATGGTCCTATCGCCGCATGATCCTGCACATGGCGCATCTGGCGGTTGCCGCCGGCGGCGTCGACGCGTTCCTGATCGGCTCCGAACTCGTCGGACTGACGCGGGTGCGCGACGACACCGGCGCCCATCCCTTCGTCCAGGCGCTGGTCGCGCTCGCCGCCGATGCGCGGACCGTGCTCGGCTCCTCGACCACGATCACCTACGGCGCCGACTGGAGCGAGTGGTTCGGCCACCATCCGGCCGACGGTTCGGGCGACGTGCTGTTCCATCTCGATCCGCTGTGGGCCTCGCCGGCGATCGACGTGATCGGCATCGACGCCTGGTTTCCGCTGACCGACTGGCGGCGCGGTGCTCATCTCGACGCGGCCGGTTGGGATCGACCGACCGACCGCGACCATCTCGACGCGCGCGTCGAGGGCGGCGAGAACTACGACTGGTACTACGCCTCGACCGCCGATCGGCTCGCCCAGAACCGGACGCCGATCGTCGACACCGCCCACGGCGAGGACTGGGTGTTCCGTTCCAAGGATCTGCGCGGCTGGTGGGAAAACGCCCACCACGATCGTCCGGGCGGTGTCCGGTCCGCGACCCCGACCGCCTGGGTGCCGCGTTCGAAGCCGTTCTGGCTGACCGAACTGGGGTGTCCCGCCGTCGATCTCGGCGCCAACGAACCGGCCGCCTTTCCCGATCCGAAGTCGTCGGAGACGCGGCTGCCGGTCTTCTCCTCCGGCGTGCGCGACGACTTCGTCCAGCGCCGGACTCTGGAAGCGGTCCTCGACCACTGGGATCCCGCGCTCCACCCCGATCGCAATCCGACCGTGCCGGCCACCGGCGCGCGGATGGTGGCCCTCGACGGCATCCATCTCTGGGCCTGGGACGCGCGGCCGTTCCCGGCCTTTCCCTCCGCCGCCGACGTGTGGGCGGACGCCGCCTCGTGGTCGACAGGCCACTGGCTGACCGGCCGCCTCGGGGGCGCCTCGACGGAGGGCCTGATCCGCGCCGTCCTCGCCGACGTCGGCTTCGCCGATGTCGAGTTTCGCGCCGTCTGCGGCCATCTCGACGGGTTCGTCGTCGATCGCCGCATGTCGGCCCGCGAGGCGCTGGAGCCGGTTCTCGCCGCCTTCGCCGTCGACGCCGTCGATGCCGGCACGACCATCCGCTTCGCCGGCCGCGACCGCCGGGTCGACGCCACGATCGCCGCCGAGGATCTCGTCGAGGACGGCTCCGACCCGATCGTCCGCGTGACGCGGACTCAAGAGAGCGAACTGCCGCGCGAATTGTCGGTAACCTTCTCCGACGCGCTCCTCGACCATCGCCGCACCACGTTGACGGTCGGCCGCCGGTTGGGCTCGAGCAAGCGCAGTTCCTCGGCCGATCTCGCCGTGGTCGCGCCGATCGAGACCATGGCCGGCGCCGCCGACGCCTGGCTCGCCGATCTGTGGGCCGGACGCTCGACGGTCGAAGTGGCGCTCGGACCCGACCGCCTGGCGATCGAGCCCGGCGACGTGCTGGACCTCGACATCGAGGGGCGGCGCGAACGGGTGCTGGTGGAGAGCCTCACCGACGGCACCACCCGCGCGATCGAGGCCCGCAGCTTCGATCCGGCCGTGGGACGCCCGGTGCGCGGCGGGACGCGGGACCGCGTCGCGACGCTCGCCACCGTGCGCGGCACGCCGATCGCCCATGTCCTCGACCTCGCCCACGCCAGCGAGGACGCCGATCTGCATCGCCCCTATTTCGCCGCCTGGGCCTCGCCCTGGACCGGCCCGCTCGCGGTCCGGCGCAGCTACGAGGACGCGACCACGGTCGCCTTCGCCACCGTCGATCGACCGGCGGTCATGGGCGTCACCCTGTCGGATCTCGCCCCCGGCCCGAGCGGCGTCTGGGACGTCGCGACCACGGTCGAGGTGCGCCTTCACGGCGGGACGCTCGCCTCGGCCACCGACCGCCTCGTCCTCGAGGGGGCGAACCGCGCCGCCGTCCAGGCGGCGAGCGGGGCCTGGGAAGTGATTCAGTTCGCCGACGCCGAACTCGTCGCCGCCTCGACCTGGCGGCTCTCCCGCCTGCTGCGGCGGCAGGGCGGGTCCGACGATGCCGGCGCGGTGACCATCACGGCCGGCGCCCCCTTCGTCCTGCTCGACGAGCGTCTCGTCGTGCTGCCGATCACTCGCGACGACGTCGGACGCGACCTCTCGCTGCGGGTCGGACCGGCCGCGGAGGCCTGGACCTCGGCCACCTGGGTCGATCTTTCGGCGACGCCGCAGGCGCGGGGCCTGCGCCCCTGGAGCCCGGTCCACCTCGCCGCCGCCGTCGATGCCGCGAGCGGCGACGTCACGATCTCGTGGATCCGCCGATCGCGGGTCGCCGGATCCGACAGCTGGACCCTGCTCGACGTGCCGCTCGGCGCGGCGCGCGAACTGTGGAGCCTGAGCCTCTCGACGGCGGGAACCACCGTCCTCTCCGTCGAGACCTCGGAGCCCGGCTGGACCTGGCCGCGCGCCGCCCGCGACGCCGCTCTGGGGAGCGGAGTTCGCGAGGTCGACGTCACCGTCGCCCAGGTCGATCCCGACTGGGGGGCGGGTACGCCCCGCACCGCCACCTTCCGTATCTGACCGGCCTCGGCCCACCCCCTCGAACCGCCGCCCGCCCCGGGCGGCGCCGGAGACGCTCATGTCCACGACACCGCGCCTCGCCCTGCCCGTGATGGAAGCCTCGCAGGGTCAGAAGCACGTCACCCACAACGAGGCGCTCGTCCTCCTCGACGCCGCCGTCCAGCTCTCGGTCGCCGACCGGGATCGCACGACGCCGCCCGCCGCGCCCGCGACCGGCGCCCGCCATCTCGTCGCCACCGGCGCGAGCGCCGCCTGGGCCGGAGCCGAGGGGACGATCGCCTGCGAACGCGACGGCGCTTGGATCTTCCTCGCGCCGCGCGCCGGCTGGCTGTGCTGGGTCGAGGCGGAAAGCCGCCTGTTGATCCACGACGGTGCGTCCTGGACCGACTTCACGACGACGGCGGGACTGCTGCGCGCCGCCGCGCTCGCCGACGGGTCTCTCACGCGCCTCGGCGTCGCCACGACGCCGGACGCGACCAATCGCTTCGCCGTCAAGGCCGACGCCGCCCTCTTCGCCTGCGACGAGACCGCCGGCAGCGGCGACATGCGGCTCTGCCTCGACAAGTCCGCCGCCGGCCGCGACGCCGCCGTGCTGTTCGAGACCGCCTGGAGCGGCCGCGCTCTGATGGGGCTGCTCGGCGACGACGATTTCCGCATCAAGGTCTCCGCCGACGGTTCGACTTGGACCGAAGCCCTGCACGTGGCGGCCGCCACCGGCCGCGTCAGCCTGCCGACCGGCGCGCTCGCCGGGGGCGGGCGCCTGTTGTCGACGCGCTTCTTCACCGCGTCGGGAACCTGGACGCGCCCCGCCGGTGTCCGCTTCGCGCTCGTCTGGGCGCTCGGCGGCGGCGGCGGCGGCGGCGGGGCCGCCGGAGCCGCCTCCTCGGGAGCCGCGGGCGGCGGCGGCGGGGCGGGGGGCTTCGCCGTCCGCCTGCTCGACGTCTCGGCGGTCGCCTCGCGCACCGTGACGGTCGGCGCGGGCGGCGCCGGGGGAGCGAACACCGGCGGTGCGGGCGGCAGCGGCGGCGCGACGTCCTTCGGCACCGACGTCGTCGTGCAGGGCGGCGGCGGCGGATCCGGCATGGCGGCCGGCACCTGGGGCACCGCCGTCACCGGCGGGCTCGGCGGCGCGGCCACCACGGGAGACGCGACCTTCGCCGGACCCTGCGGGGAGGCGGGCCTGCGCTTCGACGCCGGCAACGTGCTCTCCGGATCGGGCGCCGTCTCGTTCTTCGGCGGCGGTGCGCGCGGCAACGTCGGCAACGTCGCCGGATCGCCCGCCGCGGCGCTCGGCGGTGGCGGGTCCGGCGCGGC
>ERZ1645187.4714-NODE-4714-length-10879-cov-11.914357_pt1 | contig 10879 bp, 9 predicted proteins | sample MGYA00575352_ERZ1645187 | MGnify/ENA primary metagenome ERZ1645187 (study PRJEB40837, sample SAMN11349314) | freshwater sediment metagenome | isolation source: river sediment | host: Sediment | place: India: Wazaribad , New Delhi | collected 2017-02-21 ...
CGGGCGCTGTTGGGGACGGTGGTCACAAGGGCGGGCGCTGTTGGGGACGGTGGTCCAAGGGCGTGCGCTGTTGGTGACGGTGAAACGGGATGACGCGTGTGGGCACTCCTGGGGCGGGGGCGAAGGGGGCGAGCGCGGAAAAGCAGCGGCGGCGGGGCGCGAAGCCTGAGGGCGAACGCGGCAGGCAGCGGCGGCAGGAGCGGCAGGCGGAGACGCAGCAAAAGGCCGACCCGGCACCTCCCCTCGGCGAAGATGGGGACGTACCGGGCCGGCGACTGTGGAGGACAGCCCGCGGGATCTACTTCCCGGGGCGGACCTGGATGTTGACGTCGGCGTCGACGTCCTCGTGCAGCCGTACGGAGACCTTGTAGTCCCCGACGGACTTGATCGGGTTGCCCATGCGCACGCGGCGACGGTCCACCTCGATGCCCTGCTCGGAGAGCACGGCGGCGATGTCGGCGGCGGACACGGCCCCGAAGAGCCGGCCGGTGTCGCCGGCGCGCTGGCGCAGCACGAACACCTGGGCCTGGATGCGGTCCCGCAGGGCGCGTGCCTGGTCGACGGACGCGATCTCCCGGGCCTGCCGGGCGGCACGCATCTGCTCGATCTGGCGCGCGGCGCCCTTGGTCCACGCGGTGGCGAACCCGCGGGGCAGGAGGTAGTTGCGGCCGTAGCCGTCCTTGACCTCCACGACATCGCCCGCGGCCCCGAGCCCGGGGACCTCCTGGGTGAGGATCAGCTTCATGTCAGTTCCTCCCGGTCAGCGAGCGGAGCTCGAGTAGGGCAGCAGGGCCATCTCGCGGGCGTTCTTCACGGCCTTGGCGATCTGGCGCTGTTCCTGGACGGTCACCCCGGTCACCCGGCGGGCGCGGATCTTGCCGCGGTCCGAGATGAACTTCCGGAGGGTGGAGGTGTCCTTGTAGTCGACGGACACGGGCACCTTCAGCGGTGCGACCTTCTTGATGGGCTTGCGAAGTTGTGGCCTCGCCATGGTTTCTCCTCTTTCACTGCCGGGTCTCCCCGGCCACACAACGTTTCAGGGTGCCGCGCCTCGCGCGGCGTGGGCGGCTGCGACCGCCCGGCGGCTCCCACCGCGGATGCGGCTCGCGCCGCGGATGCAGCTCTCGCCGCGACGATCAGAAGGGCGGCTCGTCACCGAAGTTGGTGGCGCCACCGGTGGCCCAGGGGTCGTCGGCCGCGCCGCCGGCGGGGGCGTTGTAGTCCCCGCGGCCTCCGCCGCCTCCGCCGCCCTGGTTGCCGGAGCCGGAGCCGTAGCCGCCTCCACCACCGAAGCCGCTGCCCTGGTTGCCGAAGCCACCTCCGCCGCCGCCGCGCTGGGTGCGGTTGGGCTTGGCGGTGGCGTAGCGCAGGGAGGGTCCGACCTCGTCCACCTGCATCTCGACCACGGTGCGCTTCTCACCCTCACGGGTCTCGAAGGACCGCTGGACCAGCCGGCCCTGGACGATCACGCGGGTGCCCTTGGTGAGGGACTCGGCCACGTTCTCGGCGGCCTCGCGCCAGATCGAGCAGCGGAGGAAGAGGGTGTCCCCGTCCTTCCACTCGCTGGTCTGCCGGTCGAAGGTGCGGGGGGTGGAGGCCACCGTGAAGGAGGCCACCGCCGCACCGGACGGGGTGAACCGGAGTTCGGGGTCGGCGGTCAGGTTTCCCACGACCGTGATGACGGTTTCGCCTGCCATGCTGCTTCTCCCTTCGGGGTCAGCCGGCGTCCGGCCGGCCCGGCTTCGCGTCGGTGCGCGGGCGCCGAGCCTCGGCGGCCGCGCGCTTGGCCTCGGCGGCGGCGCGCTTGGCGACCACCTTCGGGTCGGGGCGGAGGAGCTTGGTGCGCAGCACCGACTCGGACAGGCCGAGCTGCCGGTCCAGTTCCTTCGCCACGTCGGGCTCGGTCGTCATGTTGACGACGGCGTAGACGCCCTCGGAGCGCTTCTTGATGTCGTAGGCGAGGCGTCGCTTGCCCCAGATGTCGACGTTCTCGATGGTGCCCCCGGCGTCCTTGACGACCTTCAGGAACCTGTCAAGGGTCGGGGCGACGGTACGGTCGTCCAGCTCCGGGTCGAGGATCACCATCAGTTCATACTCACGCATGCGTGTAACCCGCCTCCTTCGGTCTCAGCGGTCACGGTCGGTCCGTGACAGGAGGGTTGTGCGTTGATGGTGGCCCGCATGCGCGGATGCACGCGTGGCCAAGGGTTCACCCTACCGGACCCGGTCCCGTCCGCGCCAAGCCGGGTCCGTGATCCCTGCCACCCGGGTCAGGTCTCCTCCCCCGGCGGCGGGTCGATGGTGCCGCCGCCCTTCCCCCCGCTGTTCCCGGGCGCGGTGGGCTCCTCGGTGGGTGCGGGCCCCTCGGTCGGTTCCGGCGGGCCGGGATCCTTGGTCGGCTCCGGTGGCGGGGCCGGGGGCGGCGTGGGCGTCGGCGTGGGCGCGTCGGGCGGGGGCGGCGTGGGCGTGGGGGGGGGCGTGGTCGGCTCCGGGGTTGGGGACGGCGTCCGCGTGGGCGTCTTGATGTCGGGCTCGGGGAAGTCCTCCACCTCGACCCCCTCGAGGGCCACCGACATGTAGTCGGTCCACACCCTCGTCGGCCAGGTGCCGCCGGCGACGATGTTCACGCCGCCGAATCCGGTGAGCTCCTCCTCCTCGCCGTCGGGGCCCACCTGGTACATGTTCACCACGGTCACGAGCTGCGGTACGAAGCCGGCGAACCACGCGGACCGGTAGTCGTTGGACGAGCCCGTCTTCCCGGCGGCCGGGCGGCCGATCTCGCTGGCGGTGCGCCCCGTGCCGCCCTCCACCACGGCCCGCATCGCGTGGGTGGCGTTCGCGATGACGTCCCCGTCCACGACGCGGTCGCCGTCGGAGGTGCCCTTGTAGCGCACGTTCCCCTCGCGGTCGGTGACGGAGTCCACGATGAACGGGTCGTGCCGCACGCCGCCGCTGGCGATGGTGCCGAAGGCGGTGGCGGTGTCGATGGCGCGCGGGCTCGCGGGGCCGAGCACGTTCGACGCCGTGGCGATGAGTCCGGGGGTGTCCTCCGGCATGCCGAGCTTCGTGGCCACCTCGACCGTCCGCTCCGGCCCGTACTCGACGTTCAGCTGGGCGTAGACGGTGTTGACGGAGTCCCGGGTGGCGCGGATCAGGTCGATGCTGCCGCGGTTCGCGGAGTCGAAGTTGCTGACCGGGAAGTCGTAGCCCGGGATCTCCATCGGGGTGTAGGACTCATACTGGTCGCGCAGCGACGCCCCGTCCTCGAGGGCGGCGATCAGCGTGAACGGCTTGAACGTGGAACCGCCCTGGGCGCGGTCCTGGGTGACGGCGTTGCGGGACTGCTCCACGAAGTCGGGGCCGCCGTACAGCGCGACGATCCGCCCGGTGTCCGGGTCCATGGAGACCAGGCCCACGCGATTGTTCTCCGGCCGGTCCTCCGGCAGGTTGTCGACGGCGGCGACCGCGGCGTCCTGCCGCGGCTTCTCGATGGTGGTCACCACCGTGAGGCCCGCCGTGTTCAGCTCCGCCTCCTCGATGCCGGCGTCCTCCACGAGCTCGGTGCGCACCATGTCGAGGAGGTATCCCGTGGGACCGGCGAACGTGTCCGCGCGGGTCGGTTCGATGGTCGTGGGGAAGGTCTGGGTGTCACGCTCGTCCTGGGTGATCCACTCGTCCTCCACCATCAGGTCGAGCACGCGGTTCCACCGCTGCTCCGCCGTCGCCCGGTCCACGGCCGGGTCGTAGTTGGAGGGCGACGGGATGACGCCGGCCAGCAGCGCGGACTCCGAGACCGTGAGTTCGCTCGCGGGCTTGCCGAAGTAGTTCTGCGCCGCCACCTCGATGCCGTACGAGCCGCGCCCGAAGTAGATCGTGTTGAGGTAGTTCCCGAGGATCTCCTCCTTGTCCTGCTGGTTGTCGATCTTGATCGCGAGGATGGCCTCCTTGAACTTCCCGGTGTAGGAGGTGGTGGTGCCGACGTAGTACCGCTCGACGTACTGCTGGGTGATCGTCGACCCACCCTGGGTGGGCAGGCCACGCAGGTTGTTCCACAGGGCGCGGGCGATGCCGCGCAGGTCGATGCCCTCGTTCTCGAAGAAGGTGCGGTCCTCGGACGCGACGACGGCGTGACCCACGTGCGGCGGGAGCGTCGCGAAGTCCACCGAGGTGCGGTCGTACTCCGCGTAGGACCCCATGAGGGTCTCCCCGTCGGCGTAGTAGACGTTGGTGGTCTCCGCCTGGGAGAAGTCGTCGGGCTCCGGGACCGCGATCGACTGGTAGGCGGCGAAGAACAGCCCTGCTCCGACGGCGGCGATCACCGCCACCGTGCCGAGCACCACCCGCCAGCTCGGGAGCCAGCGCATGACCGGCCCCTTGCCGCGGCGCGGGTACCCCCCGCTCCCCCGGCCACCGCGCGTGGCGCTCGCCCCGCCGGCGGACCTCCGCGTGGCAGTCGCGTGCGACGGCGACTGCCGCAGTGATTCGCGCCGCGGTGGCGTGTTGGACGTGCCTGAAGTTCTGGCCACGGGCTTCCGCTCTCCTCCTGCGCTCGCGCGCATGACGACTGGTCCCGTCCGGGACACCTTCCACAAGTATGGAAGGCCTCACGCGGTTTGGGGTGTTTCAGGGACGGATCTCACAATCGGGGGGCCGGTGATCCCCCCGATGGGGGAGGTCGCCGACAGGTGGCTATGATCGAAGGGTTACCATTCCGGGATTCCCCCATGCGATCCCTCCAGCTTAGGAGCACCACAATGAGCTCAATCCGCGTTGCCCTCGTGGGTGTCGGCAACTGCGCCTCGTCCCTGGTGCAGGGCATTCACTACTACAAGGACGCGGACCCGACCACTTCCGTCCCCGGTCTCATGCACGTCGTCTTCGGCGACTACCACGTCCGCGACGTCGACGTCGTCGCCGCGTTCGACGTGGACGCCGCGAAGGTCGGCCTCGATCTCGCTGACGCGATCAAGGCGTCCCAGAACTGCACCATCACGTTCTGCGAGGTGCCGCCCACCGGCGTCGTCGTGCAGCGCGGCGTCACCCTCGACGGCCTCGGGAAGTACTACCGCGAGAGCATCGAGGAGTCGGCGGCCGAGCCCGTCGACATCGTGCAGACCCTGAAGGACAACAAGGTCGAGGTCGTCGTCAGCTACCTCCCGGTCGGCTCCGAGCAGGCGGCGCGCTTCTACGCGCAGGCCGCCATCGACGCCGGGTGCGCGTTCGTCAACGCCCTCCCCGTGTTCCTCGCCTCCACCGAGGAGTGGGCGCAGAAGTTCGAGGACGCCGGCCTGCCGATCGTCGGGGACGACATCAAGTCGCAGGTCGGGGCCACCATCACCCACCGCGTGTTGGCGCACCTGTTCGAGCAGCGTGGCGTCGAGCTGCAACGCACCTACCAGCTCAACGTGGGCGGCAACATGGACTTCAAGAACATGCTGGAGCGCGACCGGCTGAAGTCGAAGAAGGTCTCCAAGACCCAGGCCGTGACCTCGAACATCGACGTGAAGCTCGAGGACCGCAACGTGCACGTCGGCCCGAGCGACTACGTCGAGTGGCTGGACGACCGCAAGTGGGCGTTCGTCCGCCTCGAGGGGAAGACCTTCGGTGACGTGCCGCTCAATCTCGAGTACAAGCTCGAGGTCTGGGACTCGCCGAACTCCGCCGGCATCATCATCGACGCCGTGCGCGCCGCGAGGATCGCCCTGGACCGCGGGATCGGCGGGCCGCTGCTCTCCGCGTCGGCCTACTTCATGAAGTCGCCGCCCGAGCAGCGGGAGGACACCTACGCCCGCGAGCAGGTGGAAGCGTTCATCCGCGGCGAGATCGAGCGCTGAGGACGCGCCCACGGTTCACTCCCGGGAGCTCCTGCCCCCGGTGCGCCGGAGCGCCTCGGCGCGCCGGATGAGCTTTCCGTACCGTTCGGTCCGCTTCTCGGAGGAACGGGTGCTCCGGATCCGCAGCTGCAGGTCGCGCTCCGCGGGCAGGCCGGCCTCCAGCTCGACCCCCCGTTCGAGCTCGGCGTTCAGCTGGGCACCGAACAGGAGGGCGAGGTTGATCACGAACAGCCAGAGCAGGAACACGAGCACGCCGGTGAGCGCCCCGTAGTAGTAGTTGAAGCTCGGGAAGTTGGCCACGAACACGCCGAGGCCCGCCGTGGCCACCGCTCCCACCGCGAACGCCACCAGGGCCCCCGGTGTGATCAGGGAGAACGCCCGTGGCACGACGTTCGGGCTGAAGTAGTACAGCAGCGCGATGGCGAGGAGCACGAGCAGCACCAGCACCGGCCACTTCCCCACCGTCCAGGCGAGCACCACCTCGGGCGGCAGCTCCAGGAAGCGCACGAACGCCTCGGCGAAGGTGCCGCTCACCACCAGCAGCACGGCCACCACGGCCAGCAGCACCACGAGCAGCGCGGTCAACAGGTACCCGAGCAGGAGCCCGAGCAGCGCGGGCCGGCCCTCCTCCACCCGGTACATCCGGTTGAGGGCGCGCGTGAAGGCCTGGGTGTAGTTCGAGGCGAACCACATCGCTCCCACTAGTCCCAGGATCAGCAGCCAACCCGCCCCCGGCCGGGAGGCGAAGTCGCTGATCGGCTGGGCGAGGATGTCGGCGACGTCGTCGTCCACGAGTTCGTGCATGAAGTCCAGCAGCGCCCGGGTGGTGGTCTCCGCCTGGCCGACCACGCCGAGGATGGACACCATCGCCAGCACGGCCGGCAGCAGGGACAGCACGGACCAGTACGTCAGTCCGGCCGCCTCGTCCACCATGTCGTCCCGCAGGAACTCGGTGACAGTGCGCCGGAGCGCGTACCGCCCCGTCGCCGCGTGGTGCGGCATCAGGCCCCGGCGGCGGAGGTAGGACGGGCGGGCGACGGCGGCCGGCGCGGCGGCGTCGTCGCGCGGCACCTCGCCCGGGCCCGTGGTCATCCGGACCCCCGCTCCTCCCACCAGGCGAGGAGGCGCTCGCGCGCGGCCTCCTCCCCGATCGGCCCCTCCTCCATGCGGAGGTCGAGCAGGAACCGGTAGGCCTCCCCCACCACCGGCCCGGGGGTGATCCCGAGGATCTCCATGATCCGGGCGCCGTCGAGGTCGGGGCGGATCGCCTTCAGCTCCTCCTGCTCGCGGAGCTCGGCGATCCGGGCCTCGAGGTCGTCGTACGCCGCGGCGAGCCGCATGGCCTTCCGCTGGTTGCGGGTGGTGCAGTCCGCCCGGGTGAGCCGGTGGAGCCGCTCCAGCAGCGGCCCGGCATCGGTGACGTAGCGCCGCACCGCGGAGTCCGTCCACTTCGCCTCGCCGTAGCCGTGGAAGCGCAGGTGGAGTTCCACCAGCTTCGCCACGTCCCTCGTGGTCTGGTTGTCGAACCGCAGGGCCCGCATCCGGGCCTTCGTCATGCGCGCGCCCACGAGTTCGTGGTGGTGGAAGCTGACGGTGCCGCCCGGCTCGAAACGGCGCGTGGCGGGCTTCCCGACGTCGTGCATGAGGGCAGCGAAGCGCAGCACGAAGTCGGGGCCGGGCACGGGGCCGTCCGGTCCCGTCTCCAGCGAGATGGCCTGGTCGAGCACGGTCAGGGTGTGCTCGTAGACGTCCTTGTGGCGGCGGTGCTCGTCCACCGTCTCCTGCAGTCTCGACAGTTCGGGCAGCACCACGTCGGCCACCCCGGTGTGCACCATGAGCTCGATGCCCCGGCGCGGCCACAGCGAGGTGACGAGCCGCTCCAGCTCCGCCCGCACCCGTTCGGCGGAGACGATGGCCAGCCGCGAGGACATGGCGGTCATGGCGTCCATCACGTCGGGGGCGACGTCGAAGCCCAGTTGGGCGGTGAAGCGCGCCGCGCGCATGATCCGCAACGGATCGTCATCGAAGGACTGCTCCGCGGTGACAGGGGTGCGCAGGAGTTGGCCGGCGAGGTCGTCCATCCCGCCGGTGGGGTCCACGAAGGCGAGGTCGGGAAGGCGCAGGGCCATGGCGTTGACGGTGAAGTCGCGGCGCGTCAGGTCCCCCTCGAGCGTGGTGCCGTACTCGACCTGCGGCTTGCGGGAGCCCATGTCATAGGACTCCGAACGGTAGGTGGTCACCTCGACGACGTCGTCGCCCTTCGTGGCCCCGATCGTCCCGAAGTCCCGGCCCACGTCCCAGTGCGCGTCCGCCCAACCGGCGAGGATGCGCTCCGTCTCGTCCGGGTGCGCCGAGGTCGCGAAGTCGAGGTCGTGAGAGGTGGCGCCGAGGAACGCGTCCCGCACCGGGCCGCCCACGAGGGCGAGCTCGTGGCCGGCGTCGGCGAAGCGCCGCCCCAGGTCCACGACGTCGAGGGACAGGTTGGTGAGCACGTGCAGGGCGATGCGCCGGAGCTGCTCGACCGAGGGTGTAGACACGCTCCAAGGTTCTCACGCGACGGGCCGGCAGCCGCGTCCGTTCCGGCCCTGACATGCCCGATCGCGGCACGGAGCCTCGCCCGCCCACGGAGCGCCGACTACAGTGGATACATGTCTGCAGTCCCCACCCCGCGCCGGCGCCTCCCCAGGCCGCCGCGCCGGCACCTGCAGACGGTGCGCTCGTTCCTGCCGGTGGCGGACGAGACCTCGGCGGGTGGCCTGATCGTCGACGTCGTCGACGGGCGGGCGTACACGGCCGTCATCGCGCGCCGCAACCGGGCGGGCCGGCTCGAGTGGTGCCTCCCCAAGGGCCACCTCGAGGGCTCCGAGACACCCCAGCAGGCGGCGGTCCGCGAGATCTTCGAGGAAACCGGCATCGAGGGGCGCATCCTGCGCCACCTCGCCACGATCGACTACTGGTTCGCGGGCTCGGACCGGCGCGTCCACAAGGTGGTGTACCACTACCTCCTCGAGGCGACCGGCGGGGAGCTCACCACCGAGAACGACCCGGACCGGGAGGCGGAGGACGTCGCGTGGGTCAACCTGTCCGAGGTGGCCTCCCGCCTCGCCTACCCCAACGAGCGGCACGTCGTCGCGACCGCGAGGGATCTGCTGACCGGCCGGCAATGATGCTCTCGCTCCCGCGGTGCCGCCTACTGGCGACCCTCTCGCTGCTGGTGACCGCGTTCCTGTTCGCAGGTCCCCTGCCGGCACGGGCGGATGCCGTCGGGGCGCTCGACGCCGAGATCCTCGGCCTCGAGCCGGCCGTCCTCGTCGACGGCGCCGACCTCACCCTGCGCGTGCGGGTGACCAACCGCACCGAGAAGCCGGTGGCAGGCGCCACCCTCCGGCTCCTCGCCCAGGAGTGGACCCCGAACACCCGCTCCTCCCTGGCTCGCTGGCTCGACGAGGAGCGCTACGACGCCACCCTGCTGCTCAGCACCACCGAGGTGCCGGACCTCGCGGCCGGGGCCAGCCACGAATCCACCCTCACCGTCCCGGCCTCGGCCTTCGGCTTCGACACCTGGGGTCCGCGCGGCATCGAGGTGTTCGCGAGCGCCCCGCCGGACGCGGACGGGGTGCGGCCCGACTCCGACCGGGAGCGCACCTGGGTGATCTGGTGGAACGAACCCCGGGTCACGCCGATCGGGCTGGCGGTCCTCTCCCCCATCACCCGCACGGCCGCGGAACTCACGGCCGGCGCCGACGACGGCCGGATCGACGCCCTCCTCCGGCAGGCCACCCTCCCGGGGGTGACGGGCGTCGTCGACCCCTCGGTCGGCACGGGGGAGTGGGCGCTCCCGTGGGGGAACGCGGACACGGCCGCCCTCGTGGCGGCGGGCCGCCCCGATCTGCTGGCGGCGGCGTACGCGGACGTGGGACGACCGGTGGACTGGCCCCCCGTGCCCGACCTCGAGACCCTTTCCGCGACCCCCGGGGAGGTGCTCATCGTTTCCGACGACGTCGTCGCACCCCAGGAGTTCCGCGCCTACACCCCCCACGGTGTCGGGGAGGTGGCGGGGCGCACCACCGTCGTCGTCGACACGTTCCTCAGCGACGCGCTGACCGGCACGGCCACGGTGGACGGCACCATCCACCGGATCGACGGCGTGGTGCGGAGCCAGTTCCTCGCCGCGACCGCGGCGGTCCTCGTGCGGGAACGGCCCGCCGCGGCCCGGACCGTGTTCGCGTCGCTCCCGTTCGACGACGACGCCTCCCGGGCCGGGCTGCTCGCCGGGCTCGCCGACCTGCCGTGGGTGGCACCCATGACCCTCGCAGAGGCGCTGGCCATGGACGCCCGGACCCCGCTCGACGGCTCCGCCCTCCCGACGGCCGTCCAGCTGCCCGGCTCGGCGGTCTCGGCCTCCGACCTCGCCCTGGCGAGCGACACGGCGGCCGAACTGGAGGTGTTCGAGGAGGTCGTGGGAGAGGGGGTCCTGGCGCCGCTGCTCCGCGACCTCGCGCTCGTGCCCTCCCTCGCATGGCGGGACGCCCCGGCCGCGCGCACCGCCCTCCTCCGCGAGGCGGCGGGAGCCGCGGACGATCTCGGCGGCGGGCTGGAGATCCGCGGGGCCTCCTCCGTCAACCTCGTCAGCGAGTCCGCCAACTTCCCGGTCACAGTGGTCAGCAGCCTGGCAACGGACGCGACCGTGCAGCTGGTGCTCGTCCCGTCGGAGCGCGGCCTGTCACAGGCGGAACCGGTGACGGTCACCGTGCCCGCGGGTGGGGAGGTCTCCGCCACGGTCCCCGTGCGCGGCGTGGGCTGGGGCGACATCACGGTGGCGATCCACCTGGCGACGAGCGCGGGAGTCCAGGTGGGCGACGCCGTCGAGATCCCGGTACGGGTGCGGGCGGACTGGGAGAACATCGCCGTGGGTGGCCTGTTGACGTTCGGGGCCTTCGCGTTCGTGTTCGGGATCATCCGGACCGTCCTGCGCAACCGGAGGACCGGACGGGCGCGGGAGCTCGAGGAGGCCACCGAGCAGCTGGTCGGACGTGACCGCGAAC
>ERZ1645187.4716-NODE-4716-length-10876-cov-4.251363_pt1 | contig 10876 bp, 9 predicted proteins | sample MGYA00575352_ERZ1645187 | MGnify/ENA primary metagenome ERZ1645187 (study PRJEB40837, sample SAMN11349314) | freshwater sediment metagenome | isolation source: river sediment | host: Sediment | place: India: Wazaribad , New Delhi | collected 2017-02-21 ...
AACAACGGGCAGAACGTATACCAGCCAATTCGATCGCAGCCCGACGTGCCAGGCTGCCTTCACCCACTGGCCGAACGAGGCACGCGGTGGCTTTTGAGTGGCTTTTTCACTCATCCTTCAAAACCTCCTCGTGATTCAACGATGTATCTGAAGCGGTTGCTTCCTCGTACGGAACACCCGCCATCATGAGGCCAAGGACGGCGCGGGACGTATCAGCTGGCACCACGCCAACGATCGCACCCCGGTACATGACGGCAATCCTGTCCGCGAGCCCCACAACCTCATCAAGTTCGGAGGACACCACGATCACGGGGGCTCCGCCATCGCGAGCCTCGACGATGCGCTGATGGATGAACTCCACGGAGCCAACATCCACGCCACGAGTTGGCTGATTGGCCATGAGCAAGTGCAGGTTCTGGGACAGCTCGCGCGCCACAACCACCTTCTGCTGGTTTCCGCCTGACAGCGTGGAGATCACATCGCTCGTCTTGCCAATGCGAATATCGAACTCCTTGACGCGATCCTCCGCGTTTTTCACCACGGCGTCGGGGCTCATTGCTGGCCCCTTGGCAAATGGCGCCTTCTTGTACTGATCGAGTACCAGATTCTCAGCGATAGTGAACTGGGCGATCATGCCTTCGGTTGAACGATCTTCTGGAACGAAACCGATTCCGGCATCCAATCTGCGGCGCACGCTCTCGCGCGTGAGATCCTCGCCATCCAGAACCACAGAGCCCTCGTTCGGAGCCGTGATTCCCAAGATGACATCGGCAAGCTCGGACTGGCCGTTGCCCTGAACTCCGGCAATGGCAACAATTTCGCCCTTCTCTACCGTGAGGTCGAGGTGATCGAGAACCATCGTCCCGTTCGGTGCAAGAAGGGAGATACCCTTCAGCTCGAGGCCTGCACCCTGCGGGTTGGCAGGTCCCTTATCCACACGCAGAAGCACGGGACGTCCCACCATCATGGTGGCCAGTTCCTCGGGAGATGATTCGGGCGATGCTTCGCCCACAACCTTTCCGCGGCGGATAACGGTGATCTTGTCCGCCACTGCACGCACCTCGCGCAGCTTGTGGGGGATGAAGATGATAGACGTACCCTCTTCGGCCAGCTGGCGCATGATGGTCATCAACTCGTCGGTCTCTTGCGGGGTGAGAACCGCCGTGGGCTCATCAAGCACCAGAACGGATGCATCGCGTGACAGCGCCTTGACGATCTCTACCTTCTGCTGGGTCCCAACGGGCAAGTCCTCAATAAGCGCGTCCGGATCAATGTCAAAGCCGAACCGCTCGGATACCTCACGCACGTGTTGGCGTGCCTTCTTGATATCGATGAGGCCCAGCGCCTTGGTTGGTTCGTAGCCGAGCGCCACGGATTCGGCCACTGTGAACACCGGGACCAACATGAAGTGCTGATGGACCATACCGATTCCCGCGGCCACTGCGTCACCTGCGGAAGAGAACGTCACGGGATTGCCATCTAGCAAGATCTCGCCTTCATCAGCATCATATATGCCGTACAAGACGTTCATAAGTGTAGATTTGCCAGCGCCATTCTCACCGAGTAACGCCCGGATTTCGCCGGGTTCCACCACAAGATCAATATGGTCGTTGGCAACGAGGGAACCAAACTTCTTGGTGATTCCCTTAAGCTCCAGCTGCACTACAGCCTGCCTTTCGTTGATTTCCAGCCGTTGGGTAAGCGGGAGGAAAGCTGCCAATGGTAAGAAAGTCCGGACGGCCACACTGGCGACCGTCCGGACTATCTCATTGCGTCTTACTTAACGTCGAAAGCTGCCTCGGACTCAACAACAATCTTGCCGTCGATGATGTCCTGCTGAAGCTGATCGAGTTCATCTGCCAGACCATCGGGAAGCTGATCCTCGAAATCGTGGAACGGAGCAAGGCCAACGCCGCCATTCTCCAGTGTGCCCACGTAGTTCGTACCGTCCCAATCACCATTGGCACCGGTCTCGATGGTGTCATACACCGCGTTAGCGATATCCTTCTTCACCGAGGTAATGACGATGTCCTTGTAATCGGGTGCAGATTCGTACCAATCCGAATCCACGCCGATGATGTAGGTGCTGCCATCAGCCTTGGCCGCAGCCGCAGCTCCCAAGCCTACCGGCCCGGCAACTGGCATGATGATGTCTGCACCCTGCTGGATGAGCTGCTGGGCAACCTGAGTACCCTTGGCCTGATCGTCGAAATCGTTGGTGAACTGGCCAGACTGCTTCGCCTTGTCCCAGCCGATAACCTCAACGTTCGTATCGTGATCCTCGTTGTACTTGGCCACGCCGTCCACATAACCATCCATGAAGATGGTGACCGAAGGAATCGGGACGCCGCCGAAGGTGGCAACCTTACCCGTTTCCGTCATGGCTGCCGCCGCGTATCCAGCGAGGTAAGCGGCTTCCTGAGTGTTGAACACAAGTGCGCGCTCGTTGCCCGTGGGATCTTCGAACGTCGCATCAACAAGAGCGAAGTTCTTATCCTCGTTCTCCGCCGCAGCGGAAGCCACAGATTCGGTCAGCATGTAGCCAACCCCAATGGTCAGATCACAATCAGCGGTGACCATCGCGGCAACGTTATCCGCGAAGTCCGAGGAATCCTTGGATTCGGCCGTCTTGACCTGAACGCCCAGATCGGTTTCTGCGCGGTCCAAGCCTTCCTTCGCGGACTGGTTAAAGGACTTATCGTCCCAGCCGCCGGCATCGGAGACGATGCAGGCGAGGTAATCAATCTTTTCGGCCGGTGACTTGGTGGAACCGGTCGCGTCATCAGTGGTGTCGCCGCCCCCGCCACAGGCGGAAAGAGCAAGCGCCGCTACTCCAATGGCAGCTGCGAACTTCGTATATTTCACGCGTATCTCCTGTAAATCTGAGCCTTCAGTGGTGCCGTTGCGCCACCAGACGTTCTAAGTCTAAAGCCCTAGAGCGAGTTTTTTAAGCTGAAATGGGATCTCGCGCACAGAAGATTCGAGAATCCACCATATCTTGCGTTTTTACTCGAAACAGAACCGTAACACGGCACCCTATTGTAGGTATCCTAATCCGGCCGATTCTAGGGAATCGACAGCAGCTTTTACCTGCTGTGACGCCCCTTTTTGGGTCACCAAGATGACATCGTCCATCTCCACTACAACAGCTTCGGGCACACCCACCACTACAACAGGCTTTGATGACGTATAGACGAGACAATTATCTGAGTCCAACATCACAGTTGACTGCACCACACCGTCAGGAGATGGGTGAGCGTGTTGTCCCTGCGGCACAGCCTCTGCGAGCGATGTGTAATCTCCAACATCGGACCATCCCATCTCGCACGGCACCACGGCAACGCCGCCCTGAGCCGCCAGAGGCTCGGCGATCGCCCGATCAATGACCTCAACAGGCAGAGGTATCCAGTACTGTTCGATCGCACGTTCGCGATCTGGCCCGTCCCAACGGGCTGCGAGGGCGCGCAGCGGCCCGGCAATCTCCGGATGGAACTTCTCCAGCGAATCCAGAAGCACAGAGGCCTTGGCGATAAACATTCCGGCGTTCCAGAAGTATTCACCCGTGGCCAGATAGCTCGACGCCGTTGCCTCATCCGGCTTTTCGACGAACTCTTGGACCGCGAGCGCCAGAGCCTCGCCTCCGGCCTGCGGCCGGTTAACCGAGGATGTGGAAAGGGAGGAATCCTCCGTCGTCGTTAATTCCGAACCGGCGTGAATATATCCGTACGCCGTAGACGGACAGTCCGGGGTAATCCCGATCGTCACGACGTAGCCGGCTTCCGCCGCACCGATCGCACCACGAACCGCCGCGCGAAAGGCCTCTTCATCGGTGATGAGGTGATCGGCTGCGAACGAACCGACGATCGCGTCCCCGTGACGATGTTCGATTATTGCCGCCGCCAGTCCGATTGCAGCCATCGTGCCGCGCATGTGTGGTTCGACGACGACGTCAGCCCCCGAAATCTGCTCCTTGACAGCATCCTCGTGTGCCGAGCCGGTCACGATAATGGGAGTGAGCGAGAGCGGAGCAAGGCGATCCACAGTCATCTGGAGCAGGCTGCGCCCGCGGCCCGTGAGATCGGTGAGGAACTTGGGACGAGCCTTTCGGGAGAGCGGCCACAGGCGCGACCCCACGCCGCCGGCCGGAATGATCGGGTAAAAGTCCATGATTATCCTTCGTTTGTGGACGCAGAAGATTGATAGTCAATCTTAGCCACGCTCACGCCATGGGAGTTCGGGCCGCTCTGATCGCTCCCTTGTACCATGATGTCCCCCGTCACCGGGTTGAAATTCCACTCGAGGGTGCTCGGCTTGGAGAGCGTGATGTAGTTCGGGGTCTCCTTCAGGTGAAGATCCTCGGGTGAGTTGATTTTGGTGGGACGCGGCGGGTTGGCCATGAACGCCGCCACCATGAGCACCATGCGAGCGCAGAGGTTGAGCCACAGAAGCAGGGTGGCAATTGCCGCCACAGAAGCTAGGAGCGCATTATCGCTCACCGAACCCACCACGGAGGTACCGAGTATGCGCAGGATGGACATCACGAGGCCGCCGATCACGCTGCCGATCACCAGATCACGGCGCAGCACCCGTACACCCGACATCACCCGAACAAGAAAGGCAATAATAAGCGCATCAACCGCGATAGATATCAGGAGCGAACCCATGCGTATGACGTAGCGGGCGGCACTGCCTTCGATCCCCATCCAGTCAAGAATCGTGGTACCCACGTTGCTGTTAGCCGCGGATAGGACGGAGGAGGAGGCGATTCCTACCGCCAGTACCACGAACCCGCCGAGGTTGCGCAGGTTAAGCAGAATCGGATTCTCCGTTACCTTCTGGATTCCAAACATGGCGCGAATCGAGCTGGCGAACGCGCCCATCGTAGACATTGCCGTCCACAGCAAAACAACCGCCGCGATGATCGAGGCTGGAGTTACCGCCGATTGGAGTACCAGAGAGTTTGGATCGATGATGCCACCGTGGCCATCGCCCGTATCAATAATTCCCGGCAGGGCACTATCGATCGATTGGAGAACTTGGTCGCGTAGTTCGGCATCATTTCCCAGAACTGCCATGAACGCCGTCCACGCGATCGTGAGTCCCGCGGCGATCGAAAACAGCGCGGAGTAGGCGATGCCGCCTGAGAGGAGGCCACCCTTGGCGCCACCGTACCGGGTGAACAATCGAAGGATTCGCAGTTCTTGGACCCTCTCAACGATCGCGTTGATCTTATCGAATGCGGCTCTGACGTCCACAGGGTGTCCTTTCCGTCCGGCTATTGGGCGGCTCGCGGCCGGTCCTCTACTCCTCGTAATCCACAATGAGCGGGGCGTGATCAGACCACCGCGTGTCATAGGACGGGGCGCGATCGATCTGGAAGCCGCCGGCCTGAGCGGCAACGGTGGGGCTGGCCATCTGGTAATCGATCCTCCACCCCACATTATTATCGAAGGCCTTGCCGCGCTGGGACCACCATGTGTAGGGACCCTGTTCCTCGTTCGTAAGAGAACGTTGAACATCAACGTAGCCCAGACCCAGCCACCGATCCACGTAGGCAATCTCTGGATCGAGCACTCCCGATGTCCGATTGTGATTCGATTTCCAATTGGTGATGTCCAGCGGGGTGTGAACGATGTTGAAATCACCTGCCACAAGAACGTTGGTGGCAGCTAAGCTCTGGAGACGGTCAGAAACCAACTCCAAATGGGCATACTTGGCCGCCATCTTCTCTTCGCTCTTCGCGTCTCCTGAGTGCAGGTAGGCAGAGATCACGGTGAGTCCGGGAAGATCCACTTCCAACCACCGCCCAGTATCCACCGGGGGCTCAGCAACCGCTTCCTTTGCCACCCCGTCACGCACGGCGCTGACCGCAATACCGTCACGAACCGCCACGCTGACGCCCGCGCGACCTTTGATATCGCAGGGGCGTGTGAACACCTGATAGCCGGGGCCTATCAACGCTTCCGCGATCTCTTCGGGTGCACGCACCTCCTGAAGGAGAAGCACGTCCGGGGCGGCCGTTGCCAGCCACTCCCCCATGCCCTTGCGGGCCGCGGCGCGAATACCGTTGACGTTACAGGTGGCGATTCTCAAGACATGGCTCCTTCTTATCGTGTGCGATCAGTGGTGCTCCGTCCGAGTTCGACGGTGCTCGAGCTGAGCTCAGCTGTTGGCCGGCTGGTTCCAGCTTAGCGGGCCGCTCCCACACGTTGGCCGGCCGCGTCCAGCTTAGCCCGAGCGACCTGAGATCACGCGTGCGCTACTGTGCGGCCTGCTCGGCCGCCTTGACAACGTTGGATAACAACATGGCGCGGGTCATCGGGCCCACTCCCCCGGGGTTGGGCGAAACCCACGAGGCAACCTCACCCACGGCGGGATCAATATCCCCAGCGATCTTGTACTTGCCCGCGGCTTCGTCATATACGCGCGAGACGCCCACGTCCAACACCACCGCTCCCGGCTTAACCCAATCGGCTTTGACCATGTGGGTTTGCCCGGTTGCCGCAATCACTACGTCCGCAGCCCGAACTTTATCCGCCACGTTCTTCGTGCCGGTGTGGCACAGGGTGACCGTGGCGTTGATGGCCCGGCGCGTCAACAGGAGACCGATGGAGCGGCCAACCGTCACACCGCGGCCCAGCACGCAAATGTCCTTACCTGCCAGATCCAGCCCGTGCCGTTCAATCAGTTCAATGATTCCGGCTGGCGTGCACGGAAGCGGTGACGTAATCTCCTCGTTCACGCGCAACACGAGGCGGCCCAGATTGGTGGGGTGAAGGCCATCAGCGTCCTTGGCCGGATCGATGAGCTCCAAGAGATCGTTTGTGGGCATACCCTTGGGAAGGGGAAGCTGGACGATGTACCCCGTACAGGCGGGATCGGCGTTCAGCTTCTCGATGGCCGCACGAACATCGGCCTCCGAGGCGGTATCCGGCAAATCCACACGGATGGAGGCAATGCCCGCCTCCTCGCAGTCACGGTGCTTGCCCGCAACGTAGGAGACCGATCCGGGATCCTCGCCCACCAAAACTGTTCCAAGCCCGGGAGTAATACCACGTTCCTTGAGCACTGCCACGCGCTGCGCGAGTTCGGCCTTGATCGCGGCGGCCGTGGCCTTTCCGTCGAGGAGCTGTGCCATTTAGACCGCTCCCGTCTGGTTGAGGCCCACGTACAGGGGGAACTGATCGGTCAGCTTGTGGACGCGGGCGGCAAGCCCCTCCACATCGGCGTCCTTTCCGTCCACCAACGCCGTGGCGATCACGTCGGCAACTTCCGTGAACTCGGAAGCGCCAAATCCACGGGTGGCCAGCGCCGGGGTGCCAATACGCAGACCGGACGTGACGGCGGCCGGGCGTGGATCCCACGGAACCGCGTTGCGGTTCACCGTGATGCCCACCTCGTGCAGCAAATCCTCGGCCTGCTGGCCGTCCATCGGCGAATCGCGCAGATCTACGAGAACCAAGTGAACGTCCGTTCCACCCGTCACCAGAGAAACTCCCGCATCCCTCACATCTTGGCCGTTCAGCCGCTCAGCAAGGATCTGGGCGCCCTCCACCGTGCGGCGCTGGCGATCCTTGAAAGGCTCACCGGCCGCAAGTTTGAGAGCAACGGCCTTGGCGGCGATCACATGCATGAGGGGGCCGCCCTGCTGGCCCGGGAATACAGCCGAGTTGAGCTTGCGCCCAAACGTGGCGGCATCGCGTGAAAGCAGCATGCCGGACCGGGGGCCACCCAGAGTCTTGTGGATAGTGGTGGAAACCACGTCCGAATACGGCACGGGATTGGGATGCAGGCCCGCGGCGGCCAGCCCAGCGAAATGGGCCATGTCCGTCCACAGGTAGGCGCCCACTTCATCGGCGATCTCGCGGAACGCTTGGAAATCGAGGTGGCGCGGGTAGGCGGACCATCCGGCGATAATCATCTTCGGCTGGGTCTCGAGCGCCTTCTCGCGGACGATATCCATGTTGATCCGGAAGGTCTCCGGATCAAGGCCATAGGCCACCATGTTGTAGTTCTTACCCGAGAAGTTGATCTTCATGCCGTGCGTCAGGTGCCCACCGTGAGCCAGTTCGAGGCCCATGACGGTATCGCCTGGCTTGACCAGCGCGTGGTACACGGCCGCGTTTGCCTGCGCACCCGAATGGGGCTGAACGTTCGCGTAATCCGCTCCGAAGAGGGCCTTCGCCCGCTCAATGGCCAAGGTTTCCACCTTGTCCACTTCTTCGCAGCCGCCGTAGTACCGGCGCCCGGGGTAACCTTCGGCGTACTTGTTGGTGAGCACGGAGCCCTGAGCCTCCAACACCGCGCGGGGCACGATGTTCTCTGAGGCGATCATTTCAAGGTAGTCACGCTGGCGCTCCAGCTCTCCGTCAAGAACAGCCGCAACTTCTGGATCAAGGCTGGCAATGTGCTCGTTCAGCTCGGACATGAATCCTCCTGCAAGGGGCGAAACTTTTCGCTGAAAATTGGTGGCGCGCACGCCACAGCGCCGCTTCGCGCGGCGATCCAAGGCTACCGTAGTGCCTAAGTCCTATGCCCGCTCACTCGTTTTGCGAGACACGGAGAAAGTGGCCCTCACAGCGCGCAACACCACCGCGTGGCAGGTGCGTTACAAGGCGGCGTACCATAGTGTTCGCGCCATTTTCCCGCACAGCATGCACCCAACGGTTCGGAGGCCCCGTGAATCCCTGGACGCTCTATGACGAACTGATTGATCTCATCCCGAGCGAGGTATGCGCCACAGACGCCCTTCTCGGCAACGTTGCATATGTCCGCAACGACGCCGGCGGGGCGGGAATCGCCTCGCATGATCGGGGTGGGATCACCACGCCAGAAGCAGGCCAGTGCGCCACACTGTCTCTAGCCGGGCGGCACGGCGGCGAGCACTCGGCGCACGGCCTCTGGGCCGCACACGAGGTTGTGGGCAGGCCCCTTCGCGATGTCGCCGCCCTGAGCAAGTCGTGGGACTTCTCGCAGGCGAGCCTCGGCGTGGCAGCCCTGAACTCGTGGCTGAACTCCCCCGAACGCGTTGTCGCATCCGGCCTTCGGATCGATACCTTCGATACCGATGTATTTGCCGCACGCGCCCCGGAAATCTCAGGCACAAAGGTGGCGATGATCGGCCACTTCTCCAACGGGATCGCGGCGCTGTCCGGTAGCGATGTACGCGTACTGGAACGTAATCCGCGCCCGGGCGATCTGCCGGATTCGGCCTGCGAATACGTGCTACCAACATCAGACGTCGTTTTTATCACGGGCATGACGGTGGCCAACAAGACCCTGCCCCGCCTGCTCGAGCTGGCCGCTGGGGCGCGCATCATCTTGGTGGGAGCGTCGGTTCCCTTCGCCCCGGAGGTCTTTGCCGGGCGGGGAGCGCCTGAGCTTGCCACGGCCTACGTGGCCGATCCGGACGGAGCGGCGGCGCTCGTATCCTCGGGTGCCAACATGCCAAAGATGCGACCCGTCACCCACCGTCTCACAGCCATCACCGCGCCATAGCGTGCCACCCGTGGCGCAGCACCTGAATCCCGAGCGGGTATCACACCAGCCCCCTGCCGGTGGAACCTCCGTGGCGCGAGGCCAGCACCCCTAACAGCCATTACGATTAACCATAGTGAGGTACCTACCATGAGCATCCCCGTTTCTCCCACAGAGCTTTCCGCCATCGCGGCCCACTACGACGCCGCAATTCTCATCACGCTCCCGGCCGGCACCTACGCCAAGATCCTCACGGTGGATCCCCAGATCCAAGACGATGGCACCATCGGAATTGACGGCATTTCCTCCTCAACGGTGGCGAACGTCGCGAACAACCCGCGCGTGACGCTCGTATGGCAGCCCCTGAAGCACCACGGGTGGAGCCTCATCGTTGACGGAACTGCCATCATCGTCCACGATGATGGCGCCGCGCCTCGGCTGCTCGTTGCCCCGGAATCTGGCATGCTGCACCGTCCCGCGGGCCATGCGGACGGGCCTGCCGCCCCCACCGCCTAAACACAGGAATCAGCCCCGTGCCCCGCCCGGATGTCCCGTCCTCTCTGTGGTGTGCATGAGGCGGAGGGCGGCGGCTTCCGCCACAAGCACCGTCAATGCCCGGAACGTGGATCCAGAAGTGTGTATCAACCCCTGCGGACTCTTGGCACGAGGACGCAACCTCCCGTGCGTAGGTGACGTTTCGTCGTCGCCCCTGTATTAACCCTGAACTTAGCGGACATGCTGCCTCAATGCACCGAAGGTGAGCTAATGTGGGAATTACGCTTTCACGTTCGTGATTGCGCCTGCACATAGGAGTACAGATGAGCGCTCGCCCACACCGGACCCTGACAGTCATGTCCGTTCTACGCTTTCTCGTGTGGGTGGTGATTGCCGGGGCGCTCATCAAACTGGCGTTCTTCCCTGCCGTGTCCGCCGATGAAACGGACGGGTTGGAGCCAGGCGGAGTGTACGGCGAACTCACGGTGTTTCCCGAAACGGGCAGCATCACCAACACGTTGAAGCTGGAAGGCACCGTGCAGGCGGATCCCGCGAGCACGATCAAGGCTACGTTCGCAGGAGAAGCTACGCAGTTCTATGTGAACGATGGCGACGTGGTAAACGAAGGCGATACCATCCTTCTCCTCGAACACGAAGAACCCGGTAAGGACTCTGTTGGTACCGATGATGAGGGCAACGAAACCGTCACGCCCGGCGAATCGGTGTGGACCCACGAGTACATCACCGCCCCTGCATCGGGCACCATTCATCTGACCGCACTGAAAAACCAGGAGTTCGCTATCGGGGACTCTCTGGGAACGGTCCAGCCACCCACCTATTCCGCGGTGGCAACCCTGACCCCCGATCAGATGTATCGCATGGAGAAGGTTCCGGAGAAGGCCAC
>ERZ1645187.4717-NODE-4717-length-10874-cov-20.359922_pt1 | contig 10874 bp, 5 predicted proteins | sample MGYA00575352_ERZ1645187 | MGnify/ENA primary metagenome ERZ1645187 (study PRJEB40837, sample SAMN11349314) | freshwater sediment metagenome | isolation source: river sediment | host: Sediment | place: India: Wazaribad , New Delhi | collected 2017-02-21 ...
GGCCTCAAGGGCGACGACTGGCTCGACGGGGGGCGCGGCGACGACGCCCTCTGGGCCGGTGCCGGGGACGACGTCCTGCGGGGTGGCCCCGGAAACGACTCCCTGATGGGCGACCGGGGCGCAGACACCTACCACTTCCGCGTGGGCGACGGGGTCGACACCATTTCCGACGCCGGAGGGAAGGGGGATCGGTTGGTCCTCGGGGAAGGGTTCCGCCCCGTGGACGTGGGGTTGACCCGCACGGACGCCGACCTCTCGATCACCCTGGGGGCCGGGGACGACGGGGTGACGGTGCTCGGGTGGTTCGGTAAGGGCTCGCGCGAGATTGAGCAGATCTCGCTCCAGGACGGCACCACGCTCCTGGCCCGTCAGGTCGACTCCCTCGTCCATGCGATGGCGGGGCTCACGAACGCGCTGGGCGTCGACTCGTGGAGGTCGGTGGTCGCGATTGCCCCCGAAGAGGCGGCGAGCCTGGTCTCGCCCTACTGGAGTGCCGCTGCCGGGTAAGCCATCGGGCGGGGAGGGGGTTAAACTCATCGCTTCCAGCATCCCCCTCTCCGCCACGGTTCCCCGGAAGACGTGATCAGGGTCGAAACACTGCCCGAGCCGGCAGCGGTCGCCGAGCGTGCGGCCGAACTCATCGCGAACGAGGCGCGCGCGGCGGTGGCCGCGCGCGGCCGTTTCGTGCTGGCGGTGAGCGGCGGCCGGACTCCCTGGGTCATGCTGCGGGCGCTCTCCGGGAAGTCGCTGCCCTGGGACCACGTGCACGTGGTGCAGGTCGACGAGCGGGTGGCCCCCGCGGGGCACGCGGACCGCAACCTGACCCACCTGCAGGAGAGCCTCCTCGAGCGCGCGCCGCTTCCCCCGGGGCATCTCCACGCCATGCCGGTGGAGTCACCGAACCTGGAGGAGGCTGCCGCCCGCTACGCAGAGACGCTTCGCGAGCTCGCGGGCGTGCCGCCGGTGCTCGACGTCGTCCACCTCGGCCTGGGGGCCGACGGCCACACCGCCTCCCTGGTTCCGGGGGACCCGGCCCTTGCCGTCACCGCCCTGGACGTCTCCCCGACGGGCGTCTACGAGGGCCGGCGGCGCCTGACGTTGACCTATCCCGTGCTGAATCGCGCCCGCCGCGTGCTCTGGGTGGTGACAGGGGAAGAGAAGGCGGCGATGCTGGCTCGCCTTGCTCGGGCGGACTCCGGCATCCCCGCTGGACGAGTGAGCCAGGACCGTGCCCTGGTCCTGGCCGACCGGGCTGCGGCGGGCACCCCACGAGATACCCCAGGAGCCGGTACGGAATGGTGACGATGCGTGTGCTGACGGATGCCCTGCGGCTTGCGGCCTTTCCCCTCGGCTACGGGATCACGGGGGCGCTGGCCGGCGGCACGCTCAACCGGATCATGATCGCGGAGATGAAGCTGCCGGTGACGCTGGTGGGGCTCCTCTTCGCGCTGCCTCTCCTGGAGGCCCCCCTGCGCGTGTGGCTCGGCTATCGCTCGGACGGCTACCCCGTGTTTGGACGCCGGCGGGAGCCTTACATCGTGGCCGGTTCCCTGCTCGCGGGACTCGGGCTCGCCGGCGCGGTGCTGCTCATGACCGCTGCGCCTGGCAGCCGGCTGCTCCTCATGTCCGGTCTGGTCCTGATGTTCGTGGTGTACGGGTTCGGCCGTAACCTCGCCCACAACGCCTTCCAGGCCCTCGTGGCGGACCGCTTCGAGGGAAGCGGTCGCTCGCGCGCCCTGACGCTCTACGAGGTGGCCACGATGTTCGGGCTGGTGGCGGGTGCCGGGGGGCTCGGGGCGGTCCTGCGGGACTACGCGCCGGAAAAGCTCGTCGCTGCGGGTGTCGGCGCCGTGAGCCTGGCCTTCCTGCTGACACTCCTCGCCGCGCTCGGTCAGGAACGGCGCTCGGCCCAGGCGGTCCAGGCCGCGGCGCGGGCGCGGTCGACGCCGTTCCTGGAGGCCCTGCGGGGGTTCCTGCTGGGAGACCCCCAGGTTCGGCGGTTCTTCTTCCTGGTCGTGTGCACCTTCGTGGGCACCCTCGCCCAGGACGTCCTGCTCGAGCCGTATGGGGCCCTGGTGCTGGGGATGTCGGTCAGCGAAACGACCCGGCTCACCGCGTACTGGGGCCTCGGGGTGCTCGCCTCCATGCTTCTTTCCGGGGCCTTTCTGCTGAGGGTCACCGGGCACCTGCTGCTGTTGCGCGTGGGGCTCGTCTCTACCATGGCCGTGTTCGTGGGCGTCATCGTGACCGGTCTGCTCGGGAGCCCGGAGGGTTTCCGGGGGTTGGTCGCCGTGATGGGGCTCGGCACCGGCCTGGCGGGGGCGGGCCTGCTGGGAGGCATCGCCACCTTCGCGACGGCGATCCGGGCGGGGCTGCTGATGGGCGTCTGGGGGATGGCGAGCCTTCTCGGCAAGGCGGCCGGGAGCGTGATGGGGGGCGCGGTGGTCGACGGCGTGCTGTGGGTCACCGGGGGCGCGGCCTTCCACGCCTACGCAACGGTGTTCGCGCTGGAGGCCGCGCTCCTGACGGTCGCCCTGGTGCTGACCTATCGCCTGCGAGTCGAGGCGTCCCGGGCAAGCCAGGAGGCCGACCCATCGGCCCAGGAGGCCGATGCGTCGGCGAAACCGGCAGGTCCTTCCGCCGCGTGAGCGCCAGGACCTACCACATCAGGTCGTCCGGCACCCGGTAGGCGGCGTAGGCGTCGTCCTCGGGCTCGGTGGTGCCCGGGTTGGTCTGCGGGACGAGGAAGCGCTCGTCCCGGGAGCGGATCTTCTCCGCCACGGCGAGCGGGACCAGTTCGTAGCGCTGGCCCAGGCGAGCCACCGCGAGCTGACCGGCCGTGATCTGGCGGTGCTGGTCCGCGGTGACGTAGATCCGCTTCACCAGTTTCCCGTCGACGAAGTGGTAGGCGGTTTCGCCCTGCGCTCGGGGTAGTGCGTGGGTGCGGATCATCTCCGCGACCTCCGTGGCCACGGCCTTGCGCCTGGCCGCCTCCTCTCGCCGGCGATTCAGCTCCCGATCGCGCTCGGCCTTCTCCGCCTGCGCCTTCCGGGCTGCGAGCCGATCCGCGTCCGCCTCGCCGCGAGAGGGCTGGCGGTCCTGCTTGCGCTTTTCGGTTCGGTTTTGCCGGGCCTGGTGCGCGCTCACCAGTCCGGCCTTCAACAACTGCTCCTGCAGGGAGTTGCCCATGGTGTCGCTCTCGCGGCAAAGGTGTGCCGTCCCCGTCCTTCCGCTCTCCCGCTCTCCCGCTCTCCCGGTGAACGGCCGTTGGCCATAGCATGCCACGACCGACGCCCGTGCGAGAAAACCGCGACTCGTGCTCGCCGCCGGGCGGACCTTGTTTCTGGCCCGTCGAGGGACAACACTCCTTCGTGGTTCCCTCCAGGCGGGCTTGCCTGTCTCCAGCCCCTTTCCCAGGAAGTGCCCCATGACCCCACTTCGCTTCTGGCTGACCTTCGTTGCGGTGCTGGCCTCCCTGCCCCTGGCAATCCCGACTGCCCTCGCTCAGACCGAGGACACGGAGAGCGGGGCGGAGACGGAGGACGCTCGCTTCGAGCCGGCGGGACTGGCGGCCGCGGCGGGACGCTACCGGGCGTCCCTGGTGGCGAAGCGACCCGCCCAGCCATCCCCGGCGGCGGCCGACGCGGCGCTCAAGGCCGCGGCGCAGGCCCTCGCGGCGAAGCGGGTCGAGGCGGCCCTCCCGCAACTGGAGGTCGCCGTCACCCTGGGCCGCGAGGCGCCGTCCGTCTTCCTGCAGTTGAGTGACGCATGGCTCTCCCTGCCCCGTCCGGACGCCGACCGGGCCCTGCAGGCGGCGTGGCTGGCCTATCGGGCCGCGGGAGAGACGGCGGACCGCCAGCGTGCCCTGGAGCGCATGGCCGAGTTGCTCGAAACGCGCCTCGACCAGCCCCGCGAGGCCCTGGCCGCCCTGCGGGCCCTGCGGGCGGAGGGCAGCACGGCGCCGGGTCTCGGGGAGCGGCTCGAGGCGTTGCGCCAGAGGGTCGGGGTCGAGTGGGTTCGTGTTCGCGTCGAGGCCGACGGCGAGGAGCCGCGCGTCTGCCTGGTCCTGTCGAGTCCCCTGAAGCAGGCCCGTGGCACTCGCTGGGACGAATACGTGCGGGTCGAGCCCGCGACCCCCGTCACCGTGGACGCCGCGGGCCGTGAGCTCTGCATCGGGGGGCTCGCCCATGCGCACCGCTATCGGGTGGCGCTGCGCGAGGGGCTCGCCAGCGCCGACGGGCTGGTGCTCAGGCGCACCGAGACCCGCGAGGTCGCCATCGGTGACCGTCCGCCCCTTGCGGCCTTTCGGGGAAACGCCTTCATCCTGCCGCGCGTCGGCCCGGACGGTGTCCCCCTGGTCACCGTGAACACGGACGCCGTGACGCTGCGCGTGCATCGCATCAACGACCGCAACCTGGTGGCGCGCATGGGGGAGGGGGCGCTCGGCAGCCTGGAGAGCTACGAGGCGGAGGAGATCGCCGAGGTCCAGGGTGAGCGGGTGTGGGAAGGGCGGATGGCGGTGCGCCTGGAGCGCAACGTCTCGGTGGTGACCGCCGTGCCCGTGCGCCAGTTGATCCCCAAACCGAAGGCCGGACTCTACGTGCTCACCGCGATGCCCGCGGACCTGCCGGAGAGCGAGATCCAGAGTACGCCGGCGACCCAGTGGCTCGTGGTCACGGACCTCGGTCTCAGCACGCTGCGCGGGCCCGACGGGGTGGACGTCTTCGTGCGCTCCCTCGCCAGCGCAAAGCCGGTTGCGGGGGCCAACGTCGCACTGCTCGCCCGCAACAACGCCGAGTTGGGGCGGGCCACGACGGACGCCGACGGGCGCGTGCACTTCCCGCCCTCCGGGGCCGGCGGCGGCAACGAGCCCCTGCTCGTCGTAGCCTACGGCGCCGAGGGGGATTTTGCAGTGCTGAACCTCGGCCGGCCCGCGCTCGACCTGAGCGACCGCGGGGTGGGCGGTCGTCGAGCGCCCGGGCCCCTCGACGCGTACCTGTACTCCGACCGGGGCGTCTATCGCCCGGGGGAGCGAGTGAACCTCACGGTGTTGCTGCGTGACGACCGGGGTGACGCGGTCGAAGGCTTCCCCCTCACCCTGCGGGTGCTTCGCCCCAACGGCACCGTGTTCCGCTCCGGGGTGGTCCAGTCCAGCGCGGCCGGTGCCCACGTCCTGCCGTTCTATCTGACCGCGACGGCTCCCCTCGGGACGTGGACCGTGCAGGCACTCGCGGACCCGAAGTCCGACCCGGTCGGGACGCTGCGGGTGCAGGTGGAGGAGTTCGTGCCCGAGCGGCTGGCGGTCGAGGTCGAAGGTTCCTCGCCAGCCATCGATCCGGCGCGCCCCTTCGATCTCCTGGTGCGGGCCCGCTTCCTGTACGGCCCCCCCGCCGCGGGTCTGTCCGGGGCTGGCGAGGTCTCCGTGGCCCCGGACCCTGAGCCATTTCCCGCCTTCAAGGGGTTCCGTTTCGGCCTCGTGCAGGAGTCCCCGACCCCCCGCACCGAGTCCCTCAGCCTCCCGGCCACCGATGCGAGCGGGGCCACGCGCGCCGAGGTGAAGCTGCCCGCGCTCCCGGATACCACCCGGCCCCTGCGGGCGCTGTTCCGCGTCGAGGTGTCCGAGCCGGGCGGTCGCCCCTCCCGCCAGACGCTGACGGTTCCCCTGCGCACCCAGCCCTTCGCCATCGGGATCCGCCCCCAGTTCACCGGTGACCGGGTGGAAGAGGGGCATCCGGCAGCCTTCGAGGTCGTGGCCGTCGGTCCGGACGGCAAGCGAATCTCGCGTCCCGGACTCCGGACCGAGCTCTTTCGCGAGCGTGTCCGGTTCCTCTGGTACCAGGACGAAGGGCGCTACACCTACCGCACCTCCGTGCAGGCGGAAAGCCTGCGCCGGGGCAGCCTCGACCTGACGGCGGACCGCTTCGGGACGCCCTCGTTCGGGCCGCTGGAATACGGCCGCTACCGGCTGGAGGTCTCCGACGAGTCCACTGGCGTGGCCTCTTCCGTGCGATTCAGCGTCGGCTGGCAGGTCGCGCTGGATGCGGGCGAAACCCCCGACCGGGTGGAGGTGACGCTCGACCGCGCGGCTTATGCCCCCGGAGACCGGGCGCGGGTGCGCATCGTGCCGCCGTTCGCCGGGGAACTGCAGTTGACGGTCGCGACGGACCGCGTGCGGGAGGTGCAGCAGCACTCCGTCCCCGCCGGGGGGGCGACCTTCGAGGTGCCGATCGGCGCGGACTGGGGTGCCGGGGCGTACGTGCTCGCCACCGTGATCCGTTCTCCCGTCGCAGACCGGGAACACGTGCCGGTGCGCGCCATCGGAGTCGCCTGGCTCGGGCTCGACCCGGCGCCGCGCACGCTGGCGGTGCGTCTCGATGTCCCCGCCGTCGCCAGGCCCGGGGAGCGGGTGGAGGTGCCGGTCCGGGTGACTGGGCCGGACGGCCAGCCGGCCACGGGCGCCTGGGTGACCCTGGCGGCCGTCGACGAAGGGATCCTGCGGCTCACCGGCTTCACCTCGCCCGACCCGGTGGCCCACTATCTCGGCAAGCGACTGCTCGGGCTCGACGTGCTCGACGACTACGGCCGGCTGATCAGCGCCATCTCCGGGCCGGTGGGGGCATTGCGCCAGGGCGGGGACCAGGGGGGGCTCGGTGCGAGCCTTCCCGTGGTGCCGCTCACCATCGTGTCGCTCTTCCGGGGGCCGGTGCCGGTCGGTGCGGATGGGGTGGCCCGCATTCCCCTCGAAGTGCCGGAGTTCGACGGCGAGCTGCGTTTGATGGCGGTCGCGTACGACGCGCGTCGCGTTGGAGGCACCGCGCTCGCCCTGCCGGTGCGTGGGCCGCTGGTGGCCCAACTCACGCTGCCCCGGTTCCTCGCCCCGGGGGACGAGAGCCGGGCGACTCTGTCCCTGCACAATGTGGAGGCCCCCGCCGGTGTCTACCGCCTGTCCGTGACGGCGGCCGGCGCGGTGACGGTCGGCGACGTGCCTGCGCAAGTGGAGCTGGCGCGCGATGCCCGCGTGAGCGTGCCGGCGATCCTGCGGGGTGCCGCGGCCGGGACGGGCTCCCTCGGCCTGGCGCTGGAGGGCCCGGGGGGCGTCCGCCTGCAGCGGCAGCTCTCCATCACCGTCAGGCCCTCGCGCGCCGTGGAGACCACCTTCACGCAGCGTCGCTTGCCGCCAGGCGCCGCAACGGAGGCGGGCGCCGCCGATCTGGCGGGCTACGTCCCCGGCACCGGCAGCGTGAGGTTGACGTATGCCTCCCGGGCGCCGTTTGACGTGGCCGGGATCCTGGCCGCGCTGGAGCGTTACCCCTACGGCTGCCTGGAGCAGGTCGTGAGCCGGGCGTTGCCCCTTGTGGGGACCGCAGGGCTCCAATCCGCGGGCGCCCTGGTCACTGCCGAGACGCGTGACGCCCGGGTCGACGCCGCCGTCGGCCAGGTCCTGGACAAACAGCGCTACGACGGCGCGTTCGGGGCCTGGAGTGCCTACGGCGAGGAGTCCGCCTGGCTCACGGCGTACGCGACGGAATTCCTCGCGCGGGTGCGGGCGGCTGGCCGGCCGGTGGCGGAGGGTCCGTACAGGGCGGCCCTCGATTGGCTGCGCCGGCACGCGGTGGACGGTGGGACGGAGAAGGAGGAGCTGGTGAGCCGGGCCTACGCCGTCCACGTCCTCGCACTGGCCGGAGTGGCGACCCCGGGGCCGGCGCGTTATCTCCACGACGCCCTGCTCGCGAAGCTGCCGACCCCGCTTGCGCGCGCGCAACTCGCGGCAGCGCTGGCCCGGCTCGGCGACCGGGAGCGGGCGGGGGCCGCAGCGGTCGCAGCGACCGAGAACCTGGTCCGCGACGACTGGTCGGTCGACTACGGCTCGGTCGTGCGGGATGCGGCGGCCATGCTCACCGTGCTCGCGGAGGTGGACCTCCTCGGTGACGCTCTGCCCCGGTTGCTCGACCGTCTCCCGGCGAGCGCGCTGGACGCAGGGCGCCTCAGCACCCAGGAACAGGCCTGGGTGGTGCGGGCCGCCAGCGCCCTGATGGCGGGCGGGCATCCGGTCTCCCTGAAGGCGGAAGGGGTGGCGCTGCCCTCCGGAGACCCGGTCCTCATCGCCCCTTCGGCAGCCCAGGTGGCAGCGGGCGTCAAGGTGACGAACGTGGGCCCGGGCGAGATCTGGGAGGCCGTGACACGCACGGGTGTCCCGGTCGAGTCGCGGCCCGCGGGCCGGGAGGGGATGGCGGTGCGCCGCCACTTCTTCACCCGGGAGGGGCAGCCGCTCGACCTGGACCGTGTGCGCCAGAACGACGTCTTCGTGGTCGAGGTCGAGGGGGAGGCGACGACCGGGCTGCACCATCGGGCGCTGCTGACCCACGGGCTGCCCGCCGGGTGGGAGATCGAGAACGTGCGCCTGTCCGGGGACTCCGGGCCGGTGTTGCCCTGGCTCCGGGAGATGTCCATGCCCGCGGCGCTCGAGGGTCGTGACGACCGCTACGTGGCCGCCTTCGACCTGACGCCGGACCAACCGTCGTTCCGGGTGGCGTATCTGGTCCGGGCCGTCACGCCGGGGAGCTACGAGCTGCCGGGTGCCCACTTGGAAGACATGTACCGCCCGAGGTTCTTCGCCCGACAGGCGGTGCACCGGGTCACGGTGGGGCCGGCGGAGTGAGGGCGCGGCGCACGGCGAAGGCCCTCGCGGGGCCCCCGCCTCGGTCCTCCCGGGGTATCCCGGCGAGTCCGTGAAGCGGTCCTTGCGCCGCGCACTCCTCGGGGCCGCCGCTCTGGCGGTCCCGGTGGTCTGCGTCGTCCTGCTGGACCGGCTCTTCCCCCCACCGATCGGACGGTTGGGAGACCTCTCCACCGTGGTGGTCGACCGGACGGGTGCCCCCCTGCGCTTCTTCACGACGCGGGAGGGCTTCTGGCGCTTGCCGGTGAGGCTCGACGAGGTCGCCCCGACCTACCTGGAACTGCTCGTGGCGGTCGAGGACCGGCGCTTCCACGCCCACGCGGGCGTGGACCCGATCGCCGTCGCCCGGGCCGTCGCGGAGAACCTCGCGGCGGGACGCACGGTCTCCGGGGCCTCGACCCTGACCATGCAGCTCGCGAGGCTACTGGAGCCCCGCCCCCGGACGCTGGCGAGCAAGCTCCTCGAGGCCCTGCGGGCGGTGCAACTGGAGGCCCGTTACGACAAGGCCCGGATCCTGGAGATGTACCTCACGCTCGCCCCCTTCGGCGGCAACCTGGAGGGCCTGCGGGCCGCATCCCTCGCCTACCTCGGCAAGGAGCCCAGGTCCCTCACCGCCGCGGAGGCCGCGTTGCTGGTCGCGCTGCCCCGTTCGCCCACCCGGCTGCGCCCGGACCGGCACCCGGAGGCAGCGGCTCGAGCCCGGGAGAGGGCCCTGGGGCGGGCATTGGCCGCCGGCGCCGTGGACGCACGGACGGTGGCCGAGGCGGGAGCCGAGCCCGTGCCCGCGGCCCGGGTGCCGTGGCCGTTTCTCGCCCCCCACCTCGCAGAGCGGATCCGGGGTGAGAGCCCCGGGACGCCCGTCCTGCGCACCGCCATCGATGCGCAGTTGCAGCGCGCCGTGGAGGGCCTCGCAGCCCGGGCCGCCGCGTCCCTGGTGTCCGCGGGCAGCGTCGCGCTCCTCGTCGCGGACCATCGGGACGCCCAGGTCATTGCTTCGGTCGGCGGGGCCGACTACTTCGACGTCCGGCGCCGCGGGGCCGTCGACATGACGCGCGCGGTCCGCTCCCCGGGCTCTGCCCTGAAGCCGTTCCTGTACGGGCTCGCCTTCGACGACGGGATTGTCGAGCCGCGCACGCTCGTGGCCGACGTCTCCACCCGTTTCCGGGACTACAGCCCTGGCAACTTCGACTCGGCGTTCCACGGTGAGCTCACCGTGCGGGACGCGCTCCTGCGCTCCCTGAACGTGCCGGCCGTGCTGGTCCTGGACCGCCTGGGTCCGGTCCGCTTCGCCTCGGCCCTGGCCCGCACCGGTGTCTCGCTCCACTTTCCGGAAGGGCGAGGTGCGGGGCGGGCCGGTCCCGGTTTGCCGCTCGCCCTGGGGGGCGTGGGGATGACCCTGGATGACCTGACGGCCCTTTACGCAGGGCTTGCGCGGGACGGTGTGGTCGTGCCGCTCAAGGCCGAGGCGGACTACCGACCCGCCGGGGGGGGCAGACTCCTCTCGCCCGAATCGGCGCGCCGTGTGCGCGACATCCTGCGCGAGGCGGCGCCCGCGCCGGGCTGGGTGCAGGCCGCGGACCGCCGCACGCGGACACCCCTTGCGGTCAAGACGGGGACGAGCTACGGGTATCGCGACGCCTGGGCGTTCGGTGTCGGCGAGCGGTACACGGTCGGTGTGTGGGTCGGGCGCCCCGATGGGACACCCAGCCCCGAGCAGACCGGCCGCACCGCGGCGCTGCCGCTCCTCTACGAGGTCTTCGACCTCCTGCCGGCGGAGCCGGTCGCGCCGACGGGTCGCGCCGCGCCACCCGGCGCGACTGCGCCCCTGCTGCGCCGTCTCGAGGCCCGCGCCCCGGGTGGGGGGCTCGACCTGCCCGACGGGCACCAACTGCGACTGGTGTTTCCGCAACCCGGCATCCGGCTGGACGTGTCCGAGGAGGGGGGTGAGATCGCTCCGGTGACCCTGATCGCCGAGGGCGGGCGGCGCCCCCTCGTCTGGCTGGTGGACGGCCGTCCTGTGGCGCACGGGCAGGAGCGGGAGGTGTCGTGGCAGCCGCTGCGGACCGGGATCGTGCGGGTGAGCGTGATTGATTCCGACGGGCGCAGCGACGCGGCGAGCCTCACGCTGCGCTAGCCTTTGAAGGGCTTGCCGGGCTTGCCGGGCTTGCCGGGCTTGCCGGGCTTGCCGGGCTTGCCG
>ERZ1645187.4718-NODE-4718-length-10873-cov-15.701886_pt1 | contig 10873 bp, 11 predicted proteins | sample MGYA00575352_ERZ1645187 | MGnify/ENA primary metagenome ERZ1645187 (study PRJEB40837, sample SAMN11349314) | freshwater sediment metagenome | isolation source: river sediment | host: Sediment | place: India: Wazaribad , New Delhi | collected 2017-02-21 ...
CGTCGGTGCGCCGGCTGGGCCGCGACGACGTGCGTTTCATCGATCTCGACGAGCCAGAACTGAGCACGCCGATCATCATGAGCTGCCGCAAGGGGGACACGTCGAAACTGCTGACGCAGCTGATCACCCTCGTTCGCGACTACGATCTGTGGGAATCTCCAGCGGACAAAGGAAAAGGCGAAGGGTGATCGACACGCGGGGCCTCATGATGCGCTCGCTTGCAGAATATGCACGCCCTCTGTGAGGCGCTGAGGGCGAGCGATCGCCTCGCCTGTAGGCAAGGCAAGCACGTTCGTGGCGCCACGACTTCTACGGCCCGTCTTAGTCCCGTGTTTTCCGCCGTCCACAAAGACGGCAGCCGCGAGAGGGGCCAGCCAAGTATCCGTCTTTCTTGGAGAAAATGGCGCGCCCGAAAGGAGGGCACCCCTCATTTGGCAAGCCTAGGTTTATCAGGAGGTTAGCCGTCGCTCCTCCTTAGTTTCTGGCCAGATTGTACCAAGTTTCTGGCCAATGGCCAGCAGAATTGACATCCCGATGCCTGCCGCAGCAGCGGGTTCTTCAAGCGTCGATAGCTGTGCAATTAATTGCAGCGCGTCAGGCGTGACACGAGTTCGCCTGACACCTCCTTGAGGAAGCGGCGCGTCTGGAAGTCGCCATTCGTCCGGGCGTCATACATGGCCTGCCCGACGACGCGGAGGGCATCAGAGCCGTGGGCGGCTTCGAGTTGGTCGGCATAGGCCGCGACTTCGGCGGGCTTGGGAGCGGTGCGCCTGAACCTGATCTCGTCCCAGATGATCCACGGGATGCCGATGGCGCAGGCTGCGAGGAACCAGACGACCTGCACCCACGCTGCCCCGTGGGCCAACCACGCCAACCAGTTCCCTGCCGTCTCCATGCCCGACACTCCAATACTGTGCTTAGACGTAAGCACGTAATGGGCGTGGCATGAAGGGGTTTGTCGGCACAGTCTGTGCTGATGCAGATTTTCACTGAGAGACTGAGGCAGCGGGCGGTAGACCTTGGCATCTCGAATGCCCAAGCAGCCCGGCGCGTGGGCATACTTGAGCGCCGATACGCCAACTACATCACCGGCGAGCGTGAGCCCGATCTCGACATGCTGGCGAAGATTGCGAGAGCGCTTGAGACCACACCGGACTATCTGCTGGGTTTCGGGGAGACGCACGAAGAGGGCAAGCGTGCCCAGCTCCTTGCCCGCGTGAACTCAGCCGCCAGGATGCTGCCGGACAACGAACTGGAGTTGGTGGCCGTTCAGCTCGACGCGCTGGCCGCCCAACATAAGAAGCCACCCTTCACCGACCTGTGAGGCCGCCACCAAGTTTCCCCACCAAAGTCGTGCGCCATGCAGCGCCGTCACGGTGGCGAAGCCGTGGCGGGGTCCAAATTCATCAGGTCGCGTGCGGCTGCGCCACAGGTGAAACCCGGTCCGGCTCCCCGTCCTAGGCCCTCAAACAGCGGTCTGGCAGGGGTAAAATCGCTCAGGAGCGCCTTGGTCAGGGTGGGCTGATGGGTAGGGTGCTGACTGCTCCCGGCGGTTGGCGGGGCTGTGGCGGGCTTGTCCGGTTTGCCGCAATCCCGGAGGGACCGAAAGTCATATACAGGTCTGAAGGGATTTGTGCTTATCTTGCATCTTTGGGTGTACTGTGGGGAGAACAACTTGGCTTTGCCACCCTTCGACATGCGTGGCTTGCTGCCGCCGGTCAACGGCGGTGATGACACGCACCCCGACCGTTCGCCCTATTTCTGCACCATGACGGAGTTATGCTCCGCGCTGGGCACTTCGGACCACCGGAAGGCACTGCTTCGCAACCTCATCAGCTATCGTGCGATCATTGCCTCGGACGACTTCGTCGAGGGTGTCCAATTCATCAACGGGAGCTTCGTAGAGAATATCGAGGCAATTGAAGGGCGGCACCCGAATGACATCGACGTGTTCAGCATCCTCGCGCCACCTGCAAAATATGTCAGCACGCCCGCGCTTTGGCAGGCGACTGGGAGCGCCTTCTGGCAAAACGAGATCATCGACAACACCAAGAACAAAGCCAGGTTCTCGGTTGACTGCTACGCCTTGATGCTGAACGTCCGGGACCTTGGCAATTTTCTTCGGCAGTCGCTCTACTGGTATAGCCTGTTCTCTCACAAGCGGTCGAACCACGACTGGAAGGGTTTCGCTGCCGTCCCCCTGAACGCCGCAGATGACCAAGCTGCCTTGGCAGCACTTGCAGGAGGCCCCTGATGGCAACCCTGCTGACAATTGAGGCTCTAGAAGCCGACAAGCGATACGTCGAGCATCAGCTTGCTCAGCCTGACAACGATCCATGGGGCACTGTGCGCCTCATGTGGCAAAGTCGGCTAGCTGAGATAAACCGACAGATTGCGGACCTCGGTGCACAAAGCTCGAACTACGCCTCTGTCGCACTTGTTTTCAATGGCAGCCCCGTCATCGGTTCATCCGACATCCGGGTTGACTTTACGACGGACGCCCTGACCTCGTTCCAGAAGCTAGTATCTGCCCGCTTGGCTGAACGTGAGCGTCAGGCAGCAGGTGACGCCACCGCGCTCCCCAAGCGTGGCAAGTTGCCCGGTGCGAGGAATACCAATCTCTTCATCCGTGACTTAGTGCGCGGGTCGATGGGCTTCATTCTCGAAGAATTACCTGAGCAAGCCGAACTTCTCCCCACGAAGTTGAAGGAGGCAGTCGAGAGCACCACCGAACTGCTGGGACGCCTGAATGGGGCCACTGATGACGAGTTTCAGGGTATCGTCGCCGACGCCGAACCTCGGGTCGTGCAGGCCATCCAGAAGTTCACCAAGGTGCTGTTCGAGGCCGGTGCCAGTACGCGCATATCCGGGGATCAGCACCGGACAAGCCTGAGCATCGCGGACGTTGATCGCCTTTCGAAGCGCCTGAACGAGGTGGAGGTCACCGAGGACGTGGAGGTGCTGGACGGTGTGCTTCAAGGTCTTCTCCCAGAGAAGCTGGAGTTCGAGTTCAAGGTGGCCGGGGAAGATGGCGTTACGCTGCGTGGTGACGTGGCTGAAGACCTCGCTCGCAAGTACACCCTCGATCCAGCGTTCGTTGGGCAGCTCCTTCACAAACCCGGTCGCGCCCGCATCAAGATCGTGCGCACCAGTCGAAATGGCGTTCGGACCAAGGAGCAACGCATCATGGACGCCTTGGAACCAGCCATGCCACTTCGCTGATACTGCATGTCCATGCCAAATGCAGGCTACAACACTTTTGCTGTCCCTATCGAATTTTCTAGTGCTAGCCTGCGACATCGAAGAGCGGGAAAATGAATGAGTACCTCAACCGAGGCGCGAGATTTTGTATTTAGACTGGTCGATGGCTTTATCGCTGAGCCGGAGACCGGATCATCTGCCATGGCGTCAGCTCGGACATCGCTCCCTGTTGACGCCCTTGCGGACCTTGAAGCTATCTTGGCAGAAAGCCCAACCAGCTATCGAGATGGCGTCTTAATTCAACTGGGGTATGGTGTTGTTGATCCGGCTCTTGACCTAACGTTACGGCCTGCCGGGGCTCGCGGAATGGCCCAACAGCTTGGAGCGTTTCTAGCGACCCGCCACATTACGGCAGTCAAGGATGCCTACCAGAACATCGCCAAGAACTCGGTCAGCCTGATACGTAACAATGAGCCAGCTTTCGACCGCTTTCTAGTCTGGGCAAAAGGTGCCTCTATGGCAGAGCGCGAAGCGGCGTTACGCCTCACCTGCGCGTTTGTCGCGGCCACGGCCCGACCCGTCCTACCCATGCCCCCGGTCAATCGGAGCGCCCTGACCTTCGCCCGCTTCGTGGACCTTCTCCACGCTCTGCTCGCGTCACCCTCGGGCGGGGCCTTTGAGCAATTTACGGTCGCGGCCTTGCTGCACTCTGTTGTTGCCAACCATGGCGAAGGGCGGGCGAGGGTTGAAACCAAAAACCTGAACGCCTCTGACCGAAGCTCCTTTGCTGCGGGCGATGTCCAGGTAGTCACTGGCACCCGGGTCCTTGAGGCATTTGAGGTGACGGCCAACGACTGGCGCACCAAGGTCGGGTCCGCATCAAAGACCATCCGGGACAATGACCTATCCCGCCTTCACATCATCGCCGCTCGCCCAGACGGAGACCGCGCTGCCGCCTCGGCAGAACTTCACGCGCTTGCGGAGGACGTTTCTGTGCTGGACGCCAGGCAAGTTGTAGAGGTCCTAGCCGCACTGCTGACCCGGCCCCAGCGGGCGGAGGCACTTACGCGGCTGTATGAGTACCTTGACCGCTACCAGCCTGACACAGAACGGGTGAACCTGTTCGTGGGCAAACTCGGGGAGGCGGGCCTAGTGGAGGGCGCGGGCGATTGACGCGCCGACTACCTCGGCCAAACGCGGGGGAACAGCGTTGCCGATCTGTGTGTACTGGGAACTGCGCGAGCCCTCGAACACCATGTCAGCCGGGAAGGTCTGCAGCAGTGCGCTTTCAAGCACAGAAAGCCGCCGCCCGCCCCGGAGCGTCCCCACCTTGGGCTTTCCCCCGTCCCACAGATGCTTGTGGTAAGGCGGCACAAGGTCAAGCTCGTCAACGAAGTGGGTCTTGTTGCCTCCGGCAGAGGCCAAGATGGTTGGCGCGGGCTGATCAAAGTTGATCGCCCGCCCGCCTCCGTTGAACAGTTGCCCGGCATATGGGCTAGGGCGCAGATCGGGCGTCTTGGCATAGACAACCTTGGATGGGTTGGGGTTACCCAAGACCTCGCCCCGGCGCAGAACCGAACCGGCCGTGACGTAACGGCCCGGGCGGTGGGTCGGGGCTGGGAAGTCTACCCCGCCCTTGAGGAAGCCAATCACCATGACCCGGAGCCGCTTCTGTGGAACTCCGTAGTCAGCGGCGTTGACGATCCGGGGCGGCAGCACCGTGTAGCGGTCGCTGATCGTGGCCAGAATGCTATTGAAGTAGTCGCGGTTGCGCGGGGCGAGGAGGCCCGCGACGTTCTCCATGATGAAAGCCCGGGGCATCGCCTCGTTCACGGCCCGCACGAACTCGGGCAGCATGTCCCGAACATCGCTTGCCGCCAAGCGCTTGCCGCCGTTGGAGAAGGGCTGGCAAGGTGGCCCGCCTGCGATCAGGTCAATGCCGCGCCAATGTCGGAAGTCAACGCCAGCAATGGACCGTTCCATGACCTCGACAGTCGGGAAGTGTCGGCGGTAGGTGGCGCAGGCGTCCTTGTTCAGGTCAAGCCCCAAGACTGGCCGAAAGCCCGCCCGCTCAAGCCCGAGGCTTAGGCCACCTGCTCCACAAAAAAGATCAATGCTTGTGAGTTTCAACCTAGCAATCCCGCGAACAACACATGAACATATATTCCGCCAGTTAATCCCCGGTCAACGAGCAACTTGCTGGGTTAGCCGGTGAGGAAAACAGGAGTGTTTGAGCGAATTGGCCGAGCCGAGCCATTCACAGCACCACACCAGCCGCATTACCCACAAATAGCTCGCCGTCCCGGATGTAGCGGCTGAGCATGGCGTCGCTGGCATGACCCGTCTGGGCGCGGATTTTGATGGTTGACGCCCCGGCCTGCGCGGCACTGGTGGCGAACCCCGCCCTGAGGCTGTGGCCGCTGTAGCCCTCGGGGTCGGTGCCAGCGGCAGCGAGACGCTCGCGGATGACCTCGGAGACGGCGTCACCAGACAAGCGCTCCGGCTGAAGCTGGCCGTGTCGGTTGATCGGACGGAAGATCGCCCCCTCGGTGATGCCGGAGCGCGTCAGCCACACCGTGAGGGCTGCCACGGGGCAATGATGGGTCCGGCCATGGGGGATGCCGATCTTGCGCCCCGCGCCCTCCTGATCTGTCTTGGAGTGCCTGAGCGTGATGATGATGCCCTGCCGGACATGCTCGATGTCGGTCACGTCCAGCCCGACCAGCTCCGACCTCCTGAACCCGCCCGCGAAGCCGAGGAGCAGCAGCGCCCGGTCGCGCACGTCCTTCATGCTGTCACCCATGGCGTCGAGGATGGCGAACAAGTCCTCCCGCGTCAGCGCCTTGGCCTGCTTCTGAGCCGTGCTGTGCTTGCGGCGGAGGCCCTGCAAGGTCGCCTTGACCAGCGCGGACTGGCAAGGGTTCTCCCCCGACATGGTCTGATGCGCCTTGCTGAGTGTGGCGACCCTGCGGGTGATCGTCGCCACGGATAGCTTCCCGGCATAGGCGGCCACGTAGGCTGCGACCATCTCCGGCGAGGCGGGCCACTCGCCGCCCCACTCGCGGAAGTGCTTAAGGTCTGACTGATAGGCGATCCGGGTGCTGCTGGCGATGGAATGCCGCACGAGGTCATCAACGGCCTCGCTGTCAAGAGCCCCCGGAGACATGATCTGCACTGGGAGCGTCTGTAGGCTCATATCGTGCGTGCAATTAAGTGCAAATTGTTCATTTTTTGGTTCCCAAGCGCCCTCTGTAGGGCTCGATAAGTGAGGGTTATCCGGGGTTAGGACCAGCTCACGCATGGGTCTGGCCCTGCATGATCTCGGCCCTTATGGCGTCGAGGCGCGGCAGGTCATCCCGCAGGAGCCGCAGGGCATCCCCGGCCAGCGCGGACGGCAGTCCCAGGCATTCCCGTTCGTTGGTGACCCTGAGGTCATCAGTCAGGGCTGACCGGCACCGTTTCCGCAGCAACCCACCCTCGACGTGAAAGAGGGTGCGGGCGGTCACTGTGCGCTGCTGGGGACGCTCGACATGGGCTTGAAGCCAACGGGTGTAGGGTGAGGTCCCGTGCAGGAAGCGGCTGATGGCGAGCTTGCCCTCGCGGGTGAAGCTATCCACCGCCCAGCCCGGCACCGGGCCTGTCATTGTGTGGGGCGGCATGTCGTCGTCACCCTCTGCCTCGCACCCGAGCCCTGCCGGTTCTGCGGCTAGCAGGGCCATGAGAAGCCAGAGGGGTTCACGGCTGACGCGATACCCCTCCCGCGCCAGCTCCAGCACGGTGAGCGGGGTTCCAAGTTCATCCAGCACGTCGAAGGCCAGCGCCGGTTCGCCACGGCGAGAAGCGAGATGGTCCACGGGCTTGCCCGCCGTGCCTGCGAGATAGAGTAGCGCCAGAGCGCGGACGTGCAGGCTGTCGGCCCCGAGCAGGATCAGGCGCAGGTGATGATTGCTCAGATCGGCCAGCCGTTCGCGCTCGCCTTGCAAGCTGGGGAGCAGTTGCACGGTCATCAGGAGGTCATCGGTCGCCCGGCTCGTGCGGGCCTCACAGAGGCGCTGGGTGAGCCATGCCGCGACGGCCCATTCTCCACCGAGAGATGCCCTCATCCGCTTGCCCGCCATCATGCCCACCATGGCCCCGGTGGCGCAGATGTCGGCAAGCCCGACATCCTCAGCGGCGATGCCCGCCAGCCGACGCCACAGCTTATCCGGGGCGTCGATCAGCAGCGTTGCCGCCGCTGCCAGCCCCCACGCTGTCTCGCCGCGCCTGACGGTCTTCTGCAACAAGCTCATGGCCATCCATGGCGAGATGGGCAGCGGCGCAAGCGGTGGTGGCCTGTCGGCTGCGAGGGGCTTCACCAGTTCCTGCCGGAAGCTCCCCAGCACATCCTTCTTGTCGATCATGAGACCCTCCTTGGTCAGGGGGTCCAAATGCAATCTGCCCTCTATGACGATGGCACAGTGGCGTCTGCATGGAAGGAGAATGCGCCTGCCGCTGCCGATTATCGCGCCCCAGGCATCCCGAGCGGCACGGAACCAAACGTCCCGGAACACCGCCACCAAAATTCCAGCCGCCTAGCCTGCGAGACAGACCGGATACAAATCGGGGTATCGAGGGAAACTACCAAAACGGCCCTTATAGCCGAGGCGAGAAAAGCATGCTTTTTCAATGCCAAGCGCTACATGGGCCACTGTCGCTCGTGTCTCTGAAAGTGTCCCTCAGATCCAAGCCTTCGGGTCGCTGATACGCAGGTCTGCGATATAGTCAGGCCATTGCATCCAGATCGCTTGCGGGCTCCACCACGGCACGGGGTGCTGCTTCAACCATGCCCTGTAGGTCGTGCGCTTGGCCTCGGGCAACAGGTTCAACGCCCCGGTCAGTCCACGGACCTTGATGCTGTCCTGAAACAGTGCCCACAGGTAGGTCTTCGTCTCCGGTTCATCCGGTGGTGCCGGGATGCTGGACGCTGGCAGGATGATGTCGGCGAAGGGGTTGGCGATCTTCGGCAGCTCCGCGAGCTTAAACCCCTGAGGCCGAAGGCGTCGCTCTACGCGGGTGGTGACCGGCCCCAGCCACTTCTGGCCCTTGTCGGTGCGCTTCTTGCCCCTGTTGTATATCTTGGTCTGGTTCCCCGACGCCTTGCCGAAGACGATGGTCTCAAGGTGTCCGTCCTTCCCCCACGCCTGCCTGTAGACAGCTTGCTTCGGGAGAGCGTCGAACTGGTCAACCCCCACGCCGGGCAGGTCGACTGTGACTTCGATGATCGTCACCCGGCCATGTTCCGCGAAGGACTTCCAGCCACCGTCCACGAGCATCATCAGTGCGGCGTGCAACTCCTCCATCCCCTTTGTCCCAAGGTCGACCGGGCTGAACTCGACACGGAACTTCAGGGCTTGCTGACTGGCCTTATCGAAGGAGGCCATCAGCACAGGCCACTTCTTGGCGTTGGTGATGCAATTAATTCCAATGCGCCAAGTGCGGTTGAAGGGCGGCTTCGTCTGTGATGCCTTGAAGACCTCGGCATCCTTGGTCTGCACCATAACTGACTGAAAGCTGGCATGTGCCATATCGGCGGGGACATCCATCACCACGCTGATCTTGTCTATGAAGGGGGCTGGTCCTTCGGCTGGGTGCTTGCCGTCTTCCTTGGTCTTCCCCGACGCTTCATCGGCAGATTTGAGGGTGGTTGTGGGCTCGTTAGAGAGCGGGGTCTTCTTTTTGATCTTGATTGCCATCCCGTCTCCATCAACTCGACCTTGCCCCGCTGAGCTTCCTCAAGCAGCGCCACAAGGTCAATGGGTGGCTTGATCCGGTCCATCTCCTCCTTGAGTGGCTGGAGGGACATCCCCTTGCCGTAGAGGGAGCGAGCACCGGGGATCGTGTGACCCATCATCGCCGTGCTCGCTTCCACGTTCAACTTAGCGTCACGGGTCGTATCAGCCATGTTGTGCCGCATCGAGTGGAACACGTTGTCAGCAGAGTGGAAGCCGATCTCCCTGCCATAACGGCCCCAGAACTTGGTGTAGTTCTTTGAGGGGGTGCCGTCATAGCCGAACCTTATCTCTGGAAACAGCCGCCCGCCCTTTTCCGCCCGGCGCACCACATCGAGGAAGCCGAGCTTGAGCAGGTCATCAACTACAGGAACCTTCCTGATAGCAGCTTTGTTCTTCAACCGCTTCACCTCACCCGTATTCGGGATGGTGCCAAGCCGAATGTCGATGAACCAGATGCCATCTTGCTGCTGCACATCATCGGTGCCGAGCTGCACGACTTCGCCAAGGCGCATGCCGCTGTAGAAGCCGATGATGGGCACCCAGTACAAGCCATCCTTGAACACATAGGGTCCCGGCTTTGCCCTACGGCTCTTACTTGCGCACCCCGTGAACAAAGGCGATGAGAACATCAACTTGAAGTCCGCCTCTGAATAGGGCTGACGGCCTTCGTCCTCGTCGTCCAGCTTCTTGGGGGCCATGATGCGGATGCGTTCGCCGGGAACCGAAGGGATGCGATCCTCCTGCGCGGCCCATTGTATTGGCATCATGAGGAAGCGGAACAGCTTCTCCTGTGTGGCGTGGTCGATGAGACGAGCACCGATCTTCTGGTTGGCCCGCACCGCCTCCCGTGCGGACATCCCGTCAAAGGCCTTGTTCTTGTCGAAGTTGACGGGCAGCCCGACGATCAAGTCCCGCACGGCACGCACGTCATCTGACCGGATGTGATTGATAGGTCGGCTTGGCTCGATGATTTCAGTTCCCAGCCTGAAAGCCCGGTCCAATTCGAGCAGCGTGCGGGGTGCTAGGTTCTGCCCCTGCCTCTTGGCACGATAGCTGCGGAACAGCTCCTCATAGGTGATAGCGTCGTCGGCAGGCTCTACAGTCCCTGCGCGATGGATCACCAAGCCCCTGCGCCTGCGTTCTTCGCCCGGCAGGGGCGGGCAGCCCATCGCCCTCATGTCGGCGAAGAGCGGTTCCTTCGGGGTCGCTGGTTCACCCATCAACTCGGCAGACAGCCGCGTGGCGTCCTCGATCTTGGCCTTCAACACGAGGGCGCACGCATATCTGAACGTGTCGAGGTCGCCCTTCTGCGCCTCCGGTTCATCGGGGTGCAGGATGTCGAGCACCTCGCGCTCAAGCGCCGGGGAGAAGTCCCGATCTGTCAGCGCCCGCGTGAGGTTCTCGATACGCCTGTGCAGCGTGGCCACCTCTGCATCACGGTCCCACGAGCGCTTGTCCTGTGGCAGCAGGTCGGCAAGTTCGTGCGAGCGGTCGAGACAGTCCTGAAAATACTCCCTGACGCGGCGCTCGACATGTTGGCGCGTCAGTTCTGGCATCCGTCTTACCTCCTCGAACAGGGCTTCCATGGCACTGCTCAGCACACGACCGCGTTGCCGTGCCGTCAAGGGGTCCGTTGTTCTGAGTGTCGTCTTGATCTCGCTCCTGCCGACACGCGCCACCAGCTCGCGGGGCACCGCGATGCGGAAATGGAACATGTTCCCACGTCGGACGAGATGGGTCTGGGCGACCACGCGCATGGTCCTTTCTGGCCAAGTTTCTGGCCAAAGAGGACAACGGGTCGGCTATTTCCTGAAAAACCTGAGCAAGAGCAGAGCCTTGCGGAGAAGATGGCGCGCCCGAAAGGATTCGAACCTCTGACCCCCAGATTCGTAGTCTGGTGC
>ERZ1645187.4719-NODE-4719-length-10873-cov-15.636439_pt1 | contig 10873 bp, 10 predicted proteins | sample MGYA00575352_ERZ1645187 | MGnify/ENA primary metagenome ERZ1645187 (study PRJEB40837, sample SAMN11349314) | freshwater sediment metagenome | isolation source: river sediment | host: Sediment | place: India: Wazaribad , New Delhi | collected 2017-02-21 ...
CGGCCAACTGCGGGAGTTCTCTACAGATCGGCTCTTTCGGTTTCTCAATGCGCTCCATCAAGATGTTGAAATTGTCATCCGGCAGAAACCCGGAACACGCCAACAAGCCACGGTGAGCGTCATCCCAGCATAATCGGGGTACGACAACGATTCCTTCATTTTGGGGCCACAAGGCTGTAGCTCTCATGCAAGTTCAGAAAAAAGAAGGAATCCTTACGCCTACCCGTCTTGTCGTTGAGATAGATCGTTGCCAGGTCGGCCCCGAACGCCTTCCGGGCGCGGGCGATGCTGCAGGCGATGGAATCCTGGTTGGCGATGCCGGTCACCAGGGCCTCCTTCCCTTTCAGGGGCTCCCGGTCGATGGTCAGCGGCGCGAGGGCGGGATCGTTGAGTTCGATACTTTGGCCAGGCCATCGTCATCTCGCAAGCCGCGCTCCGGGGTTGGGATACCCGCCGAAGGGTTCTGGAGTAATTCTCTTAGGCGATTTCCATAAAAGACCTTACCAGGCCGACCTCTGTAGGGACACGGCGCCGCCGTGTCCCTACGGGTCCTACAGGTATAATCTTTCCAGGAAATCACCTTAAGGCCAGGTTAGGCGGGGGTATCCAGTGACGTTCTCCCGCTCAGAGTGACCTGGATATCCAGACCGGGTTGGCCACCCACCAGGAGGTAGACCCAGGCCGTATTGTACTCGGCGGCGTGGACGGTTTTATCCGGCCTGCCATATTCCAGGAGCGTGAATTCCCGGTCATAGAGGTACCAGACACCGGCTCCGGCAATGGTCAGGGCCGAGGCTGCCGGCAACCGGCGCCACTCGCCCAGGCCCTCGGAGCCGAGGATTACCCGGTTCTGACCGAGTTCCAGAGGCGGTACGGTCGCCAGGGGACGGTACCGGAGGCTCCCCCAGATGACCCATTCCTCGCCGTCCCGGTCCTCGATCACCAAATTGTTAAGACCCCAACCGTTGTCGAGGGGAATCTTGAGGCACGTGCGGGTGCGATGGTCGCTCTCCCGCGGATCCACGATCTGTGCCAGTTCTATTCCCGCTGTATTCACCAAAGCGGCCAGATAGCCCTCCAGACCCTGGATCTGTCCCAGGCCGAACAGGGGTGACTGGCGGCCCAGGGCCAGGAAGGCGCTGTCCAGGTCATTGACCATCAACCAGCGTTGACCGACGCGCGCCTGCCATCGGGCCGACAGGGGCGGGCCGGCGGGCAGGTCATGGCTATCGGGGAGTTCCATTTTGTAATGTCCGAGCCCGCCGGGCAGGCGTACCGCCAGGTAACGGTGACCGGCGGTTACGACTCGGCGGTACGCGATTTCCGGACGGGTTTCAGCCACCCAGCAACCGTCCTGGCGCAGTTTCAGGCCCTCGATAGCAGGCTGCCATTGACCGTTGATGAACTGCAACAGGGTCAGGGTCCGGTCGGCCTGGGCCTCCAACCGGCGCGGGCCATAACTGCTGGCGTAGAGGCCGGCGATGGCTGCCAGGTCTTCGTCGCTGACCGGGATGGCTGGCCGGGCGGCGGATTCCAGCGGCGCGGGAACGCGGGTGATACTCCCGCGCTCGGCCAGGGCGTTGAGCAGGATACGCTCGGCCAGGACGCCGGCAGTGGTTGCCATGGCCACGCCGTTGGTAAGGATAACCGCGACCGCAAGTCGCTCGTCGGGGGCGACGATGAAATAACTGTGATAATGATCGGCATCGCCCCCCTTGTACCAGGCGGTCACCCCGACCGCCGCCAGTCCGCCTTGGCGAACGCCGTCCCAGCCGAGGCCAAAATGCACGGGATGGTCCGTGATCGGGTTGAACGGCAAATTCGCGGTCTGGTCCCGCCCCATCTCGGCCACGGCCTCGGTGGAGAGGATGCGCCGGTCCCCCAGACGGCCGCCGTTGAGGAACAACATCGCCAACCGTCCCATGTCGCTCGGCGTCGAAAAGAGGCCGCTGGCATAGATGTTGACATATTCCTGCGGCTCGGGCCGGCCGGCGCGATCCAGGGCGGGGGCAAAACTGCCGGAGTCAAAGGGTTCCAGGGCGAAGCGACTGTGCTGCATCCCCAGGGGTTCCAGGATTTCCTGCCTGACGAAGTCGGTGTAGGACTGACCGGTCACCGCAGCGACCAGCAGTTCGATCAGGGTGAAGCCGTCGCTGCAATAGACAGCCATCTCGCCCGGTGCGTGCTTCAGGCGTTCGTGAGCCAGCGCGTCCCGAAACTGGGCGGCGTAGCCGTGAAACGGGATCACGGTCAGGACATTGAGAAAATGCGTACCCTGCAAGCCGGACGAATGGTTGAGCAGCATGCGCACGGTGATGGCGCGATACGCTTCGCCGTCGGCCATGCGGAAGTCGGTTAAATAGCGCACCAGTGGGGCATCGAGTTCGATCAGCCCGCGATCGACCAGGATCATCGCAGCGACTGCTGCGATAACCTTGGTGCAGGAGGCGATGCAAAAGAGGGTTTCCGGGGTCGGCGCCAGGCCTCGGGTCTTGTCCATCGATCCAAAAGCCTCGGCCCAAAGAATGCGCTGGTCATCGACCAGGGCGACGGTGATCGCGGAGGTCTTACTCTCGCTGTTGGCCAGTTCCTTGCGGATGGCGGCGCGGGTATCGGTGAGGGTGGCTTCGTAGGTGAGCGAGAGTCGGTTGGTGATGGGGGGAGTCGGGGTGGTCATAGGGAGCCTTTTCTTTTTCAAAGGTGATTTTTCGCCCCATTGAATCAGAAACAACAGGAATCGTCGGATCAGCTTTGTCTATGGTCATGGCCGCTGCCGGCGCGGATGCCATCAAATACCCCGCAGCTTGCTGCAAGGTCGTTTATTCATAATCAATAATTTGGAGAATAATCAAACTGAACCAGTACCCTTACTCCTTTAGATCAGGCCGCGCCGCATGTCGGCGAGCAGGTTGGCGAAATGGCGCGGGCGCCGTTGTACTCGCCGCCGCCTTCCCACACCTGGAAGGAGCGGGTGTTGCGCACGCGACCGAAACCGGGACCGAAACGCAACATCACTTCGCCGAAGGACACCCGGTTCCGCTGGGTTTCAGCGGCGGATTGGATGATTAGTTCAGCCATTTTTTCTGCCTCGTCATGTGGGTAACGCGCGCGCCCCGGCGGAAGAGGAGCGGGGAGGCGAGGCTGAGTGGTCAACGCGGCTTCAACGCGCTCGCTTCCTTGGCCAGCGCCGTGATCGCTCCCCAATCTTTCGCCGCCAGCGCGGTCTTGGATGTCAGCCAGGAACCGCCGACGCAGGCGACGTTGGGCCGCGCCAGGAACTCCGGCGCGGTCTCCGCCGTGATGCCGCCGGTCGGACAGAAAGTCACGTCCGGGAACGGCCCGGCCAGCGCCTGCAACATCCCGACACCGCCCGCCTGTTGAGCCGGAAACAGCTTCAGTTCGCGAAAGCCGGCGAGCCGGGCGGCGATCACGTCGGACGGCGTCATCACCCCCGGCAACAGCGGCAGGCCGCTTTCCCAGGCCGCTTCGATCAGTGCCGGGGTCAAGCCGGGGCTCACCCCGAAACGGGCGCCGGCATCCCGCGCTTCGGTAAAGTCTTCGGGGCGGGTGAGGGTGCCGACTCCGACGATGGCGTCGGGAACTTCGCCAGCAATCGCCCGGATTGCCGCCAGTGCCGCCGGGGTGCGCAGGGTCACTTCCAGCACCCGTACCCCTCCGGCAACCAGCGCCTTGGCCAAGGGAACCGCGTGCGCCAACTCGTTGATGACGATGACTGGAATCACCGGCCCGACCCGCATGATCTCCTGTAGGCTCAATGGATTCATGACGTACTCCCCGGAGTGAAAATGAAATCAGGATGAACCGGCGCGGCAAAGCTGATCGCCCCCTGCTCCGCCCCGGTCGCGTTGGCGCGAAACACGCCGAACAGCGCGCGCCCCAGGCCGTGCTGGCAATCGCTCAAATCCACCGGTTCCGGCGGACGCTCCGCTAATTCTTGGGCGGACACCCGCGCTTCGAGCACGCCGCGCTCGCCGTCGAGCAAAATCACATCGCCGCTGCGCACCCGGGCCAACGGCCCACTCGCCAGGCATTCCGGCGTGACGTGAATCGCCGCCGGCACCTTGCCGGACGCGCCCGACATGCGGCCGTCGGTGACCAGAGCGACCTTGAAGCCTTCATCCTGCAATACGCCCAGCAGCGGGGTCAGCTTGTGCAACTCCGGCATTCCGTTGGCGCGCGGTCCCTGGTAACGCACTACGGCCACGAAGTCGCGCCGGAGCTCGCCCCGGTCGAACGCGGCCATCAGCGCCTCTTGATCGTCGAACACCAGGGCGGGTGCTTCCACCACCCGATGTTCCGGCTTGACCGCCGAGGTCTTGATCACCGCCCGGCCCAGATTGCCCCTCAGCAATTTCAGTCCGCCGTCGGGACTGAACGGCCGCGCCACGGGACGCAACACCGTCTCATCGCCGCTCTGCGGCGGCGCGGGCCGCCAGACCAGCGCGCCGTTGTCCAGCACCGGCTCCTCACGGTAGTGCGCCAGACCTTCCCCGGCGACGGTCAACACGTCATCGTGCAGCAACCCGGCGTCGAGCAGTTCGCCGATGAGAAAACCCATACCACCCGCCGCATGGAAGTGATTCACGTCGGCCTTACCGTTGGGATAGACCTGGGTGAGCAGCGGCACGACCGCCGACAGCGCGCTGAAATCGTCCCAGTCGATGGCGATGCCGGCGGCATGGGCGATGGCGACCAAGTGCAGGGTGTGGTTGGTCGAGCCCCCGGTGGCCAGCAGGCCGACGATGCCGTTGACAATGGCCCGCTCGTCGATCACCCGCCCGACCGGGAGGTACTCGTCGCCAAGCGCGGTGATCCGGGCCGCGCGCTTGGCCGCCGCCTGGGTCAGTGCGTCGCGCAACGGCGTGTTGGGGTTAACAAAGGCGGCGCCGGGCAGGTGCAGGCCCATGACTTCCATCAACATCTGATTGGAGTTGGCGGTGCCGTAGAAGGTGCAGGTTCCCGGTGCGTGATACGCCTGCGATTCCGCCTCCAACAGCGCATCCCTCCCGACTTGGCCCTGGGCGTACAGTTGGCGGATTTTCGCCTTCTCGGCGTTGGGTAGACCGGACGGCATCGGCCCGCCGGGGACGAAAATCGCCGGCAGGTGGCCGAAGTGCAACGCGCCGATCAGCAGTCCCGGCACGATCTTGTCGCACACGCCCAGACACAGCACCGCATCGAACGTGTTGTGCGACAGTGAAACCGCCGTCGCCATGGCGATGACATCGCGCGAGAACAGCGACAGTTCCATACCCGGCTGGCCCTGGGTCACGCCGTCGCACATGGCCGGCACGCCGCCGGCGAACTGCGCCACCGCGCCCGCTTCCCGCGCCGCCTGCTTGATCAGGGCGGGGAATCGCTCCAGCGGTTGATGCGCCGACAGCAGGTCGTTGTACGACGAGACGATGGCGATATTCGGCCAGCGCGCCGCGCGCAGGATGGCCTTGTCGTTCGGCGCGGAAGCAGCGAACGTGTGCGCCAGGTTGGTGCAGGACAGGCCCTGGCGAACCGGGCCGGTCCGACGCGCCTGTTCGAGTCGCGCCAGATAGGCGGAACGGGTCGCTGCGCTGCGCTGGCGAATGCGATCGGTGACCGCCGCCACGGTGGGATGAAGGGTCACGGTCATACCTCCTGAGTCATGGGGGGCGAGGCGATGCCCCCGGTCGGTTCGGTCACGGCCATTTCCCGCTGGAAGGCGGCGATGGCGCGATACTCCTGCTCCAGTTTGGCCGGGATGCTCAGATAAATCGGCAGCAGCCGGCTGTAGATTTCGACATTCTTCGCAATCGGCGTATGGCGATGGGTCGCACCGACCATCCCGGCGATCACGTTCAGGGAATCCACGCGGCCCAGCGCGTAGAGACCGAGCACCGCCGCGCCCAGGCAGGAACTCTCGAAACTCTCCGGCACCACCACCTCGCGATTGAAAATATCGGCCATCATCTGTCGCCACAGACCGGAGCGGGCGAAGCCGCCGGTGGCCTTCATCGTTTGGGTGGGGCCGATCAGCGCCTCCACAGCGGGCAGAATGCTGTAGAGGTTGAAAATCACCCCTTCGAGCACGGCGCGGATCAAATGCTCCTTATGATGATGCATGGCCAGTCCGAAGAAGGAGCCGCGCAGGTTGGCGTTCCACAGCGGCGCACGCTCACCGGCCAGATAAGGATGGAACAGCAAGCCTTCCGCGCCGGGCTTGACCCGCTCGGCGATGCGGGTCAGCACTTCGTAGGGATCGATGCCCAGCCGCTTGGCCGTCTCCACCGCCGACGCCGTCAGTTCGTCGCGCACCCAGCGAAACACGATGCCGCCGTTGTTGACCGGACCGCCGATCACCCAGTGCCGGTCGGTGAGGGCGTAACAGAAGGTGCGCCCGGACGGGTCAGTCAGGGGTCGATCCACCACCGTGCGCATCGCGCCGCTGGTGCCGATGGTGACGGCGACCTCGCCCGGCCCGATGGCGTTGACCCCCAGATTGGAGAGCACGCCGTCGTTGGCCCCGACCACGAACGGGGTGGTCGGCAACAGACCCAGTTCCCGCGCCAACTCCGGTTCCAGCCCGGCCAGATGGAACGTCGTCGGCACGGGTTCGGCCAGCCGTTCCGGGGTGACGCCGGCGACTTCCAGCGCCCCGGCGTCCCAGTCCAGTTGGGACAGATTGAACAGGCCGGTGGCCGAGGCGATGGAATAATCCACCACGTAGCGTTTGAACAGCCGGAAGAACACGTATTCCTTGATGCCGATGAAGCGCGCCGCGCGGGCGAACACCACCGGCTGTTCGCGCCGCAACCAGACCAGCTTGGCGAGCGGCGACATGGGATGGATCGGCGTGCCGGTGCGCTGGTAAATCGCCAACCCGTCCCAGTCGTTTTTGATGCGCTCGGCCCACTCTGTCGCCCGGCTGTCCGCCCAGGTGATGCTGCGGGTGAGCGGCTTGCCGGCTCCATCCACCGCGATCAGGCTGTGCATGGCGGCGCTGAACGCCACGCAGACCACGTCGCCCGGCGCGGCGTGGGCCTTGCGCACCGCTTCCCGGATGGCGGTCAGCACCGCGCGGTAAATTTCCTCCGGGTCCTGCTCCGCCGCCGCCGGGGTCGGCGTCAGCAGCGGGTACTCGACTGCGTGGTGGGCGATCACCCGTCCGTCGGTGTCGAACACGACGGCCTTGGTGCTGGTGGTGCCGATATCGACACCGACGATTTGGTTGGACATCGTTCGATCCTCCCTCGCCTTAGACAAATGCCGCCAGGATCATGATGAAGATGATCCCGACCACCGAAATAAGGGTTTCCAGCACCGTCCAGGTCTTGAAGGTCTCGACGACTGTCATGTTGAAGTACTGCTTCACCAGCCAGAACCCGGCGTCGTTGACGTGGGACAGGATCAGCGACCCCGCGCCGGTCGCCAGCACCAGCAGTTCCTTGTTGACGCCAGGAACCAGGTTGACCAGCGGAGCCACGATGCCCGCGCCGGTGATGGTGGCGACGGTGGCGGAACCGGTGGCGATGCGGATCAAACCCGCCACTACCCAGGCGAGCAGGATGGGAGAGAACTGGGTCTGCACCGCGAGATGGCCGATGGCGTCGCCTACGCCGCTGGCGACCAGCATTTGCTTGAAGCCGCCGCCCGCGCCGATGATCAGGATGATCGCCGCCGTGGGCGCCAAACTCGCGTCGAGGAACTTGAGCACCTGCTTGCTATTGAAACCCCGGGCGTAGCCGAAGGTGTAGGTCGCCAGCAACAACGAGGCCAGCAGCGCAGTGATCGGGTGGCCGATGAAGTCCATCCACAACCGGAACAGGTGTTTGTCGTCGAACGCGACATCGGCGAAGGTCTTGAGCAGCATCAAAAACACCGGCAGCAACACGGTCACCAGGGTGATGCCGAAACCGGGCAGATCCCGCCCTTCCGGTTCATGAGCCAATTGATCCATCAGTTCCTGCGAGGGCGAGCCGGGAACGTACTTGGAGATGAAGTTGCCGAAAATCGGGCCGGCGATCATGGCGGTCGGCAGGCCGACCAGCAGGCCGTAGAAGATGGTCTTGCCGATGTCGGCGCCGAAGATGCCAATCGCCAGCAGCGGACCGGGATGCGGCGGAACCAGCCCATGCACCACCGACAGGCCGGCGAGCAGCGGCATGCCGATCTTGACGATGGAGATGCCGGTGCGCTTGGCGACGATGAACACCAGCGGGATCAGCAGCACGAAGCCGATCTCGAAAAACAGCGGAATACCGACCAGAAAGGCGGCGAACATCATGGCCCAATGGACGCGCTCCTGGCCCAGGGCGCGGATCAGGGTGCGCGCGATTTGGTCCGCGCCGCCGGACTCCGCCATCATCTTGCCCAGCATGGTACCCAGCCCGAGCACGATGCCGACAAAGCCCAGCACACCGCCGAAGCCGTCCTGGAAGGATTTCATCACCTTGTCCACCGGCATCCCGGAGGTCAGGCCGAGAAAGCCGGCGGCAAGGGTGAGGGCGATGAAGGGATGAACCCGGAACTTGGTGATCAACAGGATCAGCCCGATGATGGCGATCAGGGCGTCCCATAATAAAAATGTTTCATGACTGAGACCGAACATGAACCGTTCCTCCGTTGGCGGGTTGGAATAGGGGATCGAGCAACCAAACCGTGACCATGCGATGAAGATGATCGAGTAACCGGACCATGGCCACGAAAATAATGTAGTAAAATTACTAATAAATAACAAGTAGTATTTTTTCCATATAAAACAAATAAACAAAGTTATTTTTCGCGGCGATGGCACGATTATTGGTAGTATTGCTACCGACAAACTTCATTATTTATGGTATAAAAACTACATCAACATCAGGCGGTACCCCGAACCTGCTCATCGAGGGATTTCATGGCCGATTTCAACGACGTTCAGAGTATGTCTTCCGGCGCTCCCGCCCGCCCGCCGGAGCCCGCCCGTGGCGAACGGGAAACCGCCGCTCCTCTACTGGCCCAGATCGAAGCCGCGCGGGAACGGCTCAGCAAGGCCGAACAGCGCGTCGCCGATTACGTACTCGGCTACCCGGATGACATCATGAATCAATCCATTGGGGCGCTGGCGGGACGCATCGGCGTGAGTCAGCCGACCGTGGCGCGGTTCTGTCTCGCGCTGGGCTTTACCGGTTTCAAGGAATTCAAGCTGCGCCTGGTGCAAAGTCTGGCCGGAGGGGTGCCGTTCGTGCATCGCGACGTCGGCGTCGGCGACCCCGCGTCCGCGCTGGTCGCCAAGGTGCTGGATCGAACCATCGCGGCGTTGATGCGGGTGCGCAACGAACTGGATGCGGTGGCGCTGGACCAGGCCATTCACCTGCTGGCGAACGCGCGGACCATCGAGTTTTATGGAGCGGGCAATTCCGGCATCATCGCCGCCGACGCCCAGCACAAGTTTTTCCGCCTGGGCGTGCCGACGGTGGCCTACGCGGACGCGCACATTCACGGCATGGCCGCCACTCTGCTCCAACCGGGCGATGTGGTGATGGCGATCTCCAACACCGGCCGCACTCGCGACCTGTTGCGCAGCGTCGAATGCGCGCGCCAAGCGGGGGCGGACGTGGTGGGCATCACGGCCAGCGGTTCGCCGCTCGCCAAACTCAGCACGGTGGCGCTGTGCGCCGACGTCGAGGAGGACCCGGACGTCTATTCGCCGATGACCTCGCGGATCGCCCATCTGGCGATCATCGACGTGCTGGCGGTGGGAGTCGCGCTAAGCCGTGGGCCAGGGTTGCTGGCCCGCTTGGAAAAAGCCAAGCAGAGCCTGCGGGAGCGGCGCGTGCCCCGCCACAAGACGAGCGCTTCGCGAACCGTCGGAGCGCCAAGCGCCGAGGCCGGGACGAACCGAGGTTCGAGTCAGTAAGCCGCTCGCGCAGGCCACGCCCGCCCGGACGCCACCGCGTGTTGCCTTGGGTGATCATGCCGCCTGTCCTGGCACGGCGGTGCTGGGCAACGTCTCAGACTACCCAGCGGTACGACCCGCGGAACCCTCGTCTGGAAGACAAACCGACCTTTCGGGTGGGGTACTGACGGTTCTCCGCCGCACAGATTTCGTGCGGCCTGGCCGGAACACCGGATCGCCCCCTGGACGACCGATTACCTTGCCGGAAAGACCCGGCTCCCGCTCAGGAGGGTACCGTCACCGTCGGCGCCAAACCCATGTGCTTGACCCGCCGAGCGAATTTGCGGTCATCGAAGGAAGCCATGCCGTCGCAGTTCCGATCGCTGGCATGGTGCAGGGCATCCGCCAGATCGAGTCCAGCCGCATAGTGAGCGAGCGCTTGCCGCACCGCATCATGATCCTCGACGCGCACGTGAGGCAGGGCCAGCACGTGGTGCAAGACGGCGCTGATTTCAGCCGCGGAAAAGCCATAGTAGCCCCGCATCACCCATTCGAGTTCCAGCAGCACGGTCTTGCAGACCATCACCGGCGGACCGGATTCAATCAGACGGCGGGCGGCCCCGTGCTGTTTCTGTGCGGCCTCGTCACCGGCGTCCTGGATGTAGTAGCGGGCCAGGATGTTGGTGTCCAGGCCGATCATGGTTTCAACAGGAGGGCGGGGTCAAAGTCGGCCGGGACGGCGGGCCGTTGGCTTTTGAGCATCCCGAAGCCACCGGCAGGCACCTCGGGCGGGGTGCTTTTGACCCGCAGTTCGACGTGATCCCCCACCAGCGAAAACTCGATCTGGCTGCCCTGCCGAATGCCCAGCCGCCGCCGCACGGCTTGAGGGATCGTCACCTGCCCTTTGCTGGTTACCGAAGAGTGTTCCACGCGCCGCTCCTAAAGTAATACTCAGTAATACTATGACCTAATATAGGGTGACTGTAAGGATTCGTGCGAAAATGA
>ERZ1645187.4720-NODE-4720-length-10872-cov-281.757604_pt1 | contig 10872 bp, 13 predicted proteins | sample MGYA00575352_ERZ1645187 | MGnify/ENA primary metagenome ERZ1645187 (study PRJEB40837, sample SAMN11349314) | freshwater sediment metagenome | isolation source: river sediment | host: Sediment | place: India: Wazaribad , New Delhi | collected 2017-02-21 ...
TGACGACTTCCTCGCCCGCCAACGCGGCTTGGATGAGCTTCGACAGGTTCGTCTTCGCGGCGTGAACCGTCACCTGCATGTCGTGCCTCCTCGATTGACCAACTTAGCTAAGATTGATACCCGAGGTCGGTGCTTCCCGCCACCGCTTTCTGGAGCCCGGTGCAACCGGGTGCAATCGGGCAACCATCTCGAAAGTCACAAAGCCAGCGGCTTCCGAGAGAAATGGCGCAAAATGGGCACGATGGTACAGTTCATCCTAGGTCGATCATACAGTGTATGTTGACGACGAGAGCGTCTCGTGCTACGGTTAATGTATCGGGTCGTGCAATCTTCCCGATGCTGTCGTTCGACCACCCCGGCCGCCGACAGCCAGATGCGGGAAGGAGGAATGCGAAATGGCTGAAGAGACGACGGATGAAGAGCGCGTTGCCATCATCATGGCGCCGAAAAAGCCGGCGAACGACATCGTCATCGTCGAGATCAAGCCGCCCACTCTCAATGAGCGGATGATCCAGATGATGATGAATGCCTTCGCCAGCTTCTTGGGAGCTTTGTTGGCCACCCTTGTATGGGCGCACCTGTGATATACAGCTAACTCATCCGCCCCTTCGGGGGCGGATTTTTTTATGCAGCCGCCTTTGTCTTCACATCAAAAATAAACCGAACAGGCTCGTACTGATCAGAGTTCGGTTTTTTGACGTAGAATTTATTCCCATCCGACAAAAACTCAACGAGAGCCTCGTAAGTTAGAAGTGCAGACCTGATCACATCGGTATACGACGCTGCGTCAGTCATTTCTTTTACAGACTCAATGCGAGACATGGTCGACTCTGGGAGGGCTATATTTAGTCTTTTTGACATTTGTCCCTCCTTTTGACTGGGAATGGCGGTCTTGTTTATCCATTTCAAAGGGGACACCCTTTTGGCATCCGACATGTCATAGGATGCGCATGATGTGCGTATTAGTCAAGTTATTTTTTTATAATGCAATAAATTGCCGCAGGCAATTTATTGCAGATATGTAGCGCTAAAAACCAAGGCTGAAGCGGGACCTGATGCGATGGGGCAATTGGGGCTTTTGCCATTCCCACTCAAGCGACAAACACACGATGTAAAGCTCCTAAAGGGGCTTTACAAAGACCCTTTCCCGTAGTACAGCTTTACAGCATTACAAGGGGGTAGGGACATGGCGGTTTACGGGTACGTCCGGGTTTCGACGGAGCGGCAGGCGGACGAGGGCGAGAGCCTTGGGGCGCAACAGCGGACCGTCGAGGGCTACGCCATGATGCACGACCTGACGCTGGCACATGTGTTCGTGGAACGAGGCGTGTCGGGCTCCAAGCCTCTCGGCGAGCGTCCCGAAGGCGCGAAGCTTCTCGCCGCCCTTCAACCCGGTGACGTGATCATCACCCCGAAGCTCGATCGGATGTTCCGCTCCGCCCTCGACGCGATCGGCACTCTCGGGGCCGTCCGAGACCGTGGTGTGTCGTTGCACATGATCGACCTCGGCGGGGACGTGACCGGCAACGGCATCAGCAAGCTCGTCTTCACGATCCTGTCGGCCGTGGCGGAGGCGGAGCGCGACCGGATCAAGGAACGCATCTCGGACGTGAAGAAGGACCAGAAGGCGCGGGGGCGCTTCCTCGGTGGGGATGCGCCGTTCGGCTACGAGGTCTCCGACGACGGCGAGTTGATCCCCCGCCCCGCCGAGCAAGAGGCTATCCGCGACGCCGTCGCCATGCGCGCAACGGGCGCATCGCTCCGCACCATTGCGGAAGCCCTCCAAGCCAAGGGGCATTCGATCTCGCACGTCGCGGTGAAGCGCATCCTTCGGGATCACGAAGCGTCCGCGTGAACCGGAACGGTGAAACGGTCCGCTCCGGTCCGGTTCGATTGACGCAACCGGACCGATGCGAGCAGGGCGGCGAGAGGGAAGACGCAACGCAGCAGGTCGGGCGGTAGATTGCCGAGAGGGCGGAGAACAGCGGGGATGCGGTGGGGTGGTCCAGGGGAACCGACGAGCGAACCGGACCGAACCGGATCGATGATGCGGACCGGCAAGCGGACCAAAGCGGACCGGGTCAGAAGAGGGGTTCCTCGTCGTCGTCTTTGGTCTCGGTAGGCGTCTCGGTGCATAGCTGCTCGAGCCGTGTCTGAGGGTCCTGCGGGTCTACATCGGAGGGGCTGTGGGCGTGATCGAATGCCGCCATCATGCCGAGGATGCTCCGGGCTCCCTCACGGAGGAGACGAGCGCTAACCGCCCCCGGATAGTCGTCTTCGTCCTTCGGCATCTCCGGGGAGAGCTTGAACCGGTCGAATGCCCCGAGGCTTTGGGCGATCTCGAAGACGTGGTGATCTTCCTTCCGCAAGGCGTCGAGAGCCCGGATCACGGTACGATGGACCCCTTGCGCTTGTGCGTCCTGGACCGTCTGCCAGAGGAGACGCTTCCGTTGCGCGTTGGATTGGAGCAGGTCGGCGACGATCCCCGCCGCCGTGGTCGCCCGCACCCGGTTGATGCCCTTCTCCCGGATGGTGCGGGTCCACACCGTCACCGTGTCGACGTGGACGTTGTAGCGGGCCGCGATCTCGGCTCGGGTCATCCCCCGCGCCAGCATGCCCGACACTGTCCGTAGGCGGGCCGCGCCGGGGTCGACATCTTCGAGGTGATCGGGAAGGGGCTCGGTGTCGTCGAGGACCACCGCCGCCCCGGCCGCGTCACAACGGTGCGCAACGGGCTCCGCAACGGTCGGGCTCGTGGGCGAGGGGGTGGAGCCGTGGTTGTCACGGTGGCGGAGGAGAGACGACTTCGTGACGTTGTAGCGGGTCGCGATGGTCGCGAGGGAACCCGCCCCCGCCGCCACGTCGGCATCTATGGCCCCACGATCCGACCGGCCGCAGATGGAGCACCGAGGGGACATGGCGTCAGGCCGCTTTCGAGCGCGGGAAGAGGGCGTAGAAGCCCACGCGCTGCTCTCCCGGTCGCAGGTCCGCCGGCCGTCGATCATCCGGGAGGCAGATGGGGACGGCACCACGAAGGGGCATGTCGTACGTACGCGCCCACCGCTCCACGTCGTCGCACAACTGGCGGGCCGCATCCGGGGACCCCTCGAAGGTGACGTCCATGAGCGTGGCGGCGAGGGTCGCATCGCCGAAGGCTTCGACGTTCACGGACCACCCGCGCTTCCGCAGGACCTCCGCCACGTGATCGAGCTTCGATCGGAGGTCATAGGCGCGGGCGAGATGATGGGGCGTGGTCATGACGAGGTCTCCCGAAGAAAGGGTGCCCCCGGCGTCGGCGTCAACGAAGCCGGGGGCGCGGTTGCGGGGAGAAGGAGGAGCCGCAACCGAAGGGGTCAGAGCGAGACGGTGTAGTAGGCGATGGTTCCGGGGACGGCCTGACGGCGGATGAGGTTCCGGCGTTCCAAGGTGCCGATGATCTCTTCCGCCCGGTCGGGGGTCAGTCCGGCCGCGCGAGCGACTTCGCCACGCTGGACCGCGACGGGACCACCGCCCATGGCCTTCGACCGCTGCTCGACGAGCGACAGGACTTCGAGGGCGTCGACACCGAGATCGGACTTCGTGGACAGGTCCGCGATGTGAGCCGGGAGAGCGCTCTTCCGGCGAGAGAGGTCGTCCCGCGCCGCGTCCTCGTCACGGACGGTGGGCGCGTAGAGGTCCATCGTGCTCGCCATGCCGGAGGACTTCACCCGCCGCGTGGACGGGGTGTTGAAGTCCAAGCGCGGGCCGGTCTCGTCGGCCGTGCCGCCGAAGAGCTTCGTTCCCGCCGCCGCGCCCTTCCGGGCAGTCTCGACCCGCTCGCGCTGCGCAGTGGAGATGTTGGTCTTCCGGGGGTCGCCGATAGTGATCATGCTACGTCTCCAAAGTTTGCAACCGGGTGCACGAGCGCATCGGCAATCAGGTCGATGATGACGGCGGTACGGGATGCAGCACGTCCGCTCTCTTTGTGCTTCCTTCTCTCGAAGACACGTTCGTCGACCCGCAAGAGCAGGTCATCCGGGATGCGTAGACACACGGTCGATGTTCCGTTCATGGCAAACTCCACGCCGAACGCGAAACGCCGAAAGAGAACGGTGCGTTCGCTATACTAGCACCACTCTAAGCGGCATATGATACGATGTCCATAGACGTGGATTTTACCGATACATGCAACAGCCTGTAAGCAGTGTACTTTCTCTTCGTCAAATATTCGTCGACCTATGACTTAATGACCTCGTTCGTGCGGAAGCCCCACGCTTCACGATCTCCCCGGTCGCCGCCACAGCGGGCCGACCAGCACGGCGGCATGGAGAAGGGGCCACGCGAGCACGTAGACGAGCCAAACGACCCGCGCCGCCGCTCGCCCCTCGGAAAGGGCTTCGACGAAGGGGCGTTCATCTTCGGTGGCGGAGAGTGCCATGCGCTCGAAGGAGTAATATCCGACCATCGGATAGAGCACGAGAACGAGCAGTCCGAGGGTAACGGTGAAAGACCATGGGAACATAAGACCAACCTCCTACTTTGATCGCGAGGAGGTTAGGCACACGGCGAGCGTTACTCAACCTATATTTACAGAAAAATCTAGTGTCTACTTGAGATCTACAAGTGTGGACGGCAGAAAGAGGAAGACGACGGATGGGATACCCCCTGCATGGGTGCGGGGACATTAAGGAAGAACCATCTAGACAACACCAAGAAGATCACACCACCTTTCCGGGCGTCCGCTGGCGCGAACGCCCGGGCACGACCTCTCCTCCGAAATGGCCCCCCTCCCGGAACCGAGGCGCCTCACCAGCGCTCCACCGACGTCACGCCTCCCCGCGAACGAACGAGGGAAGGTGTCTCGCTCGGAAGTCGCCCACTCATTCGATAACCCTTTCCCGCCGCTTGCGTGCCCACTGGCTGGCATTCTCGCCTTCGGCGGTACTCGATAGTCGATGGATCAAAACGGCCGCCAGCGAGCCTCGCATGAGGTTTTGGATAGAGTGTCCCTCGGAGGGTATGGGTCGCGTGGTTCCGAGGCGGTGGTCGTTCCACGGCGTCTGCCTCTCCTCTGAAAAATCAGGGTTCAATCGAGAAAGCGCGTCAGCGCTCTTTCTTGTTCCTCTTGTTCTCCTTAGTTCTAGTCGAAAATTTGCATTTATCTCCAAGTGGTTACGAGGCTACCGGTGACAAATCGGGCCGCTCAAGTGACAAATCGGGCCGCTCAAGTGACAAATCGGGCCGAGATCGGTGACATCATACGGTGACATTCTGACGCATTAAATTGTCACCATAGGAAGGCGATCGGCTGAAAAAGGCCCTTCCGTTGGCCTCTGAATTCTCCTTCAAAATCAAATATATGATGTGCACAACGCCTACCATAAGTGACAAATCGGGCCGATCAAATCGGATTTCAGGTGACAAATCCGAACGCGAATTTCGGCATTGACCGTTGGCATGAACCTTTCTACCCCATGTCACCCATGGGACAGACGACGCAAGTTGCGAAAGACCGCGAAGGGGACGCCACGCGAACGGTGGTGCCGACCGAGTACGCTCGGGGCATCCACATGCGGAACCCGCCTTCCCTACAGGCGCTCAAGCTCATGCACCTGATGATCGCCACGGCGGGCGGGCGCATGGCGGACGACGTGCGGCACGAGCTGCGTCTCGCCGACATCCGAGCCATCGACGGTTTTCGGAACCACGACAGGAAGTCGCTACAGCCGCTTCTCGAAGAGCTTCGCACCGCCGTCCTCAGCTACGACGAGCCGGATCGCTCGCGGTATGTCGTGGGTGGCCTGCTCGATGAGGCGACGGTCGACTACCGGCACGAGGAAAGCGGGGACGTCCGCCTCTCGTGGTACTTCGGCCGCACGTTCCGCACGATGGCGGAGGCGTCGAACCATTGGGCGATCCTCGATCGGCAGACCGTCTTTCACCTCGGCAGCAAGTACGCCGTCCTGCTCTTCCAGTTCGTCGCGAGCCTGTCCGGGCTCGATAGCGTCTCGTCGCGGACCTTCTCCCTTCCCGAACTCCGGGCGATCTTGGGCGTCGCGACGGGGAAGCTCGACAGGTTCGCGGACATGCACCGCCGAGCCCTCCAACCGGCCGTGGACGAGATCAACCACCTCTCCCGCTTCACCCTGACGGTTAAGCCGCAGAAGGAAGGGCGCACCGTCACCAGCGTGAAAATCTCGTGGCGGGAGAAGGCGGACACCAACAGGCAGAAGCGCGAACTCGCCATGTCGAAGGTGGGGCGGAAGGCTCGTCGGCAAGCGGCCGAAGAAACGATCGTAGAGCCCCCGCAGGCCGTCCGTTGGCGCGAGCGTCCGGCTCTCGCTGAGGGGTTCCCGGTCGAGGGTCCTATCTCCTTCGGGCCATGGGGGGAGATAGCCCGCAATCACCTTCGCCCCCCTCGCCGGGATGTCGACTTGGTGGCGAGCGACTTCCGGCAATGGGTTGCCGGCCGCGATGGCATGACGCTTTCCTCGAAGGGGATCGAGAAGGCGTTCGTCGGCTTCTGCAAGCGGGTCGAACCGGTGAAGTAGGCTCAACCGAACATCCGGCGCCACCACGAACGGGGGGCGGTGGTGCTCTGGTCGGTAATGAGACGTTGCGCGTTCTCCGCCTGGGAACGCCACCGGTCCCGGTCCTCTCTGAGGTCCGCCGTCTCGCGATCGGCGCGGCTCAGCATCTCCCGCAACATCTCGATTTGGACGTTCAGCGCCTCCGTCGCGGGGGGCGGTGCGTCCGTTGCGGGCGGTGGTGCGTCTTGTCCCACCGCACCGTTCTGCGGTGGTGCAGAGGCGTTGCGCGGGGGGTAGACGCGGAAGAGTTCCGCCGGGTCGATCGCGTACCCGCCGCCTTCGAGGCGGGCCGCGCTGAGCCTGCCCGATTGGATCGCCCGGAGGATGGTGGACTTGCTCACGTGGGCGGCCGTTGCGGCGTCCCGGAGGCTGAGGCTCGGCATGGTGCGTCGTGTCCCATGGAATGGTGCACGCCACGTTGCGGCCTGGGGGTTAAGGGGGTGTTAACCGTTCCGTGGTGCGACGCTGCTACCAGACCCGCCCTCGCCACTTCGGGAAGCTCGGCAGGGTGTCGAAGACGACATCGGCGGAGACCAGGGCGAGCCCCCGCACGATCGCCGTGGCCGCGATGATGCGGTCGAAGGGGTCGCGGTGGTCCCATTCCATGCCGGCGGCGAGAAGGGCGACTTCGGGCGACAGGTCGACCACCCACGCGCCTTGCTCGTCGGCGATCGAGACCAGACGATCGAGGAACGGTGCCATCTCCGGCCACTTCCCGATGCGGACCTTCTGCCCGATCTCGAAGAAGCTGATCGCCCCGACGCAGACCACTTCGGCCTGTCCCATGGCGTCGACCGCCGCAGTCGACAAGCGCGGATCGGCAGTCAGAGACCATGCCCAAGCATGGGTATCGAGAAGGACGGGGGTCATTCCCGCCCTTCCCACATCGCGAGGTCGGCATCGTCCAGCGGGGCGAAGAAGTCCGGTCCCGGCCCCGTCACCTCACCCGAGAGGATACCGAGCTGGAACTCGCGTTGCACCACGGGGACGATGCGGACCACCGGGCGCTTGCCCTTGGCGATGACGACTTCCTCGCCCGCCAACGCGGCTTGGATGAGCTTCGACAGGTTCGTCTTCGCGGCGTGAACCGTCACCTGCATGTCGTGCCTCCTCGATTGACCAACTTAGCTAAGATTGATACCCGAGGTCGGTGCTTCCCGCCACCGCTTTCTGGAGCCCGGTGCAACCGGGTGCAATCGGGCAACCATCTCGAAAGTCACAAAGCCAGCGGCTTCCGAGAGAAATGGCGCAAAATGGGCACGATGGTACAGTTCATCCTAGGTCGATCATACAGTGTATGTTGACGACGAGAGCGTCTCGTGCTACGGTTAATGTATCGGGTCGTGCAATCTTCCCGATGCTGTCGTTCGACCACCCCGGCCGCCGACAGCCAGATGCGGGAAGGAGGAATGCGAAATGGCTGAAGAGACGACGGATGAAGAGCGCGTTGCCATCATCATGGCGCCGAAAAAGCCGGCGAACGACATCGTCATCGTCGAGATCAAGCCGCCCACTCTCAATGAGCGGATGATCCAGATGATGATGAATGCCTTCGCCAGCTTCTTGGGAGCTTTGTTGGCCACCCTTGTATGGGCGCACCTGTGATATACAGCTAACTCATCCGCCCCTTCGGGGGCGGATTTTTTTATGCAGCCGCCTTTGTCTTCACATCAAAAATAAACCGAACAGGCTCGTACTGATCAGAGTTCGGTTTTTTGACGTAGAATTTATTCCCATCCGACAAAAACTCAACGAGAGCCTCGTAAGTTAGAAGTGCAGACCTGATCACATCGGTATACGACGCTGCGTCAGTCATTTCTTTTACAGACTCAATGCGAGACATGGTCGACTCTGGGAGGGCTATATTTAGTCTTTTTGACATTTGTCCCTCCTTTTGACTGGGAATGGCGGTCTTGTTTATCCATTTCAAAGGGGACACCCTTTTGGCATCCGACATGTCATAGGATGCGCATGATGTGCGTATTAGTCAAGTTATTTTTTTATAATGCAATAAATTGCCGCAGGCAATTTATTGCAGATATGTAGCGCTAAAAACCAAGGCTGAAGCGGGACCTGATGCGATGGGGCAATTGGGGCTTTTGCCATTCCCACTCAAGCGACAAACACACGATGTAAAGCTCCTAAAGGGGCTTTACAAAGACCCTTTCCCGTAGTACAGCTTTACAGCATTACAAGGGGGTAGGGACATGGCGGTTTACGGGTACGTCCGGGTTTCGACGGAGCGGCAGGCGGACGAGGGCGAGAGCCTTGGGGCGCAACAGCGGACCGTCGAGGGCTACGCCATGATGCACGACCTGACGCTGGCACATGTGTTCGTGGAACGAGGCGTGTCGGGCTCCAAGCCTCTCGGCGAGCGTCCCGAAGGCGCGAAGCTTCTCGCCGCCCTTCAACCCGGTGACGTGATCATCACCCCGAAGCTCGATCGGATGTTCCGCTCCGCCCTCGACGCGATCGGCACTCTCGGGGCCGTCCGAGACCGTGGTGTGTCGTTGCACATGATCGACCTCGGCGGGGACGTGACCGGCAACGGCATCAGCAAGCTCGTCTTCACGATCCTGTCGGCCGTGGCGGAGGCGGAGCGCGACCGGATCAAGGAACGCATCTCGGACGTGAAGAAGGACCAGAAGGCGCGGGGGCGCTTCCTCGGTGGGGATGCGCCGTTCGGCTACGAGGTCTCCGACGACGGCGAGTTGATCCCCCGCCCCGCCGAGCAAGAGGCTATCCGCGACGCCGTCGCCATGCGCGCAACGGGCGCATCGCTCCGCACCATTGCGGAAGCCCTCCAAGCCAAGGGGCATTCGATCTCGCACGTCGCGGTGAAGCGCATCCTTCGGGATCACGAAGCGTCCGCGTGAACCGGAACGGTGAAACGGTCCGCTCCGGTCCGGTTCGATTGACGCAACCGGACCGATGCGAGCAGGGCGGCGAGAGGGAAGACGCAACGCAGCAGGTCGGGCGGTAGATTGCCGAGAGGGCGGAGAACAGCGGGGATGCGGTGGGGTGGTCCAGGGGAACCGACGAGCGAACCGGACCGAACCGGATCGATGATGCGGACCGGCAAGCGGACCAAAGCGGACCGGGTCAGAAGAGGGGTTCCTCGTCGTCGTCTTTGGTCTCGGTAGGCGTCTCGGTGCATAGCTGCTCGAGCCGTGTCTGAGGGTCCTGCGGGTCTACATCGGAGGGGCTGTGGGCGTGATCGAATGCCGCCATCATGCCGAGGATGCTCCGGGCTCCCTCACGGAGGAGACGAGCGCTAACCGCCCCCGGATAGTCGTCTTCGTCCTTCGGCATCTCCGGGGAGAGCTTGAACCGGTCGAATGCCCCGAGGCTTTGGGCGATCTCGAAGACGTGGTGATCTTCCTTCCGCAAGGCGTCGAGAGCCCGGATCACGGTACGATGGACCCCTTGCGCTTGTGCGTCCTGGACCGTCTGCCAGAGGAGACGCTTCCGTTGCGCGTTGGATTGGAGCAGGTCGGCGACGATCCCCGCCGCCGTGGTCGCCCGCACCCGGTTGATGCCCTTCTCCCGGATGGTGCGGGTCCACACCGTCACCGTGTCGACGTGGACGTTGTAGCGGGCCGCGATCTCGGCTCGGGTCATCCCCCGCGCCAGCATGCCCGACACTGTCCGTAGGCGGGCCGCGCCGGGGTCGACATCTTCGAGGTGATCGGGAAGGGGCTCGGTGTCGTCGAGGACCACCGCCGCCCCGGCCGCGTCACAACGGTGCGCAACGGGCTCCGCAACGGTCGGGCTCGTGGGCGAGGGGGTGGAGCCGTGGTTGTCACGGTGGCGGAGGAGAGACGACTTCGTGACGTTGTAGCGGGTCGCGATGGTCGCGAGGGAACCCGCCCCCGCCGCCACGTCGGCATCTATGGCCCCACGATCCGACCGGCCGCAGATGGAGCACCGAGGGGACATGGCGTCAGGCCGCTTTCGAGCGCGGGAAGAGGGCGTAGAAGCCCACGCGCTGCTCTCCCGGTCGCAGGTCCGCCGGCCGTCGATCATCCGGGAGGCAGATGGGGACGGCACCACGAAGGGGCATGTCGTACGTACGCGCCCACCGCTCCACGTCGTCGCACAACTGGCGGGCCGCATCCGGGGACCCCTCGAAGGTGACGTCCATGAGCGTGGCGGCGAGGGTCGCATCGCCGAAGGCTTCGACGTTCACGGACCACCCGCGCTTCCGCAGGACCTCCGCCACGTGATCGAGCTTCGATCGGAGGTCATAGGCGCGGGCGAGATGATGGGGCGTGGTCATGACGAGGTCTCCCGAAGAAAGGGG
>ERZ1645187.4721-NODE-4721-length-10870-cov-22.230051_pt1 | contig 10870 bp, 10 predicted proteins | sample MGYA00575352_ERZ1645187 | MGnify/ENA primary metagenome ERZ1645187 (study PRJEB40837, sample SAMN11349314) | freshwater sediment metagenome | isolation source: river sediment | host: Sediment | place: India: Wazaribad , New Delhi | collected 2017-02-21 ...
TTCGCAAGACCTGTACCCTTCAGGGTATCGCGCTGACGAAAAACATGAGTCCGGCAAGCGGTTTGTCCTGCCGCTGGAGGGATGAGCGATGCCATTAATCACGCTTTTCAGCGCGCCCAAACCCTTCACCAATCCGCACATTGCGCTCATTCAGCGCAACGCGCTGGCGTCCTGGCAGGCGCTCGGTCCGGACGTGGCCGTCGCCTTGGTTGGGGATGAGCCTGGCATCGCGGAAGCAGCCGCGGAATTTGGTTTCACGCATCTGCCGCAGGTCGCCGTCAATGCGTTGGGCACCCCGCTGATCAGCTCGATCTTTGCGCTGGGCCGCAGCCTGAACGATAGCCCCTACCTGGCGTACGTGAACGCCGATATCCTGCTCTTCCCGGACTTCGTGGACTGCACCCGCCGCGTGGGAGCGGAACTGGAGCGCTTCCTGATGGTCGGGCGGCGCTGGGATTTGCGCGTGGAAGAAGCGCTGCGCTTTGACCCTGCTGGGCAGGCCGCGCTTAAGCAGAAATTGCGCGCCGAAGGCCGCCTGCATGCCCGCGCCGGCAGCGATTACTTCATCTTTCCGCGCACCTGTTTTGTGCAGATTCCCGATTTCACAGTCGGGCGTGCCGGCTGGGATAACTGGATGATTTACCACGCCCGCGCGCAGGGCTGTCCGGTCGTTGATGCCAGCGCCGACCTGCAGATTATCCATCAGGACCACGATTACAGCCACCTGCCAGACGGTCAGCAGCACTACCGCCTGCCAGAAACCGGCGAAAATGTGCGGCTTGCTGGCGGCTGGCGCACGATTTTTGTGCTCGACGATGCCTCGCACCAATTGTGCGGCGGCAAGCTCAGCGCCTTTCCCCTCAGTTGGGAGAAATTCTGGCGTGAAGTCCAGCATTGCCCGCTGCTTAAATGGCATAATTACACGCTTACGCAAATCCTCTTCACACTTTTCCATCCCAAACGCGCCTGGGGTGAATTCTGGAAGAAGCGCGCGTTTGCAGAAGCCAGCAAGGAAGCATAAAGTATGCCCAGAATCGGCATTAACCCCTCCCGCAGCCAGACCGTCAGCTTCACCCCACCGCGCGTAACCGTGGCTGTGCTTGTTTATGCTCCGCATCAGGCCGGCTACTTCCAGCACCGCATGGACGTTACCCGCCTGACGTTGGAGAGCATCCTGGCCAACACCGAGGACCCTTATGAACTGTTGGTCTTTGATAACGGCAGCTGCCCTGAAATGGTCGCGTACCTGCAAGAGCTTTTCGCGCAGGGAAAGATTGACCGCCTGGTGCTCTCAGCACACAATATTGGCAAGCTAAACGCGCTCTACCGCATTGCCCAGCTGGCCTCCGGCAGCGTGATTGCCTACAGCGACGACGATGTCTACCACCTGAAGGGCTGGCTGCCCGCGCACCTTGCCGTTCTGGATAGCTTCCCGAACGTCGGCGCGGTCACCGGCTTTTACATTCGCCAGCGCGTGGTCATGAGTTCGGACAGCACCCTTGCGTGGGCCGCAAGCTCTGCCGAGGCGCTGGAACGCGGCCTGTTGATGCCGCGCAAGTGGGAAGAAGAGTACATGGACAACTCCGGGCGCACAGAAGAGCGCTACCAAAGCGAAGTCGCCGGGGTTGAGGATGTAGTGGTGTCTTATCACGGGTTGAAAGCCTGGGTCAGCGCGCACCACTTTGAGGTGCTCACGCCCAAAAAAGTGTTGCTGGAAGTGCTGGACGAGATGCTGACCGACGGCTGGAGCGACCAACTGATGGGCAGGATGGTTGAAATGGACGACCGCATGGACGCCAAAGGCTACCTGCGCCTGACAACCTACGCGCAAACCATGCGCCTGCTGGGCAACGCCCTGGACGAAGAGGTCGTCGCCCTGGCAGCGCAGGACGGCATCCAGGCGCAAGCCGCCGACAGCGCAAAGCCCCGCTCCGGGCTGCTGGCAAAAGCGGCTGCCAACCGACGCGTGCGCAATGGCATTCAGGGTTTAATCAACTGGCTTTACGGGCTGCTGCACCAGAATGGGAGGGAATAGTGCGTTTTCTCATCGTAGGTTTAGGCTCCATCGGCAGGCGGCATCTGCGCAACCTGCGCGCGCTCGGGCAGCAGGATATCCTGCTTTACCGCACGCACCGCGCCACGCTGCCGGATGAAGACCTGGAAGGGCTGCCGGTTTTCACGGATTTGGCACAGGCGCTGTCCGAAAAACCACAGGGCGTGATTATTGCCAGCCCGACCGCCGCGCACCTGGGCACAGCGCTGCCTGCAGCGCGCGCCGGCGCTAACCTGTTGATCGAAAAACCCGTTTCCCACACGCTGGAAGGTCTGGACGAACTGCGGGAAGCCCTGGCGCTTAACCACGCCCGCGCGATGGTGGGTTTCCACTTCCGCTACCACCCGGTGCTGGCCGAAATCCGGCAAATCCTGACTGAGGGCAGCCTGGGATGGACGCTTTCCGGCCGCGCCCACTGGGGCGAGTACCTGCCCGGCTGGCATCCCTGGGAAGACTACCGCGCTTCGTATGCCGCGCGGGCGGACTTAGGCGGCGGCGTGACGAACACGCTCTCACACCCCTTCGACTACCTGCGCTGGATGCTTGGGGAAGTCGTTTACGTGAGCGCTGCGCTGGGCAAGCTCAGCGACCTGGAACTGGACGTGGAAGATAACACCGACGCGCTGCTGGAGTTTGCCAACGGCGCGCGGGTGTCTGTCCATCTGGATTACTACCAACAGCCGGCTTCCCATACCCTGGACCTGAGCTGTGAGCGCGGCCGGATCCTATGGGACAATGCCGACGGCAGCGCGCGCGTATTGCCCGCGGACGACCTGAACTCCCGGCAAATAATCCCCCCGAGCGGATTTGAACGCAATGAAATGTTCCTGGCGGAAATGGCGGACTTTATCCGCCTGTGCCGGGGTGAGCATTTTGAGTACTGTTCGTTGGAGGACGGCATCCGCGTCCAGCAAATTGTGGCGGCGGTCCGGCAGTCCCACGCGCAGGATGGCCAGCGCGTCAGCCTGGCATGAAAGCGGAAGGCGCCCTGGTGGTAAAATCTAAACGGAAATTCACGGGATTTATATAAAAAATGGAACAAAACATCCTGAATAAATTCGACATGAGCGGGCGAACGGTGCTGGTAACCGGCGCGGGCGGCCTCTTAGGCAAACAGTTTTCCTTGGCGCTGGCACAGGCTGGCGCGAACATGGTGCTGGCGGACCTGGCGGAAGACCAGGCGCAGGCGCAAGCGGAATATATCCGCTCGCTGGGCCTAAGCGCGGAAGCTGTGCGCGTGGATGTGATTGACCCGATCTCCACGCGGGCGATGGTTGCCCGGACGCTGGAACGCTTTGGACGCCTGGATGTGCTGATTAACAGCGCGGCGATGGACCCGAAATTTGACCCGCAGCATGAAGGGCAGCAAGCCGCCAACGCCTTTGAAACCTATTCCCTCGACAACTGGCGCAAGGCTCTGGACGTAAACCTCACGGGCATGTTCCTGGCATCCCAGGCAGCGGTGGAGCCAATGCTTGCGCAGGGCGCCGGCGTGATTGTGAACATCTGCTCGACCTACGGCTTAAACGGACCGGACCAGCGCATCTACGAGCGCCCGGACGGCAGCCGCTCCTTCAAGCCGGTCTATTATTCCGTCACCAAAGCCGGTGTTCTGGGCTTCACGCGCTATCTGGCGGCTTATTACGCCGGCAAGAACATCCGCGTGAACGCGCTTACGCCCGGCGGCGTGTATAACGGGCACGACGAACAATTTACCCGGTCCTATTCTGCCAAAACTATCCTGGGCAGGATGGCGAACCTGGATGAAATGAGCGCGGCGATGCTCTTTCTGGCGTCGGACGCGTCTTCTTACATGACCGGCAGCAACCTGGTGGTCGATGGAGGCTGGACGGCATGGTAAGGCAGCCCGAAGTGTTGGCGCTCATCCCTGCTCGCGGTGGTTCCAAGGGCATTCCGCGCAAAAACATCCGCGATTTTGCCGGCGCGCCCCTGATTGCCTGGAGTATTGCTGCTGCTTTGCGCGCTGAAGCGGTTACGCGCGTGATTGTCTCCACGGATGATGAGGAAATCGCGGCGGTGGCGCGCGAGTGGGGCGCGGAAACGCCCTTTTTGCGCCCGGCGGACCTGGCACAGGATGACACCACCGATTACCCGGTTTTTCGGCAAGCCCTGGACTGGCTGGCTGCGCACGAGGATTACCATCCGGACGTGGTGGTGCAGCTGCGGCCGACCTCGCCGGTGCGCCCCCTCCACTGCGTGGATGAAGCGGTCAGCCTGCTGCTGGCGCACCCTTCCGCGGACTGCGTGCGTGGGGTGGTGCCTTCCGGGCAGAACCCCTTCAAAATGTGGAAGGTTGACCCCGAAAGCGGGCGCATGCTGCCGCTGCTGGAAGTGGAAGGCGTCGCCGAACCCTACAACGCCCCCCGCCAGAGCCTGCCCAGAACCTATTGGCAGACCGGGCACATTGACGCCATCCGCGCCAGCACGATACTGGAAAAAGGCTCGCTGACAGGCGGCGAAATCTTACCGCTGATGATTGACCCGCGCTACACCGCGGACATCGACACGCCTGCCGATTGGGAGCGCTGCGAGCGCCTGCTGCAGGACCCGCAAATCCAGGCGGTGGATCCGCTGGTCAACCGGCGCCCATTCCCCGCCCGCGTCAGCCTGCTGCTGATGGACTTTGATGGGGTCCTGAGCGACGACCTGGTGCTGACCGACCAGGATGGGCGCGAATCGGTGCGCTGCAGCCGTTCGGACGGCTTTGGACTGAGCCTGCTGCGCGAAAACACGGATATTCAGGCGGCGGTGCTCTCCCGCGAGGAAAACCCGGTGGTCAGCGCGCGCTGCCGAAAACTGAAGCTTGAAGTTTTTCAGGGCGTCCGGCAAAAAGACCAGGCACTGAAAGACTTAATCCAGGCGCACGGTTGGAACCCGGCGGAAATCCTGTATGTCGGCAACGACCTGCCCGACCTGGCGGTTCTACCCCTGGTCGGCTGTTTTGCCGCCCCTGCCGACGCGCATCCGGACCTTTTGCGCCGGGCGGACCTCATCCTCAAACATCGGGGCGGGCGCGGCGCAGTGCGCGAACTGTGCGAACGCTTGCTTTTGAACCCACACCACAAAAACCTGGAGATACTATGAACCGCGAAGTGACAATTGGAAACCGTAAGGTCGGGGACGGGCACCCGGCATTTATCATTGCGGAAATTGGAATTAACCACAACGGCAGCCTGGAATTTGCCAAACAGATGATCCTCGCCGCGCATCAAGCCGGCGTGGACGCGGTGAAATTCCAGAAGCGCACCCCCGAACTGTGCGTACCGGAACACCAGCGCAGTCAGATGCGCGACACCCCCTGGGGTTACATCAGCTACCTGGACTACCGCTACAAAGTGGAGTTCGGGCAGGAAGATTACCAGGAGATTGACCGCTACTGCAAAGAGTTGGGCATCACCTGGCTGGCTTCCTCCTGGGATATCCCTTCCGTAGAGTTTATGGAGCAGTTTAATCCGCCCGCGCACAAAATCCCTTCCGCGCTGTTGACCGATCACGCCCTCCTGCGTGCCTACCGCGCTACCGGGCGCCCGCTGATCCTCTCCACGGGTATGTCCACCCTGGAAGAAATTAAGGAATCGGTCGCGCTGGTCGGCGAGGAGAATCTCATCCTGTGCCACACCACCAGCAGCTACCCCTGCCCTCCCGATGAGCTCAACCTGCGCATGATCCAGACCCTGCGCGGAATGTTCAGCTGCCCGATCGGCTATTCCGGTCATGAGGTCGGCCTGGTGCCTTCCGCAGTGGCGGTTGCCCTGGGCGCCTGCCTGGTGGAACGCCACATCACGCTGGACCGCGCCATGTGGGGCAGCGACCAATCGGCTTCCGTAGAACCGCAAGGCATCGAGCACCTGGTGAAGTACATCCGCGTCACCGAACAGGCGCTTGGCGATGGTGTCAAACATGTCTATGAAAGCGAACAATCATCCCTGAGCAAGCTCAGACGCTTCAGTCAGTAGGTATGACAGCTAAAAATCTTGTCGACCGCGCGCGCAGACGCCTTACGCTCACCCGCGCGCACCTTCTCAACGACCAGCGCGCACGCCGAATGGCGGAGCTTGTGGCAGCCCAAGCCCCGGAACCCGCGCGGGCGCCTGTGGTCTTCTTTAACGCCAGCACGCGCCTTTCCGGGATAAGCCTGAATGCCGCTTTTAGCATGCTGACCGGCTGGTCCCTGCGCCTGCAGGGCGTTCCGGTTGTCAATTTCGTCTGTCAGCGCGGCATGACCCAGTGCGTTTTGGGCACCGACCGCGGCGAACCCCCCAAAGCCCCGCCCTGCGTGAGCTGTATGCGCCAGTCGCGCGCGCTGTATCACGGCGGCAAGAATGTTTCATTTAGCTTCCAGCCGGACGCCGCCCTCGATAAAGCGCTGGAAGGCTTGGATCTGGCGGGTTTGAGCGCGTTTAGCTGGAAAGGTATGCCGCTGGGCGAGCTGGTGTTGCCCAGCGCGCGCTGGATCCTGCGCCGGCACCACCTGCAGGAAGATTCGACCACCCTGCGGATCCTGAGGGAATACATCCGCTCCGCCTGGTCGCTAAGCGGGCGTTTCAGCAAACTCTTGGACGAGGTGAAACCTGCCGCGCTGGTTGTCTTCAACGGCATGCAGTACCCCGAAGCCGCCGCGCGTTGGGTTGCGCGCCAGAAGGGGCTGCCGGTCTACTCCCATGAGGTTGGTCTGCGCCCCATGAGCGCATTCTTCACCCCCGGGGATGCTACGGCGTACCCGCTGGTGCTCCCGGAGAGTTTTGAACTGAACGAAGCCCAGAATGCCAGGTTGGACGCCTACCTGCAGAACCGCTTTAAAGGCAACTTCATCATGGCAGGGGTGCGTTTTTGGCCGGAGATGAGCGCGTTGGACCCTGAGTTCCTTGCGCTGGCCGCAGGCTTTAAGCAGCTTGTGCCGGTCTTTACCAATGTGATTTTTGATACCAGCCAACCGCATGCCAACCTGCTGTATGAGGACATGTTCACCTGGTTGGATGATGTGCTGGAAACCGCGCGGGCGCACCCGGACACGCTGTTTGTCATTCGCGCGCACCCGGACGAAGCGCGCAAAGGCAAAGCCAGCGAGGAATCGGTGGCGGAATGGGCGCAGCGCCGGCGGGTGGAACAGTTCCCGAACGTCCGCTTCATCCGCCCGGAAACTTACATCAGCTCATACGACCTGATCCGCATGGCGAAGTTCGTCATGATTTACAATTCAACCATCGGATTGGAAGCGTCCATTCTGGGAGCGCTGGTGCTGGCTGCCGGGCGTTCGCGCTACAGCCAGGCAGACACTGTGAATTTTCCGCACAGCCGGCAGGAATACCAGCGCGAGCTTGAAGCGCTGCTGGTCGCGCCGGAGGTACGCGCCCCGGAACGCTACCGGCAGAACGCTCGCCGCTTTTTGTACTACCAGTTGTACCGCTCCTCCCTGCCCTTCGATGCGTTCCTCGCGGAAGACCAGGTCTGGGCGGGCTACGTGCGCCTGAAAGAATTCGACTGGAGCGCGCTGCTGCCAGAGAACTCCCCGACGATGCGTGTTATCTCGGATGGGCTGCTGGGCGGCGGAGATTTCCTGTTGAAGGAGGATTAGATGAGCCTGGATAAAATTGTTGCGCTGGTGCCCATGCGGCATGCTTCCGTGCGCGTGCCCGGGAAAAACTACCGCCCCATCGCGGGCAAACCGCTCTACCACCACATTCTGGAAACGCTGCTGGCCTGCCCGGAAATCTCACAAGTCGTTGTGGATACGGACAGCCCGGTGATTCTGGAAGGCCTGGCCAGGGACTTCCCGACGGTGACCGCGCTTTTACGCCCTGAACACCTGCGCGCGGATACCATCCCCACCAACGAGATTTTGATGCACGATACCGCGCAGGCGCCCGCCGACCTCTATCTGCAGACGCACAGCACCAATCCGCTGCTGCGCGCGCAGACCGTTTCCGCGGCTATCCGCGCTCTTCAAGAGGTTTACCCGGCTTACGACTCGCTCTTTGGCGTGACCAGGCTGCAGACCCGCCTGTGGGACGAACTGGGCAGGGCTATCAACCATAACCCGGCCGTGCTGCTGCGCACCCAGGACCTGCCGCCTGTGTACGAAGAAAACTCCTGCATCTACCTCTTCACGCGCGAAACCTTGGCCCAAAAGCGCAACCGCCTGGGCGAGCGCCCGCTCATGTTCGAAATCCCGGCAGAGGAAGCCTGGGATATCGACGAAGAAATTGATTTTACCGTGGCGGATGTGCTGCTCCGCGCGCGAAAGGAAACAAAATGAAAGACGTTCTGATTTCCGCCCCGTATATGCTGCCCTTCATGCAGCGTTTCACGCCGGTTCTGGAGCAGCTTGGTATGCGCGTGATTATCCCGGAGGTGCATGAACGCCTTTCAGAGGAAGAACTGCTGGCGTATGCCGGTCAGTTTGATGGGACCATCTGCGGCGATGACCGCTACACGCGCCGCGTCATCCAGGCTTGCCAGCCGCGCCTGAAAGTCATCTCCAAGTGGGGCACCGGCATCGATTCCATCGACCAGGACGCCGCGGCGGAATTCGGCGTCAGCGTGCGCAACACGCCCAACGCCTTTACGGTGCCTGTCGCGGAGAGCGTGCTTGGTTATATGCTCAACTTTGCGCGCCGCCTTGGCGCGATGGACAGCGCGATGAAAGCCGGGGAATGGAAAAAGATACCCGGCTACACGCTCAGCGAAAAGACCCTGGGCGTGGTCGGCGTGGGGAACGTGGGCAAAGCCGTCCTGCGCCGCGCCCGCGCATTCGGGATGAAACTGCTTGGCAACGATATCGTCGAAATAGCCCCGGATTTTTTGTTGGAAAACAGCGTGGAATCCGTCTCGCTGCGCGAGCTGCTGGAGCGGGCGGATTTTATCAGCCTGAACTGCTCGCTCACCCCGTCGTCATTTCATCTGATGAACGCAGACAGCTTTGGCTGGTGTAAACCCGGCGCGGTGCTGATTAACACTTCGCGCGGACCCGTGGTGGAGGAACCCGCCCTGGTGCGCGCGCTGCAGTCCGGCCGGTTGGCTGGCGCGGCGCTGGACGTCTTTGAGGTGGAACCCCTGCCCGCCGAGAGCCCGCTGCTTGGCATGGAGAACGTTTTGCTGGCGCCGCACAATTCCAACTCCAGCCCCTTCTATTGGGAACGCGTGCATTGGAACAGCATCCGCAACCTGGCGCTGGGTCTGGAAATTCCCGTCGGGGATATTGCCAGCATAAAGGCGCTGGAACAGCAGGCCTGAAAGGAAAGGGACGTATGACTGAACAGACACAACGCGTTGTCTTGATAACCGGCGCTGCCGGGGGCGTCGGGCAGGCCGCCGTAAACCATTTTTCCGCGCGGGGCTGGCGCGTCATCGGCGTGGACCGTAAAGACCGCCCCGCGGATTTCCCCGCGGAGGGGCTCTACCTGCAGACGGACATCGCCCTACCGGAAAACCTGGATATGATCTTCCGGGAGGCAGCCAACTTTACCCCAAAATTGGACGCGCTGGTGAACAACGCCGCGTATCAGATTGCCAAGCCGCTGGTGGAAACCACGGTGGAAGAATGGGACCTGGTGATGGCGTGCAATCTGCGCCCGGCTTTTTTAGGCGCCAAGCTGGGGCACGCCCTGCTGAAAGCCGCGGGCGGCGCGATTGTGAACGTCTCGTCCGTGCACGCGGTAGCCACCTCTGCCAGCATTGCCGCTTACGCGGCCAGTAAGGGCGGGGTGCTGGCGCTTACGCGCGCCGAAGCGATTGAATTCGCGCCTGACAATATCCGCGTGAACGCGGTGCTGCCCGGCGCGGTGGACACCCCCATGCTGCGGGCGGGCTTTAAGCGCGGTCACCTGGCGGCTGGCTCCGAAGAAGAACAGTTAGCTGCCCTGGCCCGCAAGACCGTCAACGGACGCGTGGCACAACCGGCTGAAATCGCTTCGGTGATTTACTTCCTGGCGGACAACACCCAGTCCAGCTTCATGACAGGCCAGGCCGTGGTAGTGGACGGCGGCGCGACCGCGCGCTTGAGCACGGAGTAGGCGCGCATGCCCGATAAAGCAGGTCTGAACCTCCCTCCGCGCCTGATGGATACTGCCCGCAGGCTGTATGATGGCGCGCGCAGGCTGCCCGAACTGCCCGCGGCGTATTTGCATCCCTGGCGGCGCGAGTCCATCCGCAAGCTGAACCTGCTGAAAGACGCGCACAAAGGCGAACGCTGCTTCTTGATAGGCAACGGGCCCAGCTTGAAGCGTACCGACCTTTCCCTTCTAAAGAACGAGGTTAGTTTTGGCTTCAACCGCATCTTTCTGGCGGCGGAAGAGCTGAACTTCACACCCTCGTGCCTTGTCTCGATCAATGACCTGGTCATCGAGCAGTCCGCGCAGGAATTTCGCGCGCTGGAGATGCCCAAGTTTTTTGCCTGGCGCTCGCACCAATGGGTCGGGATGGATGCCCACACCCACTACCTGTACACCAGCTACACCACGCCCAAATTCGCGCGCGACGTACGCGGGCGGGTGTGGGAAGGCGCCACGGTCACAAACGTCGCCCTGCAGCTGGCGTACTTCATGGGCTTCAGCACGGTTATTCTGGTTGGCGTGGATCACAGCTTTGCGACCAAGGGCACGCCCAACACTACCGTGCAGTCCGAGGGGGACGACCCCAACCACTTTTCGGCGGCATACTTTGGCAAAGGCTTCCGGTGGCAGCTGCCCGACCTGGAGACTTCGGAGTTGGCTTACCGCATGGCGCGCGAGGCGTATGAGTCCGACGGCCGGCAGGTGTTGGACGCGACCATCGGCGGCAGGCTGCAGGTTTTCCCCA
>ERZ1645187.4722-NODE-4722-length-10870-cov-4.142395_pt1 | contig 10870 bp, 8 predicted proteins | sample MGYA00575352_ERZ1645187 | MGnify/ENA primary metagenome ERZ1645187 (study PRJEB40837, sample SAMN11349314) | freshwater sediment metagenome | isolation source: river sediment | host: Sediment | place: India: Wazaribad , New Delhi | collected 2017-02-21 ...
GGGCTGCCTCCAGATGCTGCGGACCGCCGCTGCATTGCGCCAGTCCGGGCAGCGCTTCTTCCAGCCGGGCGAGGTAATCGTGACGCAGGAAGCTGTCGGCCACGATCAGGTGGTCGAACTCGGCATTGGCCAGCACCCAGGCCAGTTCCGGTGCCTGGTAGAGCGTGCTGAGCGGTCCCGCGATTGCTCCGATCCGGCCCGCAGCCAGCACCGCGACGACGAATTCCGGGCAAGGCGGGGCAAGAATCGCGATGCGCGAACCTTTGGAGATGCCACGTGCAAGCAGGGCGCGCGCGACTTTTGCCGATTGCTCGTTCAATTCGCGAAAAGTGATGCGCCGCCCTTCGCGCACCAGCGCCTCGGCATCGCCGTGGCGCTGCGTGAACTCTGCGATCAGCCCCGGGATGGTAGGGGTAAAATCGGGCTGCGGAATCATGGTCTCAGGCTATCCTCGCGCTTGGCTGCACAGTCCCCTTGCAAGGGCCGCAGCCTCCGAATAAACAGTTAGATGATATAAATGACCAAGTCCACCGGGAGACTCGCATGATTGCCGCGCCGCCGCCGCTCACCCCTCGTCCGGATCATGTGCCGGAGGAACTGGTGGTCGATCACGATTACGTGAACCTGGCCGGGATGGAGGAGCTGGGCGTCTATCGTGCGGCCAAACGCCTGCATGAAGGCCCTGACATCATCTGGTCGCCCCGCCACGGCGGCCACTGGATGGTAACCCGCGCGGAGGACGTGAAGTTCGTCCAGGAAAACTACGAGATCTTCAGCCACGAGGAATTCATGATCCCGCGCGTGCTGATGCCGTTCAAGCCGGTGCCGCTGGCAGTCGATCCGCCAAAGCACGCCCGCTACCGCGCGGTGCTCAATCCCGGTTTTACCCCCAGCAAGGTCGCGAAGATGCGCGACGAGGCGCGGGCGCTGACCATCGAACTGACCGAGGGGCTGAAGGGCGCCGGGAACTGCGAGTTCCTGAGCCAGTTCGCCCGGATCATGCCGGTGACGATGTTCCTGCGGATCGTCGACCTGCCGCTGGACCGCCGCGAGCAGTTCGTCGAATGGGGCCTGGCGATCATGTCCGCCTATGATCCGGACGAGCGCCGCAACGCCCAGATCCGGGTGCGCGAGTACCTCAAGGCCGTCCTGGACGAGCGCGAGGGCGGCGAGGGCGAAGACCTTCTGACCCGCGTCGCAGGCTGGCGCGGCAACCCCCGCTTCGAGAACGACGAGGAAACGCTGTCGATGGCCACCCTGCTGTTCGTCGGCGGGTTGGATACGGTGGCCTCTTCGCTGTCCTACATCGCCCACTACCTTGCCCAGCATCCTGAGCAGCAGCAGCGCCTGCGCGACGAGCCCGACATCATTCCGCGCGCCACCGAAGAATTCCTGCGCCGCTTCGGCCTGTCGAACACCGGGCGCATTCTGACCCGCGATTTCGAATACAAGGGCGTCCACTTCAAGAAGGACGAAATGATCATGGTCCCCAACAACCTGTCGGGGATCGACGAGCGGCGCTATCCCGATCCCTTCACGGTCGATTTCGACCGCGGAACCACGCCGCAGGATCACAACACGTTCGGCAATGGCCCGCACAAATGCATCGGCGCCCCGCTGGCCCGCGCCGAGATCGAGGTGTTCCTGCAGGAATTCGTCGGGCGGATGCCTACATTCCGGCTCGATCCCGACCGGCGCAATGTCGAGCATTGCGGATCGGTTCCGGGCTTCGACGAGCTCTACCTGCGCTGGGACTGATCGCGGCTCAATCCGCGGCGGGGACTATCGCCTCGCTGCGGTAAAGCGCCTCGACCTCATCTGCGCGCCCGCGCAGCACTTCGCGCTGGTTGATGTAGCCCTTGTCGGCGATCTCGTCGCCGCTCGGCGGGGCGACCAGCAGGCGCAGCGCAGCCACGCGGCGGGATTGCCCCCCGGCCGAGGCATTGTAGCGCGCCAGCCGCTGGGCAACGTGGGCCTGGATCGCCGGGTGCGCGGCAAGCTCTGTCGGATCGCCTTCGCTGCCCGCAATCCGGCGCGCGTCGGCCAGCCGCATCCAGGCAAGCGCCCGCACGTCCATCCGCCCTTCGCCCGCGATCACCGCATCCTGCAGCAGTGGATCGAGCGCGTCGAGCAGCGCCATCCGCAACGCGCCGACATGGACCCAGGTGCCTGACAGGAGCTTGAAGTTCTCGGTCACCCGGCCATCGAACTCGAGGCCGAGTTCCGGCCGCTCCGGATCGACCAGCTTCGCGGCATCGCCGGTGCGGTAGAATCCCTCTTCGTCGAAGGCGGCGGCGGTGGCCTCGTGATTGCCGAGGTAGCCGGGGGTCACGGTCAGCCCCTTGATGCGGATTTCGAATTTGTCTCCCACCGGCGCGAGTTTCAGGACGTTGCCCGCAAATGGCAAGCCGATCGGCCCGGTGCGCTCCAGCGGCCACGAGGCGATGGTCGCGCCCTGGGTTTCGGTGGTGCCGTACTTGGTGATGATCGGAATCCGCTTGCCGGTGGCCTCGACCGCTAGTGCCTGGAGGCGGCGGAACAGGTCCTCCGACAGCCCGGCCGAGGCATAGGACAGGAACCGCAGCCTTGCGAAGAAATGGTCACGCAGTCCGGCGTCGGCCTCCATCGCGGTGACCAGTTCGGAGAAGAAGATCGGAGTGGAATTGTACTCGTGAAGGGAAATTTCGCGCAGGTTGCGGATCGTCTCCGCGAACTGCCCAGGCAGCGGACGGCCATCGTCGATGTAGAAACAGGCGGCCTCGTTGTAGATGTCTGCCGGAAGGGTGTTGTTGCCGCCGACATGGCTCCACGGCACCCATGATAGATAGGCCTTGGCCTCGCTCTCGCCATCGTGGGCGTCGTACATCGCTTCATGCTGGGCAACGATGCCGGTCAGGATCCGCTGGGTCTGGATCACACCCTTGGGCTTGCCGGTGGAACCGGAGGTGAAGATCGTCTTGGCGTGGGTGTCGGGCGTGATCGCGGCAATCGAGGCATCGACTGCAGGCGTAGGCAAGGTTGCCAGCAGGTCCGACAGGGCCAGCGTTTCGCCATCGGGTGCGGCTTCGTCGGTAACCAGGATCAGGTCATGGTCCTCGGCCAGTGCGCGCATGGCGGGGAGGTAGGTGCGCCAGTCGTCGGCATAGACCAGCCGGGGGCGGCAGATGTCCGCGCAGTGGTGAAGCCGCGCGAAAGTTCCGCCAGCCAGCGAATAGTTGACCGAAACGGGCGTATAGGGCGCGCGCGCCATCTGCGCCGCAAGGTTCACCAGCAGGTGTTCCGGTGCACCGCCGGAAAGGACCATCACCGAGGCATCGGGACCGATTCCCCGGTCGATCAGCGCCTGGGTGAGTGCGCGGCTCTTCACCAGCGCTTCGCCAAAGGTAAGCCGCTGCCACTCGCCGCGTGTCCCATCCGCCAGCAGTTCGCGGCGGGCGACCAGCGGCCGTTCGGGAAAGCGGGTGGCGCGGTCGATGAACAGGTGAGGGATCGAGGGCCAAAGCTCCGGCAGGGTGTAGCCGGGGGTGATCAGCAGCGAACCATCGGCGCGGCGCTCGAACGTGCAGCCGTGCGGGGCGAAGGGCAGAGGTGCGTATTCCACCACAACCCGATGCGATAAGGCGCCCGCGCGATCAAGCCGCTTCGAGCAGCTTTTTCAGTTCCGGTTGGCTGGGCTTCATCGAAGGGGTGCGCGGGAAATCGGCCAGCTTGAGCAGCTTGGTCGGCACCTGGTAGGCGGTCAGCCGTTCGCGCAGGAAGGCACGCAGTTCTTCCTCGCTGACCGACTGGCCCGACTTCACCCGGTAACCTGCGGCCGGAACCTGGCCCAGTCGCGGGTCGGACAGGGCGACGACGCAGGCTTCCAGAACGGCAGGGTGGGATTCGATTGCCTTCACCACATCGTCCGGAATGATCTTGAAGCCGCCGCGAATGATCGCGTTGTCGGCACGGCCCAGGATCCAGAGGAACTGCTCCTCGTCCATCCGGGCAAGGTCGGTGGTGCGTACCCATGACTTGCCATCGCCCAGGTGGCTGGCGCGCAGCTCCAGCAGGCCCTTTTCACCATAGGGCAGCGGCTCGCCGGTTTCCGGATCGACGATCCGCCCCTCGATCCCCGGGTTCATCTTGCCGACGCTGCCACGCCGATCCTTGCCGGACTTGCGGAAGTCGCCCAGCGTCCAGCCCGCGACGCCGCCCGCGAATTCGGTGGCGCCATAGTTCTGTAGCACCGGAATGCCGAAATGTTCATAGAACTGGTCGGCCAGATCCGGATCGAGCGGGGCGGTCGAGGTGCGGAAGGCGACCAGGCTCGAAAGTGCCTCCTTCGGGACCTTCGCATCGAGGATCATCCGCAGAGCGGAGGGCGGAGCGCCGGCCACCTTCGGCTTGTGACGCTGCACCGCATCGACGAATTCCTCCACCCGGAAGCGGTCGAGCATGCAGGCCTTGCGGCCAGCGGAGAGAGTGACGAACAGGCCGAAGATCCCGCCAATGTGCGAGAATGGCGTGTTGGAGATCGTCACCGCGCTGGACAGGCGGGGGGGCGCTTCGACGTCCCGGTTTTCGAACACGGCGGCTTCCAGCACCATCCGCGCGAAATTCTTCGCCTTCAGCGGCACCCGCTTGGGCGTGCCGGTGGTGCCGCTGGTCAGCATCTCGATCCCGACGCCTTCGGCATCGCGGCGGAAATCGCTGCCGGTCATCTCCAGGATCACGCGCGCGGGATGGGCGGTGTCGCCGGTAATCTCGATCCCCAGTGCGCCGCTGGCCTTGACCGCTTCGAACACGGCCTGGCGCTGCCAATCCTGGCTTTCGGCGATCACCACCGGGGTCTTCAGCGTGGCGATGTCGTTCACCAGCTTGTCATCGGGCAGCGCGGGGTTGAGCGTGACGACGCAGCGGTCCGAGGTGATGATGGCGATGATCGTCGCCGCGATCTGCGGCGTGTTGCGCAGAATTCCGCCGATCCGGGTGCCGGTGCCGATGCCGTTGGCAGCAAGGATTCCCTCGATCGCCTCGACGATGCCCGAAAGCTCACCCCAGGTGTGCCACTGCTGCTTGTATTCAAGGGCGGGTGCTTGCGGATCAATCGCCATGACCTGGCGGACGATCGTGTTGAGATTGGCCATGCTGCCCGCTTCCTTACGAGTCTGCTGAATTAAATGTATATCGGATTTATATGTATGTAGGATTGCAAAGGCAAGCCCCGATCAGGAGATCAGGAAGCCGCCGTCCAGCGGCAGCGTCTGTCCGGTAATGAACCGCCCGGCGGGGGAGGCGAGGTAGAGGATCGCGGTGGCGACATCCTCGGCGCTGCCTATGCCAAGCATCAGACGGCCCGGCTCGGTCGCCGGGCCGCCCAGCCTGTCCCTGTCCGCCGGGGGATCGCCGACCGGCACCGCGCCGGGTAGCACGGCGTTGATGCGGATGCCGTCTTCCGCGTGATCAAGCGCGGCGGCGCGGACGAGGCCGTTGAGGCCCGCCTTGGATGCGCCATAGGCGCCGTTGCCCTTCAGCACCGGGTGGACCGATCCCATGGTTGAAACGGCGATGATCGTTCCGCCGCCCTGCCGTTGCATGGTCGGGATCGCTTCTCGAAAGGCCAGGAAGGCCCCGCGCAGGTTGGCGTCGTGGACCGCGTCCCACTGGGCAAGAGTCATCGTCGGCAGCGCATAGGTGCCGATCCGGGTGGTGGCATAGACCAGCACGTCCAGCCTGCCATGCCGGGCGAGGAAGCCGGCAAAGGCATCCGCCATCGCCGTTTCATCGGCAGCGACGCCCATCACCTCGGCCTCGGCGCCCGCTTCGCGCAGCAGTGCTGCGGTTGCCTCGCCGATCGGGGTGGCGCCAATGATCAGCGCTTTCTGGCCGGGTACTGCGTAAAGTCTCTCAAGGCTCATTTGCCGTTCCTGATGAAATCCGCCGCGCGTTCGGCGATCATGATGGTAGGAGCATTGGTGTTGGCGGAAACCGGCTCTGGCATGACCGAGGCATCGATCACGCGCAGCCCCGCAATGCCCCGCACCCTGAGCTGCGGGTCGAGCACGGCCATGGCATCGCCATCCGGCCCCATCCGGCAGGTGCCGACCGCGTGGTAGCCGATCCCGCCGAAGGTGCGGACATAGGCTACCCATTCCTCGTCAGTGGTAGGCATGGGATCCGGTCGCAGGGTGCGGGTGATGATGCTGGCGAGCGCCGGGGACTGGCAAACCTGCTCGACGATCTTGAGGCCCTTGACCAGCTTGTCGACATCGCTCTGCGCGCCTTGCAGGCGGTGGTCGATCACCGGAGCATCGGCGGGATCGGCGCTGCGCAGGCGGATTTCACCCCGGCTCTGCGGGCGGGCGACATGGAACCCGAACGAGAACGAGGGCCGCTGCTCCACCTCCGCCTTGCCGGTGGCCGGGTTGAAATTGACCGCGACGGGCAGCATCGAGAGGATGATGTCGGGATCGGGCAGGCCGGGATCGGTGCGGAACGCCGCCATCACCTGCACCGCCGGGGTGGTCAGCATGCCGCGCTTGAACAGCAGGTAGTTCAGCAGGTGCCGCGCGAGGTGGAACGGACCAAGCTGCGCGCTCATTGTCGGAATGCTGACGAACTTGGCGATCGAGATCGAATTGTGTTCGCGCAGGTTCTGGCCGACGCCCGGCAGGTTGGCGGCGACTGGGATGCCGTGCTGCGCCAGATGTGCGGCGGGGCCGATGCCCGAACGCATCAGCAGCGCCGGGGAAAGCATGGTGCCCGCACAGACCAGCACCTCGCGCCGCGCCGCGATGGCGCACCGTTGCCCTTCTCGGCGCAGTTCCACGCCAGTGGCGCGGCCATTCTCGATCACCACCCGCTCCACCTCGGCCCGGGTCAGGACGGTCAGGTTGGGGCGGCCGCGCGCCGGCTCCAGATAGCCGCGTGCGGTGGAACTGCGCTGTCCGTCCTTCTGGGTCGCGTAGATGCGGTAGACGCCGTTCTGGCTGCCGTCGCAGTAATCCTCATTGAGCGGAATGCCGGCCTGAACGAAGGCGTCGATCACGTGCTGGCCGATCGGCTGCTGGTCCTGGATCGGGGAGACGTCCTGCTGGCCGTGGCTGCCATGCGTCTGCGACGGGGGGCCGTGGAACTTCTCGGACTTGAGGAAATAGGGGAAGATCGCGTCATAGCCCCAGCCGGTGCAGCCCATCCGCTCCCAGGCGTCATAGTCGGACCGCTCGCCGCGCATGTAGACCTGGCCGTTGATCGCCGAACTTCCGCCCAGCGCCTTGCCCGCCGCCCACTGCATCCGGCGCCCGCCGATGCTGGGGTCGGGCTCGGTGGGCAGGCACCAGTCGAACCCGGGATGGCCCATCAGCTTGGCTGTGCCGGCGGGCATCTTGACCAGAAAGTCCTGCCCTTCGCCTCCAGCCTCGAGCAGCACGACCCGGACGGTCGGGTCCTCGCTCAGTCGCGCCGCGAGCACGCAGCCCGCGCTGCCCCCGCCGACGATCACATAGTCTGCGCTGTCGTCCATTCCCGGTCCCTTCAGCGCAGGTGCAGCAGCACTTGCTTGATCTGCATGAATTCCTCCAGCCCCGGCCGCCCGCCTTCGCGTCCGAAGCCGCTCTGCTTGACACCACCGAACGGCTGGTTGGGCGCCATCGGCAGCATCCCGTTGACCGCCACCGCCCCGGCCTGAAGCTCGGCCGCGACCGTGTGGGCGCGGGTGAGGTCGCGGGTGTGGAGATAGGCCCCGAGGCCAAAGCGCGAATCGTTGGCCATGGCCACGGCATCGGTGTCTTGTTCGAACTTCACGATCGACAGCACGGGGCCGAACACCTCCTCGCGCGCGACATGGCTGTCATGGGCCACTCCGGCGAACACGGTCGGCTCGACGAAGCTGCCCGCCGCCAGATCGCCCTGGCCGCGCCGCCCGCCAGTGACCAGCTTCCCGCCGCTTTCGGCCTTGGCGCGCTCGATGACGCCCATGATCCGCTGCGCCGCCGCCTCGTTGATCACCGGGCCGATCACGGTCGAACGGTCGAGCGGGTCGCCAAGCGTGAAGTGCTGCGCGGCGGCTCGCACCCGTTCGACGAACTCGTCGAACACCGAGGCATGGACATAGGCCCGCGTCGGCAGGACACAGCCTTGCCCCGCCAGCGGCACCAGGCTGCAGGTCGCGGCCATGCTCGCGGCGACATCCAGGTCAGCGTCGGCAAACACCAAGTTGGCGCTCTTGCCGCCCAGTTCCAGTGCCACCGGCTTCAGGTGTTCGGCTGCCGTGCGCATCACCGCCTTGGCCACGATGTCACCGCCGGTGAAGCTGATCTTGCCGACCGCGGGGTGCGCGATCAACGCCTCGCCTGCTTCGGCGTCACCGGGGACCACGTTCAGTACCCCGGCCGGAATGCCCGCCTCCAGCGCCAGTTCGCCGAACCGCAGCGCAACGAAGGGCGTCATCGTTGGCGGCTTGAGGATCACCGCGTTGCCCGCCGCCAGCGCCAGCACCACGGTCATGGTGATCGCCACCAGCGGCGAATTCCATGGGATGATCACGCCGATGACGCCAATCGGTTCATGCCTGGAATAGGCTAGGCCCTTGATGCCGAACGGCTCGCTCAGCGTGCCTTCCACCTTATCGGCCCAGCCCGCGTAATAGCGGATCCACGACAGGGCGAGGGCCGAGCCGTTGCTGGAAATGGGCGTACCGCATTCCAGCGCCGCCATGTGGAGCAGGGCGGCGGTTTCTGCCTCCACCAGATCGGCCAGCTTCAGCAGGCAATCGCGGCGCTTTTCCGGACCCAGTTCCGCCCAGGCGCGCTGCCCGGCAATCGCGGCGCGGGCGGCGCCGTCGATTTCGGCGCCGCCGCAGACCAGCACGGCAGCCTGCGCCTTGCCGGTAGCGGGGTTGATGTGGTCGCGCGTGCCAAGGCTGGTGACGGCGGGGCGCTCGGCGCCGATCAGCGGGCGGTTCGAGGAAAGCAGATCGGTCATCGCATCAGCCCTTTGTGAAGCCGGCATCGACCAGCAGTTCCGCGCCGGTGATGTAGCTGGCGGCATCGCTGGCGAGGAACAGGACCGCGCGGGCCATCTCGATCGGATCGGCGGCGCGGCCGAACAGCGAGCGTCCGGGGATCAGCGCCGGACCGGCAATCGCCGGTCCTCCGGCCGCTGCTGCGGCGCGCATCTTGTCCGGACCCGGCGTCTTCATGCCGCCCGGCAGAACGGAGTTCACGCGAATATTGTCCGCTGCGAACTCGACGGCGGCCAGCCGGGTGATCGCATCGACCCCCGCCTTGGCCGAATCGTAGTGCATGTTGGGGAAGATCGTCGGGTGCTGGGCGCTCATCGAGGAGATGTTGACCACCGACCCGCCGCCGCGCCCGCGCATCTGCTTCACGGCCTCGCGCAGGCACAGGAAGCTGCCCCGGGTGCAGACCGCGTGCATGATGTCCCATTCCGCGACGGACATATCCATTGTGCTGGCCTTGCCGCGATAGGCGGCGTTGTTGACCAGCACGTCGACCCCGCCGAACCGCTTTGCCGCTGCTGCAAAGCCGGCCTGGACAGCGGTTTCGTCGGACACGTCCATCGCCACGCCCAGCGTCGCCCCGCGCGTCGAGAGTTCCTCTGCCGTGGCTTTCGCCGCGTCCCCGTTGAGATCGGCCACGACCACCGATGCGCCGACATCGAGAAACAGTTCGCAGATCGAGCGGCCCAGCCCCTGCGCCGCGCCGGTCACCAGCGCGACCTTTCCGGTCAGGGTAAACGGGGCGAGAGCATTTGCAGTATTGGTCATCGGTTTAACCTTCTTCAGAACATCGGGCCGTCGAGCACGTGGGCGCAGCAGGCGTTCTCGCGTTCGAGCTGGGCGGCAAGCTGGGCGCGCAGCGAGGCGCGCACGGCGGGGGAGATTGGAGCATCGAGCACTCGCTCGAACAGGCGCTTCCACGCATCGTCGCGCTCAGTCAGTGCGGCAACCGGGGTGTAGGCGGGCTCGGGATCGGCGGCGAGTGTCTCAACTTCGGCAGCCAGCGCGGCGGGCAGGCCTCCCGCGCGGGCGAGGGCGCCGAGCAGATCGCGCTTTTCCCGGCAGTCGGCGGCAAGCCACTCGCCCTCTGCCTCGATCCGCACGATCGTGTGGTTGATCAGCATTCGCACACACATCAGCGCGCTTTTCGCGTGGGGGCTGGTCACTTCCGGCATGACCAGCTCTTCAAGGTTCTGGACGCAGCCGCGCAGCACGTCCTGGGTGGAGGGGTTCATCGAATCACCCTTTCGCGAAACCGGCGAGCGCCGAGAGGTTGGCCTGTACGATCACCGGGTAGATGCAGCCCAGCGTAAGCAGCTGGACCCGGCGGTCGCGTCCGTTGTTGTAGTTCCTGAGGCCGCAATGCAGCGCGCAGGCTCCCTTGAAGCCCCAGAACCGGCGATACCAGTTCACCGCCTCCATGCTGACGGGGTGCGGCGCGACCTTGTTGTAATGATCCAGCGCGGACTGCTCGTCCCAGTATTTCGCGGTGGTGCCCATCGCCACGGCGAGGTCGAGCGCGGGATCGCCCAGGCTCGCACCCTCCCAGTCGCACATCCCGACGATCCGTCCGTCCTGCCAGATTTCCTCGCCGATGCCGTTGTTTTCCTTGCGCAGGACGATGCGCGCAGGGGCAGGGGGCGGATTGTCAAGCAACCAGCGGCCGATCTCACGCAGCGCCGGAAAGGGTTCCTGCGCATGGTGGTCCAGCATCTCGAGATGCCGCACCACATCTTCCCGTGCGCAATTGGCGGGATCGGACGGAACGACGAGGAAGCTGCCGAAACCCATCGCCTCCCAGTCGAGCGCATGGATCGCGGCGAGCTTTTCCATCTGCTCCTTCACCACGGCCACGCGCGCCGGAACCGC
>ERZ1645187.4723-NODE-4723-length-10868-cov-6.593175_pt1 | contig 10868 bp, 8 predicted proteins | sample MGYA00575352_ERZ1645187 | MGnify/ENA primary metagenome ERZ1645187 (study PRJEB40837, sample SAMN11349314) | freshwater sediment metagenome | isolation source: river sediment | host: Sediment | place: India: Wazaribad , New Delhi | collected 2017-02-21 ...
CACCGATCGGCCCGGTCACGACACCCGCTACGCGATCGACGCGACCAAGCTTGAGACGGAGCTCGGCTGGCGGGCCCAGGAAACCTTCGAGACCGGCATCGAAAAGACGGTTCGCTGGTACCTTGAGAACGAAACCTGGTGGCGACCGTTGCGCGAAAAGGTCTATGCCGGGGAACGTCTCGGTGTTCTTCCCGCGGAGAAGTGAACCGATGCGCATTGTCGTCACCGGCAAGACCGGTCAGGTCGTCACGGCCCTCCTCGAACGCGGCCTGGCCGTCGGCGTCGAAGTGGTCGCCGTCGGCCGACCGGACCTCGATCTCGCCGCGCCGACGGCTGCGCTCGAGGTCCTCACCGCGGCGAAGCCGGATCTGATCGTCTCGGCCGCGGCCTACACGGCGGTCGACAAGGCGGAGAGCGAGCGCGATCTCGCCTTCGCGATCAACGCCGGCGGGGCCGGCGCGGTGGCCGCCGCCGCCGCCGCGCTCGGCGTTCCGGTCGTTCATCTGTCGACCGACTACGTCTTCGACGGCAACAAGGCCGAGGCCTGGGTCGAGAGCGATCCGGTCGCTCCACTCGGCGTCTACGGTGCCTCCAAACTCGCCGGCGAGGAGGCCGTTCTGGCGTCCGGGGCACGCGCCGTCGTCCTCCGTGTCGCCTGGGTCTATGCCCCCTTCGGCGCCAATTTCGTGCGCACCATGCTGCGCCTGTCGGAGACGCGCGATCGGCTCGGCGTCGTCGCCGACCAGATCGGAACGCCGACGTCGGCCCTCGACATCGCCGACGGGGTGTTGAAGGTCGCGGGCAATCTCCTCGCCGCCCCGACCGACGGTCGCCTGGAGGGCGTCTTCCACATGGGGGCTGGCGGTCCGGCGGCGTCCTGGGCCGACTTCGCCGACGCGATCTTCGACGGGGCGGCGGCCCGCGGCGGCCGTCGACCGGTCGTCGATCGCATCGGCATCGCGGACTATCCGACCCCGGCGAAACGTCCGAAGCAGTCGCGGCTCGACTCGGCGAAGATCGCGGCCGTTCACGGAGTCGCGCTTCCCGATTGGCGGGCTTCGCTCGAGACCGTCCTCGACCGATTGCTCGGAGCCCGCTCCTCCTCTTCCCGAACGAGGACTTGAAATCATGAAGGGTATTATTCTGGCCGGCGGTGCCGGCAGGCGGCTTCACCCGATGACGCTCGGCACGTCGAAGCAGCTCATACCCGTCTACGACAAGCCGATGATCTACTATCCGCTGTCGGTGCTGATGCTCGCCGGGATCAGAGAGATTCTGATCATCTCGACGCCGCAGGACCTGCCGAACTTCGAGCGCCTGCTCGGTGACGGTTCCCAGTGGGGGGTCTCGCTCTCCTACCGCGTCCAGCCGAATCCCGCCGGCCTCGCCCAGGCCTATACGATCGGTGGCGACTTCGTCGCCGGCGGTCCGTCCTGTCTGATCCTCGGCGACAACATCTTCTACGGCGCCGGCCTACTGCGGCTGTTGCAGCGCGCCGGCGAACGCGGCGCCGGGGCGACCGTCTTCGCCTATCACGTGACGGACCCGGAACGCTACGGCGTGGTCGAATTCGACGCGACGATGAAGGCTCTGTCGATCGAGGAGAAGCCGGCGAAACCGAAGTCCAACTGGGCGGTGACCGGGCTCTATTTCTACGACGCGAAGGTGGTCGACATCGCCGCCGATCTGAAGCCGTCGGCTCGCGGCGAGCTTGAGATCACCGACGTCAATCGGGTCTATCTCGAACGAGGCGAGTTGTCGGTGGAAGTGATGGGGCGCGGTTACGCCTGGCTCGACACCGGAACGCCCGACAGCCTCATCGAGGCCGGCGAGTTCGTGAGAACCCTTGAGAAGCGGCAGGGCTTCAAAGTCGCCTGTCCCGAGGAGATCGCTCACCGTCAGGGGTTCATCGACTCCGCGAAGCTCGCGAGACTGGCGGACGCTCTCGGCAAGAGCACCTACGGCGCCTATCTGCGAACCCTGCTGTGACCGTGTCGCGACGCCGCCCGTCCGTCGAAGGGGCGCCGTCGTCTACCGCCCGACGCTCCGGCCGGCCATGATTGAAGACCGCCCCCTCTTCGTCGTTCCTGCGATCGATGGTGGAGGAAGCCTCGATCACCTCGGCGATCGTCTGGTCGAGATCCAGATCTCCGATCCCGACCGCCGGCTCGGCCGATGCGTCCGCATTGAGATCGCGCGGCGGGATCCGCACCGACCTTCGCCGATCCGCTCGGCTCGACCACCGCGGCTCCTGGCGCTTTCTCGGCTGGCTTCCCGAGGATCCGGCCGGACTTTCGATCACCGCTGGAGGTGCCGACGGAGCGTCGTCGGGCCGTCTGCCCGATCGTCGGTTCGGATCGACATCCCCGAGCCGCATCGGAGGAGGCCGCCGCCGCTCTTGCCGCCACGGCCGTCAACGTCTCGGTGGTGCGGCTGCCCCAATTGCACGACCCGGTCTCGCAAGGGCTGATCACGCCGATTGACGTGCTCCCCGTCTTTGGACCGCCCGGCTGGGAGATTTCCGGGGGTGTCTGCTCAGGGCGGAGCGGTTGCGTCTGAGCGATTCATCAGCTCGATCGGCGCTTTGTGGCCAATCGAGCTGTGGGGGCGGACCTCGTTGTAGTCTCTTCGCCAAGCCTCCAACTTGGCCCGGGCGTCGTCATTCATCATTTTTCGGCCTCTTCCTCGATGAAGCGCCCTCGCTTCTCCGGCGTGTCGACCGGATCATGGTCGAATAGCTCGGCCATCCCCCGATTCGATCCTGGCGCCCTTCAGTAGGACAGTGCCTTCGCCGTGGCGGCGGGGCCGGCGACCGTCTGAACGAGACCCAGGAACTTCTGGACGTTGGTCAGCGGCGCATTGGCAACGTAGATCATGTCCTTGTTCTGGACCGTGAACTTGCGGGCCAGGAAGTAGGTGTTCGTGTCACGCAGGTTGATGCGATAGACCACCGGCACCATCGCCTGTCCAGCCGCGATCGGGAAGTTCGGGTCGAGCTTGCGCGCGATCGCCGCCGGTTCGGAGCGCAGCAGGAACACGCCGGTCGCATCCGATTGATAGTCGAGCAGGCCACCGGCCTTGGCCACCGCCTCTTCCAGCGTGATACCGCGCGCGTCGAAGGTCACGACCGAATTGCGGCCGGTGGCGCCGAAGGCGGTGAAGGTTTGCGGATCGCGGACCAGCGTCAGCGTGTCGCCGGGGCGTACGTAGACGTTCTCTTCCGGATGGTCGAGCAGGATCTGCATCGGCACGCTGGCGGTGTGGCCGTCGCGCGAGAGTTTGACGAAGGTCTCGTGAACCGGTGCACGGATGCCCCCGGCCGTGGCGATCACTTCGAGCACCTTGTCGCCACGCGGCGACAGCGGCACGCGGGCTCCGTTGGCCACTTCGCCCGTCACCGTCGCGGTGTTGGAGAGATTGCGGCTGACGGTCACCAGCGCCTGCGGCTCGATCGCCTTGCTGACCAGTGCCGACACGATCTTGGCTTCGATCGCCGGCGGTGCGAACCCTGCCACCTTGATACGCCCGGCATAGGGAACAGTGATCGACCCGTCGCGCGACACGATCTGCTCGGGGATCGTCGCGGTATGCGAGCCCGGCGACCCGGCTGCGCTGATCGACGTCGAGAAGAGGCCACCGGCGGCGGCTTCCCAGATGGTCACCAACACGGCGTCGCCGACGCCGATCACCGGGGTCGGTGCGGGACGATAGTCGCCGAAACGGCTCCGGAAGGAGGGGTCGCCCTTCGTGGCCACGATCGCCGAGACGCGCGGATCGAGTTCCGTGACGAGATAGCCGTCGTGCTGATCGCTCGGGCGGGCGGAACTCTCGTCGACGACGGAACTGGCCGAAGGCCCCTGGCCGGGAAGGGCCGAACAGCCGACGAGACCAGTGACGATCAGAACCGAGGCCAGAAACTGGAACTTCAAACGCATCTGAGCCTCGTAACGCCGCACGATCGAATTCTGTCGCACGCTTCCATTAGTGATCGAATGTGACTTCTTTTCCGTCAGCGCCCCCGGTCCTGTCAAGGATGCTAGCCTCCGCCCTCGACGACTCTCGCGGGTCGTGGCCGCCGGGTGACACGTCGTCCGGGTCAGTCCCTGGCCGCGTCGCTCGTCTCCAGCCCCGGCAGGCCGCGTCCCGCCGCCAATGAGGCGGCGGCGACGAGACGTCGTGACGCGGCCGCCGCATCGGCGCGCGCCCGGGGGTCGTCGACGAGGCGCAGGATGGTCTCGATCCACACCTTGCGCCGATTGGGCAGGCGCGGCTCGGCGCTGCCGTCGGGCGCACCATAGGCCGACGATTCCGAGAAAATGCCCGCAGCGCCAAGTCGGACCACGTCGATTCGCTTAGTCCCCGCCCGCGTCTCGTTGGCGCGGCTTCTCAGTAGCGGCACCAGCGCGATGTCGGCGCCCTGCTGCGTCGTCCGCGCCAGAAACGCCTCCCACGACGAAGGCGACACTACGCGCACTCGCTCAAGTGCCGCCCAGATCGGTGCCGTCCGCTCGTCCGCCGTCACCTCGAACTGCACCTCTGGGCGCGCCCGCAGAACGGCCTCGATGATCGGCCGCAGAAACCGGTGCTCCTTCGTGTGCACCGCCGTGGCTTGATAGACGATCGACACCGCGCCCGAGTCGTCCGTGACACTCGCCTCGGCCGATCTCTGCCACAGTTCCTCTGGCGGCGCGGGCGGCAGAACCAGCGCCTGCGCCTGCGCCAGCGCCTCGGCGAGGGCCGGTGTCGAGACCCAGACCATGTCAAGATGCCGGTTGAGGCGGCGCAGCGGCCTCAGCGCCCAATGATAGAGGAAGAGCCGATAGCCGAGCTTCGCCTCCGATCCCGTGATGACCGCGCCGATGTCGTCGTCGGAGAAGAGGGCGACCCCCGCCAGTACCACCGAATGCCGCTCGATCCACGTCACCAGACGGCGCGTCGCATAGCGGCAGATGATCACCAGCGTGCCCACCGGCTCGATCGTGCCGAGATTGACGTCGCGAATGTCGACTATGCGTGCCGGCGGCATCCCCGCCGCGCGCAGGCGAGCCAGGAGATAATAGTCGATGGTCGGATTGGGTAGGCGGCCGAACACCACGACGCGAGTGATCGGGCGGCGCGGGAATGCCCCGCCGGTCACCGCCGGGCGCGGCAGCAAGCGCTCAAGCCCGAGCGCCGCTTTGCGCCCCTGGGCCCGCAGCCCCATCGCCATGCGCCGTCCCAGTATCTTCATGACGACCGCCTCGGCGAAAGATCTCGCGGGGTGGCCGATAGCACGAAGGCCTCGCCGACCAGCGACAGATTGGGGTTGTGGAAGGGATCCCGCGCCAGGACATCGGCCCAACGATCGTACATCACCGCTTCCTCGCGTGCGAACCGAGCCAGCTTCTCGGGCGTGTCGTCCGCCCCACGCGACACCGACTCCCGATGGATCAGCGTCGCCTCCGGCGTCCAGACGATGCGGAGGCCGAGGGCGCGAGCTTTCAGGCAATAGTCAACGTCGTTGAAGGCGACGGCCAGACCTGCCTCGTCCATACCACCAACCGCCTCCCAGAGCGATCGCCGCGTCAACAGACAGGCGGCGGTGACGCAGCCGACCTCGCGCCGCCGCGACAACAGGCCCCGGTCTTCACCGCCGTCGAGCGCGTAGAAATGGAACGTATGCCGCGCGATCGTCCCCGCCCCGAGCGTCACGCCGCCGTGCTGCACGAATCCGTCGGGAAACAACAGCCGTGCCCCGACGATGCCGACCTGCGGGTCAGAAAGCTCGGCGACCATTGCCCGGAGCCAGCCGTCGCAGATCGGCTCGATGTCGTTGTTGAGCAGCAGCAGGGTCTCGGCCCGGGTTGCGGCGACGCCGAGGTTGGTCAGATGGGCGAAGTTGAACGGCCCCGGTGCCGCGATCACCCGAATACGCGGCTCGCGCGTCCAGCGCTCGAACAGCGTCTGCGTCGCGACTTCGACACTGCCGTTGTCGACGATTACGATGTCGAGCGTCACGCCGTCGGTGTGATGGAGCAGCCCCTCGACGCAGGCCGCCAGCAGATCCGCCCGATCGCGCGTCGGAATGACAACGGCGACCTCCGGTCGGGCGTCGGCCGCGAGCTGAGGCGTGGAGGAGGGTAGGGGGGCGAGTGGCCGCTCGGGCTCGGCCCGATGTAGCAGCACGCGCGGAACATGCACCACCGAACGCCGCTCCGCCCCGGCGACCGTCAGAACCAGCACCTCGATCGGCGCGCCCGCGAGATCGAGCCCTTGCGGTAGCGCCGCCCGGCGGATCACCGCGCCGGCGAGGCTCATGCCTCCGGCCGCGATCAGCGGCGGGTTCCAAGCGGATTTGAAGGTCGGTGTGCCACGGGTCCCCGCTCGGTCGCGTCGATCCTCGTCGCCATAGACCACACGAACCTCGGGATCCCCGGCGAAAGGGTGCGCCAGATGCCAGAAAGCTCCCGGCGCCGGTCGCGCCCCCGCCGGCAGCCGCAGCCACAGATCGCCCGGCTCCGCCGCAGGCCACGTCGCGGGCGCTCCCACCTCGACCTCGATCACGTCCGGGTAGTCCAGCGCCGCGAGTGAGCCCCGCGTCTCGGCCACGGCCCGCGCGCTCCCCGGCTCGATGCTGACCAACAGACGCGGCGGATCGCTCCACGCCGCCGCGATCGCCACGGCCGCCCGCGCGTCCGCCTCGCCCTGAAGCTCCGCCCAGGCGCCATAGGGCGGCGCCGTGATCGCCCCGTCGAACAGGCGGGCGAAACGATAGGCGGCCCCCTTGGTATTGCCTGCGGCCAAAAGCCGCAGCACCCGCGACAGCGGCCCCGGCGCCTCGAGCGCGGCAATCAGGCCCATTTCCAGGTAGGAGATGCGGCGGATGCGAATCGAAGGGGCCTGCCCCTCCGTCGTAGCTCCAGCCTCCGGCATCAGCGCGATGGCACTGAGGTCTCGGGGAGTCCAGCCGATAAACCGGCCGCGCCCACGCCGATCGAGCAGGATCGGCCGCTCCAGCACCGCCGGTCTCCGTCCCTGCCGCCGAATGAGCACCACCGGTCGCCGCCCTAGTCGCCCGACCGGGTCGGCGATGCGGATCTTCACCAGCCGATCGGCGAACGCGGCGGCACAGCCAAAGGGAGTGACATCAAATACCGCGCCGCTGAAGTCGTCTTCATTCATCGGCTGGGTCTCCCGCCGTCCCTCATCCGAGCGCCGAGGCAGCGGCCCCGGAGATGCGTGGTGGCGGATCGACGAAGGCACCGGGTTCGTTGACCCGCCCCTCGATCACTCGCGCGGCGATTTCCTCGCAGGCGGCCCGGCGCCCGGCCGGATCGTAGAAGTCGCCCTTGATCTGGATCGTCCCGGCGAGAGCGATCACGAAGGCCGCCATCAGCTCGTCGTCGACCGGTTCCGGAGCGGTCCAGAACGTATCCATCCCGCCCTGATGCGTGAGGCCCGCCATGTCGTAGACCGCCGCTCCCAACACCAATGTCGGCTTGGACGCCCGTAAGCTGTGCAATCCGACCGTCGAGTTGACCAGCACCACACCACGCCCCCGTGTGAGCAATATCGAGAGATCGCCGCCGTCGATCACCTTGATGCGTCCGACGAGCCCGTGCAGTTCGGCGAGTTGAGCACAGACGCGATCCCAACGCTCGATACCGTTGTCGTGCGGATGCAGTTTGATCACCAGCCGATCACCCTGCGGGGCGTGTTGGGCGAAGGAGGTGAAGACCTCGTCGAGCATTTCCGACAGGTGACCGTAGTGTGAATTCGATCGGATCTGATGATCCGACTGCAGTTGCATTGCCAGTAGCCAGTAGGGTGCCGTGATTTCGTCGCGTAGAAAAGCTTCTGCCCGTCGGCGCAGCGGTCTGATGTGAAGCAGACGCGGCAGCCAAGCGAGATATTCGTGAAGGGGGTTGTAATAGGTCGATGACCGATAGCGGAAACGCCTGAGCGGCGCACCGAAGAAGTTGAGCAATGCCAGCATCACCTCGTGGAACGCCAGATCTGCGAAGCCATGGCGATAGCGCACCGCCAAGTCCGGGGGCGGGAGCTTCGCAGCGATGGCGCGGATCACCTCGGGGTCATTGGGGAAATGTGAGAAGGCGCCCATGCCGTCGCGTTCGAGCGTCAGCCAGTCCGGACGCAGATAGCCGTTCTCCACCGCATGACACTTGACGCCGAAGCGCGCTGCCACACGGGCCGCGACCACGTGATAGACCTGCCGATCCCCGTAGTAGAGAATGTCTGTGACCCCTTTGCGCCGGATCAGCGCCTTGAGGAAGTCACCCCAATCCTCGAAACGCCCGCCATAGGAGATCCCGCCGGGGCGCCGCCAGTAGGCCCGGTCGCCGAGCCCGAAATCGACCCGCACGATCCGAGCGCCGCGCCGCTCGCAGGCATTCGCCAGTTCCCACCACAGAGGTGACGCAGGTCCCTGCAGGAACAAGATCACCGGCCCGTTGGAGGTGGATTGCATCGTCGTGGTCACTCGTGCTTGAAACCGAAGGGCGCCTCGTTGGTTCTCCGGCGAATCGCCTAACCATTCCCGCCCGGCAGGTCAACCGGGAAGCGAGGAAAGCCCTCGGGGACATCCGGAAACCATCGGTGTCGCGCATGTCCGAATCCCAAACCGCTCTCCGTCGGCCGGCGGCCGAACCCGCCCGTCGCGTGGTTCTCTTCCTCGAAGGCCCGGCCTCGCCCTTCCTGCGCCGCGTCGCCGATCGTCTGGTCGACGCCGGGCACGGGGTGCGGCGGGTGAATTTCTGTCTCGGCGATGCGATCTATTGGTCGGTGATCACCGGCAGTCGGCTTCGCGAGCGCCGCCCCGCGCCCGCGGCCGACTGGTATCGCGGCCGGCAGGCCGATTGGCCGACGTTCCTCGCCGCTTACATGGCCGATCACGCCGTCACCGACGTGATCATGCTCGGCGACGGCCGCCCGGTCCATGCCGCCGCCGTCACCGTGGCGAAGGCGAAGGGCGTGCGCATCCATGTGCTGGAACACGGCTACATCCGACCGGATTGGCTGACCCTCGAACCCGACGGCATGTCCGGGGCCTCGCGCATGCCGCGCGATCCCGCCCGGCTACGGGCCATGGCGGAGGGGCTGCCGCCGGTCGATTTTAGTGCCCTGTGGCGGTCGAGCTTCCTCGTCTACTCGCTCTATGATTTCGCCTATCACCTGCCCAACGTCGCCTTGGGGTGGCTGGTTCATCCCCACTACCGCACCCACGGGCCGGTCCATCCGCTGGTCGAATACGGTGGCTGGGTGCTCAAATGGCTGAAGAGCCCACAGGAACGCCGCCACCTCGCGCGCACACTGCCGCGCTTTCTGGAAGGCCGCACGCCCTATTTCCTCTTCCCCCTGCAATTGGCCGGGGACTACCAGATCCTGCGCCATGCCCCCGGCGCCGATCTCTTCGCACTGGTCGAGGCGACGATCGCCTCCTTCGCCCGCGAAGCGCCCGCCGCCGACACGCTGCTGTTCAAGGTCCACCCGATCGACAATGGTCTGGCCAGATGGCGTAGCCGAATCGCCGGGTGGGCCGCCGCCCGCGGCGTCGCAGATCGCTGCGCCGTGATCGACGGTGGTCCGTTGGATGCGCTGATCGCGGGCGCGCGCGGCGTCGTCACTGTCAATTCCACCGTCGGCACCGCCACTCTGGCGGCCGGTGTGCCATTGATCACACTCGGCAATGCCGTCTTCGACGTAGAAGGTCTGACACACGTGGGCACGCTGGCGAGCTTCTGGAAACGGCCCACCCCGCCCGACCCCGATCTCGTCGAAGCCTTCATGCGGGTCCTGGTCGATCGAATTCAGCTGCGCGGCGGCTTCGTCGGGCGCGAGGCGATCGAGGCGGGCGCCGCTGCGGTGGCCGATCGCCTGGTCGAATCGGGCGATCGACTACCTGGGCGCGAAAATATAACATTAAATGCAACTTATTTTCGCTACGAATCGGAACTTTTTTCACGGGACGGCATGAGAATGACACATCCGCCGACGATGCCATCGACGCCACCCGTCGATGGCGATACTCCTGGTCATTGATGAATTTGTATGATGGGGCAAAATGGAACATGTCGGGATTTCTCTCGGTGAGAGGCGCCCGACGGTGGTATGAGCGGGATGGTTCTCGCGATGCGGCTTTCGTATCGCGGCCGACGGGATGGTGCGAACCGGCAGATATCTGGAAATCTGCCGTTTACCAGGGGATGTGGGCTTGAGTGTTTTGCTACCGGAACTGAACGTCGCCCTGGTGGGGGCCGCCTGCCGCCTCCCGGGCGCGCCGGACGAATCGGCATTTCACGCCCTCCTCGACGAAGGCCGCTGCGCCGTACGCTCCGCGCCGCAAGGGCGCTGGAACGTCGAACGCTATCTCCATCCCCGCACCACCGAACCCGGCTTCAGCTATTCCTTCGCCGGTGGCTACCTCGACGCCCCCTTCGCCTTCGATCCCCAGGTCTTCGGCATGTCGCCGCGCGAGGCGATGCAGATGGACCCGCAGCAGCGCCTGCTGCTCGAAGTGGTCTGGGAAGCCCTGGAAGACGCCCGCATCGCCCCGTCGTCGCTGGCCGGAACCGAGGTCGGCGTCTACGTCGGCGCCTCCAGCCTCGACTACGGCAATCTCCATGCCTCCGATCCCGCGTCGATCGACAGCTATTTCATGACCGGCAACACCCTGTCGGTGATCGCCAATCGCATCTCCTACGTCTTCGATTGGCGCGGACCCAGCTTCACCGTCGACACCGCCTGCTCGTCGTCGCTCGTCGCCTTCGCCCAGGCCATGTCCGATCTGCACTCCGGCCGCATCGATACGGCGGTGGTCGCCGGCGTCAACGTGCTCCTGTCGCCCGCCTCCTTCATCGGCTTCTCCCGCG
>ERZ1645187.4724-NODE-4724-length-10866-cov-10.899547_pt1 | contig 10866 bp, 11 predicted proteins | sample MGYA00575352_ERZ1645187 | MGnify/ENA primary metagenome ERZ1645187 (study PRJEB40837, sample SAMN11349314) | freshwater sediment metagenome | isolation source: river sediment | host: Sediment | place: India: Wazaribad , New Delhi | collected 2017-02-21 ...
GGCTACGGCGGCCACCCGAGCTACGCCGAGCAGCAGCAGTTCGCCGGTGGCCCGGGACCGTACGGCACCGTCTCGTACCGTCCCGGCGTCATCCCCCTGCGCCCGCTGGGCTTCGGCGAGTTCTTCGACGGGTCCTTCCGCGCCATCCAGCACAACCCCCGCGTGATGTTCGGGCTCTCCCTCCTGGTCGCGGTGGCGCTCGGCCTGCTGGAGGCCCTCCTGTTCGGCTCCGCCCTCGGGGACCTCATGGCCCTGGACCCGGACTCCACCGCGATCCCCGCGGGGCCGCTCGGGGCGATCATGGGTGGCTCCGTCGTGGCCGGCATCGTCTCCCTGCTCGCCACGATCGTGCTGAACGGGCTGCTGGTCACCTCGGTGAGCCAGTCCATCCTCGGGCGCCGCGTCTCCGTCGGGACCGTCTGGCAGCAGTCGAAGGGCCAGTTGTGGCGCCTCGTCGGGCTCTCGTTCCTCATCGGGGCGATCCAGGTGGCCGTGATCACCGGTGCGGTCCTCCTCCTGGTGGCCCTCGGGGCCGGTGCGGCGGCGCTCGGCTCCGACTCGTTCTGGGTGCTGCTCGTCGCCGGCTTCCTGGCCCTGCTCGGCGCGGGGATTCTCTCGGGCTTCTTCTACGTCAAGCTGGCGATCGCCTCCCCCGTCCTCATGATGGAACGCACCGGGGTGCTCGCCGCGCTCGGCCGCTCGTGGAGCCTCACCGCCGGGTACTTCTGGCGGAACCTCGGGGTGATCGTGGTGGCCGTCATCGTCACGGGCGCGATCTCGGGTGTCGCGTCCCTGCCGATCAGCCTCATCACCTCCGGGCTGATCTCGCTGGGCACGGAGTTCCTCTGGATCGCGGGCGCCGCCTCGGTGCTGCTCGCGGCGTTGCTGAGCGCCCTCGTCACCCCGTTCCTCGCGGCGATCACCTCGTTGCTCTACGTGGACATCAGGATGCGCAAGGAGGGGCTGGATGTGGAGCTCATCCGGGCCGTGGGCGATTCCCTCTGAGGTCCCGGTCGACCCGTCGGCCCCCGAGGCGCAGCAGTGGGCTCGTGACGAGCTCGCCCGCGCCATCTACAACCAGGAGCCGTCCCTCTGGGCGCGGTTCTGGGCCTGGCTGCTGGAGACCCTGGACGGCCTCCTGACCGGCATGCCCATCGGGGGCTCCCCCCTCGTGCCCCTCCTCGTGGTCCTCGCCCTCGCGGTCGCCACCGCCCTCGTCATCGCGTGGCACGGGCGGCTCCAGCGCACCCGGCGGGCGGCGTCCGCCTCCGCCACCGTCTTCGACGACGCGCGCACCAGCGACCAGCTGCGTGCCGACTCCGAGGCTGCGGCGCGCCGCGGCGACCTCGACGCCGCCGTGCTGGACCGGTTCCGCGCCATCGTGCGCGCCCTCGACGAGCGCGGCCTCCTGGAGGACCGGCCCGGCCTCACCGCCCGCGAGGCGTCCCTCGCGGCCACGGCGGCCATGCCGGACCTCACCGCGCCCTGGAACCGGGCCGCCGGCGTCTTCGACGTGGTCCGCTACGGCCACGCCCCCGCCACGGAGGCGGACCTCGCCGCCATGCGGGGCCTCGACGACGCCGCCCGGGTGGCCGCGTGATCACCGCCCTGCCCGAGGCCCCCGCCGCCCCGTCGCGGCCCACCGACACCGTCGCCGACCGGGTGCGCCGGCTCGCCGGCCGATGGTGGTGGGTGGCGCTCCTGGTGGTGGCGCTGACCGCCGTCGGGCTCGTGAACCGTTCCGAGGCCACGAGCACCGAGGACCTGCACCCGCGCAACCCCGGCCCGCGCGGCACGATGGCGCTCACCCAGGTGCTGGGACACCAGGGGGTCGACGTGGTCACCGTCTCCACCCTCCCCGATGCGCTCGCCGCCCTCGACGGCCCTGCCACGCTGTTCGTCGCCAACCTCCGCTTCTTCTCCGAGGACCAGCTCCGTGAGCTCGCCGGCGTGCCCGCCGACGTCGTGATCGCCGGGGACCCGTACACGCCGCTGACGGGCCTCACCGACGCCGTCGCCCCGTCCCCCGTGGGCTCCCCGGGCCCGGTGACGGCACGCTGCGGCGACCCCGACGCCGCAGCCGCCGCCCGCATCACCTCCTCGATCGGCGGGGTGGCCGCCCTGCGGGACGGCGTGACCCTCTGCTTCCCCACCGGGGAGGACACGGGCGCGTACGCGGTGTGGGAGCAGGCGGGCCGCACGTGGCGCCACCTCGCCGATCCGGGCCTCCTCACCAACGAGTACCTCGCCCGGGACGGCAACGCCGCCCTGGCGTTCCGGTCCCTCGGCCACCATGAGCGGCTCGTGTGGCTGCTGCCCACGCAGGCGTCCGCCACCGTCACCTCCGTCTCCCCCATGCCGCCGCTGTTCACCCCGCTCGCGGTCCTCGCCGGCGGCCTGGTCCTCGCGCTCGCCCTCTGGCGGGGGCGGCGCATGGGGAGGATCGTCGTCGAACCGCTGCCGGTGGTCGTGAAGCCCGGGGAGGCGGTCCTCGGCCGGGCCGCCCTCTACCGCCGTGCCGGCGCCGCCGCCCACGCCGGGGCCGCGTTGCGCGCCGGGACCGCGCGCCGCCTCGCCCACCGCCTCGGCCTCCCCCGCTCCGCCGGCCCGGAGACCCTCGTGCCGGCCGTCGCCCGCGCCGCCGGCTGGGAGGACATCGCCGTGGCGTCCCTGCTGTACCACCGGTCCCCCACCACGTCCGCCGAGCTGCTGGACCTGTCCGCCGCCCTGGAATCACTGGAGAGAGAGGTTCACCGGCATGACCGATGAGCACACCGCCACCCCGTCCGACCCCCGCCCCTCCGACGCGCGCGAGAAGCTCGCCCAGCTCCGCACGGAGATCGGCAAGGCCGTGGTCGGCCAGGACTCCGCCGTCACCGGCCTCGTGATCGCGCTGCTGTGCGAGGGCCACGTGCTCGTCGAGGGCGTGCCCGGGGTGGCGAAGACCCTCCTGGTCCGCAGCCTCGCCGCCGCCCTCGACCTGCGCATGACCCGCGTCCAGTTCACCCCGGACCTCATGCCCGGGGACGTGACCGGCTCGCTGATCTACGACGCGCACTCCGCGGAGTTCTCCTTCCGGCCCGGCCCGGTGTTCACCAACCTGCTGCTGGCGGACGAGATCAACCGCACCCCGCCGAAGACCCAGGCGTCCCTGCTCGAGGCCATGGAGGAACGGCAGGTCTCCACCGACGGCGTCACCCGCCCGCTGCCCCAGCCGTTCATGGTTATCGCCACCCAGAACCCCGTGGAGTACGAGGGCACCTACCCGCTCCCCGAGGCGCAGCTGGACCGCTTCCTCCTCAAGCTCGTCCTCCCCCTCCCCCAGCGCCACGAGGAGGTGGAGGTGCTGCGGCGCCACGCTCACGCCTTCAACCCCCGCGACCTCGCCGCCGCCGGCGTGCGGGCCGCCGCCGGGCCGGCGGATCTCTCCGCCGCCCGCGCCGAGGTGGCCCGGGTGGAGGTGGGGCCCGAGGTGCTCGGCTACATCGTGGACCTCGTGCAGGCCACCCGCACCTCCCCGTCCGTCTCGCTCGGTGTCTCCCCCCGCGGGGCGACGGCGCTGCTCGCCACCGCCCGCGCGTGGGCGTGGCTGTCCGGGCGCTCCTTCGTGACCCCCGACGACGTCAAGGCCCTCGCGGTCCCCACCCTGCGGCACCGCCTCCAGTTGCGCGCCGAGGCCGAGCTGGAGGGCGTCACCCCCGAGTCGGTGCTCGGCACCGTGCTGAACTCCGTCCCGGTGCCCCGCTGATGTTCCTCACCGGCCGCGCCGTCGTCCTCACCGCGGTGGGGGCGATCGCCGTGCTGCTCGCCCCCGCGGTGACGACGGCGTGGCTGTGGCTCGGCCTCGTGGCGCTGGCATGCGCCGTGGACGCGCTCCTCGCGGCCAACCCGCGGGCCGCCGTCATCACCCGCGACACCACGGCCTCCGTCCGGCTCGGCGAGCCGGCCCGCTCCACCCTGACCGTGCAGCATCCCGGCCCGCGCACCCTGCGCGCCCACGTGCGGGACGCGTGGGTGCCCTCGGCGGGCGCGACGGCGAACCGTCACCGGGTGACGGTCCCGGCCGGGGAGCGCCGCCGGGTGGCGACGGCGCTGCGCCCCACCCGCCGCGGCCGGCGGGAGGCCGACCTCGTCACCCTGCGCGCCACCGGCCCGCTCGGGCTGTCAGGGCGGCAGGCCTCCCTCGAGGTACCCGGCACCGTGCTGGTGCTGCCGCCCTTCCACTCCCGACGCCACCTCCCCTCCCGCCTCGCCCGACTGCGGGAGATGGACGGGCGCACCGCCGTGCTCGTGCGCGGCCAGGGCACCGAGTTCGACTCGCTGCGCGAGTACGTCATCGGGGACGACGTGCGCTCCATCGACTGGCGCGCCACCGCCCGGGCGGGCGACGTCGTCGTGCGCACCTGGCGGCCCGAACGGGACCGGCGCGTGCTCGTGGTGGTGGACACCGGCCGGCTCTCCGCGGTGCGGCTCGGGGACGAGACCCGACTGGACGCCCAGATCGAGGCCGCCCTGCTGCTCGCCACGCTGGCCTCGCACGCCGGGGACCGGGTGGACGTCGTCGCCCTCGACACCGAGGTGCGTGCCCGGGTGGCGGGGCAGACCGGCCCCCGGCTCATGAGCGGGCTCGCGACCGGCCTGGCGGACGTCGAGCCCGCGCTCGCCGAGACCAACTGGACGCGCGTGGCCGCCGTGGTGAGGGAGTCGCTGTCCCAGCGGGCGCTCGTGGTGCTGCTGACCGCCCTGGAGCCGGCGAACCTCGGCAACGGACTGCTGGCCACCGCGCAGGCGCTCGCGCGGGACCACACCGTGGTGGTGGCGTCCGCGGTGGACCCGGCGGTGGCGCGTCTGGTGGAGGACCGATCCGACACCGACGCGCTCTACCGCGCCGCCGCGGCCGAGCGGGCCGCCCTGGAGCGGGAGGCTGCCGAGACGCGGCTGCGGCACCGCGCCGTCGAGGTGGTGGAGGCCCCCGCGGCCGACCTGCCCCCGGACCTCGCGGACACCTACCTGCGGCTCAAGCGGGCCGGGAGGCTCTGAGGCGGATCCGGCGCCGAGCACCGGTGACACTGACGCCCCCGCTGAAAGGCTCACACCGGTGACACCGACGCCGCGGTCTTCCGCAGGTCGACGCCGTCCTCGTTCCACGCGAGTGCCAGTTCCAGCAGCACCATGTCGCGGATCTTCCTCCTGCCGCTCGGCAGCTCGGTCCCTGCTGAATGGCTCACACCGGCCACACCGCCCCCCTGCTTAAAGGCTAACCAACGTCTGTTTGGCGAGGTCTCGTGCAGGCGGCGAGGGTAATGCACCTAACCATCAGTCCGTAGCCTCGCCAAACAGGCGTTGGTTAGGGTTCGTGCCGCGACCAGGCAGGATCACCCCGAGCGGCCTCAGCCGGGGCGGCTCTGCGCCTCAGCCGGGGCGGCCCTGCGGCTCAGCCGGGGCGGCTCTGCGGCTCAGCCGGACCTCGGCACGCCGTAAGCCCCAGCCCACCTCGGCACCCTGGAAGCCTCAGCCCACCTCGGCACGCTGGAAGCCTCAGCCCACCTCGGCACGCTGGTAGCCGCCCCGCTCCTCCGCGAGGGCCACGGTCTCACCGTCGCGTGCCGCGCGGCCGCCGAGGATCAGCGTGTAGGCCCAGTAACCGGCGAGCGCGAGCGCCCCGATCGCCAGCTTCACCGCCGTGGGCAGGGGCGAGGGGGTCACGAAGCCCTCGATCACGCCGCTGACCGCGAGCACGAACACGAGCCCGAGGGCCACCACGATGATCGCGAGGCCCTCCTCCCGCAGGGCGGTGAGCCTGCTGCGCCGGCCCGGCGCCACCCACGCCCAGAACAGCTTCAGGCCCGCCCCGCCGGCCACGAAGATCGCGGTCAGTTCCAGCAGCCCGTGGGGCAGGATCAGGCCGAAGAACACCGAGAGGTCCGAGTAGGTGGCCATGATGCCGCCCGCCTGGCCCACGGCAACGGCGTTGCTCCACATCACCCACAGGGGGAACGCGCCGGTGATGCCCCCGCCGATGGCCTGGAAGGCGATCCAGGCGTTGTTGGTCCACACCTGGGCGGCGAAGTCGGGGGCGGGGTTGTTCGAGTAGTAGGCGGCGAAGGCCTCCTCCGCGTACTGCCGGAGCTGCTCCGGCGTGCCCACCGAGGCCTGCACCGCCGGGGAGGCCGTGAACCACCAGCCCGCCACCACGGAGACCACCAGGAACCCGGCCATCACGCCCACCGTCCACCACCGCACCCGGTGGAAGGCGAGCGGCAGGGTGACGAGGAAGAAGCGGAGCACGTCCTGCACGCTCAGCGAGCGGGTTCCGGTGAGGCGGCTGCGCGCCTCGGCCAGCACGGTGGACAGGCGGGAGACCAGCGCCGGGTCCGGTGCCTGGGTCCGCACCACGGACAGGTGGCCGGCCGTGGCCTGGTAGAGCGTGGCGAGCTCGTCCGCCTCCGGGCCGGTGAGGACCCGCCGGCGGGTGAGCGACTCCAGCCGTCTCCACTGCGCCTCGTTCAGCGCGATGAAGGCGTCCAGGTCCACGCCCCCACTGTGCCACACCCCTGCCCCCGGCATAGGCTCCCCTCATGTCGCACGAGATGATCCTGACCGGGGAGGCGGTGCTCCTCGAGGCCCGCCCAGCCAGCGTCATGACGCGTGCGCTCGCCACCTTCATCGACGTCACGTTCCACGCCCTCGTCGTCCTCCTCCTCGCTCTCGGGGTGTTCGGGCAGCTCATGACCTTCAACGAGGCGCAACTGGGAGTCGCCACCGTGCTCGGCATCGCGACCGTGGCCGTCATCCTCCCCACCGCGGTCGAGACCCTGACGCGTGGGCGCTCCCTCGGCAAGGTCATCACCGGCACCCGGGTGGTCCGCGACGACGGCGGCCCCACCCACCTCCGCCACTCCCTGACCCGCTGGTCGACGGCGATGGTCGAGGTGTTCCTGACCGCCGGCATGCTCGCGTTCACGGTCGCGATGATCTCGCCGCGCTCCAAGCGGCTCGGGGACATGCTCGCCGGGACGTACGTGGCCCGGGTGCGCGGGGTCGAGGAGCGGACCCTGCCCCTCCTCATGCCCCCGGAGCTGGCGGACTGGGCGCGGAACGCGGACATGGCGGCCCTCCCGGACCGGGTGTCGCTCTACGCCCGCACGTACCTGGCCCGCACCGCCACCCTCTCGCCCCGCGCCCGCCGGGAACTAGGGCTGTCGCTGGCCGCGGACGTGGAGAAGCACGTGGCCCCACCCCCGCCGCCGGGCACCCACCCGGAACGATTCCTCGCCGCCGTCCTGGTGGAACGGCGCAACCGGGAGTACCTCGCCGCGCTGCGACAGCGGGCGCGCACCGCCGGGGAGGACGAGGTCCTGGCCCAGCTGCCGCACGGGATCCCGGAGGGAACCTAGCCCTCGACCCGGCGGGCCTCGCTCGCGAGCAGGATGGGGACGCCGTCGCGCACGGGATAGGCGAGCCGGTTCACCGGGTCGGTGGAGACCAGCTCGGGGGCGCCGTCGGGACCGGTGGCGTCCACGAGGGTGGCGCCGGTGACGGGGCAGCGCAGCAGGTCACGGACCCAGGGATCAATCATCGTTCTCCTCGAGGCCACCGCGGACGATCTCGAACGCGGGGCGGGCCGGGGCGGGCGGGGGCAGGTGGTGGGTCACCGGGGCGGGGACCTGCCGGGCCGCGGGCCGCGTGGCGGGGCGGTGGTGGGAGGCCTCCCGGACGGCGTCGGCGAGGGCGGAGAGATCGTCGTACGAGGGGGGCGCGGGCTCGAACTCGGTGGTCAGGCGGACCACCTGCCAGCCCCGCGGGACCGTGAGGCGCTGGGCGTGCACCTCGCACAGGTCATAGGCGTGCGGTTCGGCGGCGGTGGAGAGCGGGCCGAGCACCGCGGTGGAGTCCGAGTAGTCGTACGTCAGGGTCGCGACCGCGGGTCGGACACACGCGGACCGGGAGCACTGGCGTCGGACCTTCACACCGGCCAACGCTACCTGCGCCCCCACCGTTTCGCCATGCCGTCCCACGCCCGGCGTCCGGCCCCACCGCACCGTCCCGCCACCCCCTCCCGCGCCTACACTTGGCCCATGACGCTGCTGCCCGAGATCCCGTCCCGGCGGGGCGCGCGGCGGCGCGACCGTCACGGCCGCGGCCTCAGAGGCCCTCTCATCGCCCCCACGCTCCCGGCGTGGCGCACCCGCAGCGAGAAGTTCGACGACCTCGTGGCCGAGTCCGCCGCCCGCCTCGTGCGCGCCCACCCCGCCCTGAAGGCGGTGGAGTTCGGCGTCGAGGAGATCCCGCCCAGCGACCCCAGCACGTGGGAGGGCCGCACCGTGGTGGTGGGCCGCTACTTCCCCGCCGACCGCGCCACCGGCGTCCGCGCCCGCATCGTGGTCTACCGCCGCCCGCTCCTCACCCGCGCGCACGACGCCGGCGAGCTCGTGGAGATGGTCCGCATGGTGCTCGCCGAACAGGCCGCGGAGATGCTGGGGCGCGCGCCCTGGGAGGTGGACCGGGAGTACCCGGAGGACTAGTTCCCCGCGACCAGCACGTCCACCGTCTGGCGTTCGTTCGCGTCCACCGTGAACGGCACCACCGAGACCAGCGGCCCGTCCGGGGCGTCGGCCTCCAGCAGGGCGGCGGCCACCACGGGCACGTCCGACTCGAGCACCACGCCCGCCACCTCGCCCGGCTCCGCGGTCACGGTCGAGCCGGCGGGCACCCGCACCTCGAGCGGCGCGGTGGCGGCGCCGTCGTCGGTGTGGCGGTGCAGCCGGACGACGGCGGTCTCGTCACCGGGGTTGGAGAGGATGAGACGCGCGGTCGCGAGCCCGGGCAGGGCGACGACGCTGCGCGTGGCCGGGGCCCTCGCCACGGACCACGCCCGGTCGAGGGTGACGGCGTCGTCACCCTGGAGGGTGGCAGCGCGGCCGGTCTGCACCGCGCCGGTGACGGGACGGTCGGAGGTGACACGGACGGCGTGGTCCCCGGCGGGCAGGCCGGCGAGCGTGATCTCGAAGACGGCGCCGGCGTCCACGGTGAGCGCCGTGGCGCCGGGGACGGGCTCGGGCCCGGTGAGCGTGAGCAGCTCGACGGACGCGAGCGCCGGTTCGGTCCCCGGGTTGAGGAGGCGCAGCACGTTGGCGGAACTCGCGGGGTCACCGGCCTCCGGGTCCGCCTCCGCGAGGGACACCCCCGGCAGCAGCAGCTCGGTGGCGGGCGGGAGGGTGGGCACCACCACCTCCACGCCCTGCGGGGTGACGCCGGTCAGCGCCGTGTCGACGACGGCGGCGCTCACCCGCCCACCCGCGGCGGTGACGTGGAGGGCGAGCCGCTCGACGTCGGCGGCACTGGCCTCGACGAGCACGCGCGTGGACGTGCGGGGGGCGAGGGACACCGAGTCGAGGAGTGGGAGGTCGAGCGGCCCGGTGGGCCCCCAGCCCTCGACGCGCACGGTGGCGGTGGTCTCGCCGGGGTTGACCAGTTCGAGGGCGGCGCCGCGGCCGAGCGTGGTGGCACCGCCCACGAGCCACAGGTCGCTCGCGGGGGCGAGGCACGGGGCGGCGGTCAGGGAGCGCAGGTCGCCGGCCTCCACGAGCCACGCCCCGGTCCCGGCGACGAGAGCGGCGTCCCCGTCGACGGGCGCGAGGCGCGCCCAGCCGGGGGTGTCGAAGGAGTCGGCGGCGAACCAGCGGGCGGCGTCGCCGGCGAGCGGCTCGGTGGCCTCCTCCGTGAGGTACTCGCCCTCCGCGGCGGCGGAGTCCCGGGGGAAGGACCCCACCCGGAGCTCGGCCCGCGGTTCCACCGGCACGGGGGTGAAGTCCTGGTCGTAGGCCACCGAGCCCTCCGGCAGCTCGGGCGCGGCGTGGCAGACGGCCGTGGTGGCCCCCGCGGGTACCTGGACGGAGCGGACCACCTGACCGGCCGCGCCGTCGTCCGCCCGGGGCGGGTACTCGCCCGCCGGGAACTCGGTGGCGGCGTACACCGCGCCCCCGGTGGCGCCGAGGAGCAGGAGGGCGCTGCCACTGCGGAGGAGCTTGGCGAGGGCGGTCATCACTCCACCTCCCGGCGGCGTCGGATCGGGATGGCGAGGAGGGCGACGGCGCCGATCACCACCACCTGGGCGATCAGCCAGGGCAGGCGCAGCGGCGGGGCGTGGGTGAGGCGCAGCTCGCCGCTGCCGGGCGGGACGACGAAGGCCTGCCGCCAGTCCGACGCGGTCGGGGCGAGGGCGACGCCGTCGATCGTGGCGTGCCAGTCGGGGTCGGTGCGCTCGGCGAGGACGAGGGTGCGCCCGGCGGGGCCGGACGGGATCGTGGCACTCGCGCCGACCGGGTCGGCCGGGAGGGGGCCGAGCACCGTGCCCTCGTGGTCCACGAGGGTGAGGCGGGCGATGGCCTGGGCGGCGGAGTCACGGCCGTCGGTGGCCACGCGCCAGATGACGCCGGAGGGGTTCTCGGTGACGCGGGCGAGGCCGGGGGTGGCGTCGAGGCGGGCGACCAGTTCGGTGCGGGCCGAGTCGAGCCCCTCCGCGGCGGGTGGGACGAGCACCACGCCGATGGCGTGGGCGGCGAGCGCTTCCCCCGTGCCCGTGGCGGAACCCGCCGCCATCGCAGCGACGACACCGGCGAGCGCGTCCGCGGCGTCGTCGCCGGTCTGCGCGGGCTCACCAGTGAGCGGGTCGGCGACCGCACGGGCCGCCGCCATGGTCGAGGTGTGCTGGAGCTGCTCGCCCTCGCCGCGCCACAGGTCGGCCTCGACGGCGCCGTCGTCGCGCACCTCGAGGGCGAGGGCGCGGGTGCGGTCGGCGCTGGCGCGCGCCTGGTCGGCCAGCGCGGGGGTGGCGTCGGGGCGGGCGGGGCCGAGGAGGCGCAG
>ERZ1645187.4725-NODE-4725-length-10865-cov-7.135153_pt1 | contig 10865 bp, 11 predicted proteins | sample MGYA00575352_ERZ1645187 | MGnify/ENA primary metagenome ERZ1645187 (study PRJEB40837, sample SAMN11349314) | freshwater sediment metagenome | isolation source: river sediment | host: Sediment | place: India: Wazaribad , New Delhi | collected 2017-02-21 ...
TCAGGCGCTTGTACTGGCCGAACATGAAGCCGATCTCGCGGCCGCCCACGCCGATATCGCCGGCGGGCACGTCGGTGTATTCGCCCAGGTGGCGCCACAGCTCGGTCATGAAGGACTGGCAGAAGCGCATGATCTCGCCATCCGACTTGCCCTTGGGATCGAAGTCCGAGCCGCCCTTGCCGCCGCCGATCGGCATGCCGGTCAGCGCGTTCTTGAAGGTCTGCTCGAAGCCCAGGAACTTGATGATGCCGACGTTCACCGAGGGGTGGAAGCGCATGCCGCCCTTGTAGGGGCCAAGCGCCGAGTTGAACTGCACGCGGAAGCCGCGGTTGATCTGGACCTTGTTCTTGTCATCGACCCACGGCACGCGGAAGATGATCTGACGCTCGGGCTCGCAGATCCGCTCGATCAGCGACTGGTCCAGATAGTCCGGGTTCTTGGCCACAACGCGGCCGAGGCTTTCCAGAACTTCGACCACGGCCTGGTGAAACTCGGGCTCGCCCGCATTGCGCTGCATGACCTCTGCGAGGATGGGTTGGAGTTTTTCATCAACACTGTTCACGGGCAGGCCTTTCGTATCTCCGGGAATCGCGAAAACTTCCCTAATAGCGAATATTCGTATGAGTAAAGGGCATTTTTCGCATGAAACATTCGCCGTGAACGAATGCCTGGATCGAAGATTGCCGCGCTGCGGCGTGTCAGATCACACTGCGGATCGCAAAGCTTGAATTGATGCGGGTCACGCCCGGCAATCGCGACAGAATGTCCTTGTGGATCCGCTCGTAATCGCCCGGTCCTTCTGTCTCCAGATGCAACAGGTAATCCTCGTCGCCGGTCATCAGATAGCACTGCCGGATTTCGGGATGTTTCAAGACCTCGGCCTCAAAGGCGCGCAGGGCATCGCCGGTCTGGCTGGCCAGAGAGATGCGCACGATCATCGCCTGCCGCGCCTCGGCCGCCGGGCCTGCCACCAGCGCGGTGTAGCCGCGGATCACCCCGCTTTCCTCCAGCATCCGCACCCGGCGCAGGCAGGCCGAGGGTGACAGTCCGACCTCGGCCGCAAGCGCCACATTGGACAGTCGGCCATCGCGCCGCAGGGCGCGGATCAGGGCGCGGTCGATGCGATCCAAGTCTGGCATGATATTGCGTAGCCTGCATGAAAGTTGTGAATAGTAGCGCAATATCGCATGATATTGCGCAAATTCACAGGACATTCGAGCTAAAATTCAGCAGCATCAGCCGGATATTCCGGTTCAGGGGCCGGGTTGCAGGAAGGAAGCGCGCGATGAAGGTTCTGGTTCTGGGGGCCGGTGTTATTGGCACGACCTCGGCTTGGTATCTGGCCAAGGCCGGGCATGAGGTTACGGTGGTCGACCGTCAGCCCGGCCCGGCGCTTGAGACGTCTTATGCCAATGCCGGTGAGGTGTCGTTCGGCTATTGCAGCCCATGGGCTGCGCCCGGCATCCCGATGAAGGCGATCAAGTGGCTGATGATGGAACATGCGCCGCTGATCCTGCGCCCCAAACCCGATTGGGCGATGCTGAGCTGGCTTGTGCGGATGCTGCGCAACTGCACCTCCGAGCGTTATGCGATCAACAAGAGCCGGATGTTGCGCCTGTCCGACTATGCCCGCCTGTCGCTGGCCGAATTGCGCACTGAGACCGGCATCACCTACGACGAACGGATGCAGGGCACGTTGCAGTTGTTCCGCACTCAGGCGCAGCTGGACGCCTCGGCCAAGGACGTGAAGGCGCTGAAGGCCGACGGCATCCCCTGCGAGGTCCTGGACCCCGAGGGCTGCATCCGGGTGGAGCCCGCGCTGGCCCATGCCCGCGACCGGATCGTGGGCGGCCTGCGAACCCCGCTGGACGAAACCGGCGATTGCTTCAAGTTCACCAACAGCCTGTCCGACCTTTGCACCGCCCGCGGCGTCACCTTCCGCTGGGGCGAGACGATCCGCCGGATCGACACCTCGATGGGCCGCGTGACCGGCGTGGTGACCGATCGCGGCACCTTGCAGGCCGATGCGGTGGTGATGGCGCTGGGCAGCTGGTCGCCGATGCTGCTGGCCCCGCTGGGGATCAAGCTGCCGGTCTATCCGGTCAAGGGTTACTCGCTGACCATCGACATCACCGATCCATCCCGCGCGCCGGAATCGACGATCATGGACGAAAGCTACAAGATCGCCATCACCCGTCTGGGTGACCGGATCCGCGTCGGCGGCATGGCCGAGATCTCGGGCTACAACAACCGGCTGGAGGCCTCGCGCCGCCGCACGCTGGAACATTCGGTCACGGACCTGTTTCCGGGCGGCGATGCCAGCAAGGGCGAGTTCTGGAGCGGGCTGCGGCCGATGACCCCCGACGGCACGCCGGTGATCGGCGCGACCCCGGTGCAGGGCCTGTGGCTGAACACCGGCCACGGGACGTTGGGCTGGACGATGAGCACTGGATCAGGCCGGCTGATTGCCGATCTGGTTTCCGGGCGCAAGCCAGAGATCGACGCCAAGGATCTGGCGATTAGCCGTTACTGATCGCCGTCCCAGGCCCTCGCCTGCTGCGGGCCAAGCCGCAGCAGGTCTATCGCCCTTGCGGCGATCTGGGCCGTGATCTCCTGCACCGAAGCGGGCCGCAGGTAAAAGGCCGGGACCGGCGGCAGCACCACCGCCCCCATCTCTGTCACGGCGGTCATGTTGCGCAGATGCGCCAGCGTCAGCGGCGCCTCGCGCGCCAGCAGGATCAGCGGGCGGCGTTCTTTCAGTTGCACGCCGGCCGCGCGGGTCAGCAGGTTGTCGTCCAGCCCGTGGGCGATGGCGGCAAGGCTGCGCATCGAGCAGGGGGCCACGATCATCCCCGCCAGAGGGGCCGAGCCCGAGGCGATGCTGGCCCCCAGATCGCGGATGTCATGGCGACGGCTGGCCAGCGCCGACACCTCGGCCAGCGCCTCTGGCCCGACCTCATCGGTCAGCGTGCGTTCGGCCATGGGCGAGACGACCAGATCAATCTCGGCGCCGGCGCTGTGCAGCATCCGCGCGGCATCCAGCCCCAGCGCGGCGCCCGACGCGCCCGAGATCCCCAGAACGACCCGCGGCCTCATTGCAGCACCCCTTTCAGCAATTCGGCCGCGCGCGCCTCATGCGCAGGGTCCAGCGCCATCACCTGACCCCAGTCGCGCGTGGTTTCCGCGCCGATCTTGGTGGTGGCGTCGATACCCATCTTGCCGGCCAATCCCTCGCGCGGGCTGGCGAAATCGAGATAATCCATCGGTGTGCCGTCGATCACCATCAAGTCTCGCGCCGGGTCCATCCGGGTCGAGAGCGCCCACAACACATCGTCCATGTTGCGCGCGTCGATATCGTCATCCACCACCACGATCAGCTTGGTATAGCTGAACTGCGGCAGCATCCCCCACAGCGCCATCATCACCCGCCGCGCCTGCCCCGGATAGCGTTTGGCGATCCGCACCACCGCCATGCGATAGGAACAGGCGGCGGGCGGCAGCCACAGGTCCAGCACCTCGGGAATCTGCGCCTGCACCACCGGCAGCGCCAGATCATTGAACACCTCGCCGATCACCGAGGGCTCATCCGGCGGCCTTCCCGTGACGGTGGACAGATACAACGGATCGCGGCGGCAGGTGATGGCGCTGACCCGCATTACCGGAAACGGCTCGGCGGCATTGTAGTAACCGGTATGGTCGCCAAACGGCCCCTCCGGCGCGGTTTCGCCGGGATGCACCCAGCCTTCGATCACGATCTCGGCCTGCGCGGGCACCATCAGCGGCACCGTGGTCGCCGCCGCCACCTCGGCCCGCGCGCCGCGCAGCACGCCCGAAAAGGTCAACTCGGACACCGTTTCCGGCAGGGGCAGGGCGGCTGACAGCAACAGCGCCGGATCGCAGCCGAGGGCGATGGCGACGGGCATTGGCTCGGCCGCGCGCAGCCAGCTGCGGTGATGCGCTGCCCCGCCACGATGGGCCAGCCACCGCAGGATCAGCCGGTCCGGCCCGATCACCTGCGCGCGGTAGACCCCGAGGTTATAACGCGGCATCGCCGCCGCCTCGGACCCGTGCGGGCGGGTGATGACCACAGGCCAGGTGATCAGCGGCCCGGCATCGCCCGGCCAGGGGGTCTGCACCGGGATATCGCCCAGACTGGCCAGCCGCCCGGCCTGCACGGCCGGACGGCGGATCACGCGGGGGCGGGTGGACAGGGCGGCGCGCAGCATCGGCCACCGCGACAACGCGTCGCGCATCCCCTCTACCGGGGCCGGGGCCCGCAGGGCAGCCAGAAACGCGCCCAGATCGGCCACACCATCAGCGGCCACGCCCAGCCCCGCCGCGACCCGCGCGCGGGTGCCAAACAGGTTGCCGATCACCGGCATGGCGGCCTTGTTGCCCCCCTGACAGGGCGCATCAAAGCGCAGCACCGGCCCCTTGTTTTGCAGGGCTTTCAGCATCACGGCGGTCATCTCGCCCTGCAGATCGACCGGGGCTGCGATCCGGGCCAGATCACCCGTCGCGTCGGCATGGGCCAGAAAGGACCGAAGGTCGGGAAAAGGGGGCAGGCTGCGCATCTCGGCTCCTTCACGGCTGCCTCGGGCCTAGCAACCCTGCGCGAGGGCGGACTTGATCTTGGTCAATTCCTCCGCCCCCGGCTTGGACCTAGACATGCCCCATGCCTGCACCGTTGCCGCCCTTGCCCTTGGCCCCGCTCAATCTGCCATTGTCACGCCTGATGCGTGGCATGGCCGCGCGTCACCCGTCGATCCTGCGCCGGCTGGGCGCACATGCCGGCGCGCGGATTTTGCTGGATGTGACCGATGCGCCGTTTCTGCTGCTGATGGAACCCGCGCTGCGCCGCCTGACAGCCCATCGCCGCAGCGCGGCCCCGCGCGCCGATGCCCAGATCCGCGGCAAGCTGCGCGCCTTTCTGGCGATGCTGCACGGCGGCGAGGATGGCGATGCGCTGTTCTTTTCCGGCGAGCTGGAGATCGCGGGCGACACCTCGGTGGTGCTGGCGCTGCGCAATGCGCTGGACGACGCCGAACTGGATCTGACCGAAGAACTGGTGGCCGAGGTCGGGCGCGCCGGTCCGCTGTTGCGCGGTGCGGCCCGCGCCATTGCCCGGCAATCGGGCCTCACCCTTTCCCGTCAGGAGTCCTTGGCATGATGGAACTGGTCTGTCCCGCCGGCACCCCCGCCGCCCTGCGCGGCGCGGTCGAGGCGGGGGCCCATGCGGTCTATTGCGGCTTTGCCGATGAGACCAATGCCCGCAACTTTCCCGGCCTGAACTTCTCGCCCGAAGAACTGGCCGAAGGTGTGGCCTTCGCCCATCGCCATGGGGCCAAGGTGCTGGTGGCGATCAACACCTTCCCCCGCGCGGGCGCGCAGGCGCTGTGGCACCGCGCGCTGGCCAATGCCGAGGCGGCGGGCGCCGATGCCGTGATCCTTGCCGACCTTGGCCTGCTGGCCCATGCGGCCGAGCGTCATCCCAAGCTGCGGCTGCATCTGTCGGTGCAGGCCGCCGCTGCCAACCCGGATGCGATCAACCTGTATGCGCAGGCCTTCGGCGTGCAGCGCGTGGTCCTGCCGCGGGTGCTGACGGTCGATGAAATCCGCGCCATCAACCGCGAGATCGACGTGGAGACCGAGGTCTTTGTTTTTGGCGGCCTGTGCGTGATGGCCGAGGGGCGGTGTTCGCTCTCGTCCTGGGCTACCGGGCTTTCGCCCAACATGAACGGCGTCTGTTCGCCCGCAAGTCATGTCGCCTATGCTGAAAACAGCGGCGCGCAAGAGGCGCGGCTGGGCGGCTATCTGATCCACCGCACCCCCAAAGGGGCGCCGGTGCCCTATCCCACGCTGTGCAAGGGGTGCTTTACCTCGCCCGATGGCAAGGGGGCCAGCCAGACCGGGCATATCTTTGAAGATCCGGTCAGCCTGGACGCGACCCGGCTGATCCCGGCGCTGCAAAAGGCCGGGGTGCGTGCCTTGAAGATCGAGGGGCGGCAGCGCTCGCGCGCCTATGTGGGGCAGGTGGTGCGGGCCTTCCGCGCCGCGGTTGAGGCGGCGTATGCCGGCGCGCCGATGCCGGAAGGGTTGCTGGCCAAGCTGACCGAGGGTCAGGCCGCCACCACCGGCGCTTATGCCAAGACCTGGAGGTAAGGCGATGGATCTGACGATTGGCCCCAACGCCTTTTTCTGGACGGCCGAGGCCGTGCGCGCCTTCTACCGCGCGGTCGCGGCCAGCCCGGTGTCGCGGGTGGTGGTGGGCGAATGGGTCTGCTCGAAACGCCTGCCATTTTGGCAGGACGAGATCCCCGGCGCGGTCGAGGCGCTGCAGCTTGCGGGCAAACAGGTGGCGATCACCTCGCTGGCGCTGATCACCCTGCCGCGCGAGCGGCGCCAGACCGCCGAGTTGGTCGAGATGGGTCTGCCGGTCGAGATCAACGATCTGTCGGCCCTGCGCCACATCCCCGAGGGGGCCGAGTTCTGGGTTGGCCCGGTGGTGAATGTCTATAACGAAGGCACGCTGGACTGGCTGGCCCGTCGCGGCGCGACCCGCATCTGCCTGCCGCCCGAGCTGCCGCTGGACTCGGTTGCGCGACTGGCCGAGGCTGGGCAGGCGGCGGGCGTGGCAATCGAGGTCTGGGGCCACGGCCGCGCGCCGCTGGCAATTTCGGGTCGGTGCTATCACGCGCGGCTGCATGACCGCGCCAAGGACAGCTGTCAATTCGTCTGCGGCGAGGACCCGGACGGCCGCGATGTGGATACGCTGGACGGACAGCCCTTCCTGACCGTGAACGGCGTGCAGACCATGGGGCGGGCGATCACCACCGTCGCCGATCAGCTGGACGACCTGCGCGCGGCCGGTGTCGCCAGCCTGCGCCTGTCGCCGCATATCGGCGATTTTGCTGCGGTGGCCGCGGCCTATGATGCCGCGCTGGCGGGCCTGCCAAGGTTGGCGCAACAGCTGCAGACGCTGATGCCCGGTGCCTCCTTCTGTGATGGCTTTCTTGCGGGGCAGCCGGGGGTTGCGCGGGCGGCTGTCCGCTGACGCCGGGCCTTGACCAAGGCCCGCGCGCTCAGTCGCGCGGGCGTCTGCGGCCGTAAAGCTCCAGCCGGTGCCATTCGATGTCATAGCCCAACGCGGCGGCGATCTCGGCTTGCAGCCGTTCGATCTTGTCGGACTGGAACTCGATCACCGCACCGGTATCAAGGTCGATCAGATGGTCGTGATGGTCGCGGTTGGCCAGTTCATAGCGCGCGCCGGCGCCGTCAAACTCGTTGCGCAGCACGGTCCCTGATTTTTCCAGCACCGCCAGCGTGCGATAGACGGTTGCCTGAGACACGCTTGGGTCCTGCGCGCGCGCGCGGCTCAGGATGTCTTCGGCGCGGGGGTGGTCTTTCGCCTCGCGCAGCACATGCAGGATCGCCAGCCGCTGCCGGGTCACGCGCACGCCTTCGCTGCGCAGATCGGTTTCCAGTTCGTCGGACGCGTCCATCATTCGGCCAATCTAACCGCTCGACGCGGGGCGCTCAAGTTGCGAATGAGTCGCAAATCTTGACTTTTCGAGAATCGTTCTCATCATCATTTCCGACATAGGAGGTCCCATGCGCCTGCCCCTGATCGGATGGATTGTCGCCCTCGCCGCCACACCGGCCGCGGCAGAGGAGTTCAAGGTCGTCACCACCTTCACCGTCATCGCTGATATGGCTCGGCAGGTGGCGGGCGATCATGCCACCGTCGTCTCTGTCACCCGGCCGGGGGCCGAGGTGCATGGCTATGAGCCCACGCCGCGCGATCTGGTCGCGGCGATGGATGCCGACCTGCTGCTCTGGAACGGGCTGAACCTTGAGCGCTGGTTCGAGCAGTTTCTGGCCAATCTGGGCGATCTGCCTGCGGCCACCCTGACCGAGGGGATCGCAGCGATGCCGATCCGCGAAGGTGGCAGCGAAGGCAAGCCTAACCCGCATGCCTGGATGTCGGCCGAAAATGCCGCAGTCTATATCGACAATATCGCCGCGGCGCTGTCGGCCGCCGACCCCGAAAACGCCGCCGCCTATGCCGCCAATGCGACCGCTTACAAGGCCGAGGTTGCGGCCACCATCGCCCCCCTGCGCGACCTGATTGCCACCGTGCCCGAACCACAGCGTTGGCTGGTGACGTGCGAAGGGGCGTTTTCTTATCTCGCCCGTGATCTGGGCCTGCAAGAGGCCTATCTCTGGCCGATCAATGCCGACAATACCGGCACGCCGCAGCAGGTGCGCGCCGTGATCGATACGGTGCGCGCGCAATCGGTGCCGGCGGTGTTTTGCGAAAGCACCGCCAATGACGATCCCGCCCGGCAGGTCGCGCGCGAGACAGGCGCGGCCTTTGGCGGCGTGCTTTATGTCGACAGCCTGTCCGCGCCTGACGGGCCGGTGCCCTCCTACCTCGACATGCTGCGTGTCACGACCGAGACCATCGCCCGCGGCTTGACCGGTCAGGCTGAGGGCGCGCCATGAGACGGCAAGTGGCGCTGGATGATCCTGCGGCGGGGCTGCGGGTGCTGGGTGCCTCGGTCACGTATCGCAACGGGTTGACGGCGCTGCGCGACGCCAGTTTCGCCATCCCGCGCGGCACCATCGCCGCCTTGGTGGGGGTGAACGGCGCCGGAAAATCGACGCTGTTCAAGGCGGTCATGGGATTTCTGCCCGTCTCGTCCGGCCGGATCGAAATCCTTGGCCAGCCGGTCCGCCAGGCCCTGCGTGCCGGGCTGGTGGCCTATGTCCCGCAGGCCGAGGAGGTGGACTGGACCTTCCCGGTTCTGGTCGAGGATGTGGTGATGATGGGCCGCTATGGCCGGATGGGCTGGCTGCGCATCCCGCGCGCCGCCGACCATGCCGCCGTCACTGCCGCGCTGCAGCGCGTGGGCATGGCCGCGTATCGCAAGCGGCAGATCGGTGAACTGTCTGGCGGGCAGCGCAAGCGGGTGTTTCTGGCCCGGGCCCTGGCGCAGGAAGGGCAGGTGATCCTGCTGGACGAGCCCTTCACAGGTGTCGATGTCCAGACCGAAGAGGCAATCATCGCCCTGCTGCGCGATCTGCGCGCCGAGGGGCGGGTGATGCTGGTCTCGACCCACAACCTCGGCTCGGTGCCCGAGTTCTGCGACCAGACGGTTCTGGTCAAGGGCGGGGTGCTGGCCTACGGGCCGACCGAGACGACCTTCACCCAGGAGAACCTGACCGCGGCCTTTGGCGGGGTGCTGCGGCATTTCGTACTGGGGGGGGACGTGCTGCACGACGATGCCGACAGCCGAAAGGTCACGATCCTGACCGATGATGAGCGGCCGATGGTGATCTATGACGACCGCACCCGCACGCGTGACGAGGCGCCATGACCTTTCTGCTGGAGCCCTTCGCCTATGGCTACATGGTCAACGCGATCTGGGTTTCGGCCCTGGTAGGCGGGGTCTGCGCCTTTCTCTCGGCCTATCTGATGCTGAAGGGCTGGTCGCTGATCGGCGACGCCCTCAGCCACGCGATCGTGCCGGGGGTGGCGGGGGCCTATATGCTGGGCCTGCCTTTTGCGCTGGGGGCGTTTTTGTCGGGGGGGCTGGCGGCGGTGGTGATGCTGGTTCTGAACCAACGCACCGGGCTGAAGGAAGACACGATCATCGGCCTGATCTTTTCGGGCTTTTTCGGGCTGGGGCTGTTCATGGTGTCGGTCTCGCCCGTGCCGGTGGATGTCGGCACGATCGTGATGGGCAATATCCTGGCGATCTCGCCCGCCGATACGGCGCAGCTGGCCATCATCGGGTTCGTCTCGCTGGCGGTCTTGTTGCTGCGCTGGAAGGATCTGATGGTGACGTTTTTCGACGAGGGGCATGCCCGCTCCATCGGCCTGCGCCCCGAGCGGCTGCGCCTGATCTTCTTCGTGCTGCTATCGGCCTGCAGCGTTGCGGCGATGCAGACGGTGGGGGCGTTTCTGGTGATTGCCATGGTGGTGACGCCGGGGGCCACCGCCTATCTTTTGACTGACCGCTTCCCGCGATTGTTGATGCTGTCGGTCCTGATCGGGGCCACCAGCAGCGCGGCGGGCGCCTATCTCAGCTTCTTTCTGGATGGGGCGACGGGCGGGATCATCATCCTGCTGCAAACGCTGGTATTTCTGCTGGCGTTTCTGCTGGCCCCCAAACACGGGCTGCTGGCGGGCCGACGCCGTGCTGCCGCCGCACGGCAAGGGGCTGCACCATGAGCGACTGGCTGTTGCCCTTTCAGTTTCCCTTCATGCAGAACGCCTTCTGGGTGGCGCTGATGCTGGCCCCGACGACGGCGTTGTTATCCTGCTTTCTGGTGCTGAAGGGGTGGTCGCTGATGGGGGATGCGGTGGCCCATGCCACGCTGCCCGGCGTGGTGATCGCTTATATCCTGAACCTGCCGCTGATCCTCGGGGCGTTTGTCGCCGGGATGGGCTGTGCGCTGGCCGTGGGCTGGCTGAAAGCCAACAGTCGGGTCAAGCAGGACACGGTGATGGGGATCGTGTTTTCCGGCATGTTCGGCCTTGGGATGGTGATGCATGCGGCGGTCGAATCTGACCTGCATCTGGATCACATCCTGTTCGGCAACATGCTGGGGGTGGGGGCGGGGGATCTCTGGACGGCCGGTATGGTCGCGGCATTGGTGACGACCGGGGTGATGTTGCGCCGCAAGGATCTGGTGCTGCATGCCTTCGACCCGGTTCAGGCGCGGGCGCTGGGCCTGCCGACCGGCTGGCTGCATTACGGTTTACTGGCGGCGCTGTCGCTGACCATCGTGGCAACGCTCAGCGCGGTGGGGCTGATCCTGGCCATCGGCCTGCTGATCGCGCCGGGGGCCATCGCCTT
>ERZ1645187.4726-NODE-4726-length-10863-cov-7.873612_pt1 | contig 10863 bp, 8 predicted proteins | sample MGYA00575352_ERZ1645187 | MGnify/ENA primary metagenome ERZ1645187 (study PRJEB40837, sample SAMN11349314) | freshwater sediment metagenome | isolation source: river sediment | host: Sediment | place: India: Wazaribad , New Delhi | collected 2017-02-21 ...
CCCGCAGCTTTCAGGCAATCCGTATCCACGTGAACGCCGAACTGGACGAACTGCGCGCTGGTCTGGCCGCTGCTGAAACCCTGCTGGTTCCGGGCGGGCGGCTGGCCGTGGTCAGCTTTCACAGTCTGGAAGACCGCATCGTGAAGAACTTTCTGCGCGCGGCCAGCGGCGCCGTGGCCAATGCCTCGCGCCACCTGCCGGCCAGCGCTCCGGCCTTTGCACCGACTTTCCGGGACGTCGCCAAGGCGACCCGTCCCTCTGCCCAGGAACTTGAGCGCAATCCCCGCGCGCGCTCCGCCACTCTCCGCTGCGCCGTGCGCACCGATGCACCGCCGCATGAAAGGAAGGCCGCATGAACCTGACCCGTGACCGGATGCGTTCGATTGGTTGGGCCGCAGTGCTTCTGACCTGTCTGGCCTTTACCGTGGTGCTGACCTTCAAGGTGAATGCCGTGAAGAGCCAGGTGCGCCTGGCCGAGCGCCAGATTCTGGCCGTGAAGCAGGACAAGCTGCTGCTGGAGACCGAGTTCGAGACGCGCGCCAACCAGCAGCAGCTGCGCACGCTGAACGAGGTTGAATTCGGCTATCAGGCTCCGGCAGCCGGGCAGTATCTAGAAAGCGAGCGCCAGCTGGCCGAACTGAGCAAGCCGCGCGCCGTCGATGCTCCCAGCCCGATCCGCGTGGCCAGCGCCGACGTGCCGCGCACGGCCAGCCTGCTGCCGGAAATGGTCAATCCGCTGACCGGCAAGGCCGTGGCGGCGGAACCTTCCGATACGAAGCGCAAGGCCACGACCGATGCCACGCTCAGCGCGCGGCTCGGCACGGTTGAGCGTCAGGGAGTCCGGCGCGAATGACCTCAATCGCTGTTTCGACCACGATCTCATCAGGCCGGGGTGCGCTGGTAAACGTGCGCGCCCGCAGCCTGCTGATGGCGAAATGGCGGGTCATCTGGGTCATTCTGGGTTTTCTCTTCATCGCCTTCGCGGCGGTGATCCGCATTCTGTACCTTGGCTTTTTCGCTGACGCCCCGGCGCAGCAGCAATTCGGCACCCTGCTGGTTCCGGCCCGCGCCGACATTGTCGACCGCAATGGCGTGCCGCTGGCCCGTGCCTTTCCGGCCTATGCCCTGTGGTACAATCCCAAGGCGCTGGGCGCCAATGGCACCCCGCTGGTCAGTTCGCCGCGCAAGGTGGCCGAGGAACTGGTCAAGATCTTCCCCGATCTGGAAGTGAATGCACTGGCCGCGCGGCTGGCCGAAGGCAAGCCCGGCTATCTGCGCCGCCGCATCCTGCCAGAAGATGCCAACCGCGTGCATGAACTGGGCGAACCGGCACTGGAATTCCCGCGTGAGACCGAGCGGTTCTATCCGCAGGGTTCGATGGCGGCGCACGTGCTGGGCTTTGTCGGCGCCGATGGCCGTGGCCGCGTCGGGATGGAGCAGGTGTTCGACAAGCGGCTGACCGATCCGGCCACGCGCGGCACGCCTGCGGCCCTGGCAATCGATGCCCGCGTGCAGGGCGCGCTGGAAGAAGAACTGCTGCGCGGCATGGCGGAATCGAACGCCAAGGGCGCGGCGGGTATCGTCATGGACGTCGATACGGGCGAAGTGGTGGCCCTGGCCTCGCTCCCCTCGTTCAACCCGAACCTGATCGACCGGGCCAGCGAGTCCTTCATTTTCAACCGCGTGACCAATCAGGTCTATGAACTCGGTTCGACCTTCAAGCCGATCACGGTTGCTGCCGCGATCGACGCTGGCGTGGTGACCGACATGGCCCGTCGCTACCAGTCGAGCCGCCCGATCGCGATTGGCGGATTTCTGCTGCGTGACAGCCACCCGCTGGGCGAATCCCTTAATGTTCCCGAAGCGCTGATCCACTCGTCGAACATCGTCACCGCCCAGATCGCGGACGAAGTGGGCGGGCCGCGCCTGAACCAGACCATGCGGGCGCTGGGCATGGACAAGCGCGCCCAGATTGAGCTGCCGGCACGGGGCTTCCCGCTGTGGCCCAAGGGGGATTGGGCGCGGATCACCACCATGACCGTCGCCTACGGTCACGGCATTGCGGTTACTCCGCTGCATCTGGCCAGCGCCTATGCCGCGCTGGTCAATGGCGGGGTGTGGCGTCCGGCCACGCTGATGAAGCTGGAGCCGGGTCAGGCTGTTCCGGGGCGCCGCGTGTTCAAGGCCAGCACCAGCGCCCGGATGCGCCAGTTGCTGCGCCTGATCGTCGATATCGGCACGGGTAAAAAGGCCAATGCCGTCGGCTACCGCGTGGGCGGCAAGACCGGCTCGGCGGAAAAGCCCGGTGCGGGCGGCTATAACCGCACCTCGCTGGTCGCGACTTTTGCTGCGGCCTTCCCGATGGACCATCCGCGCTATGTGATCATCTCGATGCTGGACGAGCCGAAAGGCACGGTCGCCACTTCAGGCCAGCGCACTGCCGCCTGGAACGCGGCGCCGGTCGTGGGCCGCCTTGTCCCGCGCATTGGCCCGCTGCTGGGGATCATGCCGGATGCAAGCCGCGACGTGGACATCTCTGACCTCGCCCCGCTCGTGGGCAAAGGGGAAGGGGAATGAGGCTGGGCGCGCTGGCTGAGGGGGCAGGGATCACCCTTGGCAGCGGCGGCGAGCTTCAGGTCACCGGCTTCGCCATCGATAACCGCAAGGTTGCTCCCGGTTCGGTATTCGGTGCCTTTCAGGGCGCCGCTGTCAATGGCGAGGATTTCATTCCGGCCGCGATTGCGGCGGGTGCCGTTGCGGTAGTCGCTCGCCCTGAAGCGGTTGTGAACGGCGCGGTCCATATCGCGGACCGCAACCCGCGTCAGGCCTTTGCGCGGCTCGCCACGCGGTTCTTTGCGCCCATGCCCGAAACCATCGTTGCGGTGACCGGCACCAATGGCAAGACCTCTACCGTAGAACTGACCCGCCAGATCTGGCGCATGGGTGGCCACCGTTCGGCCTCGATCGGGACGCTGGGGATTACCACGGCCGAAGAAAGCGTTTCGACCGGCCTGACCACGCCGGATGTGGTGACCTTCCTGGCCAACCTCAGCGGGCTGGCACGCGAGGGTATCACCCATGTCGCGTTCGAAGCCAGCAGCCACGGTCTGTCGCAGTATCGCAGCGAAGGTCCGCGCGTTGCTGCCGCTGCCTTCACCAATCTCAGCCGCGACCACCTCGATTATCACAAGGACATGGACGACTATTTCGCGGCCAAGATGCGGCTGTTCGATGAAGTCGTCGATGCTGATGGTACGGCAGTCGTCTGGATGGACGATGCGTGGAGCCAGCGCGCGGTGGACCATGTGCGGCAGCGCGGCCTGCGCCTGCTGGGCGTGGGTGAGGGCGCCGACGCACAGGGCATTCGTCTGCTTTCCCGCACGCCCGGCCAACTGGGCCAGACGCTGGAGATCGAATTTGCCGGTGAGGCGCGCAAGCTGAACCTGCCGCTGATCGGGGCCTATCAGGCTGCCAATGCGCTGGTCTCGGCCGGACTGGCGCTGGCGACAGCCGGCGATGCGGCGCGGGTGTTCGATGCTCTGACCCGTCTGCAGCCGGTGCGGGGGCGGCTGGAGCGCGCCGCAATCAGCCGTTCGGGTGCGCCGATCTATGTCGACTATGCCCATACTCCTGACGCGCTGGAAGCTGCCATTGCCGCGCTGCGCCCGCACTGCACGGGGCGCCTGATCGTGGTGTTTGGCGCTGGCGGGGATCGCGATGCGGGCAAGCGCGGGCCGATGGGTGCGGTGGTCGCGGGGCAGGCTGATCTTGGCATTGTCACCGACGATAATCCGCGCGGCGAAGATCCTGCCGCGATCCGCCGTCAGGTGCTGGCCGGTGGTGCCGGCTTGCGTGAAGTGGCCGACCGCCGCGCTGCGATTGCCGAGGCCATCGCTGCGGCTGAAAGCCAAGATATCGTATTGGTGGCCGGCAAGGGCCACGAACAGGGCCAGATCATCGGCGCAGGGGATGCCTGCCGGGTCCTGCCGTTTGACGACGTAGCTGTTGCCAGGGAGTGTGCAGCATGAACGCGCTAGCCAGAATTCTTGAGTGGCCGTCTGAACCGACCGACCTTCTGGGTCTGGCCCTGTGGGATGCGGATGAAATCGCGGCGGCGACCGGCGGCGTGGCCTATGGCCGGTTTCAGGTTTCGGGCGTCGAGATCGACAGCCGCGACGTCGTTCCCGGCGACCTGTTCTTTGCCCTGAAGGGCGAGACGATGGATGGCCACCGCTTTGTCGACATGGCCTTTGCCCGCGGGGCGACCGCAGTGGTGGTGGACCGCCCGGTAAATGGCCCGCACGTGCTCGTCAAAGATACCTCAATCGCACTTGAGCTTTTGGCAAAAGCTGCGCGAAATCGGGCAGATGTGACCGTAATCGGAGTCACCGGTTCAGTTGGCAAGACCGGGGTCAAGGAAGCGATCTTCGCCGCGCTGGATCGCTCCAGCCGGGGCAAGGCGCACCGCTCGGTCAAGAGCTACAACAACCATGTCGGCGTGCCGCTCAGCCTTGCCCGGATGTCTGGCCGGAGCCGCTTCGGCGTGTTCGAAATGGGCATGAACCATGCGGGCGAAATCCGTGCCCTGACCGCGCAGGTCCGCCCGCACGTGGCAGTCATCACCGCAATCGCACCCGCCCATATCGAGAACCTTGGCAGTCTTGAGGCAATCACCGCTGCCAAGGCCGAAATCTTTGAAGGGCTGGATGCAGGCGGAGTGGCCGTGATCCCGGCCGACAGTCCGCATTTCGATCAGCTGAAAGCAGCGGCAGAGGCCCGCAAGGTGACGGTCATTTCCTTTGGCCGCGCGGCTCATGCCAATGTCCGTCTGCTCGATGCCGTTCCGGCTCCCGGTGGCGGCTCGCTGGTTACGGCAGACCTTGGCGCGCGGCGCATCTGCTATACCGTGGCCGAACCTGGCGAACACTGGATTGCCAATTCGCTGGCAGTCATGGCCGCAGTCGGCGCGGCTGGCGGCGATCTGGGTGCGGCGGGCATCGCGCTCGCCGAAATGCAGGGCCTGAAAGGGCGCGGCCAGCGGCATCAGCTGAGGGCCGGCGGCGGCGATGGTTCGGGCCGTGCGCTGCTGATCGACGAAAGCTACAACGCCAATCCGGCCTCGATGCGCGTGACCCTGGCGCAACTCGGCGCAACGCCCGCGCGGCGGCGTATTGCCGTGCTGGGCGCGATGAAGGAACTGGGCGATCATGGTCCGGCCTATCACGCCGCCCTGATCGAGCCGCTACAGGCTGCTGGCGCCGATTTTGCCGTGCTGGTTGGCGGTGAGATGCAGGCTCTGGCCGATGAACTGGGGAAAGCCGCCAAGAGCGCGCTTGGCAAGGGCATTGGCTTCGCCCATTGCGGTACTGCCGCTGAAGCTCTTGATGCGCTCAGGGCGCATGGCGTGGAAGGCGGCGACGCCATTCTCGTCAAGGGATCGAATTCGGTCGGGCTGGGGACTTTGGTCGCCGCGCTCGCACAGCAAAAGGACTAGGATCAGGAATGCTTTACCTGATCGCGCAGTATTTCCAGTTTGAGGGTCTGGCGAACCTCATTCGCTACCAGACCTTCCGCGCGGGTGCCGCGCTGATGACCGCGCTGGTGCTTGGCCTGATCATCGGCCCGCGCTTCATCGCGATGCTGCGGGTGCGGCAGGGCAAGGGGCAGCCGATCCGCGAGGATGGCCCGAAAACCCACCTTGCAAAGCGCGGTACGCCGACCATGGGCGGCTTGATGATCTTGGTCTCGCTGGCCGTTGCCATGCTGCTGTGGATGGACCTGACCAGCCCGCTGGTCTGGGCCTGCATCGCCGTGACGCTGGGTTTTGGTGCGATCGGCTTCCTTGACGATTACGACAAGGTGAAGAAGCGGACGACCGCCGGGGTGCCGGGGCGGGTGCGTCTGGCGGCGGAATTCCTCGTCGCGGGTCTCGCTTCGTGGATTCTGGTGAGCGAGGTCGACACCAACCTCTATGTGCCGTTCCTGTCCGGCTATTACATCCCGCTTGGGCCGTTCTACTACGTCTTTGCCGCCTTCGTCATCGTCGGCGCGGGCAATGCCGTGAACCTGACCGACGGGCTGGACGGGCTGGCGACCATGCCGGTCATCATTGCCGCCGGTGCCTTTGCAATCATTGCCTATCTGGCCGGGCGCGCTGACTTTGCTGCCTATCTGGGCATTCCGCACGTGCCGCGTGCTGGCGAACTGGCCATCCTTTGCGCCGGGATCATGGGGGCCTGTATGGCCTTTCTGTGGTTCAACGCTCCGCCTGCCGCCGTCTTCATGGGGGATACCGGCAGTCTGGCCCTGGGCGGCGCATTGGGCGCCATCGCCGTGGCCGCGCAGCATGAAATCGTGCTGGGCATTGTCGGCGGCCTGTTCGTGGCCGAGGCGCTGTCGGTGATCATCCAGGTTGCGGTCTACAAGCGGACTGGCAAGCGGGTGTTCAAGATGGCGCCGATACACCATCACTTCGAACAACTCGGCTGGAAGGAATCGACCGTGGTGATCCGGTTCTGGATCGTCTCGATCGTGCTGGCCCTGATCGGACTGTCGACACTTAAACTGCGATGATCACGTCAACCGCCTTTGCCGGCAAGCGCTATGCCGTTCTCGGGCTGGCCCGCTCGGGGATGGCGGCTGTCGAGTGCCTGCTGGCCGGCGGGGCACAGGTCACCGCCTGGGATAGCCGTGAAGAACCGCGCCGCGCGCTGGAAGGCCGGGTCGAACTGGCCGATCCACTGGGTATCGACCTCAGCGGCTTTGCCGGAGTGGTCGTTTCGCCGGGGGTGCCGCTTAACTCCCATCCGATTGCCAAGGTGGCCGAAGCCGCGCGCGTGCCGGTGATTGGCGATATCGAACTGTTCGCGCTCAGCCGCCCGCAACTGCCGCCGCACCGCGTGGTCGGCATTACCGGGACCAACGGCAAGTCGACGACGACGGCACTGGTCCAGCATATCCTGCAATCGGCAGGCGTGCCCAGCTTGATGGGCGGCAATATCGGCCTGCCGATCCTTGGCGCAAATCCTCTGCCCGCAGGCGGCGTCTATGTGCTGGAACTGTCGAGCTATCAGATCGACCTGACCTATTCGCTGCAATGCGAAGTGGCCGCGCTGCTGAACATTACGCCGGACCACCTTGACCGCTATGACGGGTTCGAAGGCTATGCCGCTTCGAAAGCGCGGCTGTTCTCGATGCAGCGGGCCGATCAGGTTGCGGTCTTTGGCATCGGGGACGAGTCGACCCGGTCGATCTCGGTCCACACTGCGATTTCGCATGAGCCGGGCAATGTGCGCAATGTCGATGGGCAGGACCTGCTGGCCCTGCAGCCAGAATGGCCCAGCCTGCAAGGCCCGCACAATCTGCAGAACGCCGCCGCAGCCGTGGCGATTGTCGAGGCACTTGGCGTTACTGCCGAACAATGGCGCCCCGCGCTGGTTAATTTCCGCGGCCTGCCGCACCGCATGGAGCGGGTGGCCGAGGTCAACGGCGTGCTGTACATCAACGACAGCAAGGCCACCAATCCCGCCTCGACCGCGCCGGCGCTGGCGGCCTTTCCGCCCGCTCCCGAGCGGCGGATTCACTGGATTCTGGGCGGTTTGCCCAAGGGCGACAATCTGGATGAATGCGCGCCCTATTTCGGCAATGTCGCGGCCGCCTATACCATCGGCGATGCCGGTCCGCTGTTTGCCGAACTGCTTGGCCCGCTGATGCCGGTCCAGCGCAGCGAAATGATGTGCGAGGCGATCCAGCAGGCCATGGCTGCGGCCAAGCCGGGCGATGTGGTTCTGCTTTCGCCAGCCTGCGCCAGCTTTGACCAGTTCCGCGATTACGAAGCGCGCGGGGATACGTTCCGTCAGATCGTCCAGACCCTGCTGAGCCCGGAGGGCAGCGCGGCCGAAATTGCGGGGTGCGCCTGATGGCCACCTACCCGCCCGTCGTGCCGCGCGGCGGCAAGGTTGGACTGGACAGCACGATTGCCCGCCCGCCGCGCAACCGGCGCAGCGAACTGGCAATCTGGTGGCGCGAGATTGACCGCACTCTGCTGTTTCTCATCCTGACGCTTATGGTGATCGGTACGGCAGCGGTTGCGGCCAGTTCTCCGGCCAGCGCGCGGCGGCTGTCAACTGCGGCGGAGCGGCTGGACGACCTGCACTTTTTCTACATCCACGTCCGCTGGCAATTCATGGGCCTGATCGCGATGATCGGCGCTTCGATGCTGCCCAAGGAAATGGCGCGGCGGATGGGGATCGTGCTGGGACTGGCCATGCTGGTGGCGCTGGTGCTGGTTCCGATCATCGGCACTTCGGTCAATGGCGCGCGGCGCTGGCTGAACCTGGGCATTTCCTTGCAGCCGTCGGAATTCCTCAAGCCTGCCTTTGCGATCTGCATGGCGTGGATTCTGTCGTGGCGGGTGCGTGATCCGAACCTGCCGGTGATTGCGGTTTCGACCGGGCTGATGGGCCTGATCGCGCTGCTGCTGATGGCCCAGCCGGACTTTGGCTCGGCCGTGCTGTTCATCGGCGTGTGGTTCGTGCTGGTGATGATGAGCGGGATTTCGCTCAAGCTGATTGGCCTGGCTGGCGGTGGCGGCATGGTGTTCATCGCGCTGGCCTATATGTTCTATGACAATGCCCGCCACCGCATCGACGCCTTTCTGGGCGGCGGTACGGCCTATGATCAGGTTGACCTTGCCCAGCGCACTTTGCTCTCGGGTGGCTGGACCGGATCGGGCCTGTGGCTGGGCACGCGCAAGCTGGGCCTGCCCGAAGCCCATACCGACTACATCTTTTCGGTGATCGGTGAGGAATTCGGCCTGCTTGCCTGCATGGTGATCGTGATCCTTTACCTCGCGCTGGTCGCCCGGGTGCTGGTCCGCCTGCTGGACGAGGACGACCTGTTCACCACGCTGGCCGCAGCCGGCCTGATTGCCCAGATCGGCGGACAGGCCTTCATCAATATCCTTGTGAACCTGCAGTTGTTTCCGTCAAAGGGGATGACCCTGCCGCTGATTTCCTATGGCGGTTCGTCCACTGTGGCGCTCTGTCTGGGGGCAGGTTTCCTGTTGGCCATTACCCGCCGCAATCCGTTCCTTCGGCGTGAGCGGTTCAAGCTTTCCAGTGTAGGCATCAAGTTATGAGTGGTACGACCCGGCACTATGTTCTGGCTGCGGGAGGCACCGGCGGGCACCTGATCCCGGCCTTTGCCCTGGCGGTTGAGCTGGAGCGGCGCGGCCATCATGTCGCGCTGGTTACCGACGAACGCGGCAGCCGCCTGCCGGGCAAGCCATCCAGCCTAGTGGCCCATGTCCTGCCCGCGGGACGGATCGGCAAGAACCCGCTGCACTGGCCGCGCGGCATGGCTGCGATCCTCGAAGGGCGGCGCATGGCGCTGCGCCTGTTTGAAAGCTTTCAGCCCAGCGCGGTGATCGGCTTTGGCGGCTATCCGGCCTTTCCGGCGCTGTGGGCGGCTACGGGCGCCGGCATCCCCAGTGTGATTCATGAACAGAACGCCGTGGTGGGCCGGGTCAATCGCTTCCTCGCCGGGCGGGTCGATGCGATTGCCACATCCTACCGCGAGGTGGAGCGGCTGCAGCACAAGCATATCGACAAGGTCCACCTTGTCGGCAATCCGGTCCGCGCCGAAGTGCTGGCGCTGCGGGATCAGCCTTTCCCGACCTTCACTGCCGACGGTCTGCTGCGCGTGCTGGTGACGGGCGGCAGTCAGGGGGCGGGTATTCTCAGCCAGGTTGTGCCTGACGGGCTGGCCATGCTGCCCACCGCATTGCGCAGCCGCCTGCAAGTGACGCAGCAGTGCCGTCCGGAAGACATTGACGCTGTGCGCCAACGCTATGCCAGCCACGGCATTCCGGCAGAGCTGGGCACCTATTTCGAAAACATGGCCGAGCGGCTGGCCGATGCACACCTGTTCATTGGCCGCGCAGGCGCATCGACCGTGGCGGAACTGACCGCCGTGGGCCGGCCCGCGATCCTTGTCCCGCTGCCGATTGCCACGGACGATCATCAGGCCGTCAACACGCGTGAGATTTGCGCTGCTGGGGGCGCGCGGATGATCCGGCAGGAACGCTTTACCGCTCCGGAACTGGCCAAGCAGATTCAGGCGATTGCGATGAACCCCGAAACGCTGGCCACGGCAGCCCATGCGGCGTGGAATTGCGGTTATCCCAATGCCGTTTCCGATCTGGCCGATCTGGTCGAAGGCTTTGGCGGTGCGCCGCTGATGGACGTGATCCGCGTTGCGGACAACCACGAGACAAAAACCGCAGCACAGGGAGCACCGGCATGAAGGCGGTCGGCACCGACATCGGCACGATCCACTTTGTCGGCATTGGCGGGATTGGCATGTCCGGCATTGCCGAGGTGATGCACAACCTGGGCTATACGGTGCAGGGCAGCGACATTGCCGAAGGCTATGTGGTCGAAGGGCTGCGCCAGCGCGGGATCAAGGTGATGATCGGCCACGCGGCGGAAAATCTGGGCGATGCCGCCGTGGTCGTTACCTCTACCGCCGTAAAGCGTGACAACCCGGAAGTGGTCGCCGCGCTGGAGCACCGCATTCCGGTGGTCCGCCGCGCCGAAATGCTGGCCGAACTGATGCGGCTGAAGCGCACGGTGGCGGTGGCGGGCACGCACGGCAAGACCACGACGACATCGATGGTTGCCGCGCTGCTGGATGCGGGCGGGGTCGATCCGACCGTCATCAACGGCGGGATCATCAATTCCTACGGCTCCAACGCGCGGCTTGGCGCGAGCGAGTGGATGGTGGTCGAGGCGGACGAAAGCGACGGTTCGTTCCTGCGGCTCGACGGGACCATCGCGGTGGTCACCAACATCGATCCCGAAC
>ERZ1645187.4727-NODE-4727-length-10861-cov-20.812697_pt1 | contig 10861 bp, 12 predicted proteins | sample MGYA00575352_ERZ1645187 | MGnify/ENA primary metagenome ERZ1645187 (study PRJEB40837, sample SAMN11349314) | freshwater sediment metagenome | isolation source: river sediment | host: Sediment | place: India: Wazaribad , New Delhi | collected 2017-02-21 ...
CCACCTTCCGCTCGCTGCGGCAGGCGCTGCTGGTGCTGGCCAACATTCCCTTCGCCATGATCGGCGGCATCTTCGGCCTGCTGATCACCGGCGAATATCTGTCGGTGCCGGCCTCGGTCGGTTTTATCGCGCTGCTCGGCATTGCGGTGTTGAACGGCGTGGTCATGGTCACCTACTTCAACCAGTTGCTGGCGCGCGGCATGCCTCTGGCTGAGGCCATCGTCGAAGGCGCGCGACGCCGCCTGCGACCGGTGCTGATGACCGCCAGCATCGCCGCCTTCGGCCTGCTGCCGATGCTGTTCGCCAGCGGCCCGGGCGCCGAGGTGCAACGACCGCTGGCCGTGGTCGTCATCGGCGGCCTGCTGACCTCGACCGCACTCACGCTGCTGCTGCTCCCCATCCTCTTCAAACGCTACGGCATCGAACCCGGCGTTGCCTTCCGCGAGGCCCAACATGGCTGATGTCCTGCTCACCCTGATCCTGCCCGTCGATATTGCCGAAGCCGTCGAGGACCTGCTGCTCGCCCGTCCCGATCTCGTGCGCGGCTTCACCACCAGCGCCGCCGACGGCCACGGCTCGGTCGTGCCACTGGTCGAAGCCAGCGAACTGGTCACCGGCCATTCACCCCGCCAACTGATCCGCACCGTCGGCAGCGAAACCGCCATGCGCAGCCTGATGGCCGACATCCGCGCCCAACTGCCGCAGGCCAACATCTACTACTGGCTGGTGCCGGTGATCGAGGTGGGACGACTGTGATACGCACCGCACGCACCCTGCTGTTCGCCGCCGGCCTCGCTGCCGCTGCCACTTGCGCGGCCGAGGCTGGTTTTAAGGACTTCCCCAACCTGCCGCCCACCCGCGAGGTCGCCCGTCTGCTCAATGACGCCCCGGCCATCCGCGCCGCACTGGCGCAACGCGATGCCGAAACCGCCAACCGCAGCCGCCTCGAAGCCGGGCCGCATGAATGGAATCTGCGCGCTGGCAGCCAGCAGCGCCGGGTTCGCCCCGACAACCTGCCGGGCGAACGCTTCAGCGAATGGTCGGCGGCGCTGGAGCGCCCGCTGCGCCTGGCGGGCAAGGCCGGGCTGGATGCCGGCATTGGCAGCGCCGGCGTGGCGCTGGCCGACACCGCCATCGGCGACGCCCGCCACGAACTGAGCCGGCTGCTGCTCAAATCATGGTTCGACTGGCTGCGCGAGTCCGAATCGCTGGCGCAATGGACGCAGCAGGTGGCACTCCTTGAACGACAGTCGGCCGCCGTCAGCCGTCGCCAGCAACTGGGCGATGCTGCACGGATCGAGGCGATTCAGGCCGAGGGCGCACTGGCGCAGGCACGGGCACAACTGGCACAGGCCGGCAGCCGCGAACAGGCGGCCCTCGCCACCCTGCAGCAGCGCTTTCCCGGCCTGCAGGCGCCGGCACGCACGCCGCTGGCCGAACCGGAAGCCCTGAGCGGCGACGCCGAAAGCTGGGTCGCCCGCGTGCTCGAACACAACCACGAACTGGCGCTGGCCGAGGGCGAACGCACGCGCGCCGGCCTGCTCGCCGAGCGCGCCCGGCGCGAACGTCTGCCCGACCCGAGCATCGGTTTCGCCTGGTCACGCGAACGTGGCGGCGAGGAAAACGTCGTCGGTGCCTACATCAGCATACCGCTGCCCGGCGGAGCCCGCTCGGCGGCTGCCGATGCGGCCGGTGCCCAGCAGGTCGCCGCCGGCCACCGCGCCGGGGCCGTGCGCCAGAAAATTGCCGCCGAAGCCGCCGCCCTCTTCCACAGCGCCCGCGCCGCCGTCCCCGCCTGGCAGGCCGCCCGCACCGCCGCCCAGCGCCTGAACGAAAGCGCCCGCCTCAGCGAACGCGCCTATCAACTGGGCGAAGGCAACCTCAGCGAACTGCTGGCCAGCCGGCGACTGGCCAACGAGGCAGAACTCGCCGCGCGAACGCAGCAAATCGAGGCCTTGGCGCTACACTACCAGCTCTTACTCGACACCCATCAACTCTGGCCGCTGGATTGAAACGGGAGCACCGATATCAACAGCTTCAGAAAACGGACCGCGCAGCGCATCGCCATCGTCAGCCTGACGCTGGCGGCCATCACTGCACCGCTGGCCGGCCTGCTGGTCAGCGAACAGGCAGAAGAGACGACCGTGAAGCTCGCCATGGAGGAATCGCGGCGGATGCTGATGCACTTCGGCGCCAGCGAGACGCTGGACGCCGGCACGCAGGCGCAGGCAAAAAAGGCGGCCGAGGCGCTGGTCGGCGGCATGTTCGACATTGCTGAAATCTACGACGCCAAAGGGGAGCGGCTGGTTGAGGCGATGACGCCGGCCGGGGAAGGCATCGAGCAACAGCTGTCAAAACACGGTACCCCAACCTACCGCAGCGCCGATTATGAAACGCTGGTGCTTGGTGACCAGCGCCGGGTGATACGTGTCTTCGTTCCGCTGCAGCGCAGTGCCGGCAGTGGCGACATCGCCGGCTATTTCGAAGGGGTGCGCATCATCCCGGACTGGCAGGCGAAACAAATCCGCCACAGCATGCTGATCGCCGCGCTGTTCGTCGGCCTCGCCGCCCTGCTCTGCGGCGCCGTGATTTACCCGGTGGTTGTTCATCTCTCAGCCGACAACGAACGCAAGGCGCGCGAAGTGCTCGAATCGCACATTTCGATCATGGAAGCCTTGGGCCGGGCGATTGCCCGCCGCGATTCCGACACCGGCGCGCACAATTACCGCGTCGCCTGGATCGCCGCCCGCATCGCCCGCCAATTCGGCCAGCAGGCCGGCGCCATGCAGGCGCTGATCATCGGCAGCTTTCTGCACGATGTCGGCAAGATCGGCATTCCCGATGCCATCCTGCTCAAGCCGGGCAAGCTGACCGACGACGAAATGACGATCATGCGTACCCACGTCGATCTCGGCGGCGAAATCGTCAGCGGCATCGGCTGGCTGGAAAAGGCCTGCGATGTGGTGCTCGGCCACCACGAAAAATGGAACGGCGGCGGCTATCCGCGCGGCCTGGCGGGCGATGCCATTCCCCTTGAAGCGCGGATTTTCGCCGTTGCCGATGTTTTCGATGCCCTTACCTCGCAGCGGCCGTACAAGGCCGCTTTCGACTACGACACGGCCATTGGCATCATCAGCAAGGATGCCGGCAGCCACTTCGATCCGGCCGTGGTCGAAGCCTTCGAACGCATCGCCCGCGAAATTTACGCGCAGCTCGCCCGCTGCGATGAAGACGCCTGCCGCCAGTTGCTGACCGAGGAAATCCGTCTGCATTTCGGGCTGTAATGGAATAGGAAATCGTCGTCACCCCCGCACCCCAAGGGTACTTCCTGCGGGGCGCGAAGGCGGGGATCCACGCCTTTGAGTTAAGCCGCACACGTTTAAGCCGCCGTTAAGTTTCACCTCATGCTCGCTTAAGGCTGGCGGCCCAGACTCCGGTTCACCCCACTGACTGGAGATGAACATGAACTTCCGCCTTGCCCTTGCCTTGCTGGTCCTCCCCCTCCCGGCCCTGGCCGAGACCCCACAACAGATCCGCGCCGCCTATGCCAGCGAAGCAGCGGCCACGCAGCCCGGCTTCAGCGCCGCTGCCCAGCGCGGCGAGCGCCTTTTCCGCCAGCAATTCACCGTCACCGCCAAGATGCCGTCCTGCACCAGTTGCCACACCGCCAACCCGCTGCAGGCCGGCGAGCATGTCGTCACCGGCAAGGCCATCCGCCCGCTGGCGGTTGCCGCCAATGGCGAGCGCTTCACCGACCCGGCCAAGGTCGAAAAATGGTTTGGCCGCAACTGCAAGGAAGTTGTCGGCCGGGCCTGCACGCCGGCCGAGAAGGCCGACTTTGTCGCCTACATGAGCGAGGTGCGTTGAGATGAAAGCCGTTTTCAGCCTGCTGACCCCGCTGGCCTCCCTTCTCCTGGCCCTGCCGGCGCAAGCCGACCGCCTGCCGCTGCCCGCCGACACCCCGCCGGCCTACCGCGCCGAGTGCGGCAGCTGCCACCTCGCCTACCCGCCGGCACTGCTCGGTGCCAACGACTGGCGGCAACTGATGGGCAAGCTCGACAGCCATTTCGGCAGCGATGCTGCGGTGAACCCGGAAATCGGGCAAAAATTGACCGCTTTTCTGGTCGCCAACGCCGGCAACCCAAACCGGACTGGTGCCGCCGGCAACCCGCCCCGCATCTCGCAAACCACGCACTTCCTCAAGGAACACCGGAAGATTCCCGCCCGCTTCTGGAGTGACCCCCGCGTGCGCTCCGCCGCCAACTGCGAGGCCTGCCACACCAACGCCGCCAATGGCCGCTTCAGCGAACACGACATCGCCATTGCCGAACTGAGGAGATAAACATGCAAAAAATTCTCGCCTGGGACTGGCCGGTCCGCATCGGCCACTGGCTGATGGTCGGCGGCTTCATCCTCGCCTGGCTGACCTCGGAAAGCGAAAGCCTGCGTCTGGTGCATGCGCTGGCCGGCGCCACCGTGATGGCCGTCGCCGCCTTCCGCCTCGTCTGGGGCGTGATCGGCACACGCACGGCCCGCTTCAGCGATTTTGTGCGCGGACCGGCCGCCGTGCGCACTTACCTGCTCGGCCTGCTGCGCCTGCAGCCGGCGCATTTCACCGGCCACAACCCGGCCGGCGGCTGGGCCATCCTGCTCCTGCTCGGCTTTGCGCTGTTGGCCGGCGCCAGCGGCTGGGCAATCTACAACGACCTCGGCGGCCACTGGCTGGAAGAACTGCACGAAGGCCTGGCTGCGCTCATGCTGCTGGTCGTCTTCACTCACCTCGCTGGCGTCATCAGCGGCAGCGTGCTGCATGGCGAAAACCTTGTCCGCGCCATGCTGAGCGGCTACAAGGCCGGCCCGGCCAATGAAGCCATCGCCTCCGCCCGCCCGCTGGCGGCCGGGCTGCTGCTGGCCTGGACCGGCGCTGCCGTCTGGTGGCTGGTCCGCTGATAGAATTCCGTCATGCGCATACTCCTCGTTGAAGACGACCCCCTGCTCGGCGACGGGCTGACCATCGGCCTGCGCCAGTCCGGCTTTGCCGTGGACTGGCTGAAGGACGGCCACAGCGCCGACCTCGCCCTGCAATCCGAACATTTCGATCTGCTGGTGCTCGACCTCGGCCTGCCGCGGATGACCGGCATGGAGGTGCTGCAGCGCGCCCGCAGCCGGGGAAATGCGATGCCCGTGCTGGTGCTGACCGCCCGCGACGCCACCGGTGACAAGATCGCCGGCCTCGATGCCGGTGCCGACGATTATCTGGTCAAGCCCATCGACCTCGACGAACTGAGTGCGCGCATCCGCGCCCTGCTCCGGCGCAGCGCCGGCCGGGCTGCCCCGGTACTCAGCGTCGGCCCGATCAGCCTCGACCCGGCAGCGCATCAGGTGATGCTGGAAGGCAAGCCGGTCGAGATCGCCGGCCGCGAATTCGCACTGCTGCAACTGCTGATGGAAAACGCCGGCCGCGTGCTGAGCCGCAGCCAGATCGAGCAGTCCCTCTACGGCTGGCGCGACGAGCCGGACAGCAACGCCCTCGAAGTGCACATCCACCACCTGCGCAAAAAGCTGGGCAGTGACCGGATTCGCACCCTGCGCGGCGTCGGCTACACGATCCCGAAATGACCACGGTCTGGTTCTCGCTGCGCAAGCGGCTCCTCGCCCTGCTGCTGGGGGGCGTCACCGTCGCCTGGCTGGGCACGCTGGTTTTCAGCTACCTCGACGCACACCACGAAGTCGATGAACTCTTCGACGCCCAGCTCGCCCAGGTCGCGCAGACCCTGCTCGCACTGGCCAGCAACGAGGAAGGCGAGCACATCGAAGACCTCGGCGAGGCCGGCCACAAATACCAGCGCCAGTTGCGCTTCCAGCTCTGGTCGGCCGACGGCCAATTGCTGCTGCGCTCGCAGAATTCCCCGGAATCACCGCTGACCGGCGTCAGCGGCTTCTCGGAAACGCAAGAGGCCGGCGATGGCCACTGGCGGCACTACAGCCAGTGGAACAGCGAGCGCAACCTGCAGATCCAGGTCAGCGAAAACCACGGCATCCGCGACGAGCTGATCGGCCAGATCGCCTGGCGGCTGCTCTTTCCCGCCCTGCTCGGCCTGCCGCTGATCGGCTTCTGGGTCTGGCTGGCGACGCGGCACGGCCTGTCCTCGCTGGCCGGCATTGCCGACGATCTGGCGCAACGCGACCCGCAGCAGTTGCAAGCCATCACCCCGGCCGCCGCGCCGGTCGAAATCCGCCCTATGCTCGACGCACTCAACCGCCTGCTGCACCGGGTCGAACACGCACTCGACAACGAACGCCGCTTCACCGCCGACGCCGCCCACGAACTACGTACCCCGCTCGCTGCCCTGCTCGCGCAGCTACAGGTCGCCCAGCGGGCACGCGACCCGCAGGAACGGGAACAATCGCTCGACCAGTTGCAAACCGGCCTCCACCGCGCCGCCCACCTCGTCGACCAGATGCTGCAACTCGCCCGCCTCGACCCGGAAAACGGCCTGCCCGATGCTGCACCGGCATCGCTCACCGCGCTTGCCGAGGACGTCTGTGCCGAACTTGGCAACGAAATCCTCGCCCGCAACATCGACTTCGAACTGAAGGCCGACAGCGCCGGCCAGATCCGCGGCAAGGCGGAATGGCTGCGCGTACTGGTGCGCAACCTGGTCGACAACGCCCTGCGCTATACGCCGCAAGGTGGGGCGATCCGGATCACGATCCGGGAATCTGTCGACGAGGTCACGCTGGAAATTGCCGACAACGGTCCGGGCATTCCCGCCGATCAGCGGGCGGCCGTATGTCAGCGCTTTCACCGGCTCGATCAGACCGGCCAACCCGGTAGCGGCCTGGGGCTGGCCATCGTCGCCCGCATTGTCGAACTGCATGGGGCCAATCTGCTGTTGAACGACAGCCCGTTTGGGCGAGGCCTGAGTGTTCGTCTGCATTTCCGGAGATGATTGTCACCCGGTAGTGTCACTGCCCCGCTGGCAGGCAAGCATGTGCGTTCAGGAAATTTGCGGTTTTTCCGGGTCGACCGTAGCAGCCTCCGGGGGCAATGGCGGCTGCGGTCGGCTCATGGTGTAGAGCACGCCGGCACAGCAGCCGAAAAACCCCACCGTGGCGAGCAGGCTGGGCGTCCAGGTATCGGCGAGGCCACGGCTCTGCCACAGCCAGACGAAGGCGACGAGTGCCGGGATCATCATCAGGGCGCAAAAAATCGCGGTCGCCAGTGCAAATTTCTGGCCGATGTGGCGGGGATTCTGGTTCATTCGACTTCCTCGACCATCAGCCAGATGGCGCGATTGTCGCGGGCATCACTGGTGGAAATGCTGAAACTGCCGCCCTGATTGCCGGCGGATTGCCGTCCACCGCCGCCCAGCTCAATCCATTCGCCGAGCCGGCCCGATACCGTCGTCGCCAAGCGCTGCTGGCTAATGCCAGAATGCGGATGATTGCCTTCGAGACTTTCCGATTGCTGGCTGATTTCCAGCGTCACCCGCTGGCCATTGACCCGTGGCGAAGCATAGAAGCCCCGGCCGATGTCACGGTACACGACGGTTTCGTTAACAATGGCGCCGCCCGGCCCGAGGATCATCTGTCGCATCGGCAGCGGCAACGAGCGGCCGATCTGGATGAACGCCTGTCCGCCGTCGATGGTCTGCACCATTTGTCCGGCACGTTCGCCACGCACGCTCTTGGTATCCCAGACGGTGGCACCAACGTCGGCGCGCCGCGTGCTGCCGAGTACCACCTGTCCGCTGGCGGCGGCACCGCGGTCGCTGCTGTCGGCCTGCCGGTTTTCGGTGACCCGGATGATCAATCGACGCGAGGGCATGTCCATCGCCGCCAATGCCCGCTTGATGTCGGCGCGATTGCGTGGGGAGGCCTTGAGGAAGAGCTGATTGTTCATCCCGGTCAGCGTCCCACCCGGCTCGACCAGCGGCAGCAAGGCGGGCAACACCTGCTCGACGGTCTTGCTGCGCAGTTCGATGATCTCCATCTGCTGGGCAAAGGCAAGCATCAGCCACAGGCCGATGGCTGCGGTGAACGCGGATTTCAGGGCAATTTTGAGCATCAGGCAGACGCCACGTGCGGCAGCGCGAGGTATTCGCGCGAATTCATTTCGGTCAGACGGCTCACCGTCCGCTTGAACTCGCCGGCCTGCGTGCCTTCGGTGTAAAGGTCTTCCGCCGCGCAGTCAGCCGTGGCGATCAGCTTGACCTTGTGGTCATAGAAGACATCGACCAGCCAGGTAAAGCGACGGGCCTCGGAGGCCTGATGCGTGGTCATCTTTGGAATGTGCGACAGCAACACGGTGTGATAGCTGCGCGAGATTTCAAGATAGTCGTTCTGCGAACGCGGCCCGCCGCACAGCGTACGGAAATCGAACCAGATCACGCCATTGCCACGGCGTACCGTCTCGATCTCGCGGCCCAGCACTTCGATCTTGCCGCCCTGCTTGCCATCTTCGCCAGCAACCATGCGGAAGTAGTCGAGCATCTTGCGCTCGGCAGCATCGTCAGACGGGTAATGGTAGATCTCGACCTGCTCCAGGGCCCGCAGACGATAGTCGATCCCGGCCTCGACCTCGAAAACATCCAGATGCTTGTTGAGCAGCGCGATGGTCGGCAGGAAGCTCTCGCGATGCAGGCCGTTGGGGTAGAGCATGTCCGGCGGGTAGTTCGAGGTCATGACGATGATCACGCCCTTGCTGAACAGGCCTTCCATCAGCCGGCCAAGAATCATCGCGTCGGCGATGTCGGAAACATGGAATTCGTCAAAACAGAGCAGCCGAACCTCGCGCCCGATCTCCTCGGCCAGCTTGAGCATCGGATCAGTCTCGCCCTTGAATTTCTCAAGATCGCGGTGGATCTGCTGCATGAAGGCGTGGAAGTGAATCCGCTTCTTGCGACGATAAGGCACGGACTCGTAGAAGCAATCCATCAGAAAACTCTTGCCACGCCCTACCCCACCCCAGAAATAGACGCCCTTGGGCGGCTTGGGTGGCGACAGCAGGCGCTTGAAAGTGCTGGCGCGATTGACCTTGAAAAACAGCAAGTTGGTATAGAGCGCCTGCAGCGCCGTTGCAGCAGTCATCTGCGCCGCATCAGCAACATAACCGCGGCTGTCGAGCAGTGCCTTGTAGGCGTCAAGCATGCCGTTGGCGGCAACCTTCAACTTTGAGTGGGGCATGGTGGTGCGTGTAATTGAAATGGTCTGCTATTTTGCCAAATAAAAAAGGCGGGTGCGTATCCGCATCCCGCCTTTTGCGACCTTGAACTCGGATTAGAAGTTCAGCGTGCGCTTGTCGCAAGCCAGCGCGGCTTCGTGGATCGTCTCGGAGAGCGTCGGGTGAGCGTGGCAGATACGTGCCAGATCTTCCGAAGCGCCACCGAACTCCATGGCAACGACGCACTCGCCGATCATTTCGGAAGCATTGGCACCGATGATGTGGGCACCGAGGATACGGTCAGTCTTCTTGCAGGCAAGAATCTTGACGAAACCGGACGGGTCGCCCATGCCCAGCGCACGGCCGTTGGCCAGGAACGGTACCTTGCCGGCCTTGTACTCGACGCCTTCGGCCTTGAGCGCCTGCTCGGTCTTGCCGACCCAGGCGATTTCCGGCGAGGTGTAGATAACCCAGGGAATGGTGTCGAAATTGCAGTGACCGGCCTGGCCAGCCATCAGTTCGGCAACCATGACACCTTCTTCGTGAGCCTTGTGGGCCAGCATCGGGCCACGCACGACGTCACCAATCGCCCAGACGCCCGGCAGGTTGGTCTGGCAGTGGCCATTGACTTCAACAAAACCACGAGCATCAAGCTTCAGGCCAACGCCTTCGGCATTGAGACCGTCGGTGTTCGGCACGCGGCCGATGGAGACGATCAGGCGGTCGGCATCCAGCTTCTGTTCCTTGCCATCCTTGTCGGCGTAGGCAATCGAGACGCCCTTCTTGGTCGTCTTGATGTCACCGATCTTGACGCCCATCTGGATGTTCAGACCCTGCTTGGTGAACAGCTTGAGGGCTTCCTTGGCGACATCGGCATCAGCCGCAGCGAGGAAGTCCGGCATGGCTTCGAGAACGGTGACTTCAGCACCGACCCGACGCCAGACCGAACCCATTTCCAGACCGATGACGCCAGCGCCGATAATGGCCAGCTTCTTGGGCACGGATTCCTGATTCAGTGCGCCTTCGTTGTCCATGACGATCTTCTGGTCGACCGGCAGGTTCGGCAGATGACGAGCCTTGGAGCCGGTGGCGAGGATGACCTGCTTGGCCAGCACTTCCTCTTCACCAACCTTGACCTTCCAGAAATCGCCTTCCTTGCCAACGAAGGAACCATGGCCGGCGAGGAAGGTAACCTTGTTCTTCTTCAGCAGCATCTTGATGCCGCCGGTCAGCTGATTGACGACGCCATCCTTGCGCGCCTTCATGGTCGGCACGTCGATGGTGGCCTTGCCAACCTTGATGCCCTGGGCTTCAAAGGTATGGTTGGCTTCCTCGAACAGGTGCGAGGTATGCAGCAGCGCCTTGGACGGGATGCAGCCAACGTTCAGGCAGGTGCCGCCGAGACGCGGTTCGCCCTTCGGGTCAGCGTAGGGATTGGATTCGGCACAGGCCGCGGAAAAACCGAGCTGCGAGGCACGGATGGCAGCGATGTAACCGCCGGGGCCACCGCCGATGACGAGCACGTCGAATTGCTTGGACATGTTTGAACCTTTCAGATTGCAGATGTGCAAAAGCGCCAGCGCCCGATGAGGGGCACTGGCGCCGGGCAACGTCGATTAGACGCCGAGCAGCAGGCGGGCCGGATCTTCCAGCGCTTCCTTCATGGTCACCAGACCGAGGACGGCTTCGCGGCCG
>ERZ1645187.4728-NODE-4728-length-10860-cov-6.269135_pt1 | contig 10860 bp, 14 predicted proteins | sample MGYA00575352_ERZ1645187 | MGnify/ENA primary metagenome ERZ1645187 (study PRJEB40837, sample SAMN11349314) | freshwater sediment metagenome | isolation source: river sediment | host: Sediment | place: India: Wazaribad , New Delhi | collected 2017-02-21 ...
ACCGGCCACGACGTGGTCGACCTGGCGAAAAAGTTCGAGGACTACGGCGTCGAGGCGGTGATCTACACCGACATCGGCCGCGACGGCATGCTGACCGGCGCGAACGTCGAGGCGACCGTCAAGCTGGCGCAGGCACTGCGCATCCCGGTCATCGCCAGCGGCGGCATCGCCAGCCTTGAAGATGTCAAGGCGCTGTGCGCCGTGGCTGACGAAGGCATCATGGGTGCCATCACCGGCCGTGCCATCTACGAAGGCAAGCTCGATTTCCACAAGGCGCAGGCCGAAGCCGACAAGATCGCCAACGGCAACTAACCGCCCATATTTCATGCTCGCCAAGCGCATCATTCCCTGTCTCGACGTCAAGGCTGGCCGTGTCGTCAAGGGCATCAACTTCGTTGGCTTGCGTGATGCCGGCGACCCGGTCGAAATCGCGCGTCGCTACGACGACCAGGGCGCCGACGAGATCACCTTCCTTGACATCACCGCCAGTTCCGACCAACGTGACATCATCCTGCACATTGTCGAGGCCTGCGCCGAGCAGGTCTTCATTCCGCTCACGGTAGGCGGCGGCGTGCGCAAGGTCGAGGACGTGCGTCGGCTTTTGAATGCCGGTGCCGACAAGGTGAGCATGAACACCGCCGCCGTGCAGAATCCGCAACTGGTCGCCGACGCCTCCGGCAAGGTGGGTAGCCAGTGCATCGTCGTTGCCATCGATGCCAAGCAGACTTCTCCCGGCAAGTGGGAGGTCTTTACCCATGGCGGACGGAACAATACGCACATCGATGCGATCGAATGGGCACAGCAGGTGGCGGCGCTGGGTGCCGGCGAGATCCTGCTGACCAGCATGGACCGCGATGGCACGAAGAACGGCTTCGATCTCGGCCTGACGCGCGCCGTGGCCGATGCGGTGCCGATTCCCGTGATCGCCAGCGGCGGCGTCGGCAATCTCCAGCATCTGGCCGATGGCGTCACGCAGGGCCGGGCCGATGCCGTGCTGGCCGCGAGCATTTTCCATTACGGCGAATACACCGTGCGGCAGGCCAAGGAACACATGCGCGCACAAGGGATAGAGGTAAGGCTGTGACCGTGACGAAGAAGTGGCTCAACGAAATCAAGTGGGACGAGCAGGGGCTCGTGCCCGCCATCGCGCAGGATGCGCGGACCGGCTCGGTGCTGATGTTCGCCTTCATGAACCGCGAGGCGCTGGAAAAGACCGCACAACTGGGCGAAGCGGTGTATTGGTCGCGCTCGCGCCGCAAGCTCTGGCACAAGGGCGAGGAATCCGGACATACGCAGAAGGTGCTGGAAATCCGCACCGACTGCGACAAGGATGTCGTGCTGCTCAAGATCGAGCAAACCGGGGGCATTGCCTGCCACACCGGACGCTTCAGCTGTTTCTACAACAAGCTCGATCAGGGTGGCTGGGAGGAGATTGATCCCGTCATCAAGGACCCAAAGGAAATCTACAAATGATCGATCTCGAAGTCATCCATCGCATCCAGGAAACCCTGGAAGCACGCAAGGGCGCGGCGCCCGATTCATCCTACGTTTCGAGCCTGTACGCCAAGGGTACCGATGCGATCTGCAAGAAGATCGCCGAGGAGGGCGCCGAGGTCATCATGGCGGCAAAGGACAAGGACCGCCTGCATCTCGTGCGCGAGACCTGCGACCTGTGGTTCCACAGCATGGTGCTGCTCTCGCACTTCGGCATCGGCGTCGACGACATCATGATGGAGTTCCGTCGCCGCGAGGGCATTTCCGGCATCGACGAGAAAGCCAGCCGCGGCAAGTAAGGAGTTGTTGGCATGAGTGACTGCATCTTCTGCAAGATCGTCCGCGGGGAAATTCCCTGCAAGAAGGTTTACGAGGACGACGATATCCTCGCCTTCCACGATATCAGTCCGATCGCCCCGGTGCATTTCATGGTGATCCCGAAACTGCATGTCGATTCGCTGGCGACGACCGATGCCTCACATGCGCCCGTGCTCGGCAAGCTGTTCAGCAAGCTCGGCGACCTGGCGCGCAGCCAGGGCCTGACCGACGGTTTCCGTACCATCGTCAACACGGGCAGGGTGGGTCAGCAGGAGGTGTATCATCTTCACGTCCATGTCGTCGGCGGTCCTGACCGGCTCGGCCCGATGCTGACGCGCAAATAATTTTGGAGGAAATCTGATGGGAACCTGGAGTATCTGGCATTGGCTCGTTGTGCTTGTCATTGTGCTGCTCGTGTTCGGCACCAAGAAGTTGCGCAACATCGGCCAGGATCTGGGCGGTGCGGTCAAGGGTTTCAAGGACGGCATGAAGGAGGGCACCCAGAATGGTGCGGCGACCAAGCAGGTCGAGGATCAGGCCGGCAACACCATCGAGGGCGAGGCCCGCAAGGAACAGACCAAGTCCTGAGCGTGCGCCGCGCCGTCCCGCCAGCGCCGACTTTCATAGCACCCTGCCGTGTTTGACGTCAGCTTCACCGAATTGATGGTGATTGCCCTAGTCGGGCTGATCGTCATCGGGCCGGAGCGCCTGCCCAAGGTGGCGCGCACCGTGGGCCATCTCCTCGGCCGCCTGCAGCGCTATGTCGGTGATGTCAAGAGCGACATCAGCCGCGAGATGCAGCTCGAGGATTTGAAGAAACTGCAGGCGCAGGTGCAGGAACAAGCACGCGATCTCGACCGGCAGATCAATGATCAGATGAAGACTGTCGAAACCGAACTCAACCAATCGATCCTCGCCTCCGCGGAACAGAAGGCCGATGAGTCGGTCGAGGCATCGAAGCCTTTCACGCCGCCAGCGCCCACTCTTCCACCTAACCCACCGTCGGCTGGCTGATGGAAGAGGGCCAGGAAAGCTTCATCTCCCATCTGGTCGAGTTACGCGACCGGTTGATCCGCGCGGTCGTGGCGGTGCTGATCGTCTTTCTCGCGCTCGTCAATTGGGCACGTGACATCTACACTGTCCTGGCGGCCCCGATGCTCGCCGCGCTGCCCGAAGGCGGGCAGATGATCGCGACGGATGTGGTGGGCGCCTTTTTCGTGCCGATCAAGGTGACGATGATGGTTTCCTTCCTCATCGCCCTGCCCTATGTCCTCTATCAGGCCTGGGCGTTCATTGCGCCGGGCCTCTATCAGCATGAAAAGAAGCTGGCGCTGCCGCTGCTGGCGGCAAGCGTGCTGTTGTTCTTCCTCGGCATGAGCTTCGCCTACTTCATCGTGTTCCCCGCCGTGTTCGGCTTCATCAACGCCTTCGCCCCGGAAGGCGTGGCGGTGATGACCGACATCGACAAATACCTGTCTTTCGTGCTGACCACTTTCCTCGCGTTCGGGGTGACCTTCGAGGTGCCTGTCGTAGTGATCGTGCTGGTGCGCGTCGGACTGGTCAGCATCGAGAAGCTCAAGGAAATCCGTCCCTACGTGATCGTCGGTGCCTTCATCATCGCCGCGGTTGTCACGCCGCCGGATGTGCTTTCCCAATTCCTGCTGGCCATACCGATGTGGCTGCTTTACGAGTTCGGTATCGTGATGGCGCAGATGATCGGCAAGTCATCATGCGTTGAAGATGGCTACAAGCCGCTTGACGACGCAGCGATGAACGCGGAACTCGACAAGGCCGAGGCAGACTCGCTCGCCAATCGCGAGCAGAAATAAAATCCTATTGACGCGGCGGCCGGGGGCGCTTGCCCACGGTGATCTGTACGTCCAGCGGCTTCCCTGCGCGCATCAGGCTGAACTTCGCCTGCTCGCCGGGGGCAAGCGCGGCGATCAGGTCAAGCATCACCTGCGCGTCCTTGACCGTCCTGCCTCCCACGGCCAGCAACACGTCGCCAGGCTTGACACCCGCCTTGTCGGCCGGGCTGCCGCGCATCACGCCGGCGATCAGCGCGCCCTCGTCTGGCTTCACGCCGAACGATTCGGCCAGTTCGGGTGTCATGTCCTGTACCTCGACACCGATCCAGCCGCGCGTCACCGTGCCGGTGCGAACGATCTGTTCCATCACGTTCTTGGCCAGCGAAACCGGGATCGCGAAGCCGATGCCCATGGAACCGCCACTTTGCGAGTAGATCGCCGTGTTGATGCCGACGAGATGGCCGTTGCTGTCGACCAATGCGCCCCCGGAATTGCCGGGGTTGATCGCTGCGTCGGTCTGGATGAAGTTCTCGAAGGTGTTGATGCCCAGATGGGTGCGGCCGAGCGCCGAAACGATGCCCGAAGTTACCGTCTGGCCGACACCGAAGGGATTGCCGATTGCGAGCACGACGTCACCCACGCGCAACGATTCAGCGGGGGCGAACGTGATCGGTGTCAATGGCCGGCTGCCGGTTTCATTGCTGACGATGCGCAGCACGGCCAAATCCGATTCGGGATCGGAACCGACCAGCCTGGCCCTGAACTTGCGGCCATCCTGCAGGGCGACCTCGATCTCGTCGGCCGATTCGACGACATGGTTGTTGGTCAGCAGGAGACCATCCGCGGAGACGATCACGCCGCTGCCGAGCCCCGACTGGCGCTGGGTATCGTTGCCGAAGCGGTCGCCGAAAAAGTGACGGAACACCGGGTCGTTCATGAACGGATGGCGCCGCACTTCCTGGCTGGTGAAGATATGCACGACCGCCGGGAGCGCGGTCTGGGCGGCGTCGGCGAAAGTGGCAACCTTGCGCGCTTCGGGCGCCGGCGCCGCCTGCTGGATGGCGACGACCTGCGGTACTTGCCCGGTCTGGCGCCAGGTGAGCCACTCCGGCTTGAGGGTTTGCACGACGAACAGCGCCGCGACGCTGATCGTGACGGTTTGGGCGAAAATGAGCCACAATCGGACCATGGGAAACCTGCTCTGGGCGAGGAAACGAAAATGCAGCGCGAGGCGTTGAAAGAATATCTGGATGGCATGCTGGAAGCGTGCCGCTTCCGCGATTATTGCCCAAACGGCCTGCAAGTGGAAGGATGCGCAGAGATTCGGCGCGTCATCTGCGGCGTGACCGCGAATCACGCGCTGATCGAGGCGGCCGTCGCGCGTGGTGCCGACGCGCTGCTCGTGCATCACGGCTGGTTCTGGAAAAACGAGGATGGGCGCGTGACCGGCTTTCGCAAGCAGCGGCTGCAAACCTTGCTTCGCAACGACATCAATCTCTTCGCCTATCACCTGCCGCTTGATGCGCACCCGGAGTTCGGCAACAACGCCCAGCTCGCCCGGCAACTCGGTTGGACGATTACCGGGCGCTTCGCGGAGCAGGAGATTGGTTTTTTGGGTGCCGTCCCGTCAGCGCCGACTTTCGCGCAGGACATCGCCGCGCGGGTCGAACAGGTGCTCGGACGTGCGCCCATGCTGGTCGGCGATCCGCAGCGCGAGGTGAAGAAACTGGCCTGGTGCAGTGGCGGCGCGCAGGGCTACTTCGAGCAGGCGATCCTCGCCGGGGCCGACATCTACATCAGCGGCGAAATTTCAGAGCATACGGTGCATCTGGCGCGCGAGTCCGGCGTTCCCTATCTGGCGGCCGGCCATCATGCGACCGAGCGCTACGGCGTGATGGCGCTCGGCGCGCATCTGGCGGAGCGCTTCGGCTTGCAATGTGAATACGTCGAGATAGATAACCCGGTCTAGCCGGGCAGGAAGCCGTAGGCTTCGCGCATGACGCTGGTCAGCATCAGCAGTTCCTCGGCGACCGGCTGCGGGAAGCCGGAGCGCGCGCCGCCGCGGTTGTCGTCGAGCAGGTTCTTCATGTAGACGAGGCAGTCAGGTTTGCCCCACAGCTCGGCGAGGCGCTTCGCGATGTGCGGGAAATTCTCCAGCGTCTGGATCGTCCCGGGCTGGGCATGCCAGTCTTCGGGCCGCACGTTGAAGTGCAGGCGCAGTTCCTCTGCCGAACGTTCGAATTCTTCCTGCTGACCGTTTTTGCGATAGATGTCGAGCAGCTTGAGCCAGTGCCGCAGGGCCTGTTTGGGCTCGTTGCGGATCTGTTCGGTCAGCGTCTGAGTCGCGCCATGGCCGAGCCCCATCGAGAGCATGATCTCGGCGAGTTCCAGTGCCTGATCGCCCGAAGTGGACGAGGTCGGCTCGATCGAAGGCACCGGCTCGACCGGTGGCGCCGATTCCGATACCTGCTCGATCGAGGGCAGTTCGAACGCGGGTACCGGCGGAACGGCAGGCAGTTCTTCGGCCGGCTTTGCCGGGGCGACCGCAGGCATGGTTTCCGGCACGGCTGCGCGCTTCTCCTGCACCGGTTTCGCCGGCTTGGGTTCGGGAGACGGAGCGATCGTTTCCGGCAGGGCGGCATTGCCGGCTGAGGCTTGCGGCACCGTTCCCTGCCGCTTGCCGAACCAGAAGGCCAGCAAGGCCAACAGGGCGGCACCGGCGAGGGTCGGTGGCCAACCCGCCAGGGGACCCGCCGGGCCGGGTACTTCCTGGATTACGGTCTTCTCGATGACGACTGGTGCCGGAGGTGGTGCAGGCTGCGCGGCAACGGGCGGTGGAGTGAAATCCGGCAACTGCCGGATCATGCGCTCGATGTCGCCGAGCAGCGTGTCGATATGGGTCAGGCTCGTGAGGATGCCTTCGATGAGCTTGTTGTCTTCCTTGACCCAGCGCTGGAAGGTTTCATCAGGGATGGTGCGGATGGAAGTTGCCGCCTGGCCGGGAGCCGCGGAACCCTGGGCAGGCGCGAACAGCGGCCACGCCATGAGGAGGCAGGCCAGAACCTTCATTCGCATGCGTGGCAGGGCTTTGCTCAAGATCGCGGATCACTCGCAGAATTTCGAATGTCGCGATTGTGCCGGCCGCGGTCAATGCCGAAAGCCTAATTACAGGGGCATTGAGGCGCTATACGCGGCTTTTCAGCCGGGCAGCGAATTTCTGGCGCAGTTTCGCGACTTTCGGTGCGACGACTGCGCGGCAATAGGGCTGCACCGGGTTCTGCGCGAAGTAATCCTGGTGGTAATCCTCGGCCGGCCAGAAAGTCTGCGCTGGCAGGACGGCAGTGACGATGGGGTTCGGCCAGATGCGCTCGTCATCGAGTGCGCTGATCAGCGCGCGCGCGCTGCGGTCCTGTTCCGTCGAATGGGTGAAGATGACCGACCGGTATTGCGTACCGACGTCGTGCCCTTGGCGATCGCGCGTGGTTGGGTCGTGAATGGCGAAAAAGGCGGTGAGCAGGGTGCGGTAGTCGATTACGGCGGGATCGAATTCGACACGCACCACTTCGGCGTGGCCAGTGTCACCATTGCAGACCTGACGATAAGTCGGGTGATCGGCTGCGCCGCCGGCGTAGCCCGAAACAACACTAGTCACGCCTTCCAGCAGTTTCAGGGCAGCCTCGAGGCACCAGAAGCAGCCGCCGCCCAAAGTGGCAATTTCAGCAGTCATGAACCCTCCCGTTCGGCGAGGCGCCGCAACACCAGCGGAAATGCGCCGGTGAGGAAGCAGGCGACTGCGGACACGATCAGTCCCCAGCCGGCCATTTCGTCGGCGAGCAGCGGATGCACGCCCTTGAACAGGCCGGCGAATGACGCGATGCCGGCCAGAGTGCAGGCAATGCCGAGCGCACTGAAAAAGAGAAAAGTCCAGGGCCAGTGATGGGGCTTCATCTACTTGCGCGAATCGACGATGCGTTTCGCCTTGCCGGCCGAACGCTCGACGCCACCGGTATCCATGACTTCGACCTTCGTGTTGATGCCGATCATCGCCTTGATGTGATGGCGCAGCTCGGTGGCTGCGCTCTCGCGCAGGCGGGAATTGCCGGCGAGCTCGGGTTTCATTTCGACGCGTACCGTCAGGTCGTCCATGTGGCCCTTGCGTGACACCTCGAGCTGGTAGTGCGGCGAAAGTTTGGCCGTTTTGAGGATGAGTTCTTCCACCTGCGACGGAAAGAGGTTCACGCCACGGATGATCAGCATGTCGTCCGAGCGGCCGGTGATCTTGCCGATGCGGCGGAAGCTGCGCGCGGTCGGTGGCAGCAGGCGCGTCAGGTCGCGCGTGCGGTAACGCACGACGGGCAGGGCCTCCTTGGTGAGCGACGTGAACACCAGTTCCCCGGGCTCGCCGTCGGGCAGGACCTTGCCGGTTTCGGGATCGATGACTTCCGGGTAGAAGTGGTCTTCCCAGATCGTCGGACCGTCGCGCGCTTCGATGCATTCGACCGCGACGCCCGGGCCGATGAGTTCCGACAAGCCGTACAGGTCCATCGCGACGATGCCGAGGCGGGATTCGAGCTCTGCGCGCATGCTTTCGCCCCAGGGTTCGGCACCGAAGATGCCACGCTGGAGGGTCGAGGCGCGCGGGTCGAGTCCCTGCCGCTCGAATTCGTCGACGATATTGAGAACATAGGAAGGCGTGCCGACGATCATCGTGGCGCCGAAGTCGCGAATCAGCTGGACTTGGCGTTCGGTCTGGCCGCCCGAGATCGGCACGACGGTGCAGCCCAGCTTCTCGGCACCGTAATGCACACCGAGGCCGCCCGTAAATAAGCCATAACCGTGCGTGACGTGGATGATGTCACGCTTCGTCCCGCCGGCAGCGGCGATCGAACGCGCCATGACCCCTGCCCAGGTGTCGATATCGTTCTGCGTGTAGGCGACGACCGTGGGCTTGCCGGTCGTGCCGGAGGAGGCATGCAGGCGCACGATATTGTCGAGCGGTTCGGCAAACATGCCATAGGGGTAGGTCTGGCGCAGGTCTTCCTTCGAGGTGAAGGGAAATTTGGTCAGGTCGGCCAGTGATTTCAGGTCGTCTGGATGGGTGCCGTGCGCATCGAACTTGGCCCGGTAATGCGGCACGCGCTCATAGACGCGCCGCAGGGTGTTCCTGAGCCGTTCCAGCTGCAGTGCGGCGATTTCGTCCCGGCTCGCCCGGGTGATGTCAGCATTCATTGGGGGCCTTATTTCGGCCGCGTGTCGATGACGCGTTTCGCTTTGCCTATGGATCGCTCGATCGTGCCGACGGCTTTGACCTCCACGCGCGTCGAGATGCCGACGTAGGACTTGATGTGATGCTGGAGTTCGTGCGCGACGTATTCCTTTTCCGCGGCCGTGGCGGTGGCGAATTCCGGCTTGATTTCGACATTCACCGTCATCGCATCGAGATGGCCTTCGCGACTCACCTCGAGCTGGTAGTGCGGTGAAAGTTTCGGTTGCCTGAGGATCAGTTCCTCGATCTGGCTCGGGAAGACATTCACGCCGCGGATGATCAGCATGTCGTCCGAGCGTCCGGTGATCTTGGCGATGCGCCGCATGCTGCGCGAAGTCGGCGGCAGCAGGCGGGTCAGGTCGCGCGTGCGGTAGCGGATGATCGGCAGCGCCTCCTTGGTCAGCGAAGTGAATACCAGTTCGCCGAGTTCACCGTCCGCCAGCACGGCACCAGTCTTGGGATCGATGATTTCCGGATAAAAGTGGTCTTCCCAGACGACCGGACCATCCTTGCTCTCGATGCATTCCTGCGCGACGCCGGGCCCCATCACTTCGGAGAGGCCATAGATGTCGATGGCGTCGATGCCGAAGCGCTTCTCGATCTCGGTGCGCATTTGTTGCGTCCATGGCTCGGCGCCGTGGATGCCGATTTTCAGCGCGCAATCCGCCGGATTGAGCCCCTGGCGATCGAATTCATCGGCGATCGCCAGCATGTACGACGGCGTCACCATGATGATCTTCGGCTTGAAGTCCTGGATCAGCTGCACCTGGCGTTCGGTCTGGCCGCCGCCGAAGGGGATGACCGAGCAACCGAGCCGCTCGGCGCCGTAGTGGGCACCGAGGCCGCCGGTGAACAGGCCGTAACCGTAGGAGACATGCACCTTGTCGCCGGGGCGGCCGCCGGCCGCATGGATCGAGCGCGCCATCAGGCCGGCCCAGGTGTCGATGTCCTTCTGCGTGTAGCCGACGACAGTGGGTTTGCCGGTGGTGCCGGAAGAGGCATGCACGCGGACCACCTTACTCTCGGGCACGGCGAACATGCCGAAAGGATAGGTGTCGCGCAGATCCTGTTTGGTGGTGAAGGGGAACTTCGCCAGATCGTCCAGCGATTTGAAGTCATCCGGTTTTACGCCGGAAGCATCGAATTTCGCGCGGATGTGCTTGATATTCTCGTAAGCATGACGCAGGCTCCAGCGCAGGCGCTCGGTTTGCAAGGCGACAATTTCGTCGCGGCTGGCGGTTTCGATGGCGTCGAGCGCCCGATTCGATTTCATGGATTGTTCTCCCTGCGCTCTTCCGGCGTACCGGCGCATTCATTGATTTAGGTAGGAACTTTATCATGGGAGATGAACGGTAGAATCTTGCGGCAAGGCTGGGGAGGCGGCTTGCAAGCCCCTGTCCGTCTGATAAAAATAATTGAGTGGATCATAAGTGATATTATTTCGTCCTCATGGCGGTGCCATGAGCTTTCATTCCATATCCTCGGCAAGGATGATTCTCCATGAAGATCCATGAGTATCAGGGCAAGGAAATCCTGAGGAAGTTCGGCGTGGCAACCCCACGCGGCATTCCCTGTTTTTCCGTCGATGAGGCCGTCAAGGCGGCTGAACAACTGGGCGGCAACCTCTGGGTGGTGAAGGCCCAGATCCACGCGGGTGGCCGCGGCAAGGGCGGCGGCGTCAAGCTGGCGAAGTCGCTCGACGAAGTGCGCCAGCACGCGAACAGCATCCTCGGCATGCAGCTCAAGACCCACCAGACCGGCCCGGAAGGCCAGCAAGTGCGCCGCCTGCTGATCGAGGACGGTGCCGACATCAAGCATGAGTATTACTGTGCGGCGCTGACCGATCGCGCCACGCAGACCGTCGCCATGATGGCCTCCTCGGAAGGCGGCATGGACATCGAGGAAGTCGCCAAAAAGACACCCGAGAAGATCATCAAGGTCTTCGTCGATCCGCTCGTCGGCCTGACCGATGCG
>ERZ1645187.4729-NODE-4729-length-10859-cov-8.242595_pt1 | contig 10859 bp, 14 predicted proteins | sample MGYA00575352_ERZ1645187 | MGnify/ENA primary metagenome ERZ1645187 (study PRJEB40837, sample SAMN11349314) | freshwater sediment metagenome | isolation source: river sediment | host: Sediment | place: India: Wazaribad , New Delhi | collected 2017-02-21 ...
ACCCTCGACCCCAACCTTGGCAAGGTTGTGCTCTACCCCTGAGCTACGCCCGCTCGAACGTTTGCAGCCCCTTGCGTGTCCGCCCCGGGGCCGGGGTGAGGCGCGCAGTTAGCAGTGACCTTGTGGCTTGCCAAGGGGAAAATTACGCAAAATGATGAAAAGGCGTTTATCCCTTCACAAATGCACACGAAGGCCCACATTGGCGGTCAGCATTTACGCATCAAGGAGTTGTTCAAGTGGCAAGCATGGGGCTGAACCTGGAAGAGCAGAAGGCAGTCGACCGGTTCCGCGCCAATGTGGTCGAACCGTCGATGGAATCGTTGGTAATCCTTGATTTCTGGGCCGAATGGTGCGGCCCGTGCAAGGCGCTGACCCCGGTGCTGGAAAAGGTTGCGGCCGAATATGCCGACAAGGGCGTGATCCTGGCCAAGATCAATGTGGACGAGGAAGGCTTTATCGCCGGACAGTTCCAGGTCCGCTCGATCCCGACGGTCTATGCCATCTTTCAGGGCCAGCCAGTGGCCGATCTGACCAATGCCCGGACCGAATCGCAATTGAAGGGCATGCTTGATCAGTTGCTGGCCAAGCTGCCGGTCAAGGCGGGCGGTGCTCCGGCGCAAGATATTGCCCCGCTGATCGCCATGGGCGAAGAGGCGCTGGCCGGCGGCGATGCCGAACGCGCTGCTTCGATCTTTTCCCAGATCGCCGAAATCGACCCGACAAGCGGCGCGGCCTATGCCGGACTGATTCGTGCGATGACCGCGCTGGGCGAAGTGGAGCAGGCCGAAGCGGTCCTCTCTGCCCTGCCAGTCGAACTGGCCAGCGATGCCGAGATTGCCCGCGCCCGTGCCGCGCTGGAACTGGCGCGCAACAAGCCTGCCGATAGCGAACTGACCGCACTGAAGGCCGCTGCGACGCCGGACAACCCGCAAGGCCAGCTGGCCTATGCCGAAGCCGCCTTTGCCGCTGGCGACCGCGATGACGCGGCAGAGGCACTGCTGGGCATGATCGCCGCAGACCGCGAATGGAACGAAGGCGCGGCCAAGGCCAAACTGTTGCAGATCTTCGAAGTGGTCGGCCTGGAAGACCCGTGGGTTGCCGCCCAGCGCCGCCGCCTCTCGCTGATCCTGTTCGGATAAGGTAGCGCGGCGATGCGCATTTCGATCTTCCCCCTGCCCGGCGCGATCCTGTTTCCCGGCCTGCAATTGCCGCTGCACATCTTTGAGCCGCGCTATCGTGCGCTGGTAAAGGACGCGCTGGCGCGGGATCGGCGGATCGGGATGATCCAGCCGCAGCGGGCAGAAGAGGGCGCGCCGCTCTATCAGGTCGGCTGCCTGGGCAAGATCGAGGAAGTTGAAGCGCTCGAGGACGGGCGCTTCAATCTGATCCTGACCGGCGAATCGCGCTTCAAGGTGATCCGCGAACTCGATGCGGCCACCCCGTTCCGTCAGGTCGAAGCCGAACTGCTCGACAATGAGGACTATCCCGCTCTCTCTCCGGTCGAACGCGCCAGCTTTGAACGGGAAGCCCGGCGCTTTGCCGATGCGCAAGGGTATCGGGTCGACTGGGACGCAGTGACACGACTGGATGACGAATCGCTGATCGACGGCACCAGCCAGATCGTGCCCTTCGACATTGCCTCCAAACAGGCGCTGCTTGAGGCACCCAGCCTGTCCACCCGGTGCGAATTACTGGTCCAGTTGATGCAGTTCTTTGGCCGCCGCGACAGCGACGATCCCACCATTACCCTGCAGTAGGCTGCGGGAACAAAGGGCAGACCGGCCAGTTTCTTGTGCTATACCCTGACAAGCAGGAGCGAAAGGAACTGGCCCATGTCGATCCGAATTTTCCTGATGAGCGCTGCGGCCCTCGCAATGGCCGCCCCCTCTGTGGTGCTAGCTGATCCGGGCCAACATCGCAGCGGCCCACACAAGGCGGCCAAGGCTGACAAGTCAAACCGCAACTCCAAACGCGTCAGCACTGGTGATCGCTATGCCGGAAAGGCCTGCCCGCCGGGCCTGGCCAAGAAGTATCCCGGCTGCATTCCGCCCGGACAGTGGAAGAAGGGCTATCGCATCCCCACAGGCTGGTCGAACTATTATATCGGCTATGATCGCCTGCCCGACTATTACCGCAACCGGTACGAAGTGAACCCGGGCTACCGCTATCTCTATCGCGATGACAGGGTCTATGTGATCGACGCAATCACGCGCTCGATCATCGACGTGGTCCTGCGTTAAAATTCAGACTGTTCGGAATCTCCCGGGGCTACGGCCTCGGGATTGTCTTCGCCGTTTTCGGCCTGACGGCCAGCAGCAAAGCCATCATAGTTCCTGAGGATTTCACAGGCGCGGGCATCACCTGCCTCGCACGCTTCCTCATGGCAAGGGCGTGCGATTTCAGCGCGCATCCCGGTGCCTTTGGCGCGTTCGATGCAGGACGCGGCGGTAACAGGAGACTCTTCTGCCTTGCGCGATGGCTTGGCCGTTTCCGTGCTGGCGGTTTCCGTCGGCACCGGATCGGTCGCTGCAGTCTCGCCAGAGCAGGCGACCAGCAGCAGCGTGGCTATGAACACGGCCAGTCCCCTCATGCCAGCACCGCCTTGACCCCGTCGATCACATATTGCGCGGCGAGAGCAGCGAGCAGCACGCCCAGCAGGCGGGTGATGACCGCCTCCACCCGCGCGCCCAGCAGACGCATCAGCGGCCCTGCACTCACCAAAGCAGCCAGCGTGATGACCAGCACCGCCGCCATGGCCCCCAGCACGACGAGGGTCTGTTCGGCCCCCTGCGCGCGGGAAGTCAGCAGCATGATCGTGGCGATCGAACCCGGCCCGGCAATCATCGGCATGGCCATGGGGAACACCGAGACGTCCTCAACCTCTGGCGTGGCGCGGATCTTGTCAGCCCGCTCCTCGCGCCGCTGGGTGCGCTTTTCGAAGACCATGTCCATCGCGATCACGAACAGCATGATCCCGCCCGCGATGCGGAACGAGTTCAGTTCGATATGCAGCGCGCCCAGCAGAGCCTCGCCAAACAGGGCGAAGACCAGCAGGATCGCCGTGGCGATGAAGGTGGCGCGCACGGCCATGGAGGTGGCCTGACGCTGGCTCGCCCCCTTGACCAGCCCGGCATAGATCGGCGCGCAGCCGGGCGGATCGATCACCACAAACAGGGTGACGAAAGCGGAGAGGAACAGTTCCCACATCGCGGTTATGACTGGCCCTGCGCTTCCACCTGCGCGTCCTGAACGGTCACGCGCTGGCCATCGGTCTGCATGGTAACGACGAAGCGGCGCGATCCATCAGGGGCAACCGTGGCTTCCCAGCCCAGAGTACCATCAAGCGATTGCCCGGCGCGACGCGACGGATCGAGCGGTGGCAGCTTACCCTTGAAATCCTTGATTTTCAGCCCGCGTCCGGAACGATAGCCGGGCGGACAATCGGCAGTTTTCGACACGACCATGTCCGGCGCATCAAGTGCCATGGGCAGGGCATCGCCCTGATCCAGCACCCACTTGTAGCGCCCGTTCTGCTGCTTTTGCCAAACGGTGGTGAACCAGCCGCTGGTGCCATCCGGACGCTGCCAGGCCCCGCGGGTGACAGCAAGCGAGCCATCGCAGCTCGACCAGACCTGATGCGGCTGCCATTTCAGCGGCTGCGGCGGATTGGCAAGATCCTTAAGGTGGTCCTGAACATAGACCATCTGCGGCACGAACATGACCGCATCCCTGGTCGCGGTTTCGCGAAAGGCAGTCCACTGGCCCTTTTCCTGCGCCAGCCGGGCAAAGGCCAGTTCTTCGGCCACGACAGCGCCGGGGTTGGCGTTAGCGGAAACCCCGTCGCCGCGACGATTCTGGGAGAGGGCTGGCGAGGCGGCGAGCGCAAGGGCAAGCCCGCCGAGAATCAAACGCTTCATTCCCGCCTATCTACTCCTGCCCCAAAGCGAAGGCCAGCGGCCTTTCAGGTGGAACTACCTAGAACGCGCCTTCGGCCAGTGCGACACCGGCATTGCGGTGCGCGGCGACCAGTGCATTGCGCAGCAGAACCGCAATGGTCATCGGGCCAACCCCGCCAGGAACCGGCGTGACCGCAGCAGCAACCTGCACGACTTCGGCATAGTCGACATCGCCGACCAGGCGCCCCTTGGTCTGCCCCTCAGCCGGAGGCAGGCGGTTGATGCCCACGTCGATCACGGTCGCGCCGGGCTTGATCCAGTCGCCCTTGATCATCTCCGGACGGCCCACTGCGGCAACAACGATATCGGCGCCGCGCACCACCTCGGCCAGGTCGCGGGTGCGGCTGTGGGCGATGGTCACGGTGCAGTTTTCCGCCAGCAGCAATTGCGCCATCGGCTTGCCGACCAGAATCGAGCGGCCGATCACTACGGCATTCTTGCCTGAGAGGTCGCCCAGCTGGTCCTTGAGCAGCATCAGCGAACCCAGCGGGGTGCAGGGCACCAGCCCCGGCAGGCCCAGCGCAAGGCGGCCCGTGCTGATCGGGGTCAGACCGTCGACGTCCTTGTTCGGGCTGATCCGCTCAACCACGGCTTGTTCATCAAGGTGTTTCGGCAGCGGCAGCTGGACCAGAATACCGTCGACTGCGGGATCGGCATTGAGCCGGTCAACCAGAGCGATCAGTGCTTCCTGCGTGGTATCCTCGGGCAGCTTGTGTTCAAAGCTGCTCATCCCGCATTCGACCGTCGCCTTGCCCTTGGAGGCGACATAGACCTTGCTGGCCGGGTCTTCACCGACCAGCACCACGGCAAGGCCAGCCTTGCGGCCGGCGGCCTGTTCAAAGGTGGCGGCATATTCGGCAACGCGGGCGCGCAGCCCTGCGGCAAAGGCCTTTCCGTCGATGATCGATGCGGTCATTTACATTCCCTGGTAGGCAACCTGGACAAGGATACGTTCCAGGATGGTGAGGCCGAAGATCAGCACCATCGGCGACAGATCGAGCGGGCGCGTATCGGGCATGATACGCTGGATCGGGCTGAGCAACGGCTGCAACAGCATGTTGCAGGCACGGTAAACCGCTCCGGCAATTTCATTGTGCGGGCTGACCACGTTGAACATGAACAGCAGCGACACGACGAATTGCACGATTACCAGCGTGATGATCAGCTGCACGAGGAGCGAAACCACGCTGAGCAGGATTAACAGCACAAGCACATCCTTTCCGATTGCGCGCCGCTGATAGCCGAAGGTGATGCCAGCGGGCAACCGCAGCTTGCGAGTAGCGCCCAGAACCGATCGACCGATCCGATCAGGCGCGGATCAGGGTGCCCGCGCCGCGCGAGGTGAAGATTTCCAGCAGCATGGCATGCGACACCCGCCCATCCAGCACGACCGCCGCCTCACACCCGGCTTCGACCGCATGAATGCAGGTTTCCAGCTTGGGAATCATCCCGCCGCTGATCGTGCCGTCCTGCTGCAGCTTGGCAATGTCGGCCGGACGCAGGTCGGTCAGCAGCTGCTTGTCCTTGTTCAGCACGCCGGCCACGTCGGTCAGCAGGAACAGGCGCGCCGCGCCCAGAGCGGCTGCAATCGCGCCCGCCATGGTATCGGCATTGATATTGTAGGTCTCGCCATCTTCACCCACGGCGATCGGGGCGATGACCGGGATCATGCCCGCATCGGAAATGGTCTTGATCACCGAAGTGTCGACCGATTTGGGTTCACCCACAAAGCCCAGGTCGACCACCTGTTCGATCTGGCTGCCCGGGTCCTTGGTCGTGCGCTGGACCCTGGTTGCAGTAACCAGACCGCCGTCCTTGCCGGAAATGCCGATGGCCTTGCCCCCGGCCCCGGCGATCCAGCGGACGATTTCCTTGTTGATCGCGCCGGACAGGACCATCTCGGCCACTTCTGCCGTTGCCTTGTCGGTCACACGCAGACCGTCAACGAAGGTGCTTTCCACGCCCAGCTTCTTCAGCATCGAACCGATCTGCGGTCCGCCGCCATGCACCACGACCGGGTTGATCCCCACGGCCTTCAGCAGCACCACGTCCTGGGCAAAGTCGTGGGCCAGAGCGGGATCGCCCATCGCGTGGCCGCCGTACTTCACCACGAAGGTGCGCCCGGCATAGCGCTGGAGATAGGGCAGGGCCTCAACCAGCGTTTCGGCCTTGGCGAGCATCGCGGGATCGTGATTGTGCGGCATGATGAAGGCGCTTTACCCCCCCACGCGCGGATTTGAAGCTTTTTTAGCCCGGCTGGCGATCCAGCCAGCGCCCCAGCTTCACAAAAAGCAGGATCAGCGGCGGGACCATGACGGTCGAAAGCACCAGCTTCGAGATGATCTGGCCTTCCATGATCTGCTTGATCGGCAGGTCCTGACCATAGAAACTGATGGTGATGAACAGGATCGTATCAACGATCTGTGAAAGCATCGAGGCGACCCAGGCGCGCAGCACCAGCATCCGCCCCTGTCCGCCGGCAATCCGGCTGAACAGATAGACGTTGAGCGTCTGCGAGGTGCCATAGGAAATCAGTCCGGCAAACTGCATCCGCACGCCCTGGCCCAGCAGTTTCGCGAAGGCTTCCTGATCGGTCCAGAACGGGGCTGGCGGCACCACCCGGATTATCAGGGTCAGCATGATCATCGCAAAGATCAGCGGGATGAAGCCATAACGGACCAGCTGGTTCGCCCGTTCCCGCCCGAACAGTTCGGCAATCGCGCTGGAAATGATCACCAGGAACAGGAAGGCGAAAATGCCGCTTTCCACCGCCAGATCGCCCAGCACCGGCCAGGTTCCCAGCGAGGCCAGTTTCACCCCCATCACTCCGGCCAGGACGCAAAGTCCGCCGTAGAGCAGGGAAAAAATAAAGAGCGAGCGCGGGAAAACGGCGGTCTGGTTCTGCATGGGCAGGGCTTAGCGGCGCTTTTCGTTCAAGAAAAGGCGCAGGCCAATTCGTCCCCAAATATGCGTAGGGCGGATTTGACTGTCCGCGCCAAGGCGCTACCACCGGCGCGCAATCGATTACCCCGGGGGACCGCACCACTCATGTCGCACCTGATGAGCCTGTTTGGCATCGTCCTGATTCTGGCCATCGCCTTTGCGTTGTCGGCCGATCGGCGCGCGATTCGGCCCCGCGTGGTCGGCGCGGCCTTTGCCCTCCAGGCCGGCTTTGCCGCACTGGTGCTTTACGTGCCTTGGGGCAATCAGGTACTGCAAGGCATTGCCGCAGGCGTCTCTGCCCTGCTCGGCTATGCCCATGCCGGGACGGAATTCATTTTCGGTCCGCTGGCCAAGCCGGAAATCGGCGGCAATTCCTTTGCCATTGCCGCCCTGCCGGTCATCATCTTCTTCGCTGCCCTGATTTCGGTGCTCTACTATATCGGCGTGATGCAGCTGGTGATCCGCTGGGTCGGCGGCGCACTGGAAAAGCTGACCGGGATCAGCAAGGTCGAAAGCCTGTCTGCCGCGGCCAATATCTTCGTTGGCCAGTCGGAAAGCCCGCTGGTGATCCGTCCCTATCTTGCCGCGCTGCGCCCCAGCCAGCTGTTCTGCCTGATGACCGTCGGCATGGCCGGGGTCGCGGGGACGATCCTTGCCGCCTATGCCTCGATGGGCATCCGCATCGACTATCTGGTTGCCGCCGCCTTCATGTCGGCCCCGGGCGGCATCCTGATGGCCAAGATCATCATGCCCGATCCCAAGGACGAGGTGCTGGTCGAACCAGGCGAAGTGACGATCCCGGACGAGGAAGAGCGCCCCGCCAACGTCATCATGGCCGCCGCCCAGGGCGCGCAGACCGGGGTGCGGCTGGCCGTCATGGTTGGCGCCATGGTGCTGGCCTTCGTCGCTCTGGTGGCGCTGGCCAATGGCATCCTTGGCGGCATTGGCGGCTGGTTCGGCAAGCCGGACCTCTCGTTCCAGATGATCCTTGGCTATGTCTTTGCCCCGATCTTCTACCTCATCGGCACGCCCAGCTGGGCCGAATCGATGCAGGCCGGCGGCTTTTTCGGCACCAAAATGGTGCTGAACGAATTTGTCTCCTTCATCGATCTGGGCGCGGCCAGCCAGCTTTCGGAAAAGACGGTGGCCATTGTCACCTTTGCCCTGTGCGGCTTTGCCAATTTCAGCTCGATCGCGATCCAGATGGCCGTAACCGGCGGCCTTGCGCCCAACCAGCGCCCGCTGATCGCGCGGCTTGGCCTCAAGGCTCTGGCCGCGGGCAGCCTGTCCAACCTGATGAGCGCCGCTCTGGCCGGACTGTTCCTCAGCCTCTGAAACGGATCAAAACCAAGTAGAAGCACGGATTGGAACAAATCCGCGCGCCATTCATTTGGCCGCGCATGGGGTTTTCCTTTCTGGCGCTGGCAGCAGCATTCACCCTGTGCGGTGACGGACCGCGCACCAATTGCGTGGTCGATGGCGATACGTTCTGGATCAATGGCGTAAAAGTGCGCCTGGCCGACATCAACGCACCTGAAACCCAGCAGGCCGCCTGCAAGGAGGAACGCGACCTTGGCAACCGGGCCAAGGATCGCCTGGTCAGGCTGCTGAACTCCGGCCCCTTTGATCTGGAAGTCGAAGGGCGCGATACAGACCGCTATGGCCGCGCCCTGCGCGTGGCCAAGCGGAACGGACAATCCATTGGCCAGCAACTGGTCAAGGAAGGGCTGGCCGAACCCTGGCGCGGTCGCCGTTCGGACTGGTGCATCGCGCTTCGCGGTCGCTGACGCTTTCGCTTGCCCCACCCCGCCGATCCGTGTTCTTAATCGCCCGGTTAAGCATCCACAGGAGAGGACAATGCTGCTAATCGAAGGCTGGCTGAAGCTGGCAACCGGAGAGTTCGACAAGATTGCCGATCAGGCACTGGCGATGGTCAAGGCCACGAACGAGGAAGAAGGCTGCCTGCACTATTCCTTCTCGCGCGATATTGCCGATCCGGACCTGATCCGGATTTCCGAACGCTGGGCCAGCCAGGAAGCCCTCGCCGCGCACTCGGCCTCGGCCCACATGGCCGCATTCAACAAGGCCATGGGCAGCGTGAAACGCGAAGGCGCCGACCTGCGCCTCTACAGCGCCGAAGAAGTACGCAAGCTGATGTAATCCCACGCGCGCAAGTGCCGCCAATCGGCACGGCACTTGCGCCGCCACAGCCCCTCCCCTACCCCTCGCCTGCTAGGGGAGAAACCAGCGTGCCAGTGGGCCAGCACAAACATCACCACCTGATGCCCTTCCTTGCCGTTGCAGCAGGGATTGCCAGCTTTTCCGTGATGGACGGGCTGATGAAGAACGCCAGTCTGGCGATCGGCGCCTATAGCGCGATGGTCTGGCGCTCGCTGCTCAGCATGGGAGTGATGCTGCCCCTGTGGAAGGCGCGCGGCGGGATCTGGCCGCAGGGCGAGGTCATGCGCCTTCATGCGCTGCGCGGGCTCAACAGCGCCTGCATGGCAACAGCCTTCTTCTGGGGCATCAAGTACCTGCCCCTGGCCGAAGGCATGGCCATCTCGTTCATCGCCCCGCTGATTGCGCTTTATCTGGCGGCGGTGACACTGGGCGAAACGATCGGGCGCGAGGCAATCTTCGCCTCGGTGCTCGGTCTGGCCGGTGTAGTGATCATTGCCGCCGGACGCCTTGGTCAGGGCGGTTATGACGAGCAAGCCGCCTGGGGTATCGCCTCGATCCTGACTTCCGCCGTGCTCTATGCGTGGAACCTGATTCTCCAGCGCCGTCAGGCCCTGCTGGCCGGACCGGTCGAGGTCGCCGCGTTTCAGGCGGTCTATACCGGCCTGTTTCTGGCCTTTGCCGCACCCTGGCTGCTGGAACTGCCCAGTGGCCCGGTCCTGATCGACGTGGCCGGATCGGCCGTGCTGGCCACGATCTCGCTGATGCTGATTTCGTGGGGCTATGGGCGCGAGGAAACGCAGGTCCTGCTGCCGCTGGAATATAGCGCCTTCATCTGGGCAGCGCTGACCGGGTGGATCATGTTTGGCGAGGAACTGACCCTGCCGACCATTGCCGGGGCCGCACTGATCGTCACCGGATGCCTCATTGCGGCGCGAAAGCACACCGAACAGACGGCACTTTAGTCGTAAATTACGCCCACGCCCTTGACGCCAAGGGGATTCGCGCGCATCGGCAGCGCCGACAAATCGGTCCTGCTGCAGCCGCGAAGGGGCGCGTGTGGCGGGGCCTCCACAACCAGGAGGCAATTACGCATGACCCAGGTCGGACAGGACACGCTCGGCACACGTTCCACCCTTAATGTCGGTGGCAAGGACTACGCCTATTATTCGCTGAAGAAGGCTGCCGAGAAGTTCGGTGACATTTCCCGCCTGCCCTTCTCGATGAAGGTGCTGCTGGAAAACCTGCTGCGCTTTGAAGACGGCGGCTTCACCGTTTCGACCGACGACGTAAAGGCCGTGGTCGACTGGCAGAAGAACCCCAAGGAATCGAGCAACGAAATCCAGTACCGCCCGGCGCGCGTGCTGCTGCAGGATTTCACCGGCGTTCCCTGCGTGGTTGACCTGGCCGCCATGCGCGATGCCATTGCCAAGCTGGGCGGCGACACCAGCAAGATCAACCCGCTGGTCCCGGTCAACCTGGTGATCGACCACTCGGTCATGGTTGACGAATTCGGCCACCCCAAGGCTTTCGAAGAAAACGTCGAAATCGAATATCACCGCAACATGGAGCGGTACGACTTCCTCAAGTGGGGTTCGAAGTCGCTGAACAACTTCTACGCCGTGCCCCCGGGCACCGGCATCTGCCACCAGGTCAACCTTGAGCACATCGCTCAGGCAGTCTGGACCTCGCAGGATCAGAACGGCCAGACGGTTGCCTATCCGGACACCTGCGTCGGCACCGACAGCCACACCACCATGGTCAACGGCCTGGGCGTGCTGG
>ERZ1645187.4730-NODE-4730-length-10858-cov-4.244469_pt1 | contig 10858 bp, 7 predicted proteins | sample MGYA00575352_ERZ1645187 | MGnify/ENA primary metagenome ERZ1645187 (study PRJEB40837, sample SAMN11349314) | freshwater sediment metagenome | isolation source: river sediment | host: Sediment | place: India: Wazaribad , New Delhi | collected 2017-02-21 ...
TTTTTCCTCGCCATCCGGCCCGATCACGTGGGTCGAACAGGCAAGACACGGATCGAAGCTGTGAATGGTGCGCAGGATCTCGACGGGCTCCTCGGCTCGCTCCACCTTGGTATTCATGAGCGAAGCTTCGAAGGCGCCGATGTTGCCCTTGATGTCGCGCGGGCTGCCATTCCAGGTCGTCGGCACCACGCACTGGTAGTTGTCGATCTTGGTATCCTTGATGCGGATCCAGTGGGCGAGCGCACCGCGCGGCGCCTCCGTGAAACCGACACCCTTCACTTCTTTCGGCCAGGTCTTGGGATCGAACTTCTCGGTGTTGGCGGTCGAGCTGTCGCCGGCCTTGATGTTGGCGATCAGCTTCTGGAAGAAGTACTTCTGCTTGTGCGCGGCCCACTGCGCCTCGAGCGCACGCGCAGCCGTGCGACCGAGCGTGGAGAACAGCGCATCGAGCGGCACGCCGAGAGCCGACAACGTCCTGTCGACCTGCTCCTTGATCTCGGGATGGCCTTGCGCATAACCGACGACGTAGCGTGCGAGCGGACCGACTTCCATCGCATGGCCACGCCAGCGCGGCGCCTTGATCCAGGAATACTTGGCGCTTTCGTCGAGCTGCTGGATGTTGGTGCTGGTGCCCTTCGTCTTGGCGCCGAGCTTGTAGTTGGGCTCGGTAACGCCGTCCCAGGGATGCAGGCCTTTCGACTCGTCGGGATACTTGTACCAGGAGTGGGGAACGAACTCCTGGACCTGCTCGGGATCGCGCAGGTCGACGGGATGAACTTCCTTCAGGTTGCCGTTGATGATCGCGCCTGACGGCATCAACAGGTTCTTTGGCGAGTAGTCGTTGGCGCGGTCGGGTATGTCGCCATAGGCAAGAACGCTCTTGCCCGACAATCCACCGCCGTAGAGCCAGCCCTTGTAGAACGAGCCGACGGCCAGGATGTCTGGAATGTAGACGTTCTCGATGAAATCGATGCTGCGATCGATGACGCCGGCGACATAGTTCAGCCGCTCCATGTTGATCGGCGCACCTGCCGCCAGATCGCCATCCATGTTGATGGCGCAGGGAACGCCGCCAACCAGCCAGTTGGGATGGGTATCCTTGCCACCGAAGATGGTGCGCGTGGTCATTATCTCCTTCTGGAAGTCGAGCGCCTCCAGATAGTGGGTGACCGCCATCAGATCGGCTTCGGGCGGCAGCAGATAGGCCGGGTTGGTCCAGTAGCCGTTCTTGAACGGCCCAAGCTGTCCGCTTTCGACGAACTTCTTCAGGCGGTTCTGCACATCGCGGAAATAGCCCGGCGATGATTTGGGATGGTTTGGCCCCGTCTTCATCTGCAGTTCGCTCGTCGCCTTGGGGTCGGCTTTCAAGGCATTGACGGGATTGACCCAGTCGAGCGCATGCAAGTGGTAGAAGTGGACAAGGTGGTCGTGGACCTGCAGCGAGAGCTGCATGATGTTGCGGATCGAGTTGGCGTTCTCGGGGATCGAGATCTTCAGTGCGTCCTCCACCGTCCGCACCGATGTCAAAGCATGGGTGCCGGTGCAGACGCCGCAGATGCGTTGCACGAAGGCCCATGCGTCGCGCGGGTCTCGACCCTTGAGGATCACCTCGAGGCCGCGCCACATCGTTCCCGTAGAGACGGCATTGCGGATGATGTTCTCGGCGTCGACGTTCACCTCGCAGCGCATATGCCCTTCGATGCGGGTGACCGGGTCGACGACAACGCGCCTGCCCGTGTCGTCGAGACTGAAACCGTTTGGTGTCTGGATTGCCGTCATTACTCATTCCCTCCCTTATTCCGCGCGCGCTTGACGGCGCTTACGGCGGCGTGTGCCGCTGCAGCGGCTCCCACGACCATGGCAGCCTTGCCGCCGATCTCATCGGCGTTGGCCTCGATTCCGAAGCCATGAACTTCTGTCAGTCGATCGTAGAACGAGCCCTTGTCCCAGAAGCCGTCTTCAGAGCAGCCGATGCAGGGATGGCCTGCCTGGATCGGGAATGAGAGACCGCCATTCCAACGCACCGTCGAGCAGGCGTTGTAGGTTGTGGGCCCTTTGCAGCCGACCTTGTAGAGGCAGTAGCCCTTGCGCGCGCCCTCGTCGTCGAAGTGCTCGACGAATTGGCCCGCATCGAAATGCGGACGGCGATAGCACTTGTCGTGAATGCGCTGGGAATAGAACATCTTGGGCCGGCCCTGACGGTCGAGCTCGGGGAACTTGTCGAAGGTGAGGATGTAGGTGATCACCGCGGTCATGACCTCGGCGATCGGTGGACAGCCTGGAACCTTGATGATCGGCTTGGCGGCCAAGCCCGGAACCTTGTGGATCGGCGTCGCCTGGGTCGGGTTGGGACGCGCGGCCTGCACGCAACCCCAGGATGCGCAGCTGCCCCAGGAAATGATCGCCTTGCAGTGGTTTGCCGCGTGCTTCAGTTGTTCGAGGTAGGGCTTGCCGGCGATGATGCAGCTCATGCCTTCCTGGTTGAGCGGCGGATTGCCCTCGCAGGCGAGAATGAAATTGCCGTCGTATTTCTGGATCGTTTCTTCGACGATCGCCTCGGCCTGCTGGCCTGCGGCCGCCATGATCGTGTCGTCGTAATCCAGCGAGATCATCGACAGGATGACGTCCTTGGCGAGCGGATGGGCAGAGCGGATGAAACTCTCCGAGCAGCACGTGCATTCCAGTCCATGCAGCCACAGCACCGGGATGCGCGGCTTGGTCTCCATCGCATGCGCGATCTGCGGTGCAAAGCTCGGTCCGAGCCCAAGGGAAGCCGCTGTGAGACTGCAGTATTTCAGGAAGCTTCGGCGGGTAATCCCCTGCCGTCGCATCACCTCATAGAATGTCTCCGTCATCGCCAAGCATCGCCTCCCTTGATTGCCTTAGATTGATGGTTTTGGATGCGCGCATTTCCAGCACGCATCGGTTGGCATTGATTATTTATTAGCAAGGGTTGTGCCAATTGAGTTTATTTAATAAAAATCAAATACTTGGCTTGTCTCAGCACGTGTTATTGCGCTGCGAGAACTGAAAACTCGTTCACGTCTGCCGCTTTGCAAGTGGAAACAACTCTACCAGTACCAAGCGGCGAGGAGGCCTTCGCCGGGCGATTGCAAATCGCCAACTCCGTTTCGGTTCCATCGCTCAAAAAACTGACCCGTGTTTCACGTGTGTTGAACGGGGTGTAACGCAAAGGCCCGCCAGCGGGTTCTGCTGACGGGCCTTCTATTTGAGAAGTTCATGGAACGATCAAGCGTGCCGCATTACTCTCCAGCACCCTCGGCAGCGGCCTTGGCCGCTTCCGCGGCGGCCTTCAGACGCTCCTGCGCTTTCTTCTTCGGCTTTGACTTCTCCGGATTGTTCTTGGCGGTTCGCTTCGACAGACCTGCCGCATCGAGGAAGCGCGCGACGCGATCGGTCGGCAGCGCGCCAACGGAGAGCCAGTGCTTGCAGCGCTCCTCGTTGAGCTTGATGCGCTCGGGATTGTCCTTGGCGAGCATCGGATCATAGGTGCCGACCTGCTCGATGTAGCGGCCATCACGCGGCGAGGTCGAATGGGCCGCGACGATGTAGTAGTAGGGCCGCTTCTTGGCGCCGCCACGGGCGAGCCGGAGTTTCACTGCCATAGTGTTCGTTCCTTTGTTTACGCGGCCGCGGCCGCCTGTCGGTTCTGGTCAAGCGCCGCGCACGGCGCGTTTTTCTTCCTCTCTCCACAGGTGAGAGGTTCGGAGTGAGGGGGCCTTTGGCGGGCCGCTCGAATTCGGCAGAAGGCCCCCTCATCCGGCCTTCGGCCACCTTCCCCCTCGAGGGAGAAGGGATCTCGTGTCTAAGCGCCGATCAGCGCTTCTTCTTGCCTGGAGCGCCTGGAAAGCGCGGCATCCCTGGCCCGCCAAGACCCGGCAGGCCGCCACCCATACCCGGTAGTTTCGGTAGGCCGCCAATGCCGCCGAGCCCTCCAGGCAAGCCCTTTGGCAAACCAGATGCAGGTGCAGCAGCACCAGCACCGCCACCCTTGGCCATCTCCCTGAGTTCCGGCGGCAACTGCGCCAGCGCCTGTGGATCGAGCGCCGCCAGTTCCTCCTGCATGCGCGCCATCTCCTCGGCGCTCGGTGCCGCAGGACCACCGCGACCCAGCATCTTGCCGAACATGCCGCCGCCACGGCCCATCTTCTTCATCATGTCGGCCATCATCATGTGCATCTTGAGCAGCTTGTTGATGTCGGCCGGCGTGGAGCCCGAGCCCGCGGCAACGCGCTTCTTGCGCTTGGCGTTGAGAATCTTCGGATTGCGCCGCTCGTAGGGCGTCATCGATTGAATGATGGCGAGTTGGCGCTTCAAGACCTTGTCATCGACCTTGGCGCCGGCCATCTGCTGCTTCAGCTTGCCGACGCCGGGCAGCAGGCCCATAAGACCGCCCATGCCGCCAAGTTTTTCCATCTGCCGCAGCTGCTCGGCCAGATCCTCCAGATCGAACGCGCCCTTGCGCATCTTCTGCGCAATGGCCTGCGCCTTCTCGACATCGATCGTCTGCGCCGCCTTTTCGACGAGACCGACGATGTCGCCCATGCCCAGGATGCGCCCGGCAATGCGCTTGGGATCGAATTCCTCGAGCGCGTCCCACTTCTCACCCGTACCGATGAGCTTGATCGGCTTGCCGGTGACGGCGCGCATGGACAGCGCCGCGCCGCCGCGGCCATCGCCATCGGCGCGCGTCAGCACGATGCCGGTGATGCCCACCTGATTGTCGAAGGCGGTCGCGGTGTTGACGGCATCCTGGCCGGTCAGGCTGTCGGCGACGAGCAGCACTTCGTGAGGATTGGTGTCGCGCTTGACGTCGGCGACCTCGCGCATCAGCTCGTCATCGACGGTGACGCGGCCGGCGGTATCGAGAATCACCACATCATAGCCGCCGAGCCTTGCCGCATCGCGCGCGCGCCGCGCGATCTGCACCGGCGTCTGGCCCGCGACGATCGCCAGCGTATCGACGCCAGTCTGCTCGCCCAGAACGCGCAATTGCTCCATCGCCGCTGGCCGGCGCGTGTCGAGCGAGGCCATCAGGACCTTCTTGCGATCGCGCGTCTTCAGGCGATAGGCGATCTTGGCCGTGGAGGTCGTCTTGCCCGAGCCCTGCAGACCGACCATCAAAATCGCCATCGGCGGGGCGGCCACGAGATCTATCGTCTCGGCGTCGGAGCCGAGCATCGCGACCAGTTCGTCATGGACGATCTTGACGACCATCTGGCCGGGGGTGACCGACTTCAGGACGACCTGACCGACGGCCTTCTCCTTGACCCGGTCGACGAAGCCCTTGACCACGTCGAGAGCCACGTCGGCTTCGAGCAGCGCGCGGCGCACCTCGCGCATGGCTTCACCTACGTCGCTCTCCGACAGGGCGCCGCGGCGGGTCAGCTTGTCGAGCACGCCCGAAAGGCGGTCGCTCAGCGACTGGAACATCGGTTCTCCTTGTTACGCGGGGACATTTCAAGGTCCCGGCGCGGTTCGAACAGCCAAAGCAAAAACGCATCCGCGGGCGAAACTCGCTGGCGGATGTTGACCCCCCTGCCTCCCGGTCATATGGCCGTGATGGGCCGCAAACCATGTGCAGGGCGGCGGCTCGCTGCTACGGGCCGTCGGAATTGCGCGGAAAATGGCGGAGTGACGGGGGAAAGTCAAGCGCCGGTGAGGCTTGACGATGAGGAGCTTGCACCAGTCCGGTCTAGTGGCCTGTCGCGCCAAAATCGCATGCGCTCGCGGCAATGTTTCGATTTTGGGCAGCGACGGGGCACTCGTTCCGCGTGAGCGGCATAAGGAGTAAATTTGCCGTGCCCTGGACAGTTTCCGGGCTATGGGGTTTGCTGCCTGAACCCGGCATGCGCGCGAGCCGTGATTGACGCGCCAGGGGCCCGTCAATAGGGTGCCGCAACTTCGGCGCCGCTCGCCGTTCCCAACTCCTGGCGCCCGTCCGAACCCGCCTCACCCGACGCGCCTCGCCCGGACACATCCGGCAGCGAGCCACGACCCAGAGATTTAACATGACGACTGCCGTCCAAACCTATCCAGCCGACCTTCTCGACAACGCCAAGGCATGGCCGTTCGAGGAAGCCCGCCGCCTCATCAAGCGGCTCGATAAGATCCCGGGTGGAGTGGACAAAACCGTCATCTTCGAAACCGGCTACGGCCCCTCCGGCCTGCCCCACATCGGCACCTTCGGCGAGGTGGCGCGCACCTCAATGGTGCGCCACGCGTTCGAGATCCTGACCGGTGGGCGCCGCAAGACGCGGCTCATCTGCTTTTCCGATGACATGGACGGCCTGCGCAAGGTGCCCGACAACGTGCCCAACAAGGAGCTGCTGCAGGCAGCACTCGAACGGCCGCTGACGAGCGTGCCTGATCCCTTCGGCACGCATGAAAGCTTTGCCCATCACAACAATGCGCGCCTGCGCAGCTTCCTCGACCGGTTCGGCTTCGACTATGAATTCATGTCGGCGACCCAGTGCTACCGCTCCGGCATGATGGATGCGACGCTGTTGAAGATGCTCGCCGCCTACGACGAGGTCATGGCCATCATTCTGCCGACCCTGGGGCCGGAGCGACAAGCCACCTATTCGCCTTTCCTGCCCGTCTGCCAGCGCACCGGAAAGGTGCTGCAGGTTCCGATGGTGGCGAGGGATACCCTCAAGGGTACCGTCACCTACATTGATCCGGAAACAGGCGAGCCGGTTGAGACGCCCGTCATCGGCGGCCGTGTCAAATGCCAGTGGAAGGCGGACTGGGCCATGCGCTGGACCGCTCTCGGCGTCGACTATGAAATGGCTGGCAAGGACCTGATCGACTCTGTGACGCTTTCCTCGCGCATCTGCAAGGCGCTCGGCGGCCTGCCACCGGAGGGCTTCAACTACGAGCTGTTCCTCGACGACAAGGGGCAGAAGATCTCCAAATCGAAGGGCAACGGCCTGACCATCGAGGAATGGCTGACCTACGCCAGCCCCGAAAGCCTCTCGCTGTTCATGTACCAGAAGCCCAAGGCGGCCAAGCGCCTCTATTTCGATCAGATCCCGCGCACGGTTGACGACTATCTGCAGTACATTGCCGGCTATCCGGGCCAGGAGGCAAAGCAGCAGCTCGAAAATCCCGTCTGGCACATCCATTCGGGCGCGCCGCCGGAGGCCGATCTGCCCATCACGTTCGCGCTGCTCTTGAACCTCGTCGCCGCCTCCAACGCGCACGACAAGGATGTGCTGTGGGGCTTCATCCGCCGCGTCGCGCCCGGCGCAACGGCTGAAGAGCACCCGCTGCTCGACCATCTGGCCGCATACGCCGTGCGCTACTACGAGGATTTCGTTGCGCCAACCAAGGTCTTCCGCGCGCCCGCCGATGTCGAGAGAACCGCACTCGAAGCGCTCGACAAGGTTTTGGCTTCGGCGCCTGTGGATGCCGATGCGACGACACTGCAGAACCTCGTCTACGAGGCCGGCAAGGAGAACGGATACGCCAAGGAAAACCTGCGCCAGTGGTTCCAGGCGATCTACGAGGTTCTTCTGGGTTCGAGCCAGGGGCCGCGCTTTGGCTCCTTCATCGAACTCTACGGCGTCGACAACACGCGCGCGCTGATCGCCAAGGGACTGTCGGGCGAACTCGTCAAGGCAGGATAGAGCATTTTCTTGCAAACCGGCATCCACGCGCCGGCCCGACCCATCCCGGCTATGTTTCCAGGAGTATCCCGCCACCGGCCAGAACCGATCGCACGGCGATGCCGATGAAAGCCGCAAGCGCGGTCAGCGGCGTCAGCGCAAGACCTGCGGGCAGCGGCATCGCAATGGCTGCCAGCATGAAGGCGATACCGCCTGCCGCCGCGGCTGCGATCCAGGGGAAGGTTCTCTTCCGCCAAACGACGAGCGCCAGCGCCAGACCGGAAAGGGAGGCCGGGACAGCCGACCACACGAAGGCCGCGATGGCGGCGGCACCAGCATTCGGCATGCCTGCCGGGACAAGTGCATCGAGACGCAGCGGCCCAGCAAGGATCAGCGCTGCGAAGGTCACGAACCCGGTGAGGAACGAACCGACAAGCGAATAACAGAGAAACGTGTAGAGCGCCCGCTGGCCGTTGCTCGGGCCATCCTGCTCGCCGTCGTTGGCAGAGTTGCCTTTCATCGCGCCAGCTCCTTCAGGCCCCGGCGGATCAGCTTGGCGGTATCAGCGTCGTTGCCCAGGTCCTGCATCGCGGCGGCGACAGCCTGGCTCGCCTGCGCCGGGTTGTAGCCGAGATTGGTGAGCGCCGAGATCGCTTCCGCCGCCGCCATGCCCTCCGACGACGCTTTCACCGCAACCGGCGATGCTCCTGCCTCGGCCTTGCCCTGAGGACCTTTGACGTTCAGGCCCGCCATGCTGAGGACTGGCGCCTTGTCCTTCAATTCCGTCGTGATGCGCTGCGCCAGTTTCTTGCCGACGCCCGGCGCCTGCTCCACCGCCGCCCAATTGCCTAGCGCCACCGCGTTGGCGAGATCTTGCGTGGAGAGCACGCCCAGCACCGCCAGCGCCACCTTCGCGCCCACCCCCTGCACGTTCTGCAGTGTGCGAAACCAACTGCGTTCCACCTCGCTCGAAAACCCGTAGAGGCGGATCGCATCTTCGCGCACGTGCGTATCGATGGTGAGCGACACCTCGTCACCGAGTTTGAGGTTGCGTAGCGTGCGCGCCGAGGCCTGCACCTCGTAGCCGACGCCATTGACGTCGAGGATCAGGTGGCTTTCACCGATCGCATCGACCTTGCCGCGCAGCTTTCCGATCATCGCCGCACCCTCGCCAAAGCCTGCGCCGCCAAAGCCTTTACGCCGCGATGGTTGGCATGACAGATGGCGATTGCCAGAGCATCCGCCTCGTCGGCGCTTTGGAACTTCGCTTTCGGCAAGAGAAACCCGATCATGGCCTGGATCTGGCGCTTTTCCGCGTGCCCCGCCCCCACCACGGTCTTCTTGATGAGGTTGGGTGGATACTCCGCGACAGCCATGCCCCGCATGGCTGGAGCCAGCAGCGCCATGCCGCGCGCCTGCCCGAGTTTCAGCGTCGCCTTGGCATTGTCGTTGACAAAGGTTTCCTCGACCGCCGCCTCGCGCGGCTGCCAGGCATTGATGACGCTGGAAATGCCCTCGAACAGCTCACGCAGCCGATAGGCGAGGGCTTCGTCGCTGGTGGAGGTCAGATGGCCGCTTGCGACATAGCTGAGCCGCACGCCGTCCGACTCGATGACGCCCCAGCCGGTGCGCCGCAAGCCCGGATCGATGCCGATGATGCGAATCGAATCTCTTTGCATGGGCCAGGAATAACATGAGCCACCGCGCCGTGCCGCCACAGTTGCCGGCAAATCGGTTCCTGAACACGAAGGGGCCTGCGACAAGGAAAGAACGGCGGGCTGGAGCCCGCCGCTCAAGTCGATGCTTACACTTTATATCGAGGACGTGGTGCCAGATGCCACACTAATTCATTGATTTTCCTAGTTGTCTTCCTGTCGCTACCCAAAATCGTATGCGCTCGCGGCTATGTGTCGATTTTGCCGCGACAGGCCACTAACCAAGCACATACGCTCCCTCGGCTTCACCGTCGACATCCGCGCCGCCCCATGACATCAAACTCCGAGCAAGTTGAGTTTCTGGATAGGCTGGCCGAGGTAACATCAGGCACCCTAACGGGTCAGGCTCGCTCAACCCGGATTCCCGAGCGAAACCGCAGATAATGCTCATAGACGCCACGAAGATACGGGTCTAACAGGTTATTGATGCGAGAGGTTTCTTGCCGATGAACGAACGGCGACAGGATTCCGGGCGAGGCGGTTTTCAGCTGGGCGACAAGATCGACGGCTGGCTTGTCTCTGCACGGGGGCCGGCGCTCGTCATCGCACCCGCCGAGGCAACGCTGATCGCGGCCAATTCCGCCGGGGCGAAACTCCTGGGTCTTGCACAAGACCCCGAACAGCCTGTTCCGCTCGATAGCGCAATGCCCGCGATCATGGACCTGCGGCGTGCGGTGAACCGAGACCTGCGCGGGCGCGGTCCTGTAACGCCTCTCGTGTTCTGGACGCCGGATGGGATTGCAAGGCTTCAATGCCACCTTGAGGTGGTCGATGCTGAGCATGGTCGGCGGCTGGCTCTGGTCGAGGTTGCGCGCGAACCCGCGCCAGCAGTGGCTCGCCCGGTCGCCAAAGACATTGTTCCCGATGTTCCCGACCCGCTCATCCCCATCCCCTTTGTTGCCCAAACGCCCAAGCCGGCTGGCGAGGCACCTCCACGCGATCAGCCAGCCGGAGAATCGACAGAGCCAACACCTGGCGAACCGGTCCAGCCGCCACCGGACATCGCGCCAGACCATGCCGAACCGGCCCGCACTCATACGCCGCGCGAAGCCATGCAATCTTCAAGTGCAGCGATGCGTGCCGAACGACAGGAGGCCCGGAGCCAGCAAGCACCTGTTCTTTCAGTTGACGGGGAGCGAGGTGCAAAACCAGGCCCGCCGTCGACAGACGCCGCCTCGTCGCCGCCGTTGCCGTCACGACCTGCCACACCGCCGCCGCACTACACCGCTCCGCCGCCGCCACACACCCGCAGTGATGACGAGACGTTGAAAGCCATCGCACGGCAGATCCTGGCGGGACGGCGTGGCGCTTCGAAAGCGAGCGATAGCCACGGGCACAAACCCACGCATGCGCCATCCCAGCCCAATGGCGTGGCGGCTGCACACGAACGCGATGCCAGGAGCCCTGGCTTCGTACCCGGACATGCGGGACACGCACCAGGACACTCGCCTGAGGTGTTGGGCACGCCCCCTGCGGCGGGCCACCTGGCCGCCCCTGCATCGAAGGCCGCCG
>ERZ1645187.4731-NODE-4731-length-10857-cov-7.886317_pt1 | contig 10857 bp, 10 predicted proteins | sample MGYA00575352_ERZ1645187 | MGnify/ENA primary metagenome ERZ1645187 (study PRJEB40837, sample SAMN11349314) | freshwater sediment metagenome | isolation source: river sediment | host: Sediment | place: India: Wazaribad , New Delhi | collected 2017-02-21 ...
GCGATGGCGCCATTGCCGCCGTCGCCGCCATCGCCATCGCCGTCGTCGCCGTCGCCGCCGCCATCGCCGCCGCCATCGCCATCGCCGTCGCCGTCGCCGTCGCCATCGCCGCCGCCATCGGTCGGATCGGTGCGCGTGGTATCATCGCCGCCGCCCGCCAGCAGCCCGAGGCCGACAAGCCCCGCCCCCGCCGCGACCCCGGCCGTGCCGAGCCCGCCCAGAACCGCCGGCGCAAAGGCGGCCATCCCGGTCGTGTCGTCATCCACCGCGCCCGCCAGCAGATCCTCGCCCTCATAGAAGGCCAGCTGATCGTTCAGGCTCCATTTTCCCAGAAGCTCCGGGGCGCCATATTCCGCGAAAATCACCCCGTCGCCGGTCTCTTCGAGGGTCACCGGCGTGATTTCCCCGTCGGCCGAGATGAACAGCCGGTTCTCAACCCCGGCGGGCGCGTCAAAAAAGCCCGCAAGCGTGATCGTCCGACCATCGACGAGCACGATCTGAAGATCCTCGCCGTCATGCACATATTTGAGAATGCTGGTTTTTCTCAGATTGAGAGAAATGTTGTCGCCGGCCCCGACCTGGATGAAATCGCTCGCGCCATCCCCGGAAACCGCCCCACGCGACACGCCGCCCATGACATCACGGACAGCAAAGTCAACCGACTTTACCATACTACTACTCCGCCTCAAAAAACGCCGGACTCTGCGGTCGGCTTTAACTGCTACTTCTGGGGATAACTGAAATTACCCCCTAATTCTAGATGTTTTATTAACCATTTCGCCCAATATTGGTGCTCGGCGCTAAATCTGGGCGCGGCGTGGCGCGAGTGTGACCTATTTGCCAGAGAAAACCCAAGCGAGGTAGGCGCGGTCGCCCGCGTTGCCCAAAAGCTCGGCCGCCTCCGCCGGCGCCATCCAGACCGCGCTGTGCCCCGGCTCGGTCGGCGGCCCGAGCCGCAGCACCGGCCGCGCGACGTAGATCGTGCAGAGCTTCTCGGCCCAGATGTCGTATTCGGGCATATAGGTGAAACGCCGATAGGCGCCGATCCGCTGCGGCGGCGCGATCCGCCAGCCGGTCTCCTCGTAAACCTCGCGATGCAGCGCCGCGATCGGGTGCTCGCCCGGGTCGATCCCGCCGCCGGGCAGCTGATATTCCGGCACCGGCCGCGCCTGATGGGTGACGAGCACCTCGCCGCCGCGCACCAGCACGGCATAGACCCCGGGCCGCCGCTTATAGGCGCGCTCACGCACAATCGCCTCGCCAAATCTGCGGATCATCCCGGCCTCCTCGCCCCTTGGGTCTTTCGGTTGCCCTGCCTATATAGGCGCGGTATGCCAGCCTTCGGGCTGATGGAAAACCCCCAAGGAAACCGAATGACCACGCTTTCGCAAATCGCCTGGGACGATACCGTCCTGCCGTTTCAGCTCGACCGCTCCGATGTGCGCGGCCGCGTTGCCCGGCTCGACGGCGTTCTGGAGAAAGTCCTCGCCCAACATAACTACCCGCCGATCGTCGAGGCGCTGGTGGCGGAGGTGGCGCTGCTCACCGCGCTGATCGGCCAGACGATCAAGCTGCGCTGGAAGCTCTCGCTGCAGATCCGCGGCAAGGGGCCGATCCGCATCCTCGCGACCGATTATTACGGCCCGACCGACGACGGCCAACCCGCCCGCATCCGCGGCTGGGCGAGCTTCGACGCCGAGCGGCTCGACCCGGAGGCCGATCCGTTCAGCCAGATCGGCGAGGGCTATTTCGCGATCCTGATCGATCAGGGCGAGGGGACGCTGCCCTATCAAGGCATCACGCCGCTCGCCGGAGGCTCGCTTTCCGCCTGTGCAGAGACGTATTTCGCCCAATCCGAGCAGCTTCCGACCCGCTTTGCCCTCTCCTACGGGCGCACCACCTTGCCCGGCCAGCCGGAGCGCTGGCGCGCCGGTGGCGTGATGATCCAGGTGATGCCGAAGGCCTCGCCCTTCGCCGCCAAGGAGGGGTCGGGCGAGGCCGGGCTCTTGCAGCATGGCGATATCCTCGAGGGCGATGAGGAGGAAAACTGGGGCCGGGTGAACCACCTGCTCGGCACCGTCGAGGAGCTCGAGCTGATCGGCCCGACCGTGCAGCCCACCGAGCTGCTCGTCCGCCTCTTCCATGAGGAAGCGCCGCGCGTGTTTGACCCGCAGCGGGTCGAATTCGGCTGCACCTGCTCGGAGGACCGGGTGCGCGGCACGCTCTCGATCTATTCGGCCAAGGATATCGGCCATATGACCACCGAAGATGGCAAGGTCACCGCCGATTGCCAGTTCTGCGGCGCGCATTACGAGTTCGACCCGAAGAGCCTCGGCTTCGAGGCGGTGGTGAACCCCGACGGCAGCGCCAGGGAGCCCGCCGATGAGTGACCCGCTCGCCCCGGTTCTGGCCGCTCTGGCCCGTCCGGGGCGGCCCTCGTCGGATTACGATCTGAATCCTGAAATTACGCTGCAACAGGGTCGAAAATTGCGCCCTGCGGCGGTGTTGGTGGCCTTTGAAGCCGCGCCCGAAGGGGTGCGGCTTTACCTCACCAAACGCGCCTCCCATCTCAAGCATCACCCCGGCCAGATCGCCTTCCCGGGCGGGAAACTGGACCCCGAGGACGCGAGCCTCGAGGCCGCCGCCCTGCGCGAGGCGCGCGAGGAAATCGGCCTGCCCTCTGAGGCGGTCGAGGTTCTCGGCCGTCTCGAACCGCATGAGACGGTGACCGGCTTTCTCGTCACGCCCATCCTCGCGCGTGTGATCACACCCTTCACCCCGCGCCCCGAGGCCGGCGAGGTCGAAGAGGTCTTCACCGTGCCGCTCAGCCATATCGCGCCCGAGAACTTCCGGGTTGAGCGGCGGCGTTGGCAGAGGGTTTGGCGTAAATATTACGTCGCGCCTTATGGGCCCTACTATATCTGGGGGGCGACGGCCCGCATGCTCCGGGCGCTGAGTGATCGGATGACGCCATGAAACTGCGCGGCGACTGGGTTCAGGCGGGGCATGTCCAACGTGTCTTGCGGGTGCTCGAGGCGGGCGGGCATCAGGCCTATCTGGTGGGCGGCTGCGTGCGCAATGACCTGATCGGGGCGCCGGTGAGCGATATGGATATCGCGACGGATGCCCTGCCGGAACGTGTGATCACATTGGCGCAGAATGCCGGCCTCAAGGTGATCCCGACCGGGATCGAGCACGGCACCGTGACCGTCGTCGCGGATCACGAACCGCATGAAATTACCACGTTTCGCCGTGATATAGAGACGAATGGGCGCCATGCGACGGTCGCTTTCTCCAGCGATATCGCCGAGGACGCCGCGCGCCGCGACTTCACGATGAACGCGCTCTATGCGCGCGCGGATGGCTCCGTTCTGGATCCGCTGGGCGAGGGGCTCGACGATCTCGCCGCGCGTCGGCTGCGCTTTGTCGGCGCCCCCGAGGCCCGAATTCAGGAGGATTACCTCCGTATCCTGCGGTTCTTCCGGTTCACGGCCTGGTATGCCGACCCGGCGCAGGGCCCCGATGCCGAAGGGCTCGCGGCCTGTGCGGCGAATTGCGCCGGAATAGAGACGCTTTCGCGGGAACGCGTCGGGCATGAGATGCGCAAATTGCTCGCCGCGCGTGATCCGGCGCCTGCGGTCGCGGCGATGCAGGCGGCAGGTGTTCTTGCCCATGTCCTGCCCGGGGCGGAGGCCCGCAATCTGGCGCCGCTCGTGCATCTCGAGGCCGATTTGGCGCCAGATTTTCTGCGAAGATTGGCGATTTTGGGCGGAATAGAGCCTTCTGAGGCGCTGCGCCTGTCGAAATCCGAGACCCGCGCGCTGGCCCAGATCCATGCCGCGCTGGAGGCGGGCTTGCCGCTTGCGCAATCGGCCTATCGGTTTGGCCCGCAGGCCGCCCGAGATGCCGCGCTCATCCTCTCGGCGTCGCTCGGGCAGGAGATGGCGGCGGGTTGGCAAACGGCGATCGCCCGCGGCGCTGCTGCGCGCCTGCCGGTGACCGCCGCCGACCTCATGCCCGCCCTGTCCGGCCCGGCGCTCGGCGGCGCCCTGAAGGAGATCGAGGACCGCTGGCTCGCCTCCGATTTCACCCTCTCCCGCGAAGCCCTTCTCGTGCGCTTTTCCTGAGGCGCCGTGGGGCTATATCCAGCGGGTAACCGAGAGAGACCGATGATTGATGCCTTCCGCCCGGCCGATGGCCCCCCGCCCGCCCGCCTTGGCGCATTCTTCCGCTGGAGCCTGCATGGGGCCTGGCCTGCGCTGCTCGTTTCCGGGGCGTTTTCCGCTGTAGCAGGGTCGATGGAGGTGGTTTCCGCATGGCTTCTCGGCCTCGTCATCGACCGCGTTGCCGGCGCCGATCCCGGTGTCGGTCTGGCGCAGCATTGGCCCCTCGCCGCCGGATTCGTGCTCTTTTACCTCGTGCTCCGCCCGCTGGCCTTCGGCGCCTCCTCGGCGAGCTCGAACCTGCTCATCAACCCCAATATCCTGCCGCTCGTGCTCTCCCGGCTGCATCGCTGGACCATGGGCCAATCGGTCACCTTCTTCGACAACGACTTCGCCGGCCGCATCGCGCAAAAGCAGATGCAGACCGCCCGCGCCGTCACCGATGTTGCCTCGGAGATGGTCAACACGGTGATGTTCGCGCTCGCCTCGATCCTCGGATCGGTGGCGCTTTTGGCTGGAATAGACCCTTTTGGCGCGATTGCGCTGGCGCTGTGGATGTTCGGCTATTTCGCGCTGATCCGGGTCTTTCTGCCGCAGGTGCGCGCGCGATCGAAGGAGCGCGCCTCGGCGCGGGCGATGGTCACCGGCCAGGTCGTCGACACGATCACCAACATCAAGACCGTGAAGCTCTTCGCCCATGCGGAGCACGAAGACCGCGCCGCGCTGGGCGCGATGGCCACCTTCCGCGCCCGCGCGCGCGAATTTGGCACGGTGCAGACATGGTATCGGGCCACGCAGATGGCGTTTTCGGGGCTCTTGCCGGTGGTGCTCGTCGGGGCTGCGGTGACGATGTGGGCGCGCGGCGCCGCCACCGCGGGCGATATCGCCGCCGCCGGGGCGATCGCGATCCGCATCGCGCAGATGTCGGGCTGGGTCTCGCAGGCGCTGATGGCGATGTGGGGCAATATCGGCGAGGTCGAGGACGGGATGCGCACGCTCGCCGTCGCCCATGCGCTGACCGATGCGCCCGATGCCGTCTCGCTCGGCCGCGTCTCAGGCGAGATCCGCTTCGATCAGGTCGGTTTCGCCTACGGGCGCCAGAGCGGCGGCGTCGAAGGGCTCGATTTTACCATCAAACCGGGCGCGCGGATCGGCATTGTCGGCGCCTCGGGGGCGGGGAAATCGACCCTCGTTTCGCTGCTCCTCAGGCTCTATGACGCCGAAACAGGGTCTGTTTTGCTCGACGGGACCGATATCCGCAAGGTCACGCAGGAGAGCCTGCGCCGGCAGATCGCGATGGTCACGCAGGAGACCGCGATGTTCAACCGCTCGGCGCGCGAGAATATCCTCTATGGCCGCCCCGACGCCACCGAGGCCGAGATGATCGCCGCCGCCAAGGCCGCCGAGGCGCATGAGTTCATCGAGGGCCTCGTCGATCACAACGGCAAGCGCGGCTATGAGGCGGCGCTGGGCGAGCGCGGCGTCAAACTCTCGGGCGGGCAGCGCCAGCGCATCGCGCTCGCCCGCGCCTTCCTGAAGGACGCGCCGATCCTTGTGCTCGACGAGGCGACCTCGGCGCTCGACAGCGAGGTCGAGGCCGCGATTCAGCTGGCATTGGGTCGAATCATGGCCGGAAAGACCGTCCTCGCCATCGCCCACCGCCTCTCCACCATCGCCCAGATGGACCGCATCTTCGTGCTCGAAGCCGGGTGCATCGTCGAGGTCGGCAGCCACGCCGAGCTCCTCGCCAAGGGCGGGCTTTACGCGCGTTATTGGAGCCGGCAATCGGGCGGCTTTCTCGGCACCGATGAGGAGGAGGCGCAATAACGCTTGGCGCGGCCCGCGCGAGCGCGTAATCGGGCGCCCGAGAAGGAGAGAGCCATGCGCCTGACGATCGAGAGACTTTCGCTGCATGCCGACGGGGTGGGCCAGGGGCCCGAGGGCGCCATTCACGCGCCGATGGTCCTGCCGGGCGAGGTGATCGAGGGCGAGCCGGAGGCGGGCCGCATCGCCAGCCCGAAGATCGAGACCCCCTCCGCCGCGCGCGTCAAACCGCCGTGCCCGCATTACCGGGCCTGCGGCGGCTGCGTGCTGCAACATGGCTCCGATGAGTTCGTGGCGGGCTGGAAGGCGAGCGTCGTCGAGACCGCCTTGGCCGGGCGCGGCATCGTGGCCAAGGTCGCCCGCGTCGAGACCTCGCCGCTGCATTCGCGCCGGCGCGCCACGCTCTCGGGGCGGCGCACCAAGAAGGGCGTGCTCGTCGGTTTCCATGCCCGCGCCTCCGAAACGCTCGTCGAGGTGCCCGGCTGTCTGATCCTGCGCCCCGAGCTGATGGAAGCGATCCCGGCGGTCGAGGCCGCGACCGCGCTTGGCGCCTCGCGCAAGGGCGAGGTGAGTTTCGCGCTGACCCTCTCCGAGGCGGGGGTCGAGATCGCCGCGCGCGGCGGCAAGCCGATGGACCGGGCGCTCTTCGAGGCGCTGTCCGATCTCGCGACGCGCCATGATCTCGCCCGGCTGAGCTGGGAGGGCGAGACCGTGGCTGAGCGCCGCCCCGCCCGTCAGGCCTTCGGGCGCGCCCGCGTCACCCCGCCGCCCGGCGCCTTCCTGCAGGCGACCGATGCGGGCGAGGCCGCACTTGTGGCCTTCGTGCGCGCGGCCACCAAGGGCGCGGCGCGCGTGGCCGATCTCTTCGCGGGCTGCGGCACCTTTGCGCTGGCGCTGGCCGACGAGGCCGAGATCCATGCGGTGGAAAGTTCCGCGCCGATGCTCGAGGCGCTCGACCGCGGCTGGCGCACGGCGCAGGGCCTCAAACGCGTGACCCACGAGGCGCGCGATCTCTTCCGCCGCCCGCTTTTGCCCGATGAGCTCGCGCGCTATGACGCAATCGTGATCGACCCGCCGCGCGCCGGCGCGGAGGCGCAGGTTCAACAGATTTGTGCCTCGAAAACGCGCAACCTCGCCTATGTTTCCTGCAATCCGGTCAGTTTCGCCCGCGATGCGGCGGCGCTCACTGCGGCAGGCTTCGAAATCGCCGATCTGATCGTCGTGGATCAGTTCCGTTGGTCCTCGCATATCGAGCTTGCGGCGCGCTTCACCCGGCGCTAGCAGCCTTCCGCAAAACCGGACTCTGCGGTAGATTTCGGAAAAACGAGCAGGTTTACAGGATCATCATGCAGCGCCGCACGCTTCTTCTCGGGCTCTCCACGGCCGCGCTTCTGGCCGCTTGCGGCGGGGGCGACAGCGCCGGCGGCAAGTTCCGCCGCTACAACGGCCCCCGGGTCACGCAAATTCAGGTCTTCAAGGGCGAGCGGAAGATGTATCTGCTCTCGGGCCCGAAGGTGATCAAGAAATACAAGATCGGGCTGGGCGGCAACCCGACCGGCCCGAAACGTTTCGAGGGCGATGGCAAGACCCCCGAGGGCTATTACCTGATCAGCCACCGCAACCCGAACTCGGCCTATCACCTCTCGCTCGGCATCTCCTACCCGAACGAACAGGACGTGGCCTTCGCCGAATCGCAGGGCAAACGCCCGGGCGGCGATATCTTCATCCACGGTCAGGCCGGCAAGAACCGCGGCCGCGGCAAGGATTGGACGGCGGGCTGCATCGCGGTCACCGATGACGAGATCGAAGAGATCTATTCGATGATCGCGCCGGGCACCGGCATCTGGATCTTCCCGTAACGAAAAGGGCCCCCGCGGGGGCCCTTGTTCCTTTCCGGCGGGGCGGGGCCTCAGCGGCCCGTCACCAGCGTCCACCAGATCTTGCCCGAGGGCTCCTGGAACCAGCCAAAGCCCATCTGCGAGGCGGCCGGGTTCAAGATCACGTCGCGGGTATCGGCGAGCCCCATCCAGGCCGAAAGCGTCTGGATCTCGGTCTCATAGGTCTCCGAGATATTCTCGCCCACGACCTCGCCCGGATAGCCCGCGCGCTTGGCCCGGTCGAGCGGCGAGGAGCCGTCCGAGCCCCAGTGCCAGGGCCGGTTCTGCGCCGCCATATCGGCCGAATGCGCGGTCGCGGCGGCGGTCAGGCTCGGGTTGAGCACGAGCGGCGCGGTGCCACGCGCGGCGCGCAGGCTGTTGACCGATTCGAGCACACGCTGCGGGATCACCTCGGCGTCTTTCTTGGTGATCGTGTAAAGCTCGGGGAGCGGCTGGCCATCGGGGCCGAGCTTCGGTCCCTCCGGCGCACAGGCCGAGAGCGCCATCATCCCCACAAAGGCGGCTGCGATAACGGATTTCATGGATCGGACCCCCAGAATTGACCCGAGAGCCATACACACTCGCTTGAAGACGCGCAAACCCACAGTTTCGTGAAACCGCGTTCTGACGCAGGTTTGATTTGCACCTGCGGCAAAGGCGCAATAATGCTGCGCCGGAATCGGCCCGGTGGGGGGCCGGAACGGAGTTCTCAATGACCAACGCGCGCAAATATCTCGATCGTCGCGCCTTCCTCGGCACGGCTGCCCTGGCAGGCGCCAGCCTCGCGGCCCCGGCCGTTTTCGCCCAGGCGCTCGACGCCGGGCTGGAGACGCATGAGGAGACCGCCAACACCAACATGCGCCGCAATATCTCGAGCTTCCGCGAGCTCGACTGGCGGCCCTATTTCTCGAACACCACGAACGGCGCGATCCTCGTCGATACGATCTCGCGCTGCCTGCATTTCTGGTCCGAGGATCAGTCGGTCTACCGGCTGTTCCCGACCTCGGTGCCCGCCTCCGAGGAGCTGACCCGCCGCGGCCGCACCGAGGTGATCCGCAAGGTCGAGGGGCCGACCTGGTCGCCCACCCCCTCGATGAAACAGCGCAACCCCGATTGGCCCGATTTCGTGCCCGCCGGCCCCGACAACCCGCTCGGCACCCATGCGCTCTACCTCTCGTGGCAGTATTACCGCATCCACGGCACCCACGACACGCGCAAGATCGGCCGCAAATCCTCGAACGGCTGCATCGGCCTCTATAACGAGCACATCAAGGAACTCTTCGGCTATGCCAAGGTCGGCACCCAGGTGATCCTGATCTGAAAAAAGGGGCGCTGCGGCGCCCCTTATCGTTTCACGCTGGCGGTGGCGTAATTGACCGAGAGGTCGCGCTCGGAGATCGACCAGCGCCAGGTGACCGGGTTGAAGACCATCCCCTTGCGGTCGACAGGCTCGAGCCCCGCAGCGCGGATCAGCGCGTAAAGCTCGTCGGGGGTGATGAATTTCGACCATTCATGCGTGCCCACCGGCAGCCAGCGCATCACCCGCTCGGCGCCGAGAATCGCCACCAGATAGCTCTTCGGGTTGCGGTTGAGCGTCGAGCAGAGCATCAGCCCGCCCGGTTTGACGAGCTCGGCGCAGGTCGAGATGAACGCCTGCGGCACCGCGACATGTTCGACGATCTCCATCGCCATCACCACGTCGAACCGCTCCGCCCCCGCCGCGATCGCCTCCGCGGTGGTGTGACGGTAATCGATCTCGAGCCCGGATTGCTCGGCATGAAGCCGCGCGACGGGCAGGTTGCCCTCGGCCGCATCCGCGCCCACGACGGTCGCGCCGAGCCGCGCCATCGGCTCGGAGAGCAAGCCCCCGCCGCAGCCGATATCGAGAATCGTCAGCCCCTCGAAGGGCCGCGCCGCGCGCAGATCGCGCCCGAACTGCGCCGCGATCTGCGCGGTGAGGTAATCCAGCCGGCAGGGGTTGAGCATGTGCAGCGGCTTGAACTTGCCATTCGGATCCCACCATTCGGCGGCCATCGCCTCGAATTTGGCCACTTCGCCCGGGTCGATGCTGCTTTGTGCGCTCATGCCTGTGCCTTTCGAATTCCCTCCCGCGCCCCATGGTCGGCGCGGCAATGCCGTTATATAGTCTGATCATGGACAGAACCGCAGGGCAAAAGCGCACATCGAGCGCCTTTCTTTACCCGCCGATCGAAGCCTTCGATCGACGGCTTCTGGACATGGGCGACGGCCACAAGATCTACGTCGAGCAATCGGGCCATCCGCAGGGGCGCCCGGTCGTCGTTTGCCATGGCGGGCCCGGCGGCGGTTCGAGCCCGCAGATGCGGCGCTATTTCGACCCGGCGCATTACAGGGTGATTCTCTTCGATCAACGCGGCTGCGGGCTCTCGCGCCCCCATGCCTCGGTCGAGGCCAATACCACCTGGGATCTGATCAACGACATGGAGCGGATCCGGCGCGAGCTCGACATCGGCTCCTGGGTGGTGTTCGGCGGCAGCTGGGGCGCCACGCTCGCGCTCCTCTATGCCGAAACCCACCCCGAGCGCGTCGAGGCGCTGGTCCTGCGCGGGGTATTCCTCGCGATGCGCCGCGAGCTCGAGTGGTTCTATGGCGGCGGCGCGGGGCAGTTCTTCCCCGAGCTGTGGCACGATTTCTGCGCGCCGATCCCGCCGGCCGAGCGCGGCGATCTGATCCCCGCCTATCACAAGCGGCTGTTTTCCGGCGATTACATGGAAGAGGCCCGCTATGGCCGGCACTGGGCTCTGTGGGAAAACGCTTTGGCCAGCGTGGATTACGACGGCCTGCCCGGCGAGGCCCCGCCCGATTACGCCCGCGCCTTCTCGCGCCTCGAGAACCATTATTTCCTCAACGGCGCCTTCCTCGAGGAAGACGGCCAGATCCTGCGCGACCGCAAGCGCATCGAACATATCCCCGCCACCATCGTGCAGGGGCGGATGGACATGATCTGCCCGCCG
>ERZ1645187.4732-NODE-4732-length-10857-cov-6.569246_pt1 | contig 10857 bp, 6 predicted proteins | sample MGYA00575352_ERZ1645187 | MGnify/ENA primary metagenome ERZ1645187 (study PRJEB40837, sample SAMN11349314) | freshwater sediment metagenome | isolation source: river sediment | host: Sediment | place: India: Wazaribad , New Delhi | collected 2017-02-21 ...
CAATCGTCCTCATGGGAACTGCCTTTGGGCTGCTCTCCGGAATCCTGGTGCGCTACTTCAACTTCCAGCCCTTCATCGCCACACTCTCAACGATGTTCCTGGCGCGCGGCCTAGCGTCGATCCTCTCCATTGAGCCCGTTCGTGTTGACCCTGATTCCTCAATGATGGCCCTTTCCGCGCGCATTGTGCTCATTGATGGCCCGAAGAGAAATGACTTCTACATTTCCCTCAACATCCTTATCGCGCTTGCAGTCATTGTCGCGGGCTACTTCCTGTTGCACAGGACCCGATTCGGACGCACCGTCTACGCCCTCGGCGGCAATGCCCAGTCAGCCGAACTGATGGGGCTACCCGCGGGACGTTCAACAGTCTGGGTCTACGTTGTTTCAGGTACCTGCGCGGGACTTGCCGGACTGGTTTACACAACGACAGTTGGCAACGCTCAGAACATCACCGGCGTGGGCTGGGAGCTGGACGCAATCGCCGCAACGGTCATCGGCGGCACGCTCCTAACCGGCGGTGCCGGATACGTCCTCGGTTCAGTCACGGGTGTCTTCGTCCTCGGCGTCCTCAAGCTGCTCATCACCCGCGACGGCTCCGTGCCTGCCGCTGCAACGACCATCATCACCGGAGCAATCCTGTTGATCTTCGTCCTCCTACAGCGGGCGATCGACCTGCGCCCCACCAACGGGGGTGGTGGCGCCCAAGAGGAAGCCACCATCATCGAAAAGGAGTCAGAGAAGGCCCCACCCGCTGACCTCTAACCTGGTAAAACCAGAGGTAACTCCAAGAAGTAACCCTGATTCCCGTGAACTCCTCCGCGAAAGGTCAAACAACAATGGCAATTGAAATCACAGCCGGCAAATATGGCGCAACTATTGTTTCCGAGGGCGCCGGTCTGGCCTCTCTCACCTACGCGGGTCACGACATCGTCCTCCCACACGACCCTGCAGAAAAGCCCGTCGGCTACAACGGTAAGGTGCTAATCCCCTGGCCCAACCGCATCACCAACGGGCAGTATGTGTGGGAGGGCGAAACCTTCACTCTCGAAGTCAATGAGCCTGAAACGGGCGCTTCCCTTCATGGCTTGAGTTGTTGGGTGGACTGGGAAGTCACCGAGCACACCGAATCCTCTGCGACGCTGCGAACCCGGATTGCTCCAACTTCCGGCTACCCTTTCCACCTTGAAACCGCTGTCACCTACACTTTGGACCCGCAAACTGGGCTCTCCATCTCAGTCGCGACAGCAAACACCGGCGACGTTCCCGCCCCATATGGGACGTCGGTGCACCCCTACTTGACAGTCGGGGCACCTCTTGACGACTGCGTCATTTCAGTCCCTGCAGACACCGTCCTCGAGGTCGATGCTGACCTCAGTCCAACAGGCGACATGGACGTCACGGACACCCATCTCGACCTGCGCGGCCCAGCCCCCATGGCGGGCCGCTCCGTTGACCATGCGTTCACCGGACTTCCCGACGGGACCTGGACCGTGAGCCTCACCGATCCAACAACCGGGCGAGCAGTTGAAATGACTTCCTCCGAGCGCTGGGTGCAGATCTACTCAGCAGAAAATCAGCAGCGCCAAGGTGTTGCCGTTGAACCCATGACGTGCCCGCCCAATGCCTTCAATTCCGGTACCGACCTCATCGTTCTTCAGCCAGGACAAACCACAACGTTCACAACAGCTATCCGCGATGTCTCCCCCACCGCCATCATCGACGCGGGCGCAGCCACACTGGGTATTGAGTTCGGGTCGACTCGCATCAAAGCAGTGCTTGTTGACGGGAAGGGATCCGTCATCGCCAGCGGCGCGCATGACTGGGAGAACCAACTTACCGATGATCTCTGGTCCTATCCGGAGTCCTCCATATGGCAGGGCCTCCAAGGGGCTTACGCCTCGTTGGTGCAGGACGTCCAAGCCCGCTACAACACTTCCATCACGGCACTTGCCGCCCTGGGTTTCTCCGCGATGATGCACGGCTACATTGCATTGGACGAGGACGGAAGACTGCTCACCCCCTTCCGCACGTGGCGCAACACCAACACGGGACGCGCAACAGAAGTGCTCTCCGCAGCACTGGACTTCAATATGCCCCACCGTTGGAGTTCGGCGCACCTCTACCAGGCTGCGATCGACGGTGAAGACCACGTCGCGAAGATCAAGTCGATCACCACCCTGGCAGGCCTCGTCCACCAGCGCCTCTCGGGTCGTTCCGTCCTCGGCGTTGGCGATGCTTCGGGCATGTTCCCCATTGATCCGGCCACCCACAACTACGACGAGCAACGTCTAGCCAAGTTTGATGAACTGCTTGCCCAGGCGGGCATCGAGTTCTCCCTTCGGGACGTGCTACCAACGGTCCTTGTCGCAGGTCAGGACGCAGGTCACCTCACCGAAGCGGGCGCCCTCCTGCTGGATCCCAGTGGAGTCTTGCAGCCGGGCACACTCATGTGCCCACCCGAGGGCGACGCGGGCACAGGCATGGTTGCTACCAACGCTGTTGCGGCGCGGACTGGCAATGTTTCTGCGGGAACTTCAATCTTTGCGATGGTCGTCCTCGAACATGACCTGCAACGCGTTCACCCGGAACTTGACATGGTGACAACCCCGGACGGACTCCCTGTCGCGATGGTCCATTCCAACAATGGTGCCTCCGAATGGGACCAGTGGGTCGGTGTCTTCGCAGAACTCCTCGAGTCCGCGGGTTGTGAACTGTCGCGACCAGCCCTCTACGACCTCGCCTACGCCAAAGCCCTGGAAGGCGCGCCCGATGGTGGCGGACTGGTGGCCTACAACTTCCTCTCTGGTGAACCCGTCGTTGGGCTGGAGACCGGTCGTCCCCTGTTCTTCCGCACCCCTGACGCCCCCATCACACTGGCGAACTTCATGAGGACCCAACTCATGTCGATCTTCGGTGTTCTCCGTCTGGGAATGGATATCCTGATTGAGGACGAGGGCGTCCAGCTGGACCGACTGTTCGCCCACGGGGGCCTCTTCAAGACCCCGGTGGTTGCACAGACAATCATGGCCGCCGCCCTAAAGACGCCCGTTACGGTGAGTGCAACAGCCGGCGAAGGCGGCCCCTGGGGAATGGCGCTTCTCGCACTCTACGCCAGCAAGTATGCGTCTGAACTAAGTCTCCCCGAGTTCCTCAATCGGCACATCTTTGCTGATCTCGAGGCGCTCTCCGTTGACCCAAACCCGGAAGACGTCGCGGGATTCAACACCTTCCTTGAGCGTTATAAGCGCGCACTACCCGCCGAGGCGGCCGCGGGACAAAACAGCTAAGACAGTAACCAACTTAATTGAGGACGGACACAACATGATGACCTCGCAGTGGTCGCCGCGCATGGCGGAACACGTCGAAGAAGCTAAGAAAGTCGTCTGTGAGCTGCACGCAGAACTAATCAAGTGGAACCTTGTCGTGTGGACTGCAGGCAACGTCTCGCAGCGTGTGCGCGGTATAGACGGTGCCGAGGACGTCCTCGTCATCAAGCCTTCCGGGGTTCCCTACGACAGGTTGACACCGGCTGACATGGTGGTCTGTGACCTTGACGCGAACCTGATTATCGGCGAGCACTCGCCCTCGTCTGACACCGCCGCACACGCCTACGTTTACCGCCACATGCCCGAGGTCGGAGGCGTGACCCACACCCACTCAACATACGCAACCGCGTGGGCAGCGATCGGTGAAGAGGTGCCCTGTGTCCTCACCATGATGGCTGACGAGTTCGGAGGCCCGGTCCCGATCGGCCCGTTCGCCCTCATCGGTGACGATTCCATCGGACGCGGCATCGTTGAGACCCTTTCAAAGTCAAACTCTCCCGCTGTCCTCATGCAAAACCACGGGCCGTTCACGATTGGTGAGGACGCGGAAGCCTCCGTGAAAGCGGCGGCGATGGTTGAAGAGGTCTCCCAAACGATCTGGGCAGCCCGGCAGATGGGCGACCTCATCCCCATCCCTCAAGAGAAGATCGATTCTCTCTACTACAGGTATCAAAATGTCTACGGACAGCACAGCGAAGGAGCGAGTGACTCGGAATGAAAAGCGCATTTGAAGGAAAAGAGATCTGGTTCCTCACCGGTAGCCAGGACCTCTACGGTGAGGACACGCTGGCTCAAGTCGCTCACCAGTCGCAGGAAGTCGTCACGGATTTGAACCGTGACGGGGACCTTCCTGTGCGGATCGTTTGGAAGCCGACACTGAAGGATTCTGATTCGATCCGCCGGGCCATTCTTGAAGCCAACAGTGACGACAATGTCGTTGGCTTCATCACCTGGATGCACACATTCAGCCCTGCGAAAATGTGGATCAATGGTCTGGGCGTCCTGCACAAGCCACTCCTGCACCTCAACACGCAAGCCAATGTGGCACTGCCCTGGGACTCAATCGACTTTGACTTCATGAACCTCAACCAGTCCGCACACGGCGACCGCGAGTACGCGTATATCCTTTCGCGCCTGCGCATTGCACGTGAGACCGTGGTCGGTCACGTCAGTGACCCAAAGGTCCGCGAACGTGTCGCCCTGTGGTCCCGCGCGTGCATTGGGTGGGCTGCCGTCAATGGTCTGAACGTAGTGCGCTTTGGCGACAACATGCGCAACGTTGCCGTCACCGACGGTGACAAGACCGAGGCCGAGCGCGTGCTAGGCGTCAACGTGTCAACATGGTCGGCGAACGAACTTGTTGAGGAAATCTCCAAGGTGACCAGTACCGAAGCAGAGGCATTGGCAGCAGAGTACGAGTCCCTCTACGACGTGGTTCCAGAACTCCGCGAAGGCGGGGCTCGTCACGACTCTCTGGTTTACGCCGCTAGTCAAGAAATTGCGATTCGGCGCTTCCTTGAGGAGCGGAACGCCGGGGCCTTTACCACGAACTTTGAGGATTTGGGTGCCCTCAAGCAACTCCCCGGCATCGCGGCACAACGCCTCATGGCACAGGGCTATGGGTTTGGCGCCGAGGGCGACTGGAAAACAGCCGTCCTCGTCCGAGCGGTCAAAGCGATGAGTGAGGGGCTGCCCGGTGGTGCTTCCCTAATGGAGGACTACACTTATAACCTGGTCCGCGGCGAAGAGCTGATTCTTGGCGCACATATGCTGGAGATTTGCCCGTCACTGACCACTCAGAAGCCTAGAGTTGAGATCCACCCGCTCGGAATCGGCGGTAGGGAAGACCCTGTTCGCATGGTGTTCCACACCGACCCCGGTCCAGCCGTAGTGGTTTCCATGGCAGATATGGGTGCACGTTTCCGACTGACTGCGAACGAGGTCGAGGTGGTGACACCACCGGCACCCATGCCCAATCTGCCGGTTGCACACGCCGTGTGGAAGCCGCAGCCATCACTTGAGGTCTCGGCAGAATGCTGGATGGAGTCCGGAGGAGCCCATCACACAGTCCTGACAACGTCGGTGGGTGCTGACATTTTCCGACTGTTCGCGGAGATGGCAAGCACTGAGCTACTAGTTATCGACCAGGAGACAACCGTCCCGGCGTTCAAGGACAAGCTACACTGGAACTTCGCGTACTATCACCTGGCTAACGGGCTGTAGAAAGTAGAATGACGATGTCGCAGAAGCCGATTGCGCCGGGCCAATCCGTAGCTGTCAAGACAGCCCGACGCCCGTCAATGGCGGATGTTGCCGCTGTTGCCGGGGTCTCGCACCAAACGGTTTCTCGCGTCCTCAACAACAAGGGATCCGTACGGGAAGAAACGCGCCAGCGTATCTTGGAAATCATGTCTGACATGGGCTATCGGCGCAATGAGTCGGCGCGGGCGTTGGCATCGAGCCAGAGCCGACTCATTGGTGTTGTCACTCCCCGCCTTGTTGAGTGGGGGCCAGCCACAACTCTCCTGTCATTGCAGCTTGCGGCAAATGAAACCGGGTACTTCGTGAGTGTGGCAACGCTTGCCGAGTTCACTGCGGAAAACATGGAGCGGGCAGTCGATGATCTGCTCAGCCTGGGAGTTGCGGGCTTGATCGTGATTGCACCAGTGGAGCCTATGGCTCGGGAACTTGAAACCCAGACGATTCCCGTTCCAACGCTTGTTATTGCGTCCAGTTGGATCAGTTCCGACTCTGAGATTGCTCGAATCGGAATTGATCAGCGCGTCGGTGTGAGGGCAGCGCTTGCACACCTCAAGTCGCTGGGGTGCGACAGTGTTGCTCACATCAAGGGACCAGATGGCGACTTCGATGCAATGGAACGCGACGCCGCGTGGGCAGAGGGCGTGGCAGAGCTGGGTATGACTAAGGGTGCCCGCATTCAGGGCGCCTGGGATGCGGACACGGGGTACGCGGCAGCACAGCAGCTGCTTGCCGCCCCCTTGCCCGATGCGGTGTTTGTGGCGAACGACCAGATGTCTCTGGGAGCTTTGAAGGCTCTGTCCGAGGCCGGGGTACGGGTCCCTGAGGATCTGCGGCTCTTTGGCTTTGACGATCAGGATGGCTCTGCATATTTCGAGCCGGCCCTGACCACGGTGCGCCAGGACTTTCAGGAAATCGGGGATGAAGCGATAGCCGTCCTGCGACGGCTAATCGAAGGTGAGAGCCCGGCGATTGCGATGATTCCAGCAACCTTGGTGCTTCGGGCCAGCGCATAGCGCCGGGCTCCCCCACCCGAACGACTACTCCGCCGCCAATGCCTCCACCGGTGACACCCTCGATGCGCGGCGCCCCGGGACAATCGACGCCACCAGCGCCGCGCCAATCGCAACGACCACGATAATCAGCCACTGCACCCACGGCACCGCAAGCACAGACTCACTGACACCTGTCGGCAGTGACATGAAGCCGACTGCCCCGAAGTACGCTCCGGCCAGGAGTCCCAGCAACGTGGAAGTAACCGCAATCAGCAGCGCTTCCCAAGACAGCATGGACCGCACCTGCTTGCGGGTCATCCCCAGAGCACGCAGCAGGCCATTCTCCCGGCTTCTTTCTGCAACAGATAGCGACAGAGTGTTGGTTATGCCAACCAGGGCAACCAGGACGGAAACCGCCAGCAGGCCCACAACTACCATCACCAGAATGTTGACAATCTGGTCGATTGCGGATCGGAGGGCCACTGCCCCCTCAATCTGTAGGTCTGAACCTGATTCCTGGATCTGACTGATGACGTCCGCATACTGCCCGGGATCTTCCAGTTGCATCCACACCTGAGTGGGGGCAAGTTCTACGCCCATGTTGGTCGCCGTCGCGGGCGTTACAACGAAGCGATCATCACCCGCGGTTCCTTCCGAAGGGATGAGGGTGACGTCAGCGCAAGTGTCCTCAACACAAACAGATCCTTCAGTTGCAGCCGTCACCAGCCACGCTGGAACAAGCACCTCTCCATCACTCAGAGCTTCAGTGCTGCCGCGCATGACGGAGTCGAGGCCGGAGTCAACCACCAGTGTCCCCTCAGATCCGAAGACCTCAGATCCCTCACTCACCTCAACTATGGCAGGTGCTCCGTCGACAACCAGTGATGCCGCGATCCCAGGAATCGCTTCCAAATCACTCAACTGCTTGTCCGTGAATCCCGCAGGTGGCGCAGATACCACCAGGTCAATGGGCGCTGATCGATCCAGTGCTGCGGCAGAGGTCGCACGCAGTGATTCCGCCCCGAAGGTCACCATAGAAATAAGCGTGACACCAATAAATACTGCGATCCCTGTTGCAGCGGTTCTCCCCGGGTTTCGCACGGTGTTCACGGCCGCAAGTCGGTATGACTCCGACGTGCCCCATTTCCCGACCGCCCTCGTAATTAGAGGTAGGACAGCAGACAGAAGTGTTATCAGTGCCGCAGCGGTGAGAACTGCAAGTCCGAGGACGACCGGGAATCTCTCCATCTTCAAGTCCGGATCTGTCGTAGAGAACGCGAGGTACGCGGTGGCGCCGCCCAGGCCCGCCGTAAGAACCCCACTGACCACACCAGTCACCACCTGTTTGCGTGTCATCTGCGCAACGGACTCAGGCCTGCCGGCCAGAGCCTGCACCGGTGCAACCCGAGAGGCCCGGAGCGCGGGACGGAAGCCCGCAAGCGTCGTGAGCAGTGTGCCAATCACTAGAAGCACAAGTACTTGGACGATGCTCACTGATGTCAGGGCCACGGCAAAGCCGGAGACCACGCCGCCTGCGGATGCGATGGCAGACCCGCCGAGCACCCCCACGACGACGCCAATCGCAGATCCGACGAGGCCCACCGCAACCGATTCCATGATCATGAGGCGGCGTACCTGTTTGCCCGTGGCCCCAATGACGCGAAGTAGTGCCAGTTCGCGTTCGCGTTGCCTGAAGATGACTTGGAAGGTCGTTCCAATAACGATCATCGCGACCGTCGCCGCAATGACCGGGAAGAGTAGCAGCATCAGTGTCAGGGCCGCACTGGAAGTGTTGATCGCCTTCAAAGACTCTTCAGTTGCATCGTGGCCGGTGGTGACGACGGCGCCTTCAATGCCGGCCTCGTCCAGTGCTGCTCGTACTGCGGTTGCGAGGTTTTCTTGCACCTCGGAGGGCAGATCCGCGTTGTCCCCGGCGGCTAGGATTTCCTCTGGTTGCAGGCCCGGAGAAGCGGCCGCGAGCCCCTCGTTGGTAAAGAAGACATCCGCAACGGAGACCATCACTGACTGCTGCTTCGTCTGGACTATTCCGGTGACGGTGAGGTCGAGAGGGTTGCCCTCCCTGTTCTTCGCGGTGAGGACTGAGCCGACCTCAAGTTCGTACCGCTGCGCCACCCCGTCACTGACGAGAATCTCCGTGGTTGTTGTTGGGTTGGTGCCGGACTCTAGGGTTTGGGTGTGGAGGCGCTGCCCACCGATCGTTGCCGCTGACAGCCATGGACTGTCTGGGCGATCCAACTCTATTCCGGAGTATGAGGAGACATAGATTTCCGTGACACCCGGGACGTCTTCAACTATTCCGACGGCCTCGCTCAAGTCGGGCCACTCTGCAGATTCGTAGTCGGGTGACACCACGACTGCTGCACCCGTGTACTGCCCTGCGACCTGGTCACGGATTCCTTGGTTGAGGGCGCCTCCGAAGACGAGGGCGGCGGCTACGAAGGCCACGGCGATCGCTGCCGCTACCACGGTCGCGGTGTAGCGCCTGGCGTGGTGCTTCAAATTTGCTCGAATTAGGGGACCCATCAGGCCACCTGCTTGATCTGTTCGGCGCTGGGCTTCCACAGGTCGGCAGCGATCCTGCCGTCACGTACCACAATGACCCGATCGGACCTTTGGGCGACATGGTGGTCGTGTGTGACCATGATGATGGTTTGTCCCAGGTCATCAACTGCACTGCGCAACAGCGACAGCACCTCATCTGTCGAGGCCGAATCAAGGTTGCCTGTGGGTTCGTCAGCAACGATGATGGCGGGCGCGGCCACCAGGGCTCTGGCGAGGGCGACCCTCTGCTGCTGGCCGCCGGAGAGCTGCGAGGGGAAATGGTGGAGCCGATTGGTGATCCCCAGGCTGGAAACAATCATTTGGTAGAGGTCTTCGTCCACCTTGTGACCCGCTAGTCGGCTGGGTAGAAGGATGTTGGCCTTGGCGTCAAGGGTTGGAATCAGGTTGAAGCTCTGAAACACAAACCCGATGCGGTCGCGGCGCAGCCTGGTGAGCTTGTCATCCGAGAGGCCCCGGAACTCCACGCCCTCAAGGCTCACAGAGCCGGAAGTGATGGCGTCAAGACCAGCCAAAACATTGAGCATGGTGGACTTCCCTGAGCCGGAGGGACCCATGATTGCGGCAAACTGCCCCGCGTAGAAGTCGACGGACACCCCGTCAAGGGCTGCGACCGCGGTCTCGCCCTCGCCATAGAGGCGACTGACGCCCCGTAGGCTGGAAACCACACCTCCCGGTGCTGTTGCTGGTGGGATTGGACCGGTTGGTGCGCTCTGGTGGCGCGGCTCAATGTTGCTCATGTATTCAAGCATTCCACGCACGGGTTCAGAAACGGCTCGGGGTTCCCCCTGAGATCCCCCTGGTTGCTCCCTAGAGAGACTTGGCAGATTCCGCCTCGTCGGCCGCCTTCTGGTCTGCGTCTTCGTCCCTGTCGCGCGCCACGTCCTCGTACCAGTCCGTCAGCGAACTGTCCTTCTGGTCGAGCCAGCTCCCGGCTCCCCTGTCGGGTTCGGTGACACCGGCTGAGAATGCGAAGGCGTCTCCGTGCTGGCGGATTCCCTTGCGCACGCCCTCTTCAATGGCAACGGTTGCGTATTTGCGGCGCAACACAAGTGGGTCCGTGGAAAGGTCCTTCCACCAGGCAACCATGAGGAAAACCAGGATGATGGCGAACGGCAGCGCTGCAATGGTCACTAGCGCCTGCAGGGCGCTGACTGTCTCTTCTCCCCCGGCAACCAGCAGTGTGATGGCAACTGCGGATAGGGAAACACCCCAGACCACAGTGAGTTTCTTGTCGGGATTGCTCTTCCCGCTCTGGCTGGTAGTCGCCATGACAAGTGAGGCGGAATCGGCGCTCGTCACAAAGAAGATGGTCAGGGAGAACATGGCAACGACGGATGCCAGAGCCGTAAACGGCAGGTTGTCAAGGACGCGGAACAGGTACTCCTGGCTGGACTGCGCAGCGGAGATTTCGGCGCCGTTCATCTCCATCCACATGGAGGTGCCACCCATTATTGAGAACCACAGCAGGCAGACAATTGAGGGGATGATGATGACGACAGTGACAAACTCTCGCAGCGTGCGTCCTCGCGAAATCCGCGCAATGAACATGCCGACGAACGGCGTCCATGACACCCACCATGCCCAGTAGTAGGTCGTCCAGCTCTCCATGAACGCTGCGGCTTCCGTTGACGACGAGGCCGAGACGCTCAGCATGGCCGGGAGGCCACCCACAAATGCGACAAGTGCCGAGGG
>ERZ1645187.4733-NODE-4733-length-10853-cov-8.094277_pt1 | contig 10853 bp, 12 predicted proteins | sample MGYA00575352_ERZ1645187 | MGnify/ENA primary metagenome ERZ1645187 (study PRJEB40837, sample SAMN11349314) | freshwater sediment metagenome | isolation source: river sediment | host: Sediment | place: India: Wazaribad , New Delhi | collected 2017-02-21 ...
CGGCGGGCGGAACTACATGAACTGCCCGCTGCCGGGGGAGCACGTTTTTGTCCATGCCGGGGGCGACAAGTTCCAGCGCGCGCACTGGCGGCGGGACAACAACAAAGTTAAGATATTCAGCTCCAGGGCGGAGGCCGACGACAGCGGCGGCTGGGGTTATGTGGCGGACCCGGCCAGCCCGGAGTGGGGCACGGTCTTCGTGAACTGCACGCACCAGCATTACAAGAAGGGCGTGGCCTGGAACATGGCCTTCGAACCGGCCACGCAGCCGCAGTCATCTCCGGAGAAAAGCGAAGGGGGAGCAAAATGAAGAACCGTTTAATTTTATCGACGTACGGCGCGGCGCTGGGGCTCATGCTGGCCGGGACATTGCCGGCGACGGCGGCGCAGCCGCAGGGCGAACCGGCGGTCGACGCCGGGCAGGCCGCGCTGAAGCCGCGCGGGGACATAAAGGGCCTGAGCAACTTCGCCAAGGTTAGCGACGCGCTTTATCGCGGCGCGCAGCCTACCAGGGAGGGGTTCGCGGAGCTCAAGAAGCTCGGCGTGAAGACGGTGATAAACCTCCGCGCCAAACACTCCGACGAGAAACTTATAAAGGACCTCGGGTTCAACTATTTCAGCATTCCCACCGACACCTGGGACCTGGACGACAAGCACGCCGCCCGGTTCCTGAGCATAGTGCTGGACAAGGCCAACCAGCCGGTCTTCGTGCATTGTCAGCACGGGTCGGACAGGACGGGCACCATGGTGGCCGTCTACAGGGTATACGAGCAGAAATGGACGCCCGACGCCGCTATGAAAGAGCTGCCTGTCTTCGGGTTCCACAAGATCTGGGTGAACCTTAAGGGCTACCTGAAGAACCTGGACATCAAGAAGGTGGACGAGGAGATGCGGCGGCTGCGCGCGGCGGCGCCGGTTGGCCTACGCCGCGGGACTACCCGCGGGCGGACTGCTCGGCTATAACGGCGAAGCTGGAAGAACTTATAGCGAAATACGCCGTGGCGGGCCCGGGGCGTGATCTAAGGCCGCGCGGACGCTGAAAAAGGCAGCAAAAACTGTTAAACTGTAGGCATGAACATCGACGTGATGGTCCCCATAGTGGGGGCGCTGCTCCTGGTGTGGGCCATATTCTTCCAGCGCAGGCGCATGAGCGTGATGGAAGACACGCCCACGTCCAAGGTCCGGTCGGTGGCCATGGGCTTCGCCGAGCTGAAGGGGAAGGCGGTGCCGATAGGGCCTCTGACCAGCCCGGTATCCAACCAGCCCTGCGTCTACTATTTCTACCTGGTGGAGAGCGAATACACGGACGGCAAGGGACGCCGCCACCGCCGCATCGTCAGGCAGGGCGGTTCGCGGGCGCCGTTCTATCTCGACGACGGCACCGGCCGGATAATGGTCTTCCCGCACGGCGCGCAGATGAACGTGACCAACAGGACCGAGAGCCTGGACGGGGAACTGATAGTGACCGAGTACTGCATACTGGCCGGCGACCCGCTGTACGTGGCGGGCACGGTGGGCAAGGCAAGGGATTTCGCCGCGCCGGACATGGACGCGCGGGAGCATTACCGGCTTGAACTGAAGAGAATAAAGGAAGCGCTGGCCGACGCCGAGCGCGACCAGGCCCAGTGGGCCGGCCCGCAGGCCAAGGCCGAGGCCGTAGAAAGGATGTCAGCCCAGGCGCGCGGGATAGAGGCCAAGCTGGCCGAACTTGAAACGGCTCCGTCCGAGACCCCCGGCGAGGCGCTGTCCGTGGGCAAAGGCGAGGAAGAGGGCGACTTCCTTATCTCCACCGAGAGCGAGGAGGAAATGACCTCCAAGATGGAGACGGAGTCCGGCATAGCCCTTATCGCCGGGGCGGCCATGGTGCTTTACGGCATGTGGGCGCTGATGAAGTGAGGAGAACATGACGCTTATAACAGCTCTGCCCGTGCTGGTGGCCATAGCCGGCGCCGCCTACGTGGCCGGCGTATACAACCAGATCGTGAAGGCCGGCGTGAAGATAGAGAAGGCCTGGGCCAATATCACGGTGCTGGAGAAGCAGCGCTACGAGGAGATACCGCGGCTGGTGCAGATCTGCTCGGACTACATGAAGTACGAGCGCGGCACGCTGGAGAAGGTTATACAGGCGCGGGCGCAGTACCTGGAGGCCCGCACCCCGTCGGCCACGGCGCAGGCGGACGCCAGCCTGCTGCTGGGACTCAACAAGCTTTTCGCCGTGGCGGAGAACTACCCGGAACTCAAGGCGCACGAGAATTTCGCCAAGCTGCAGCGCCGCATCAGCGACCTGGAGTGCCAGATAGCGGACCGCCGGGAGTTCTTCAACGACGCGGTGGCCATATTCAACACGCGCATACAGCAGGTGCCGCATTCACTGTTGGCGGCGCTGATGGGCTACCAGCCGCAGGAGATGTACCGCGTCGACGAGGAAGAAAGACAGAACGCGCAGGTCGACCTGCGTTAGCCGGTCAGGGGGGAAGTCATGAGGACGTTCATTCTTATAATCTGGGCATCGCTGCTGTGCGCGGCCCCGTCGTGCCGGGCCGCGGGCCTGCCTGGCGCTTTCTGGACGGAGTCCGGGCGAGACACGCAAGGGATGGACGGCAGCTACACGCAGGGCTTCGTGCGGCAGGGCGTGGAGCTGGCGCGCCCGCTGGGCGGCAAGCTGCAGGCTTACGGGCGCTACAACTGGCGGCTGCGCAGCGTGGACAAGGACTATTTCAATTCCTATACGCCTTACGCCGGGGCCATGCTGTCGTTCAAGTACGTCGACGTCGGCGCCGAGTTCGGCTGGCCGCATTATACCGGCGCCGCCAACGGCAACAAGGACTACAGCGTCTTCGCCAACTGGTTCCGCTATATCGGCCTCAAAGAGTGGAACAAGGACGCGCTGGTAAAGGCCCTGCCGCTTTCCACCTGGGGCAGCGCGGCCTACGACCTCTCCAACCAGAACGGCCCGTCGACCATGGGCTGGGTAAAGCTGGAGGCCGACCTGCTCTGGCTGCCGCACGACTGGATGGCGGGGCCTTTCGTCTCTTACGACTGGCGGCTGCGCTCGCATAACCCGGACTATTTCGATTTCAGCGCCGTGGCGGCCGGGGCCTGCATCGGCAACGGCGAAATGCGGCTGGGAGCCAAGTACGCCTGGCGCGACTACCCGAAGCTGGGCAGGAACGAAAAAGGGCTGCAGCTCTTCCTGAACGTCTACAAGGCCTGGGACCTGGGTAAATAAGATGCTGATAGCCATACTTAAACGGATACGCATACTGACCCTGGTCGCCGCCATAGCGGTCTGCGTCTATTTCATAGCGCGCGTGGTGATCTTCTCCTATTCCGACTACACCGGGCTCGAGCGCGTCTTCGGCCTGTTCCTGCTGGCCGGGGAGACGTACATGCTGGTGCACGCTTTCGGCTTCATGATGAACGCCTTCGCGCTGGCCGGGGCGCGCCGCAAGCCGCCGTTCCGGGAACTCAAGCCGGGCGCGGAGCCCGCCGTGGCCATAGTGGTGGCGGCCCGCCACGAGCCGCGGGAAGTCCTTGAGGAGACCATCATCACCTTCCGCAACGTGGACTACCCGAACAAGACCATATACTTCCTCGACGATTCCACCGACCAGCGCTACAAGGACGAGGCCGACGCGCTGGCGGCCGAGCACGGCATAAAGGTGTTCCGGCGCGAGGCGCGCCACGGCGCCAAGGCCGGCATAGTGAACGACTTCCTGAAGACCATGCCGGAAAAGTACCTGGCCATCTTCGACGCGGACCAGAACCCGATGCCGGATTTCCTGAAGGACATAATACCTCTGCTCGAGGGCGATCCGAAGCTGGCCTTCGTGCAGACGCCGCAGTTCTACACCAATATCGGCGAGAGCCCGGTGGCCAAGGGCGCGGCCATGCAGCAGGCCATCTTCTACGAGACCATCTGCGAGGGCAAGAACGCGAGCGGCTCCATGTTCTGCTGCGGCACCAACGTGGTGTTCCGCCGCGAGGCGCTCCTGGACGTGGGCGGCTTCGAGGAGGAGTTCATCACCGAGGACTTCGCCACGTCGGTGAACCTGCACCTGAAGGGCTGGCGTTCGTGGTACCACAACCACGTGGTGGCCTTCGGCATGGGGCCCGAGACGCTGCCCGCCTACTTCAAACAGCAGGCGCGCTGGGCGGGCGGCACCATAAGCGTTTTCCGCAAACTGCTGTTCACGCTGCTGCGCCGGCCTTTCGGGCTGAGCCCGCTGCAGTGGTGGGAGTACTTCCTCGCCGGCACCTACTATTTCGTGGGCTGGGCGTTCTTCCTGCTGATGATCTGCCCCATAGCCTTCCTGCTCTTCAATATCCCGTCGTTCTTCCTGGACCCGGCCATATACCTGACCACTTACATACCGTATTTCTGCCTGACGATGATCATCTTTTTCGCGGCGATGAAGGAGCGGCACTACAACTTCGTCCAGGTATACTACGGCCTCATACTCGGCTCGCTGTGCTTCCCGCTGCTCATGAAGGCGGCCGTCCTGGGCCTCGCCGGCAAACGCATGACCTTCGTCGTCACGTCCAAAGGCAAGGCCGAGACGCTGCCGCTGGCCGCGCTGTGGCCTTACGGCGTAATGATGGGCCTTAACGTGGCCGCCATCGCCGTGGGCCTGGCGCGCTTCCCGTCGGCGCCTTATGCCATCGGCGTGAACGTCTTCTGGGCCTGCTACCACATGTTCATACTCTGGAACATACTGAGGTTCAACCAGCTGCCGGTGCTCGGCCGCGAGGAGAAGGCGAATTGGCGCGTCTGAAGAACTACGGCATAGCGGCCCTGGCGGCCGCGGCGGCGCTGGCCATCTTCTGGGTCTCGCGCGAGGACCTGCGCCTGCCCTGGCAGCGGCTGCGGCCCTACGAACGCCTTCACGCAGGCTGCGCCGCGGGCTTCGTTTCGCAGGACTACGCGGCGCTGAAACTGCCCGGGGCTTACACGGTCTTCTACCTGGCGTGGGGGGACAAGTTCCCGTCGGAAGAACTGAAGCGCGCTGGCGGACGGCGCCTGCTGACGCTGACCTGGGAGCCTTATCTTAAATCCGCCCCGGCGCGCAGCCTGCTGGGCGAGATAGCCGCCGGACGCCACGATGCCTACATGCGGGCGATGGCAGCCTCCATAAAAGCCTACGGCGGGCCGGTGCTGCTGCGCTGGGGCCACGAGCCTAACGGCGACTGGTACCCATGGTCCGGTGCCGCCAACATCAACCGTCCCGGCGTATACGCCGCGGCCTGGCGCCGCATGGCGGGCATAGTGCGCTCCGGCGCGCCCAAAGCCAGGCTGGTGTTCAGCGTGAGTTCCGAGGACCGTCCGGGCGCGGCCTGGAACCGTTTCGAGCGCTACTACCCCGGCGACGCCTACGTGGACGCCGTGGGCATAGACGTTTACAACTGGGGCGACACCCAGCCCTGGTCCTCATGGAAGCGCCCGAACATGCTGCTCAAGGAGCCTTACTCCCGCGCGCTGGACATGGCCCCGTCCAAGCCGCTGCTGCTCACCGAGGTGGCCTCCTGTTCGTCGGGCGGCAGCCGCGCGGAGTGGCTGAGGAGACTGTTCTGGAGACTTAAGTCCCGCTACACGGCGATAAAAGGCTTCATGTGGTTCGACTACGAGAAGGAATGCGACTGGCGGCTGTCGGCCGACCCGGAGGCGGCCGCGGTCTACGCCGCGCAGCTCAGGGACGACGGCTATTTCACTTCGGACCCGGCCTCGCTGGACTGGCTGTTCACGGAGAAGATATGAGCGTAACGAAAAAAGAACTGTTGAAGATGCTCGACGATGCCATAGCCCTCGAGGACCGCTCCATACCGGTGTACATGCGCCACCTCAAGACGGCCATGTTCTGGAGCGGCCTGCCGGCGGCGCAGCGCGAGCAGGTGCGCATACAGCTGGGCATACTGCAGAAGGAATCCCAGCGGCACAGCGCCCTGCTCGGGGAACTCCGCCTCAAAGTGGAGAAGGAGGACCGCGATGTTTTCTAAAGAGGACTACGTCAAATACTTCCTGCAGATCAAATGCGTGGAACTTAAGATGCACGACAGGTTCGGCGATTACGCCGCCAGGGTGGACGACCCGGCTCTGAAGAAACAGTTCCTCGCGCTCGAGCGCCAGGAAAAGGCCCACTCGAAGATAGTGGACGACATGCTTACGGCTTTCGGCTACGTTCCGGAGAAGAAAAAGGACTGACACCATGGAAATACTTATAACCAACGACGACGGCATATACGCGGAGGGCATATACGCCCTGGCCTCGGCCATGCGCAAGGTCGGCAACGTCACCGTGGTGGCGCCCGACACCCAGCGCAGCGCCGTCGGGCACGCCATAACCATAACCGACCCGCTGCGCGTGGTGGAAGCCAAGCGCAACGGGAAGTTCTTCGGCTACGCGGCCAGCGGCACGCCGGCGGACTGCGTGAAGCTGGGCATAAAGGCCATCATGAAGAAGCGCCCCGACCTGGTGGTCTCCGGCGTGAACCTGGGCGGCAACCAGGCCTACAACATCCTCTACTCGGGCACCGTCTCCGGCGCCACCGAGGGCGCGCTGCTGGGCATACCGTCCATGGCCGTCTCGCTCGACACCTTCGTGAAGCCGGACTTCGCGCCGTCGGCGGCCTTCGCGGCCAAGCTGGCGGTGCAGATGATGAAGCGCCGCGTGCCGGCAGGCACGCTGATAAACGTTAACGTGCCGCACCTGCCGGCGAAGCGGATAAAGGGCGTGCGCGTGACCAACCAGAGCCGCACCTGCTTCAACGACTGGTTCGACAAGCGCAAGGACCCGCACGGCAACACCTATTACTGGATGACCGGCGACTACAAGCCCGAGGACCCCGACAAGGCCAGCGACCTGAACGCGCTGCTCGACGGCTACATCTCGGTGACGCCGATACAGTTCGACCTGACCGACTATAAGTTCGTGCCGGAGCTGGAGAACTGGGGACTGAAGTTCCGCTGAGGTGGCTATGATAAAAGAGGACTCTATAAACAAGGTCTGCGGCAAGCTGCTTAAGAAATACCCGTCGGAGGCCGTCCGGATAAACTCCTGCGTGCGGCAGGCGGCGCGGCTGTGGGACACGCGCAAGGACGGGACCTCGGCGGAGTTCCGCAAGTTCTGCTGCGGCAACTTCCTCTGCGGGCCCCAGCTCGACGAACTGCTGGGCAAGTTCGAGTGGAAACTGGAACAGGTGGGGGGACATTTCCTCGCCATGTCGCTCAAGCTCCGCCTCGAGGTGGACGAGGACACCGGTCCGCTCGGCCCGGCTGACAGGCTGTTCGCGGCTTATTCGCCGGCCAACCATCTGGAGGAGGACCTGTTCCAGGTGAAGCTGGCCTTCATGGCGCTGCTGAACTTCCCGGTGAAGACGCTGGAGGAGCGCCTGGCCGAAGGGCCGGGCTGGTCCCGGGCGGCCTGGGCCGCGGCGCGGCTGGCGCAGGGCTTCTCGCACCGCGTTCCCTCCGACGTGAACCGCGCCGTGAGCGAGGCCGTCACCGACGCCGAGGCCTACATAAGCTCCTACAACATCTTCCTGTCGCGCGTGGGCGCGGCCGGCGGGGCGGAACTTTTCCCCGGCGGCCCCATGCTCATCTCGCACTGGGGCCTGCGCGATCACCTGAAAGGCCTCTACAACGACCCGCAGGGGCTTGAGCGCCAGCGCGCCATACAGCTCATCATGGAGCGCATCATAAAGCAGGAGATCCCCGAGGCGGCGGTTAACTCCGACAGGCACATGTGGGACCCCTTCGAGAACACGCTGGACGGCGAGAAGGCCCGCCGCGAGCCCGACACCCGCTACGAGAAGTTCCTGTCGGTGTTCAAGGCCTGCACGAAGGAAGACCCTTATTACCCGACGGAGCCCACGCACATGGACCGCCGGTTCAAGATAAACCGCGAGATACCCGAAGCGGACATGGAGCGCATGCTGACGTCGCTCCTGGAAGCCCCGGCCGGGGCCGAGGCCGCCGCGCTGATCTCGTCGAGGCTGGGGCGGCCGCTGGAGCCTTTCGACATCTGGTACGACGGGTTCAAGCCCGGCTCAGGCATGAAGACCGAGGAGCTGGACCGCGCCGTGCGGGCGCGCTACCCCGACGTGGCGGCCTTCCAGGACGCCATACCGGAGATACTTATGAAGCTCGGCTTCTCCGCCGACACGGCCCGCTTCGTGGCCGAGCGGGTTGAGGTGGACCCGGCCCGCGGGGCCGGCCACGCCTGGGGCCCGCGCATGCGCGGCGAGAAGGCGCACCTGCGCACACGCGTGCCGAAAGGCGGCATGGACTACCTTGGCTTCAACACCGCGATGCACGAACTGGGCCACTGCACAGAGCAGGTCTTCTCGATGTACAGGACCGACCATACGCTGCTCTCCGGCGTGCCGAACACGGCCTTCACCGAGGGCTTCGCCTTCGTCTTCCAGGACAGGGACCTGGACATACTGGGCCTGAGCAAGCCGGACCCGAAGGCGCTGCACCTGAAGAACCTGGACACTTTCTGGTCCGCGCGCGAGATCGCCGGCGTGGGCCTGGTGGATATGAACGTCTGGCGCTGGCTGTACATGAACCGCGACGCCGAGCCGGCCGACCTCAGGCAGGCGGTGATAGAGATCTCCCGAGGCATCTGGGACCGCTACTACGCGCCCATCTTCGGCGCCAAGGGCAGCCCGCTCCTGGGCATATACTCGCACATGATCAGCAGCGCGCTGTACCTGCCCGACTACCCGCTGGGGTACATCATAGCCTTCCAGGTTGAGGAGTATTTCCGCGAACACAGCCTGGCCGCCGAGATGGAACGAATGTGCGTGCAGGGCATGGTAACGCCGCGGCAGTGGATGACCGACGCGGTCGGGTCGGACATCTCGCCGGAGCCGCTGATAAAGGCCGCCTCGCTGGCCGCCGCGGCGCTGAAGGGGAACAGATGAACGAGGAGAACATCAAACGCGCTTACCTCGGCGCGGCCCTGGCCGCCGCGGGCATAGTGAGCGCCATAGTGATCTACACCGTCGTAGTGGAACTGCTGCGCATGAAGGGCTACGCCGGCGCGCTGAAGCCGCCGGCCGCCTACGCGGTGAAGTACGCGCTCTACGTCATAGGCGCCTCGGCGCTGGTGGCGCTGAAGTTCGCCGGAGCCATAACTGCGCGCCGGCGCGGCACCCCGGAGGAAACGCTGAAGGCCCTTACGACGGACGCCATAATAAAAGCCGCGCTGTGCGAGACGCCGGCCATAGCCGGGCTGGTGATGTTCCTGCTTACCGGCTACCGGGCGGACTTCTACCTGCTGGTGGTCTTCGCGCTGGGCCTGGAGATCTACCATTTCCCCAGGCTCAACGCCTGGCGCGAGAGATTAAGAGGGGATTTCGGGCAACTCTGATATGTACCAGGAACTTCTAGGAAAGAAATACGGCGACTACCTGTCGTTCATACGCCGGCAGATGATAAAGGACCAGATAGAGGCCCGCGGCGTGAAGGACGCGCGCGTACTGGCCGCCATGGACAAGGTGTGCCGCCACTGCTTCGTCACCGACGACATGGTGAGCCGCGCCTACGAGGACTACCCGCTGCCTTCGGCCTGCGGCCAGACTATCTCGCAGCCCTACATAGTGGCGCTGATGAGCGAATTGCTGGAGCTCAAGGGCGGGGAGAAGGTGCTGGAGATAGGCACCGGCGCCGGCTACCAGACCGCGGTGCTCTCCGAACTGGGCGCCGCCGTGTTCACCGTCGAGATATTCCCCGAGCTGGCCCGATCCGCCGAGGAGAAGCTCGGCAAGCTGGGCTATACCGGCATAAATTTCCGCAACGGCGACGGCGCCGAAGGTTGGGCGGAGCATGCGCCCTACGACCGAGTCCTTATGACCTGCGCCGCCCCGGAACTGCCGCCGGCCCTGGCCGCGCAGCTGGCCGAGGGCGGCAGGCTGGTCATGCCCGTGGGCGGCCCCGGCGGCCAGCGGCTGACGGTGTTCACCAAGAGCGGCGGCGCCATGAACGCGCGCGCCGTCTGCGATGTAGCCTTCGTGCCGCTGCTGAAAGCCGGCGGGGAGCGGGCCGCATGATGCCCGCCCGGGCCGTGGCCTGGCGGCTGGTCCTTTACCCGGCCCTGGTGCTGGCCGCCCTTTCTTTCGCCCTGTTCTGGGCTTACGCACATCCCAAACGCTACAGGGGCGCGGCCACGCCGGCGGCCCACCGCCTTCCTTATGAAAAGATAAAATTGCTTACCTCCGACGGGCTGGAGCTGGACGGCTGGTTCATACCGAACAAGAAAAGCCGCAGGGCCATAGTTATCTGCCACGGCTACCCGATGGACAAGAGCGACGTGCTGGGGATGACGGCCTTCCTTGCGCGCGATTTCAACCTGGTCTATTTCGACTTCAGGGCCATGGGGAAAAGCGCCGGCACTTTCTCCACCGGCGGGGCCAAAGAGCGGCGCGACATAGCCGCCGCAGTGAACTGGCTGAAGGGCCGCGGCCTCGGCGAGATAGGCCTGTTCGGCTTCTCCATGGGCGGTTCCGCCGCTCTTATGGCCGACGATACGTCGATAAAAGCCCGCGCGGCCGATTCGCCGTACGCCTCGCTAGCCGGCGAACTGGAATACACTTTCGCCGGACTGGGCATATGGCGGCGGCCTTTCATGTGGAGCCTTAAGTTCTGGTCCCTGGTGCTTACCGGCACCAGCATCGGCTCGGTGAACCCGGCCGCCGCGGCGGCAGGTCTGAAAGGCCCGGTACTGCTGATACACGGCGAGAACGACGGCCATGTGCCGGCCTACAATTCCCTTATGATAAAGGCCGCCCTTCCCGCGGCCGAACTGTGGCTGGTGAAGAACGCCGATCACGGCGAATGCCGCTACGCCGCCGGC
>ERZ1645187.4736-NODE-4736-length-10850-cov-4.667809_pt1 | contig 10850 bp, 11 predicted proteins | sample MGYA00575352_ERZ1645187 | MGnify/ENA primary metagenome ERZ1645187 (study PRJEB40837, sample SAMN11349314) | freshwater sediment metagenome | isolation source: river sediment | host: Sediment | place: India: Wazaribad , New Delhi | collected 2017-02-21 ...
TCAACCCCTTCTACGGCCTCGTGCCCCGGGCCCTGCTCTACCCCATGGTGGCCCTCTCCACCATGGCCACGGTCATCGCCTCCCAGGCGCTCATCTCGGGCATCTTCTCGCTGACCCAGCAGGCGGTGCAGCTGGGCTACTGCCCGCGCATCGTCATCATCCACACCTCGTCCGAGACGAGGGGGCAGATCTACATCCCCATCGTGAACTACGCCCTCATGATCGCCTGCATCGGGGTGGTGCTCGGGTTCAAGAGCTCCGGCGGGCTTGCGGGCGCCTACGGCATGGCCGTCACCGCCACCATGACCATCACCACCATCAGCTACTTCTTCGTCATCACCCGGGTCTGGAAGTGGCCCCTGTGGAAGGCCGTCCCCCTGCTCGTGGTCTTCCTCTCCTTCGACCTGTCCTACTTCGGGTCGTGCCTGCTCAAGTTTTTCCAGGGGGGCTGGTTCCCCCTGGCGGTGGGCGGCATGGCCGCGGCCCTCATGACCACCTGGAAGGACGGGCGCTACCAGCTCAGCCAGAAGCTCATGCAGAGCCGCTTCCCCATCGACCTCTTCCTCGAGGATTTGAAGACGCACCCGCTCCACCGGGTGAAGGGCACGGCGGTGTTCCTCACCGTGAGCCCCGAAGGCACGCCTCCGGCGCTGCTGCACCATGTGAAGCACAACCACGTGCTCCACGAGAAGGTCATCCTCTTCACCATCGTGACCGCCGACACCCCCACGGTGCCCGATTCCCAGAGGCTTGCGGGCGAGGACCTGGGGCAGGGGTTCTTCCGCCTCGTCAGCAGGTACGGGTACATGGAGAAGCCGGACGTGCCCAAGGTCATGGCGCTGGCCTCGAAGGTCGGCCTCTGGACCGACCCCGCCGTCACGACCTACTACATGGGCAGGGAGACGCTGCTCACCTCGGGGCACACGAAGCTGTCCTCTTGGCGGAAATGGATCTTCGTCTTCATGGCCCGGAACGCCCAGAGCCCCATGGCCTACTTCGGCATGCCGCCCAACCGGGTGATCGAGATCGGCGCGCAGATAGAGCTGTAGACCCTTAAACCCGCTTCACGCGCGCAGGCGAAACCGCCCGGCCGGTCATTCCCGTCCCCTTTCTCCCGCACGCCCCCGTCTGACGCGCGCCGGGCGAAACCGCCCCGTCTACAGGCCGAGGAAGGCCGTGACGTCCGCCAGCGAGGAAAAGACGCCGCGGGCGAGCGCCCGCACCCCGGCAGACGGCGGGACCATGTCCGGGACCATGACGGGCATGGCGCCGGCCGCATGTGCCGCCCTGATCCCCGCCTCCGAGTCCTCCAGCACGACGCAGTCCACCGGCGGCAGGGCGAGACGCCGGCACGCCTCGAGGAAGAGGTCGGGGGCGGGCTTGCCCCGGGCCGCCTCGTCGCCGCCCACCACCACCTCGAACCTGTCCCCGAGCCCTGCCAGAAAAAGCCGGTGGATCCCGTCCTTCCGGCAGGTGGAGCTCGCCACGGCCACGGGCACGGACCGCACCTGAAGCGCTGCCAGGAGGGCTACGAGCCCCGGCTTCACGGGAACGCCCTCCCGCAGGAAGATCTTCTCCATGAGGTCCCGCTTGCGCTCGATGACGGCGTCGATGGGCAGGTCGGCCCCCAGGGCCTCGAGAAAGACCTCCCGCACGGCCGGCATCGAGCGTCCCACCACCCGGAGGTACACCTCCGGGGGGATGGCGAGGCCGCGCTCGCCCAGGGAGAGGTCCCAGGCCCGGCGCGCAATGCGCTCGGTGTCGAGCATGAGGCCGTCCATGTCGAAAACGACGGCGGAAAAGGGGCGGCCGAGGGGGGGCGTCACGCCGGGTCAGGCCCCCGCCTGTTCGAGACCGCGGACACGGGGTCGGTCCAGGAGCAGGGCAGGCCCACCAGGCACTTCCCGCACACGTCGGCCTTCCCGAGGTCACGGTGCCGCTCTTCGTTCTCCCTGCACACCGCGTAGCACTTCGCCCGGTCGAAGCCCACCGGGGAGAGGGCTTCCCCGACGCAGCGGCCCACGCAGCGCAGGCAGGGGTTCCCGTTGAGGTGCAGGCAGCTCTCCCGTCGGGGCCGCTCGTCCCCGTCGAGGGGCAGGGTGGTGACGAAGCTCCCGAGCCTCCCGCAGCAGCCCTTCTCCGTGATGAGCATGTGGTTGGCGCCGAACCTGCCCAGCCCGGCAATGTAGGCGACGTGCCTGTGCGACCAGTCGCTCAGGAGCCGGGCGGGGTCGAAGTTGTGGGTGGCGGGGGTGACCGCGGCCCCGTAGCCCGACAGCCTGAAGAGGGCGGCCATGTGCCTGTTCACGCCCTCGATGAGCCTGTTGGTGTCCACGTAGGCGCGGGCCCACTCCCGGGAGGCCGGCCCGCCGCTCACGTTGCTCCTGGCCACGGCCCGGTCGAAGGGGATGAAGAAGGCGACCACGGACTGCGCGGAGGGGAGGAGGTCTTCCGGCAGGAGATGGCTCGGCGAAACCGCCTTCCTGAGCCTTTGAAACAGGGGGTCGAGGGCCGAGGCAAAGCCGGTCAGCGGTTCGTCCCCCGGGAAGGGGGCCCGGTGGAGGCCCACGTACCTCGCGATCTCCCGGCGGATGCCTTCCTTGTCCAGCTTCAGCATCCCGTGCCCCGAACCCGGCCGGCTTTCCGCCCGAATGCCGGGCCTTCCCCGCTGCACGCCGAAAGGGGGATGCGCTCCGCGCCGCCTCCCCTGCGGGAACTTCCCGCGACCGAAACACTCTTCGCCACTCTGCCCACTCGACACCCTTTCCCCGGCCGGGTTTCCTGTCAGGGCTTTTCCCCGCCGCCCCCGTGCCGGCGCAGCCATTCCTCGATGTCTTTGCTTCCCACGCAGGACGCGGCGTCCTTGCACCAGGCCAGGCAGGTGTGCCCCACCCGGGCGTTGGTGTTCCGGGCGCCGCAGGAGGGGCAGGTCAGGAACACGTCGTCTTTCCAGAACTCCAGGCCTGCCCCGCAGCCCGTGCACTGCTGCTCGCGGATGTCCTCCGGCTTGAAGAACGCCGGGTCCATGCCCGGGCACCGCTTTTTCATGTAATCGCTCTTTCCGCCACTGCTCTTGCCTTCACGTCCGTCAGGCCGCCGCTATCCCCAAGGACTCCCGCGCAAGGCTCACGAACTGCCAGATATGGTCCTCCTCGGTGACGAAGGAAGTGACGAGGCGGATAAAGGCCTGGTCGTCACGCAGCTCGAAGCCCGGGGGCAGGGCGGAGGCGTACCACTCGGAGAACTCCGCGCCGGCCTGCCGCAGCGCCGAGACAGTGGCCTTGGGCATAACCACGAAGATCTCGCTGGCCTGTACGGGCCACACCACGTCGACCCCCGGGATGGCCGACAGCTCCAGCGCGAGCTCGGACGCGCACCGGTTGGCGTGGGAGGCCAGCTCGAGCCAGTGATCGTCCCTGAGCCAGCCCAGGAACTGGGAGGCCAGGAAGCGGCCCTTGGAGAGCAGGTGCCCGGCGCGTTTCCTCCGGTGGGCAAAGGTCGCCGCGAGCTCCCGGTCGAAGAAGACCACCGCTTCGGCGGCCAGGGCCCCGCACTTGGTGGCACCCAGGCAGAGCACGTCCACCCCGGCCTTCCAGGTGAGATCGGCCGGCGAGCACCCGAGGGAAGCCACGGCGTTCGCGAAGCGGGCGCCGTCCATGTGCACCTTGAGCCCCCGCCCGTGGGCGGCTCCGCACAGGTCGGCCACCTCGCCGGGCGTGTACACGAGGCCGATCTCGCTCGACTGGGTGAGGCTGAGCGCCCCGGCCAGGGCGTTGTGGGGGACGTCATCGCCCGCGCACCGGAAGTATTCCTCGAGGTGCCGGGGCGTGATCTTGCCGTCGCCCCGGGAGACGGGCACCAGGCGGGCGCCGCCGGTGAAGAGCTCCGGTGCCGTGGACTCGTCGAGGAAGATGTGGGCCTGGTGGTGGCACAGCACCGCCTGCCACGGCTGCGCAAGGCAGGAGAGGGCGAGCGAGTTCGCCGCCGTGCCCGTCGTCACGAAGAAGGCCTCGAGGTCGCACGCGAAAAGCGTGCGCAGGGAGTCCACTCCGGCCTGCGTCCACTCGTCCGCGCCGTACCCGCGGGCGTGTCCGGAGCTCGCCTTCTCCATCATGTCGAGCACCCGCCTGGACGCCCCGGTCTGGTTGTCGCTGCCGAACTGCATCGATGTCTCCTTTCTCCATCGGAGGGCTGCCGGGATCTGCCCGCGGCGGAAAGCTCAATCGTGCGGCCCGCGTCGGTCGCGTGCGGCCGGCCGGGGCACCGACGCCCACCGCGAAAGGGCCCGGCCCGGTTACAGATATAACCAAACCGGCTGCGGTTGACAACAGGGCAATGCTCTGCGCTTCCCCCTCCGGCGCCTCACACCCGCGCGATGGCAAGGTGCGACAGGGTGCCCACCTTGAGGCCGTCTGCGCGGCCTGCGAAGTACCGCGCGTTGATGTCCCCGGGGCCGAGGTCCTCCACGTGGCCGAAACCCAGGGAAAGGATCTCGTCCTTCAGCCTGGCCGGGTCGTAGGTCGATCTCCACGGCTCGCCCGCCGCGGCCGTCCGCTGGGCGATCCCGTCGAAGATTCTTTTCTGCCGGGGGCTGAGGAGCGAGGGGGAGAGCATGTAGTCGAAGACGACCGCGCTCCCTTCCGGCAGCGACGCAATGAAACCCAGCGTGGCCGTCACCGCCTCCCCGGTCAGGTACTCCGTGACGCCGAGCCAGGAAAAGACCGCCCGCGCGGAGGGGTCGAAGCCCGCGAGTCGAAGCCCCTGGGCCAGGGTCTGGGTCTCGAAGTCCACCGGGGCGAAGGTGAGGTCGCCCGGGATCGCCAGGCCCGCTTCTTCCAGGCAGGACCGCTTCCACTCCTGGGTCCAGGGGTGGTCCACCTCGAACACGCGCACCGTGCCGGGCGGGTGGGGGTTACGCTCGGCGAAGGTGTCGAGCCCCGCTCCGAGGATGACGTACTGGCGCACCCCGCGCGCGACGCCCAGGGCGAGTTCGTCCTCGGAGCAGCGGCTCCGCGCGGCCACGAAGGCCCGGAGGTAGGAGAACAGGGGGTGGGACTCGTGCTTCGCGGGGTCCGCCAGGAGGAGGGAAGCCCGGGTTCTGCCGATGATGCGCAGGGCCACGGGGTCGTCCAGGACCTTCGGGTGATCCAGGAGCTGGTGCGCGGCGCGCCGCAGGGCGACGCGGAGCGCGGTCTCGCTCGGCCTGTTTTCCTGCATGGGCTTGGCTCCCAACGGGGATCGCTTTGTCAGCGATGTCCTTTTATCACACTCCAGGAGGAGTTCCCACCGGCTGCAGTCACGGCGTTTTGAGCTGCGTGTCGGTTATGTGCTTTTCCCTTCGGAGGAACAGCTGTTCGAATTCCCCTTTGCAGAGGCGCGCCCCCTCCATCGTCGCCCTCGAACCACTCGAACACCGTTCCCTGGTCACTCCAGGTCTGCGGTGTCCCTCCTCCCCCGGTTGCGGATGATGAGCCCGTTCAGGAAGCGCCTCAGGATCTGGTCGCCGCATTCCTTGTAGTTCTTGTGATCCTCTTTCCTGAACAGGGCGGACAGCTCGGTCCTGGAGATCTCGAACCCGGCGAGCTTCAGGATTTCGATGATGTCGGTGTCCCTGAGGTTCAATGCGATCCTGAGTTTTTTCAGTATGTCGTTGTTGTTCATGCGCCTCTCCGCGTGCTCTTCGGGGCTGCCGTTCAACCGGCGGCGGGTGCTCCCCGCCGGCCCTGCACGATCTCGGTGAACCGGCCGAGGATCTCTTCGTGGATCGAGCGCCTGATCCTGGGGTTGATGCCCTGCTCGATGAAAGCAGGGTCGGAGATGTCGTGCCTGCACAGCTCGAGGAGCCTGGCATTGCTGAACACGTAGTCGGGCGGCCTGTTGAGCCTTTTCGCAAACGCGTCCCTCAGGTTGAAGATCTCTTTGAACAGCTCCTGCCGGCCTTTGTCGAGCCGGTTGTACCCTTTGGCCTTTTCGTATTTCTCCAGTTTCACCCTGGCGGCCTTCCCGTTCTGGAGCAGGCTGTTCTGGAGGGTGTAGGCCTCCATCAGCCCGGCGTCCTCGAGCCTGTGGAACAGGGCATCCCTCAGCCTGAACAGATGCCTCACGTCGCCGAGGGCGTATTCGATGGCCGCCCCGTCGAGGGGCCTTCTCATCCAGTTGTACTGCTGGAACTTCTTTTTGTTCACGGGGGCGATCCCCAGCTCTTCGCCGAGGACGTACGCCAGGCTCTGCTTCGGGTAATTCAGCAGGGAGACCGCGGGCCTCAGGTCGAGCACTGACGTGAGCCTGATGCCGCAGGCGTTCTCGAGCAGCGTTGCGTCGCTCGATGAATCGTACATGATCTTCGACAGGCCGGGCTTTTCGAAAAGCTCTTTCAGCCCTTCGCCCCTGGTGAACCTGAACGGGTCGATGATGACCTCGTGCTTTCCGTCGAAGATCTGGACGAGGCACAGGTGCTCGCCATAGCAGTGGAGGTTGAACTCGGCTTCCACGTCCACGGCGATCGTTTCGAAGCCGCCCCTGTCCAATGCGTCCAGGTAGCCGTGAATCTCGCGTTCGGTTTTCAGTTCGAGCATGTCCATGTGACGCTCTCTATCTTATTTCCCGTCGGATTCATACCGGTGCCGTTCAAGGCCCACGCCGGACAAGCACGGTCACGGGCGTGGAGAAAGCGGGCGGCCTCCTCATCCCGGCCTGGGAGCGCACCCCGGTCAGGCACGGGTTGAATATACCGGGTGCCTGCGTGCGGCCAGGTTCACGAGGCAGCTTGCCATCGCGCCGTAGGAGAGCCCTGCTGCTTCGGCCGCACAGATCGAACTGGTATCCGGACTGAAGTCCGCATTGGGGTTTATATCGAGGACGTAATAAATGCCGTCCCGGAGACGAAGGTCGATCCGGGCGAAATCGCGGCATCCTGATGCCGTGTATGCCGCTGTGGCGGTACGGTTGAGGAGGGCGAGCCCCTCGTCGTCCAGCTCGGCGGGAATGCGGACGATGATGTTCTCGTAATGCGACGAGCCCGGGCTGAACTTGGAATCGAACGTGCAGAGGCGGTCCCTGATGTCCTTGAACGCGCTGAAGTCCATTTCGGCAGGCGGCAGCGCATGAATGATCCCGTTGCCCCACAGGGTGACATGGAATTCGCGGCCGTCTATGAAATCCTCCACCAGGGAAGGCTGTCTGAAATTCTTTCTCACAAAAGCCGCACGTTCCTTGAGTTCGGCCGTGTTGGTGACCACGGCGTCTTCCGTGATCCCGAAGCTGCAGTGCTCGTACGCCGGCTTCACGATTGCCGGGAACCGGCTCCAGGCATTGATGTTCCTGCCGCTGACGACCATGCCCGCGGGCGTGGGTATGCCGTTCTTATTGAGCAGGTCCTTGGTCGCCGCCTTGTCCCAGTTGAAGGCGAGAACGTCGGGGCAGGCGCCCGTGTAGGTGAAGTTGCAGTCTTCGAGGATCTGCGTGACCTTGTTGTCGCTGCGAGGCAGGCCGGGCAGGCCTTCGCACCAGTTGAAGACCACATATTCGTGGGGGTGATAAGCCCGAAGGGCATCTGCCAGCGACTCGTTCACCACCGGCACGTCGACAACCGGGTGGCCTTCGTCGTGCAGGCCTGTCTTGAGTTTGTTCACCGCGTCATAGGCCGTTGCCTGTTCGTTCGAATCCCAGGCAGGATCGATGTTATGAAGAATAAGTACCGGGATGTCGGTTCGCCTCTGCGTCGGTTCCATCATCTCCCAATCAGTCGTGCAGTCAGACAGATAATTTTATAAAATGCTGGGAGTATATTATCGAAGAAATATGAAAAAATCGAATGATTTTTTCATGGGTAAAGAAGAAATTTAAATTCTCTGAAAACAGTTTTCTCACCCTCTCCCGCACGGTCGGGAGAGGACCTCGAAAAGCCCCGCCCCCTCGTGAGAAATCAGGCGAGAAGCTCGATCGAAGCGGCCTTGCGACAGGGCGCGCAACAAAAATCGGGAGCGCAGGATCGTTCCCCGCGCTCCCGTTATCGTTCGGGGCCCAGTGTTTCGTTCGTCAGTTGTCCGGCTGCAGAAACATCAACCGGTAGCTGCCGTGCACGGTGCGGGTCCACCACAAGTCATCAACGGGGGTGCCGCTGCTGCCCGCCTGGTTGGTTTCATAATAAGCCAGGCCTTCTTCACCGTAATATATTCCCGCACCATCGCTCCAATCGAACCCCACCTCAGTGAGCACCATATCAGTCACTGTCAGGAAGTAGTTTTCGAACTGGACGGACCCATCGATAAGGGTATCGATATTGTCGTCCGGGTCATCCTTCCAGTAACGGTCACAGGACAACAGGAAGTCTGCACCGTGCCCGACGGTTTCGCTCTCGCAGGTAAAGGCAGAAGACCCACCGGTGGGAGCAGGGACAAAGTAGTCGTCGAAGTCAGCCAACCCGGCGTTCGAGTCTCCCAGCACAGTGCCGAGATCTTCGCTCTCGATCTTCATGATCGTGTCTGCAACGAAGGTCACTTCATATGAGAGCATCTCCAGAGAGGCACAAGCGGCGGCGGCCTGCTCTTGCCAGGAGGGATCGGCGTCCAGGCCGGCGGTCAGATCCATGAACTCATCCAGGGAATACGTGACCTCAGGATAACTGCCTAACTGGAGATCCACCACGGTCGCCCCTGCGTCCTGGCGGAAGCTCACATGCACGACATCGTCGGCGTCAGTATCCCCATCAGCATCATTGTCCATTCCGCTCACGGTGAATCCGCCCGTAACGGGGTCTTCCCCGTTTTCAAGATTTATTGTTTCATTCACATCGATATCGAGTACAAACGGCGTTTCTTCGGGATACACATAGACGGTAGCCCGGAATATGGTCGAGTCATCAACGGCCAGGGAAGAGAGGGAGACTTCATCATCCACTTCATCCAGCGTGATATTCCCTTTGAAACCATCAGGGAATCCTGGCAATGCGGAAAAGACAACGCGAACTTCGCTGCCTTCTCCGGTGATGGTCTCTATCCGAAAGAGATCATCGGAATCGAGATTTACGCTGAAGGCATACGTGTCCAGATAGGATACTTCATCATCGACATCATTTCCTCCGCCTTCTCCGCCGCATGAGAAGCACAGGAAACACACGCTGAGAACAATGAACCTGCCCGGGGTCTTAAAACATTTCATGTGACTGGTCATGATGCCCTCCTTTTTGGATGTGCTAAGAGAATCATTTCCCTGGAGAGAAAAATGAGTAGCAGGGTTTCTTCAGGGAAAAAAATACCCTCTTAATCATATTAATTCCGATATTTGCAAAATCAAGAGAAGGTCCGGAAAAGGTTAAGGATGGCCGCCTGGTTTGAATAAACAATGCGACAGGCGCCTTGACGGTCACGGTACCCTGGCCATGGTAACGGTTGGAATGCCTGCCGGATTCGGTCCCGCGGCGACGGAATCGCGGAATCCGAAAGATTCGTAGAGCCTTCTGGCCGGCGTCCCGGCGTCCACGGTCTTGTCGAAAGTCGTCACCGTAATCGGTCTCGTCGGGTCAAGGTGGCTCATCGCTTCCGACAGCAGGGTAGCGCCTGCCTTCTGCCCGCGACGGTATTGAACCACGGCAAGCCACAGGATTTCGTTTGCCTCCCGGGAAATCACGATGCCGCCGAGAAACAGCCCGCCCCGTTCGGAGCTCTGACTTTCGGTGAGGCAGAAAGCTGTCCCGCCACGTATGGCCTGCTTCAGGGCTTCGCAGAAATCCGGGTCGGCCGTCATCGGTCCAAACAACGGTTCCACCTCTTCCGCCAGCTTCAGCCAGTCGGAATAGTCGCTCATCGATGCGGGCCGCACTGTTCTCATTCCTTCCTCTTCCCCGATGCGAACGCCCTGATCAAGCGGCACGGCTAAGCGTGCCGGCTTGAACGAACTGTCAGGCATGACTGGATTCTCCCCGCTTCTCGGGTCTGTCCGGCAATTCCCTCATCACCGCGGCATCAGCGCGAACACGCCCCAGCCCAGGTATTCACGCGTGTACGCGGCGTGGCGCACGGGTTCCGAGGTCAGCTTGTCCCGCACCTCTTTCGCGAGCTCGTCGTCTGGATTTGCCTCGAGCCACCGGCGCATGGTGAGCCACTTGGCCGCCTCGTATCTGTCCCAGCCGTCCTGGTCCGCCAGGACCATTTCCACGACGTCGCACCCGAGCCGGTCGAAAGAGGCGAGAAGTTCCGGAAGCGGGAGAAAGTCGGAGATCGAGCCGGCAAGGCACCCCCTGGCAACCTCTTCCGTCGGGGGCAACTGCCGCCAGTAGGGCTCGCCGATGAGGATGATCCCCCCGGGACGCAGGCTCTGCGACAGAAGCTCGATGGTGCCGGCGACTCCCCCGCCGATCCACGTGGCACCGACACAGGCTGCCACGCCGGCCTTCTCGTCTGAGACGTAGCCCGCAGCATCGCCGTGGATGAACGTGACCTTACCGGCGACGCCGAGCTCTTGAGCGCGGAGTCTCGCCTGCTCGGTGAACAGCCTGCACAGGTCGATGCCCGTGCCGGTGACCCCGTAATCGCGTGCCCAGGTGCACAGCATCTCGCCCGAACCGCTGCCGAGGTCGAGCACCCGGGTCCCCGTCTCCAGGCGCAGCGCCGCGCCGAGCGTGGCGAACTTCTCGGGGGTGAACGGGTTATGGATGCGGTGGTCGCTTTCGGTGATGGTGAAGATCCGTGGAATATCCATTGCGGGAAACCTCCTTGTGCGGGTGCACAGATTCCGTCACTGCCGAACGCTGGCAGCAGCGGCGCGGGCGGCTCTGCCCGGGTCGCTCTGCACGCTTTTGTTCGGCTCTTGCCTGGCACGAGGCGCAGGCACATAACGGCTCGGACCTGTTT